>Ga0210392_10000360_pt1 | contig 29802 bp, 28 predicted proteins | sample IncBWC30OmetaG_FD_161057 | JGI IMG/M metagenome (GOLD analysis project Ga0210392, IMG submission 161057) | Forest soil microbial communities from Barre Woods Harvard Forest LTER site, Petersham, Massachusetts, United States - Inc-BW-C-30-O ... | reverse complement strand
ATGGGGCTGGGGGCCGGGTATCGGCCTCGGCATCGCCGCAGGCGTGGTTGGCGCGGGCCTCGCGGCCAGCAGCTATCCCTACGGTTATTACGGACCGGGCTACGGCTATTACGGGCCGCGCTACTATCGTCCGGCCTATTACGGCGGTCCCTACGCCTATTACGGCGGACCGTATCGCCATCGCTATTGGCGCTATCGCCACTGGTAAGCGCATGGCCGGGAGCAGCAAAGCTCCCGGCCTTTCTCTATGTCGTCCCCGCGAAGGCGGGGATGTCAGCGCGGAAGCAGCGGCGCCGGCGCGATGTTCTTCTTCGGCGCTGGCGGCGCCTTGGGTGTGGAGGCCGCCGGCTTCATCGCCGCCGCCTGGGCAGGGAGATATTTCGCGATCACCGCGGAATCGAGATTGGCGATCTCGGTGTCGGGCAGCCGCTGCCAGACCTCGTCCTTGCCGAACAGCGCGATGCCCATATAGCCGCGCATGGTCAGCGTCTGCCCGTCGGGGCTCAGCGTCATCTTCGCCTTGTAGATCTTGCCGTCGCGCGGATCGAGCACGTTGCCGTTCTCGTATTTCAACCCGTCGCGCTTCATGTCGCGGATGAAGGACAGGCCGAGCCAGGGCTGGTTCTTGCGGTCGTCGGTGCATTTGGCGCAGAGCACGTTCGGATCCTCGCCGGGCTTCATGAACAGTTTCGCAATCGCGCCCTCGAAGATGCCCTCGTGATCGACGATCAGGAACCAGCCGTCCGGCTTGCCATCCTCGAGCTTTTGCCACAGGCCGGCGGCGGAAGGTCCGGATTGCGCGGCGGCCGGCGCCATCGCTGTCTGCGCCGCGGCCGGCTGCACAAACGTGGCAGCCAGTAAAATTGCGAAAACCACGGCGGACGCAGCCACTCGAATCCGGCGCGCAAATTGATTCCCAGCACATTTCATATCGACGACCCAAATCCCTTTTTCCGCAACACGCGGCGCCATATCGAACCCATACTATGTCGATTTTGCGGGAGTGGGAAATGGGCCGGATTGCCCCGCCGTCGCAAGGGATTACACGGGCCTGGCCTCGCCCACGCCCGCTGTTCGTGCAATAAGGATTTCAACGCAGCCTTTAAGCAAATCCGGTTGAAAAATGCGCCTTCTGATTGCGATCCTGGCGACGCTGCTGACGAGTCCGGGTTGGGCCGCCGACCCCGTCATCAAGGATGGCGGCACCATCCAGCTTGCCGGCACGACGTACCGGCTTGACGGCATCGAGGCGCCGGAGTTCGACCAGATCTGCGTCGACGATCACGCCGACCCCTGGACCTGCGGCGTGGAAGCCCGCGACCGGTTGATCAAATTGATCGGCAAGCGCGACGTCCGCTGCCGGGACGTTGGACCGGACCCGACCACCGGCAAAAGGCGCGCCGGCATTTGCACGGTCGACGGCGAAAACACCAGTTTGAATCAGACGCTGGTGCGCGAAGGTTTTGCGCTCAATGCCGAGCCCGCCGCCAAGGGCCGCTTCAAGGCGGACGAGGCCGCCGCCAGAGACGCGCTTGCGGGGCTGTGGAAAGGCTGTTTCGTAGCCCCGCAGGATTTCCGCAAGTGGCAAAAGACAACAACGCTGCTGGGCGCGGCCTGCAGAAGCGACAAGGATCGCGAACTGCGCGAGATACTGTTTCCCGACGACACCGCGATGCCGCCGGGCTGTGCGATCAAGGGCAAGTTCGCCGCCCGCGCCCGCTTCACCGGCAACCTCGGCATCTACCACCTGCAAGGCTGCCGCAGCTATGCGGGCGTGAGCCGACCGGAGCGCTGGTTCTGCGCGGAGGAGGACGCGCAGGCGGCGGGGTTTCGAAAGGCTTATAATTGCAGGGGGGTGAGGAGGAGGAATTAGGGTGGATTAGCGCAGTGTAATCCGCCGCGTTGCTAATCAGTTGGCTATCGCGAGTGATAGTGTCGAAAACTCTCGAAGCTGGCCAGATTGAAGCGCGACATCCGCTGCAATCAATTGCGCCAAACTGGCCATGACTTCGGCTGGAACGACGAGTTTCACGACGGGAGCACGGTGCGTGTCATTCTGGCTTCTCTCGTTGATCGTGAAAAAGTTCGGTGCAGACAAAATGGAAGGAGCCACTGGATCAACGACCTTATCGGCTCAGGAAGTCGCTTGGCTCACTCCTAGAGCTTACGAACTCAATAGCCTCGCCGCGGATATGGTTGAACGGGCACAGCACGACCGAGTAGAATCCAAAGGATTGTTAGAACGGATACATACGCTCTTTGTGAAAGAGTTCGGGTTGAACCCTAAACTCGAATTTAGGGAGCCCGGCTAGAGGCGTAGCCCGCAAAAGCGTAGCGATATGAATAACTCTCCAAAAAGGGGATCATAACCCCTGCTCCAGCGTTACCCCGACAACCCAGGAGGCCCGCCATGGCCGACAAAGAGCAACTGAACCCCGATGATTTTCCGGTTCACACCGTTAAGAACAGAATCGTCAAGCCCGACGGCAAGGATATTGCCGAAGCACGCACGCCGAAAATCGCCGAAGAGGTTGCGGAGCGGCTGAACGCGGAAGAGGACCGCCGCGAGGAAGACCGCTGGGCTTGAGCGGCGCAGCTACTGGCGCCCGGACTCGTGGAGAATGCTCCTCACCTGCCTTGCCGCATGAAAAATTGCGTGCCCCGATTTTGAACGCGGTTTGCCGCAACGCCGTCGCAAGCGGTCTAAGTTGCGCACGGGACCGGCGCGGGCAATCATGCTTAAGCGCCTCGCGCAGCTTCGGATTTCGCGCACAACCGCACGGCAGTTGACCGCGCGACGCGCCCGCAGACCTGATCAAGTGTTTGAACTGACGGTGAAATTTGCGTCCGAAAAAATAATTTCGCCCCGCAGCGCCGCCTAAGCCTTTGCGCTACCACGCATTTCCGCATCAAGCGGCGCGCCAAAATCCGCCAAAATCACGCGTGCCGCCACCATGTTGCCGCAACGCGCCTGAAGTTCGCCGCAAGACTCGTAAGTGCACACGCCTCTCCGCGCTCCACCCCACCTAACCCCCTTCAACCGACACCCGATTCCGCGTCGATCAAAACCCGGCTTTCCGTTCAATTCACGCCGAGTTTCTTCTGCAAGCTCGACGAGCTCGTCGTGTATTGAAACACCAAGCGCTTGTCCGGATAGACATAGCGGTGCGCCTTCTGCGCCATCAGCGCGCCCTCGTGGAAGCCGGAGAGGATCAGCTTCAGCTTGCCCGGATAGGTGTTGATGTCGCCGATCGCGAAGATGCCGGGCACGTTGGTTTCGAACGCCGCGGTCTCCACCGGCACCAGATTGTTTTCGAGCTTGATGCCCCAGTTCGCCACCGGGCCGAGCTTCATGGTGAGACCGAAGAACGGCAGCAGCGTATCGCATTCGATCTTCGACACCGCGTTGTCGCTGCCCTTCATCACCGCACCGGTGAGCTGGCCGCCCTCGCCTTCCAGCGAGGTGACCTGGCCGATCTTCAGATCCATCTTTCCCTCCTTGACCAGCGCGCGCATCTGCTCGACGCTGTGCGGAGCTGCGCGAAAATCGTCGCGGCGATGCAGCAGCGTGACGCGCCTGGCGATCGGATGCAGGTTCAGCGTCCAGTCCAGCGCCGAGTCGCCGCCGCCGACGATCAGCAGCTCCTTGTCCCGGAATTGCTCCATCTTGCGTACCGCGTAGAAAACCGAGGTGCCCTCATAGGCCTCGATGCCCGGCACCGGCGGGCGCTTGGGCTGAAACGATCCGCCGCCGGCGGAGATCACCACCACCTTGCATTCGAATATTTGCCCGGCATCGGTGGTGACGCGAAAACCGGGTTCGCCGATCTTCTCGATGGTCTCCACCATCTCGTTGAGATGGAAGGTCGGGTTGAACGGTTTTATCTGCTCCAGCAGCGCTTCGGTGAGGCCCTGCCCGGTGACATAGGGAATCCCCGGAATGTCGTAGATCGGTTTTTCCGGATAGAGCTCGGCGCACTGGCCGCCGATCTTGTCGAGGATGTCGACCAGATGCGCCTTCATGTCGAGCAGGCCGAGTTCGAACACGGCAAACAGTCCGCACGGACCCGCGCCAATAATCAGCACATCGGTTTTTATCGCTTCGCTCATGTCATTTTCACTGGTTGGTTGTTGGGGCAGTTCTGGCTCGTCATGCCCGGGCTTGTCCCGGGCATCCACGTCTTTCTTGAGGAGCTTTTATAGACGTGGATGGCCGGGACAAGCCCGGCCATGGCGAAAAACTGATGGTGCCAATCGGTTTTGGCTCTGGTAAGGGCACACAGTGATGGAGATCAACGCGTGAACGCACCAACCGACCTTAACTCAGCACCGCTTCTCGCAGATTTCCCCTACCGGCTCACCGACAATGTGCGCTTCGCCGACCTCGATCCCAACCAGCATGTCAACAACGCGGTGTACGCCACCTATTTCGAAACCGGCCGCGTTACGCTGATGAAGGACCGCAGCTTCGGCTTGATGCCGGAGGGGCTCGCCTGGATCATGGTGCGGCTCGACATGCATTTCCGCGCCGAGCTGAAATGGCCCGGCACCATCGAGATGGGCCTCGGCGTCTCGAAATTCGGCCGCACCTCGGTGACGTTCGATCAGGTGGTGTTTTCGGACGGCAGATGCGTCGCCTCGGCGCAGTCGGTGAGTGTGCTGATCGACGAGGCGACGCGAAGACCAACGCCGCTCACCGAAGAGATCAAGATGAATTTCGAGCGCTGGTGGCGGCGCGGCGTGGCGCGGTAATGAACCGCGCGGCGCTGCTTGCGGTCCTGATCGCCGCCGTGGCGACCCACCCCGCAGCGGCCGGCGAGTTCGTTCGCGAGGAGCTGCGCATTCCCTTTGCCGCCGCCGGTCCGCGCGGCCTGGAAGCTGTGCTGATACGCCCCGCAGGCACGGCGCGCTATCCGCTGGCGTTGATCAGCCACGGCGCGCCGCGTGAAGCCGACAAGCGGCCGGGCATGACGCCGAACCGGTTCTATGCGCAGGAGGTCGAATTCGCGCGCCGGGGTTTCGCGGCGCTGGTGGTGATGCGCCGCGGCTACGGCAATTCCGGCGGCGACTACGCTGAAAACAGCGGTCCCTGCAATCGCCGCAACTATCTGATCGCCGCGAAAGCATCGGTGAGCGACCTGCGCGCGGCGATCGATGCGATGACCAGGCGCAGCGATGTCACCACGCAGGGAATGATCGCGGTCGGCATCTCGGCCGGCGGGTACGCCAGCGTCGCGCTCACCGCCGATCCGCCGCCGGGCCTCGTCGCCGCGATCAGTTTCGCGGGCGGCCGCGGCTCGCGCGCCGACGACGATGTGTGCGACGAAGACGCGCTGGTGCGCGCCTTCGGTACGTTCGGCAAGACCTCGCGGATACCGATGCTGTGGGTTTACGCTGCAAACGACAAGTATTTCGGACCGCAACTTGCGCACCGGCTGCACGGCGCATTCACCGCCGCCGGAGGCCGCGCGCAGTTCATCGATGCGCCGGCATTCGGCGCCGACGGCCACAGCTTGTTCGCGGCCGGCGTGCCGATCTGGATTCCGATGGTCGATGCTTTCCTGCGCGAGCAGAACCTCGGCACGCACGAACTGCTGCCGGCACCTGTGGCGGCGCTGCCGCCGCCTCCGCGGTTGAGCGAAAAAGGCCGCACCGGCTTTGCGGCCTATCTCGCCGCCGGTCCGCACAAGGTCTTTGCCGTATCGCCGAAAGGCGGCTTCGCTTACCGCAGCGGACTGCGTACCGCCGCCGAGGCGCTGAGTGCGACGCTCGACGCATGCGCCAGGCTCGCGCGCGAATGTGCGCCCTATTCGATCGACGATGAGCTGGTCAAAAACGGCAATTGAGAAGCAGGCTCAAGCCTGCCGCTCCGGGGTCGATACGACGAGACCATCGAGTTCGTCGGTGACCTTGATCTGGCACGACAGCCGCGAATTCGGCCGCACGTCGAAGCCGAAATCCAGCATGTCTTCTTCCATCGGCGAGGGCGAGCCGACCTTCTCGCGCCACGCCTCATCGACATAGACGTGGCAGGTGGCACAAGCGCAGGCGCCGCCGCATTCGGCTTCGATGCCGGGAATGGCGTTGCGGATCGCCGCCTCCATCACCGTGGCGCCGTTGTCGACGTCGATGCTGCGGGTTTCGCCGGTGTGGTCGACAAAGTTTATCTTGGCCATGATTGCTCGTACTGCCGGATTAAGGATGTTCGGGCTGTCCTATAACGGGTCGATCCGGCCAGCGCCAGTCAGGAACGCCGCAGCATGGCGTCGATCGCGGAGCCCGCCTGGGCGATCGTCTGCCGGAGCGCGGCCAGGGCCTGCGATGGCTCGCCATCGCGCAAGGCGGCCTCGAACGCCTCGGCGGCGTCGGCTACGCCAAACGCGCCGATCGCCCGCGCCGATCCCTTCAGCGTATGCGCCAGTTCTGCTGCCTCCGGCGGCAGCGCCGCCAGCGCCTCGATCAGGCGCGCCGTTTGGCCTGCGAACATCGCCAGCACTTCGCGCTCGAGCCCGGCATCGCCCAGCGTCATGCACTTGAGGTGCGCAATATCGATCGGACCGTCATCGGGAACCAGCGGCGGCGATGGCATCCAGTCTATCCGTTTCAGGTGCAGCGGCATGGCATGGCCCGAACCTTCCGGCCAAGCGATTCCGGCCCGGAACCCGGCCAGCCAATCACGGAAGTGGTTAACGGCTGGTTTTGACCTCAAGCCGCAAGTTTGCCGCCTTTTTCGGCGAAAAGTTCCCCGGCGCGACGGGCAATACGATAATCCGCTTCGGTTCGAAGGCATTGGGCGGGCCGCCGTTAACGATGATTAAGATTGTATTAATCGCAACCATTTCATTCGCATCGCCAAGCCAATAGGATGTTTGCGGATGTAGCGGACAAGCCGGGTGGGGCCAGTGGTCCCGCTCGACCCGCTCAGAGCATGTGGGACGGTGCCGAGGCTTTGCGTCACGCAAGCCTCACCGGGGATGCGTAATAGAGGGCGTAGGCTGACATGGCGAACAACCCGAAAAAGGTCAAAGACCCCACCGAAGACGCGCTTTCTGCCATTCAGGAAGCTCTGAACATGAGCGACGTGCCGGTCGACAGCAGCCGGTCCGTGGTCCGCACCGATGCGGCGCCGGTGGAAACGCCTGCGGCACCGAGTTACGACGACACTTTCGACTTCCGGGCCAGCCCCGACCGGCCCTCGTTCGAGTCGGTTGAGGAACCGCGCGCGCCGCGCCGCGCCGCCAACGACGATCGCGAAACCATCGGCCAGATTTTGCAGGCCATCCAGAAAGGCCGCCCTGCCCGCAACGTCTATACGTTGGCTACATTGTTTGCCAGCGTCTGGATTCTGGGCGCCGGGCTTTTGACGGTCAGCTTCCTGCCCTCGCTGCAGGCCTCCATGGGTCAGGGTAGCGGCGGAACGCTGGTGCTGGCCGGACTCGCCGCGCTGTTTTTCGCGCCGGTGCTGCTGTTCTATTTCCTCGCGAGCCTTTCCTGGCGCGGCCAGGAGCTGCGGTTGATTGCGCAGTCGATGGCCGAGGTCGCGATCCGGTTCTCCGAGCCCGAGACTGCGGCCAGCGATTCAATGATCACCGTGGGCCAGGCGATCCGCCGCGAAGTCGCGGCCATGGGCGACGGCGTCGAACGAGCCATCGCGCGGGCCGGCGAACTCGAAACCCTGGTCGCCAACGAGGTCTCGGCGCTGGAACGCGCCTATTCCGACAACGAAGTGCGCATCCGCGCACTTTTGCAGGACATCGCGCACCAGCGCGACAATCTGGTCGGCCAGGCCGAGCAGGTTCGCAGCGCCATTTCCGGCGTACAGATTGATCTGCGCCATGACATAGCGCTGATATCGGACGCGATCGCGTCCCGCGTCGATGAAGTCGCAAAAAGCATCACCGGCGCGCTGGAAGAACGCGGCGCGCATATCACCGGCGCTCTGAGCAACGCCGGCGACAACATGATTCTCGCGCTCGGCGAGCGCGGCGGCGACCTGCTCGACCGCCTGGAAGAAGCCAGCGCCGAGACCACGCGCGCCGTGCTCGACGCCAGCGAGCGTCTCACCACCAGCCTCAATTTCAAGACCGGCCACGTCCACGACGAATTCGTCGATCTGGCCGACCGCGTCCATGAGATGCTGAACGAACGGATCGACCGCATCACCAGCGAGTTCGAGCAGCGCTCGTCCACCATCGTCGACGGAATTTCCGACCGCACCGAACAAGTTCACGACTCGCTGAAAAACTCCAGCGACTCCCTGCTGCTGGAGCTCGAGCTGCGCAGCGGCGATCTGGTCAACAAGATCGACGAAGCCGGCAATCGCCTCGCAACCCGCATTCTCACCAGCGGCGACAAGGCCAGCGACGCGCTCGATGTGACCGTGAACTCGCTGGTCGCCAAGGTTATCGGCCAGACCGAAAACGCCCACGATTCGCTCAGCCTGCAGATGAGCGCGTTCGACGAACTGGTGCGGGACCAGGGCGCGGAACTCGCGGAAAAATTCGCCCGCGACAGCGGCACGCTTGGCGCGCTGATCACCCGCCACATTTCGGAATTCGATCGCACCGTCAAAACCTTCGGCGGCGAGATCGTCGATCGCATGGGGCAGCGCACCCAGGAAATCTCGGAAAGCCTGAAATCCTACGTCGATACGTTCGACACCCGCGTGACCTCCAGTGGCGGCCAGATCACCGGCACCCTGGACCAGCGCCTGGTGCAGTTCGAGACCACGCTCGGATCCCGCGTGTCCAGTCTCGATGCCTCGCTCGATACCCGCATCAAGTCATTCGATGAAACGGTCGATGGCCGCCTCAAGACGCTCGATACGACGTTCGATGCGCGGACCCGGTCGCTGACGGAAACCATCGACAACCGGCTCACGACGCTGGCATCCTCGCTCACCACCGGGGCCACGCAGGCGGTCGAATCGATCGACTCGCGCCTTACGCACCTGACGACCGCGCTGACCGACGGCGCGGTGCAGGCGATCCAGTCCATCGACTCGCGCCTGTCCAACCTCACCTCGTCGCTGACCGACGGGACCGCGCAGGCGATCGATGCGATCGACCGCCGCATCAGCCATGTCACGGAAACCATCGACGGCCGCAGCGGCCATCTGGCCGATACCGTCACGGCCCGGTTCCAGGAAATCCATCAGGGTCTCGAAAGCCGCGCCGGCGCAGTGGCAAGCGATATCGATATGCGCATCGCGCAGTTCGAAGATCTTCTTGGTTCCCGCGTCGAAGCCGTCGCCGGCCGCATCGAGAGCAGCGGACGCCAGGCGAGCGACGGCCTCATGGCACGCGCCGAGGAATTGTCGCTCGGCATCAAGTCGCATGTCGACGACGCCGAACGCGCACTGACGAATCTCGCGGTCAACACCAGCGAGACCATTCAGACCGGCGCCCGCGCCGCGCAACAGTCGATGCTCTCGGTTTCCACCGATGTGAGCGCGCAGCTCAAGCTCGCCTCTGCGGAAGTCGAAAGCGCACTGACTGCCGTAGGCACCAACGCCGCGGCTTCCGTCCTGAACAGCGCCCGCGACGCGCATACCACGCTGATCACGGCGTCCGCCGACGCGGTGGGCCAGATCAAGTCGTTGTCCGACGACATCGAGCGCACGCTGTCGGCGGCTGGCTCTGCTACCGCGGCTTCGCTTCTCAGCGGCGCGCGCGAGGCCCAGAGCACGCTGGTGGCAACATCGACGGAGGTCGTCAGCCAGATTCAATCGCTGTCGTCAGAGGTAGAACGAACACTGTCCGCCGCCGGCGCGGCGACGGCCGATTCGGTCCTTACCGGAGCGCGCGCCGCACAAAGCACGCTGGTGGCCACGTCAACGGAAGTTGCCAGCCAGATTCAATCGCTGTCGGCCGACATCGAGCGCACATTGTCCGCCGCGGGCGCGGCAACGGCAGACTCGGTCCTTACCGGAGCGCGCGCCGCACAAAGCACGCTGGTCACCGCTTCCTCGGACGCGTCCAACCAGGTCAGGTCGCTCGCGAGCGACGTCGAGCGCAGTCTTTCCATCGCGGGTTCCGCGACGGCCGAATCGATCCTCAACAGCGCGCGCGAAGCACAGAGCACGCTGGTGAACGCATCTTCCGATGCGGCAAGCCACGTCAAGGCGCTGGCGAGCGACATGGAACGCAGCCTGTCCATGGCCGGCACCTCGACGGCGGAATCCATCCTCAACAGCGCGCGCGAAGCGCAAAGCACATTGTTGACGGCATCGGAGGATGCGGCCAGCCAGGTCAAGGCGTTGTCAGCCGACGTTGAACGGACGCTGCTGACCGCTGGAACGGCCACCGCCACTTCGATCCGCGAAGGAGCCAATGAAGTTCAGGCGACGCTGGTTTCAGCGTCTACCGATGCAGCCGCCCACGTCAAATCGCTGGCTGGCGACGTCGAGCGTACCTTGAGCGCGGTCGGCGCGGATACCGCCGCCTCCATTCTCAACAGCGCGCGCGAGGCCCAGGCCTCGTTCGCAGCAACCTCCGCCGATCACGCCACACATATCAAGTCGATCTCGGCGGACATCGAGCGGTCGCTCGGCGCGGTCACTGCCAACACCACCGACAATATCCAGGCCAGCGCGCAGAACGCGCAGAACGCGCTGATCACCGCATCGAACGAAGTCAGCGCGAAGATCAAGACGACGTCGTCCGATATCGAACGCTCTGTCTTTGCCGCCGGTGCCGGCTTCGGCCAGACCATGACCGGCAAGACCGACGAAATCGTCACCTATGTGCAGCAGCAGACCGATCGCCTTGCGCAGATCGTCGACTCCAAGCGCGGCTCGCTGGTCGAAGCGCTCGGCGCCAAGGCCAACCAGCTCACGGTCGATATCGACCGCGTTACCACCGACGCGCTGAAATCGATCGAGTCCCGCGGACAGGCCTTCACGCAATCGATGGTCACCAACGGGACGGACGTCGCGCGGACGATCACCAGCGCCGGCGACCTCGCGACCGGGGCCATCAGCAAGTCGCTGAAGGACCTCGAACAGGCCTCCCGCGCGGCGATCGACCAGTCGCGCCAGGTCTCGATCGCGGCGGTCACCGAAATGCAGGAGACCAGCAAGATCCTGCGCACCGACACGGTCGCCCTGTTCGAGCGTCTGCGCGAAGGCAATATCCTGCTGCAGGAAGTGCTTACCGGCGCGCACGACAACCTCAACTCGCTGGAGCGAGCGCTGGTCACGCGGGTGGCGGACTTCGTTTCCGCGATGAACGACGTGACCTCGCGCAATGGCGTCGCCACGCAAACGCTTGACGATCAGCTGTCGGTCTTCAACGCCAAGACCGGCAAGGCACTGGAAGACCTCGGCTTGCTATCCGGGCAGTTCGAGACCCACGGCAAGGCGCTGGTCGATGCCGCGGCGGCGGTCGAGCAAAGCAACCGCAGCACCACCGCGTCGGTCGGCGAACGCAAGGCGGCGCTGGAATCCCTGGTCACGACGATCGATCTGCGGACCAACGACCTCGATCAGCGCCTGACGCGGTTCACCGGCCTGCTCGACGAATCGCTGGCGGCGGCTGAAGAGCGTGCGCGCGACATCGCGCGCGTCGTTGCGGAAACCGCCGGTGCGGGCTCGGCGGCGATCAGCCGCCAGTTCGAGGCGGTTCGCGACATGGCGGAAGAGGAACGCCGCATCACCTCCGAGGCGATGAACCAGATCTATCAGCAGGGCACGCAGGAAGCCGACGCCATGTTCAAGCAGTCTGCGGACAAGTTCGCCGCGATGGTGCAGGGCATGAAACAGATGGCCTCCGAGATGCACAACGAACTCGAAGCCACCCGCGGCGAACTCCGCCGCGGCGTGTTCGAGATGCCGCAGGAAGCGGCCGAAAGCACCGCGCAGATGCGCAAGGTCATTGTCGACCAGATCGAAGCGCTGGCCGAACTCAACCGGATCGTCGCGCGTCACGGCCGCGGCCTCGACGTGGTCGGCGGGCGCGGCAGTTCGCAACGCGATGAAGAGCCGATGCTGGCGACCGCCGGCGGGCGCGGCGAGGCTCAGTCGCGAGCCGCACCGCGCAGTGCCTCCAATCTGCCACCGCCGGATCTCGGCATGCCATCGTCGCGCCGCACCGAAGCGCCCCCGGTCAGCCCCGCGAGTACCGATCAGGGACGTGACGGATGGCTTTCCGATCTGCTCAACCGCGCCGACACCGGCAATGACCGCGAGGTCCCGCGCGGACGCGGCAACCCGCCCGCGGCAGGCGGAAATCCGCTGGAGTCGCTGTCGCTCGACATCGGCCGGTTGATGGACCGCAATCTGGCTGCCGAGATGTGGGACCGCTATCAGCGCGGCGAGGCCAAGGCGTTCAGCAAGCGGCTTTATACCCCCGCCGGCCAGAAGGCCTTCGACGAGGTCAGCCGCAAGTACCGCGCCGACCGGAATTTCAAACAGACGGTCGACAGGTACATCACCGAGTTCGAGCGGTTGCTCGACGAAGTCGCGCGCGACGAACGTGGCCCTGCGGCACTGCGCGGCCATCTCGTCTCGGAAACCGGCCTGGTCTACACCCTGCTCGCTCACGCCGCGGGACGGCTGGGATAGGGCCTGAACCCGACCGCAGAAGAAAAACGGAGGCGTCGCTGCCTCCGTTTTTGTTTTCTGTTGCTCCAACTGCAACCCGGATTCATGCCGCCCGCTTCGGCTCAAATTAGCGTGAGTCCGGAAATAGCTGCCGGAATCGCATAGCGCACTTACCCCGGCTCCCCGCATTTTCGATCCAGGTCAACGATGGAACGGCCGTTGCGGCTGCCGTTTCAGCGATTGACTGCGCGCCTCTGCCCAATGAAGGACCAGTGCTCATGGAATCATCCGGTTCAAACGGCTTCAGCCGTCGTATCGTACTTGGCGCACTCGCCACGCTACCCGCGGTCTCGATGCCGCTTGTTGCAAGCGTCCGGACGGCGACCGCGCAAGCACCGCTTCCTGCCGGGGGCGGCTTTTCATTTGCAGCTGTCGGCGATACCCGTCCGATGATGTACCTGCCCTTGAAGGAGGGACAGCCCGACCTCAGCAAGTTCTTCGTCGAAATGTTCGGACTGGTCATGCCCGAGAAGATCGCCGAAGCCGTTGTGAAGAAGGATGTGAAGATGATCTTCGATCCCGTCACAAAGGAGCTGATCAAGGTAATCATGCCATTTGCGTCCAAGACCGAAGTCATGACGCTGACCGTCGATAAAGGGTGGGTGACGGAGGCGTCCGTCGAGGACGTAAAGCTGCTTCCCGGCGTGCACCGGACCATGTTCCGGCTGCAGGGCGGCGACTGGGTGGCGCGCGAAATCGTGAAAGACGTGTCGTCCGGTCGCGCAAGATTCGTAGTCAATAGCGGCGACGCCGTATGGTGGGGCAATCAGGGCCTGACCGTCAGCGACAGCCCGTACTGGAAGCGTGTGAACGACACGATGTTGAAGAAGTTGCCCGCGGCCGATGACGAGATGCGCGCAGCCGGGCTGGATGGGCGATTCTTCATGAGCGTGGGCAATCACGAGGTGTGGGCGGACCCGAAGATCGAGGGCTTCCTTTCGGCGCTGCCGTATCTGAAGAAGTTCGGCGTCACGTCGGAAAATCTCATTTACAAATTCGATTTCAAGGGCACCCGTTTCATCTATCTGTGGAGCGGCAAGTACGATTACCGTTCGCCTTCACTTTGGGACGCCGACCGGCCCAAATATGCCGAACAGATGACCCAATTGCAGAAGTGGATGGACGAAGCCAAGGCCAACGGCATTCGCAAGACCTTTATTACCTTTCACTACCCGGTATTTGCCCGGTCGGGCCTCGGTCCCATCCCGGCTCCCGACAATCCTCACAAGGTCATCGCATCCTATGCCGGGGATATGGAGGTGGTCGTCCTGAACGGTCACGTCCACACCACCGAAATCTACGACGTAGATGGGGTGAAGTATCTGATGCTGGGCGGCGGGGGCGCGGAGCAGGATCCCATCCTGCCCGGTCGCACCAGCATCAAGGTGCCGGCGAATTATCCGCCGGACCTCTACTGGAAGGGCCAGCCCCCGACGGAGGAGTACAATTACGTGCTGATCGACGTCGCACCCGGCCAGAAGACGAAGTTCACCCTCAATCGGTTCCGGCCATGGTCGGCCGAACCGTTCGGGACCGTGGAATTGTTCACCTAAACAAGCCGCGCGGCCGATTGAGGGAGTGCAGTTCTGACGACAGCTCTGCTGATCATTCATGGCCTGGTTGCCGTCGCGCTGCTTGGTGCGGTTACACACCAGACGTTGGCGGCGTGGGCGACGGCTGGCGCGCGCCCCGGCTCGTTCTTCGGCCGCTTTCGTTCGGTGCCGGCGGCCTCGTTCGCCAATGCGGTCGTCGTTCTGTATGCGGTCTCCACGCTATTGGGCGGCTTCATCTATCTTTATTTCCGCGTCGACATCAGGCCCGAGCTGGAGCGCGCCGGTTATTGGCCGGCGTTGGGTTTCTTCGACCTCAAGGAGCATTTTGTCGCCATCGGTTTCGCATTGCTGCCCGCCTACTGGATTTGCTGGCGACGCCCGAACGCCGACGAGCGCACCCAGCTGCGCACCATGCTCACCTCGCTGCTTGCCTTCATCATCTGGTGGGGTTTCCTTACCGGTCACGTCGTGAACAACATCAGGGGATTCGGGTCGTGACATCGTCGCCCGCGTTACGCCGTTTCGCATTTGCGTTCGGGACGTCGTTCGCTGTCCTCTACGTCATAGCAATCTACAGGGACCTTGCGCTGTTCACCGTTTTTCCGTCGCTGGGGATCGTGCTCGCAGGTACGCATCACACCAAAGACATCGCCGATCCTGCGATGGGTTTTCTTGCGCCAGCGATGTACTGGTACGGCTGGGTTGCCTCGGCCGCGCTTGGAGCCCTTGTGCTCGGCCTTGTCGCCGCGGTGTCGCCGCTGCGCTGGGACCAAACGCCTGGCTGGTCAGCCTGGGTGTGGCTGGTTCCCACCCTTTCGATGATCGCGTGCGTCTATCTCACATTGCCCTGGTTTCGACTTTAAGCGGCGCTCGGCGATGTTCGTTGCTGGAACCTGCCACGATGATGGCTGGAAACCTTATTGCCGCTTCTGGCCCGCCGGCGGCCTGTCCGGCGCGGGCTTCGGCGTCTCCGCGGGCGTGCCGCTTCCGGCCCCGAACAGCAGGCGCGTGGGGTTCTTGTCGAGATTGTTCACGGCGCGGCTGATGTCGCCGAGCGTACGGCGGCCATCGGCCATCAAGGCGCCCGAGCGCTTGTCGAAATCGTCGGCCAGTTCGCGGATCGATTTCACCGCCTGGAACAGCTCGCCGCCGTCCTTGCCGCCGGCAAGCGTGTTGAGGCCGAGCATGAGGTTGTCGGTCTTGGCCATCACGCCATCGGCCTTGCCCATCACGCCATCGACCTTGAGCATGATGTTGTCGATCTTGTCGGCGTTGCGCGCCAGCGACGTAGTGAATGTTTCGAGGTTCGAGAGCGAGTTCTTCACCGCCTCCTGGTTGTCGGCGACCACCCGGTTGATGTTCTGCAGTGTCGCGCGGATCGACTCGGTCACGTCCTGCAGTGCGTTAGGATCGGCGGTCAGCACGGGAACGCCGTCCTCATCCAAGGGAACCGAGGGCGCCGCCACTTCGCCGCCCTTGAGCGAAATCGCCGCGACCCCGGTCAGCCCCTGGAATTCAAGGCCTACCAGCGTGTCTTTGCGGATCGGGGCGTTGTTTTCCACCATCGCCAGTGCGACAACCCGCCGCGGGTTGTCCAGCTTCACGGAGATCACTTCGCCGACGCGAATTCCGTTGAAATTGACGCTGCCGCCGTTGCGCAGGCCGGCCGCCGGACCTTCGAAAATGATGCGCATCGGGCTGCGCGCCTTGGTGGTGTGGAGGCTTTGAAACCACAGCACAAAGCCGAACGCCGCCGCGATCACCGCAAGCGTGAAGGCTCCGATCAGGACGAAATTCGCCCGCGTTTCCATCAATCGGCTCCGGTCAGGTCACGACGGCGCGGGCGCGCTTGCCGTGAAAGTATTGTCTCAACCAGGGATGTTGCGAGGCCTTCATATCCTCGATCGTTCCCGTTGCGATGATCTTGCCGCTTCCCAGAACGGCGATGCGGTCACAGGCCGTGTAAAGACTGTCGAGATCGTGGGTTACCATGAAAACGGTCAGGCCCAAAGTGCGCTGCAGGGTCCGCACCAGCTCGTCGAAGTCGCCGGCGCCGATCGGATCGAGGCCCGAGGTCGGCTCGTCGAGGAATACCAGTTCGGGATCGAGCGCCAGCGCTCGGGCCAGCGCGACACGCTTGATCATGCCGCCGGAGAGTTCCGAGGGAAAGCGGTCGGCCACCTCCGGCTGCAAGCCCACCATGCCGAGTTTGGCGATGGTGATCTCGTCGAGCAGGCGCTGCGAAAGGTTGAGATATTCGCGCACCGGAAACTGGATATTCTGCCGCACGCTGAGCGAGGAAAACAGCGCACCCTGCTGAAACAGGATACCCCAGCGCCGCTCGACGCCTCGGCGCGCCGCGGCGTCCGCAGCGTCAAGATCGATCCCGAACACCTCGATGCTGCCGCTGACCTTGGGGATCAGCCCGATGATGGTACGCGTCAGCACCGATTTGCCGGCGCCGGAGGGGCCGACGAAGCCGAGGATTTCGCCGCGCTTGACGTCGAGATTGAGCCGGTCGAGCACCTTGGTGGCGCCGAACTGCACCGAAATATCGCGAACCCGGATAATGGCGTCGGCGGCTTCGATGGCCATCGTCACATTCCGATCGATGCAAAGAAGATCGCGAATACGCCGTCCATCACGATTACCAGGAAAATTCCCTTCACCACCGACGATGTGGTGTGCTGTCCGAGCGACTCGGCGCTGCCTTCGACTGCGAGCCCCTCGACGCATGCGACGATCCCGATCACCGCCGCCATCACCGGCGCCTTGATCATGCCGACCGTGAAGTGATCGATCGAGATGGCGTCGCGCAGGCGCAGCAGAAATGCCTCCGGATCGACTCCGCCGTAGAGCCACGCCACCAGGCCGCCGCCATAAAGTGCCGCGACCGCGCCGAGAAAGGCCAGGATCGGCAGCGCGATGACCAGCGCCAGCATCCGCGGCAGGATCAGGACCTCGATCGGATCGAAACCCATGGTGCGCAAGGCGTCGATCTCCTCGCGCATCTTCATGGAGCCGAGTTCGGCGGTGTAGGCGCTGCCGGAGCGGCCCGCCACCATGATGGCCACCAGCAGCACGCCGATTTCGCGCAACACCAGCACGCCCAGCATATCGACCACGAAAACGTCGGCGCCGAATTTGCGGAAATGAAAGATGCCCTGTTGCGAGATGATGCAGCCGATCAGGAACGTGATCAGCACCACGATCGGCACGGCGCGCCAGCACACCTGTTCGAGGTGATGAACCGTCGAAGTCAGCCGGAATCCGGATGGGTGCAGGAAGACGCGCCCGCCGGCCGCAAGCACGGCGCCTAACATGGCGACCAGCCCGGCAAAGGTTTCGCCGACGCCATAAACGCTGCGGCCGACCTGATCCAGCAGGCCGGTGATCGTCACCGGGACCGCCGCCGCCTCCGGCGCGGCTTTTACCCGGCGCACCTCGTCGACCAGGCTCGAATAGTTAGCCGAAAGGCCGGCAATCTTCGCCTCGACGCCGCCCTCGGTCAGGCTGCGGCGCAGACGTTCGATCAGCCAGGCGCCGAACGTATCGAGCTTGGAGATCTGCGACACGTCGATGAAGATATTGGGGCGGCTTCCGGTGAGCTTCTCGGCTTCCCCCACAAGCGCTTCAAGATCCGGCGCAAAGCGCGCCGTCCAGGAGCCCGCGGCGCACAGCGCAAGGCCATTGCCCTGTGCAATCCGCTCCAGTGTCGGGCCACCGTCCAATTGCAACTCCTGCGCAATTCCCCGCTGGCAACGGAGAGAAAATTCAACACGCCGCCGCTGCCTTGTGGGATACGGTTCTAACCAGCCATACTTGGTTGCGCCGGGCAACCCTGCGGTTCAGAAATTGCCAGATTTTCAAATGACTTCCAGCCAACCGCCGCAGCTTGTCGCCCGAATCGAACGCTGGCCGATCGCAGGCGCCTTCGCCATCAGCCGTGGCGTCAAGACCGAGGCGGTCACGGTGGTGGCGGAGCTCAGCCAAGGTGGCCATACCGGGCGCGGCGAGTGCGTGCCCTACCCTCGCTATGGCGAAACGCCGGAGGCGACGCTAGTCGCCGTCCTGTCGCTGCAGGAGGCCTTGCGCGGAGGCCTCGACCGGCAGGCCTTGCAGGCCGCCCTGCCGCCGGGAGCTGCGCGCAACGCGCTGGATTGCGCGCTGATCGACCTGGAAGCCAGGGTCAGCGGCCGGCGGGCCTGGGAACTGCTTGGACGGCAGGCCCCGCGAGCCTGCACCACCGCCTTCACAATCTCGTTGGGAACTCCGGAGGCGATGGCGGCAGCGACGGCCAAGGCGGCCAATCGGCCCCTGCTCAAAATAAAACTCGGCGGCGATGGCGATGGCGACCGGATTGCGGCCGTGCGCAAGGAGGCCCCCGAATCGGAACTCATCGTCGATGCCAACGAGGCCTGGACGCCGGGCAATCTGGAGCAAAATCTCGCCGCCTGCGCCGCCGTCGGCGTCACTTTGGTCGAACAGCCGCTCCCCGCCGGACAGGACGCGGCGCTGGCGCGTATCCGCAGACCGATGGCGGTCTGCGCCGACGAAAGCGTGCACGACCGGACCTCCCTCGAAAGCCTGCGCGGGCGCTACGACGCCATCAACATCAAACTCGACAAGACCGGCGGTTTGACCGAGGCGCTGGCGATGGTCGACGCGGCGCAGGCGCTTGGCTTTGAAATCATGGTCGGCTGCATGGTCGCGACGTCGCTATCGATGGCGCCGGCGATGCTGCTGACGCAGCAGGCCCGCTTCCTCGATCTCGATGGCCCGCTGCTGCTGGCCGGCGACCGCGACGGCGGCCTGCGCTACGACGGCAGTACCGTCTATCCGCCCGACGCAGCACTTTGGGGCTGACGCTCCAGCCGGTGACGCGCGAGCCACATCACGATTGCGCCCATTAATGCCATCGCGGCCATCAGGTAGTAGACGCCCCGCCCGTGCTGCGCATAGATCGCGCCGGACAGAACCGACGCCACGCTCGTGACGATGCCGGTGCAGGCGGTGAGATAGCCCTGTCCCCTCGCCATCACGTGACCCGGGACATGGCGCACCATCAGCCCCATGGTGCCGATCTGGGTGAGGCCGAATGTCAGCCCGTGCGCCAGTTGAACCACGGCGAGCACTGCCAGCGGCGGTTCCTGCGCCGTGATCACCCAGCGCGCGACAGCGCTGAGCGCGGCGATGACGACGAGCATCGCAGGCGACAACGTGAACCGCGGCGACAGCGCGAATAGCACGATCTCGGCAATCACTCCCAGAGCCCACAAGCCGGCTATGGTCAGTCCGCCGAGGCCAGAATTCTGCCAGGCGATGGAGGCGAAGGTATAATAGGCCGCATGGCTGCCCTGGATCAGCGCCGCCGCCACAATGATGGCGAGAAAACCGGGATCGCGCAGCAACACGCGCGCGGCGGACTGCGCGACCGCAGCGGCTTGTGGAACCTGCAGCGGCTGCAGCCCGAGGCTGACGAGGGCGCCGAGCCAAGCCACCGCGGCAATGACCCAGATCAGGTGTCTGGCCGCGATCAGATCGACCAATAGCCCGCACACCAGCGCACCCACCACAAACGCCGCAGAACCCCACAACCGCAGCGGCCCATAATTGAGCCCATACCGCGCCACGCCTTTCAGCGCATAGGCATCCGTAAGCGGCGTGATCGGCGTCCACAGACAGGCGACGACGACGTAGGCGAGGAATACGGCCGGCGCTTGATGCAAGGTGCCGATGATCGAAAACCCCAGCGCACTCACGAACGCCGTTACGATCATAGCGCCGCGCAACGACCGGCGCTTTTCGGCAAAGCCGGTGATGAACGGCAGCACCGTGAACCGCGTCACCGACGGCACCGCCGTGATGATCCCGATCCATGACGCGTCGATGCCGATCGCCTTCAGCCAGACCGGGAAGAACGGCAGATGGGTGCCCACCAGCCCGAACAGCGTGCCGTAGAACAGCGCCAGCCGCGCCGCGAATCGCCTGGCTGCCGCCTGCGAAGCGATGGGGATTTGTGAATCTGAAAGCATCAATTCAATTGCGATTCGCTTGCGTTCGTGATGATCGTAACAGCAACGCGCGGTGATTTGCGCGACGAGTTTTGCGCAACAGGTTTCCATGGCCGACGAAGCTTTCGCCCTGTCCCCGATCTCCGCCCGCGCGACGCTGCCCGGCGAAGCGGACTATGACGCCATCAGCGAAGCGTTCATGGAGACGTCGCGCGGCCGCTGGTTTCTCAGCGAATATGCCAAGCGCAACCGCAATGCCGACACCCGCATGGTGCTCGACGCGGTGGCGCGAATCGAACAAAACCTCGCCGCCCAGAACAATGTGGCGCCGGACACTGGACTGGCCGAGGCGCTGGCGGCCATCAGCGGTGCCGTCGTGGAAGCGAAATCCGCCGCGTCGGGTGCGCTCGACAGCGTTGCCATCGAGGAATCTCTGGAGCCAATTCGGAATGGCGCGCGGGTGATTCGCGAAACCCTGTTGAGATTGCGTGAGATCGGCGCCGACGGACGAATCTACGATTTGATGGATTCCCAGGTCAGCGCGATTGAAGCCGGTTGCGGGCAACTCGCCGCGCGCGATTCGAGCGCGTCGTTGAACGCCGCCTTCGACCTGATCGAAGAGCGGATCAGGCAGTTTGACTACGGCGCCCCGGCACGACCGCCAGTTTCGGAAACATCTTCGAAGGCTGCTTACGAAGAAGCGTTGCCCGCCGAGGCAGAAACGTCGGAGGTTGCCGCATCGCCATCGGAGGCCGCGCCCGAACCGGCCATCGAAATTACTGTGCCTGAAGAGTTCGCCACCACCGCCCAATCAGGCATTGAGACGGTCGACTCCGAGACAGCGCTGGATGACGCGCTGGACATGATTGCGCTGGAGATGGCTGCGCCGGATCTTGCGGAAGACGGTGTCGATGAATTTTGCGTGGCCGAACCTGGGCCGGATGAGCTGGTCATTGTCGCACAGGTTACGGAGACCATGACCGAGCCGAAGTCACAGCCGATGCCGGTTCCACCACATCCACCGTCGCTAGGCGCGTCGTTGATTGCGAATGGAATTGTGCGGGTTCCGAATCCATCCGGTCTCGATCCGCTGTCACCGATCCGCCGCATGAGTCAGGCCGAGAAGATCGCTTTTTTCTCGTGATCGAAACCTCAGGCGATTAATCTCGCATAGAGATCAGCATCGACGTTGCCGCCCGACAACACGATGACGATGGTCTTGCCCCGCGCGTCGATATGGCCGGCCAGCAGCGCGGCAAGGCCCACCGCCCCACCCGGTTCGACCACGAGCTTCAATTCGCGAAACACGAAGGCAACCGCGCTGCCGACTTCCGCATCGGTTGCGGCGACGCCCTGCGCGAGCAGCCGGTGGTTGATGGAGAAGGTGATTTCGCCGGGCACCGTCGCCATCAGCGCGTCGCAGATGGTGCGCCCTTGGGCGCGGTGCGGCTCGCGCTTGCCGGCCCGCAGCGAGCGGGCGTGATCGTCGAAACCTTCGGGTTCAGCCGACATCAAGATCGCCTGCGGATAGCGCGCCTTCACGGCGGTGGCGACGCCCGCGACCAGTCCACCGCCGGACGCCGGAGCAACCACGATATCCGGTGTTATGCCCAGCGCGGCCATGTCTTCCGCGATCTCGCGGCCGACGGTGCCCTGCCCCGCAATGACCTTGGGATCGTCGTAGGGCGGCACCACCGTTGCGCCGTGCTTGCCGGCGATGTCGCGGGCGATGGCTTCGCGATCCTCGCGGTCACGGTCGTACAGCACCACCTCGGCGCCATATCCCTTGGTACGCTCGCGCTTGGAGCGCGGGGCATCCGAAGGCATCACGATGGTCGCCCGCATATTCAGGATCTTTGCTGCTGCCGCCACGCCCTGCGCGTGATTGCCGGAAGAGAACGCCACCACGCCGCCGCCGCGCGCGGCTTGCGGGATCGACGACAGCTTGTTGAAGGCGCCGCGAAATTTGAACGATCCGGTTCGCTGCAGCATTTCCGGCTTCAGGAAAACCTTTGCACCGACGCGTTCGTCGAGCGCCGGCGACGATAGCAACGGCGTCCGCACCGCGAACGGCGCAATTACGCGCGCGGCCGCATCGATATCCGCCGAGGTAACTGGCAAAACGGAAATTGTCATGCCTGCCTTTTATCGTGAGCCGCGACATGCGGGCAAGGCACGTAGATCAGGTCGCAAGCCGCGGCTGTTTCGGCGCGACCTCCAGCCGGGAGCCGGCTTCGGCTCGTACGGCGCTGATATTATTGACAAATGCCCGAGCCGACGCCTCCCAGGTCTGGCTTGCGGCGAACTGGCGGCAGTCCTGCGACGAAATTTGGAGTGCCGACAGACACGCAGAACGCAAATCTTCGCTCAAAACGCCCACCCGGGCGGTACCGATCACGTCACGGGGGCCGACCACCGGGAAGGCTGCGACCGGCACGCCGCTCGCCAAAGCCTCCAGCAGCACCAGACCGAACGTATCGGTCCTGCTGGGAAACACGAAGACGTCGGCGGCGGCATAGGCGTCCGACAAAGTTTCACCGTGGAGCGCCCCGAGAAAGACCGCGCCCGGATATTTACGCTGCAAAGCCGCACGGGCAGGACCGTCGCCGACCACCACCTTGGTACCCGGCAATTCGAGTTCGAGAAACGCTTCCAGGTTCTTTTCGACCGCGACCCGGCCGACCGAGAGAAAGACCGGGCGCGGCAGACCGAGATCGGCGGGGCGCGGATGGAACAGCATCGCATCGACGCCGCGCGGCCACAGCACGACATTGCGGAAACCCCTTGCGCGCAATTCGCTGGCCAGCGCCGGCGTCGCCGCCATTACCGCCTGGCTGGCGCCATGAAACCAGCGCAGCGCCGACCATATCCAGGATTCAGGGATCGGCAGTCGCGCCGAAATATATTCCGGAAACCTGGTATGGAAACTCGTCGTGAACGGAACTTCGTGCTTGCGGCAATAGCGCCGCGCTGCAAATCCGATTGGTCCCTCGGTGGCAATGTGAATGCTGTCCGGCCGCGCATCCACGATCAGGCGCGCGATTTTTGCGGCATTGGGCAACGCCACGCGCAAATCCGGATAGCTTGGCAGCGCTACGGTGCGAAACGATTGCGGCGTGAGGAAGCTGATATCGGCGCCAAGCGATTTCGCCGCCTCGGCCATCATCGTCAGCGTCCGCACCACGCCGTTGACTTGCGGGTGCCAGGCGTCGGTCGCGACCAGGATGCGCATCAGGCCGCGCGTGCCGTCACCGCGGCGACGGGTGCTGCCCGTTTCAGCGGATCGGTCCAGACGATGATCTCAAAGCTGCCGTCGTCGTGTTCGGCCAGCGCGGTGCAGCTTTCCACCCAGTCGCCGCAGTTCATGTAGCGGATGCCATGGTCGTCGCGGATCGTCGCATAGTGGATGTGGCCGCAGATTACGCCGTCGGCGCCATGGCGGCGCGCCTCGCCGGCCAGCGTCTGCTCGAACGCGCCGATGTAGTTCACCGCGTTCTTCACCTTCAGCTTGGCCCATTGCGACAACGACCAATAGGGCACGCCGAACCAGCGCCGCAGGGCGTTGACGATGCGGTTCATCCGGATCGCGAAATCGTAGGCCTTGTCGCCGAGATGGGCGAGCCAGCGCGCGTTCTGCACCACGAGGTCGAAAATATCGCCGTGAATGACGAGATAGCGTCGGCCATCGGCGCCGACGTGAACGGCATTTTCCACCACGTCGATGCCGCCGAAATGCGTACCGTAATAGTTTCGCAGAAACTCATCGTGATTTCCGGGAACGTAAATGACCTTGGCGCCCTTGCGCGCCCGGCGCAGCATCTTCTGCACGAAGTCGTTGTGCGATTGCGGCCAGTACCAGCTCGATTGCAGCGCCCAGCCGTCGACGATGTCACCGACGAGATAGATGGTATCGGCGTCGTGGGTGCGGAGGAAGTCCAGCAACCGGTCGGCCTGCGAGCCCCGCGCTCCGAGATGGACGTCGGAGATGAACAAAGTGCGAAAGCGCCGTTGCGGACACTCTTCACTCATACCGTCACTTCCCATGGACGAGCGCTTAGCTGATTTTCATGACGGCGCGATGACGATTCACGCCGCAAGCCGTTCGAAACAAACCAGCGTATAGACGCCGAAGGGCGCAACCTTTCGCCGTTCAACCAGGATGGCGTCCTTGGTGGCTTGAGCCCAGGCCTGCAGCCGCGCGAACGGAAATTCCGGCCGCAGCCCCAATGCGCGCGTGCGCTGCGCGGCCCATCTCTCCACCGCCGCGGCGACGCCTACTTCCGAATAGAGATGGTTGACGAGAATGATCCGCCCGCCCGGCTTCACCACGCGGTGGCATTCGGACAGCACCTGCTCGGGATTGGCGACCAAGGTGATGACGAACTGCGCGACCACGCAATCGAAAGTCGCGTCGGCGAAGTCCATTTGATGGGCGTCCATCAATTGAACGTCTTTGACCCAGGGATAGCGCCCGCCCGCCAGCTTCGCGCGCGCCTTTTCCAGCATCGGCGCGCTGAGATCGATGCCGGTGATTTCCGTGGTGACATCGTAGTCGCCGAACGACAGCCCGGTACCGACCCCGACTTCGAGAATCCTGCCCCGGCACGCGCGCGCCGCGGCGGCAGCGGTGCGGCGGCCCCTGACCATCAGCGGACCGCAAACGGCATCGTAGATCGGCGCCCAGCGCGCATACGCGGTCTCGACCGTGGATTTGTCCAGATCAGCTGTCGTCAACATTCACGCCGCGACTCACAAGCTCGAATTCGGATTCGCGATTAGCATCGGGATGCGACAACCGCACGACATGCAATCGCCACGACCGGCCACGTCACGCGCGAGCAATCGCGATGTCACATCACTGTTGGGCGGACATGATTGTTGGTGTTCGAGAGGCCGTGATCTGATTCGGTCGAGTATCGCGGAGGGATCGATATGCGCACCGGAGAACTAACCCGTTCGAGCCTGCGGCTATTGAAACTGTTTGGCGCGGAAAATGTCGGCGGCGCAGCCCAGACCGCTGTTACCTGGTTCAAGCCGGCCTCGAAGCCCGCGGACTCCCGCAGAGCCAGTCCGGCATTTTCGAACGCACCGGTGTTTGGCCGGCTTGGCGCGCTCGAAATGCAACTGGCGCAGACAAAACAGGACGTGAAGCGCGCACAGAAACTGCGCTACCGCGTATTCTACGAAAATGGCACCGCCATTGCCGATGCAACCACGATGCTCGCGCGCCGCGACAAGGATGCATTCGACCGGATCTGCGATCATCTGCTGGTCGTCGATCATGCCGCCAGACCGACGCTGAGCGGCAGGCAACCGGTCGTGGGCACCACCCGCCTGCTGCGTCAGGAAGTGGCCGACGGAAATCACGGGTTTTATACCGAGGGCGAATTCGATATTTCCGGCATCATCGAGCGTCATCCCGAATTGCGGTTTCTGGAGCTTGGCCGGTCCTGCGTCTTGCCCCGCTATCGTAACAAACGCACACTCGAACTGCTGTGGCAGGGCATCTGGAGCTACGTTCGCTACCATCGGGTCGATGTGATGATCGGGTGCGCAAGCTTTGACGGGATCGATCCCGAACGGCTGGCGCTGCCGCTGTCGTTCCTGCATCATTATGCGGCGGCTCCGGACGCCTGGCGCGCCCGCGCCAACGCCTCGCGCTATGTCGACATGAACCGGATGACGAAAGAGGCGGTTGATCCCAGGGCCGCGCTCCGTCAATTGCCTCCCCTGATCAAGGGTTACCTTCGAGTCGGCGCTTATACCGGCGACGGCGCGGTGATCGACTATCAGTTCGGCACCATCGACGTCCTGATCGTGATGCCGGTCGCGGAAATCAAGACCCGCTATATCCAGCATTTCGGCGCCGATGTCTCGCAGTATGCCGCATACGCAACGGCGGCGGCATGATCCGCTTCATCGTCATCATCGCCCTGCTTGTTGCCGTCACACTATTGCTGCTGCCGTTCCAGCTGATCTCACTCGCCTGCGACTTGCGGTACAAGCGGACGATTCCGCAGCTTTATCATCGCCTTCTTTGCGGAATGATCGGCATACGGATTTGCGAGGTCGGACGACGCAATTGTGGCGCATCGACGCTCATCCTGTCCAACCATGTCTCCTGGCTGGACATCTGCGTGATTTCGGCTCTGGCGCCGGTGGTGTTCGTATCCAAGAGCGAAGTCTCGCTCTGGCCGGTATTCGGGTGGCTGGCGAAGCTGCAGCGCACGATCTTCATTGACCGGCAAGCGCGGCGTCGCACCCGGGATGCAACAAGTGAAATCGGCGGCCGCCTTAAGGACGGCGACGCGGTGGTTTTATACGCCGAAGGCACATCCAGCGACGGCGTTCGCATCCTGCCGTTTCGCTCGGCATTGATCGGCGCGGTGCATCAGGCGCTCGCCGGCTCCGGCGCGGTCACGGTGCAGCCGATCTCGCTGGCCTATGTCGGATTGGGCGGCTTGCCTATCGGGCGTGCGCAACGCCATCAAGTGGCGTGGTATGGCGATGCCGACCTGATCCCGCATTTGATCGGCGTCCTTGCGTCCGGCGCGGTCGATGTGACGGTCAGCTGGGGCGATGCGGTGGCCGTCACGTCCGGCGCGGACCGCAAGCAAATCGCCCGCGACGCCGAGCGATCGGTACGACGAATGACCGCGATTGCATTGGCGAGTTGCAGGATTTGCGATCCGACACCGTCAAGGCCGCCGGCCCGAAGTGTGAAAGTGATCAATCGGGCCGTGGCCATGTCCGACGCCTAGCTGGTCCGCCGCAGCGATCGCCGCAGTCACCCAGCTCTTGGCGTTGCGAACCGCGATTTCCAGATCGTCGCCTTTCGCGAGTCCCGCCGCGATCGCCGACGACAGCGAACATCCGGTGCCGTGGGTATTTTTGGTGGCGATGCGCGGCGCCGGCAACGCGATGACACCGCCCGGGCTGATGAGATAATCGATGCTCTGCGCGCCCTGCCCGTGACCGCCCTTGATCAGCACCGCGCCGCAACCCATCGCCAGCAGCCGCCTGCCCTGATTCTCAATTTGGGTTTCGTTCGAGGCCATCGCTTCATCGAGCAGCGCCGCGGCTTCAGGCAGGTTCGGCGTGATGATCTCGGCGCGAGGAATCAGACTTGACCGCAGCGCGTCGATGGCATCCGGCGCCAGCAGACGGTCCCCCGATGTCGCAACCATGACCGGATCGAGCACGACATGCGCTGGCAACCACCGCTCAAGCCCGGCCACGATGGCGTCGATCACGGCGCGTTGCGCGACCATGCCGATCTTGACGGCCTTCACGTCGAGATCGGCGAACACCGCGTCGATCTGCGCCGTCACAAAATCCGCGGGCACCTGATGAATGGCGCTGACGCCCCGGGTGTTTTGCGCGGTCAGCGCCGTGATGACAGATGCGCCGTAGACGCCGAAGGCGGCAAACGTCTTAAGATCGGCCTGGATACCGGCGCCTCCTGAGGAATCCGAGCCGGCAATGGTGAGCGCAATGGGAATTGTCATCGTTTGGCTCGCGGCACTCCCAATTCAAGCCGATGGTCCGTGGTAGCGCGGCCCGGCATTGGCAGCAAGTTGACTTACACGCTATATTGAGCCCGGCGCGACGCCCTTCCGGAGACTTAAGCGATGGTTCCCTTTTTCGTTCAGTTCAAATGCAAGCTCGGCCAGTCCTACGTCGTCGCCAACGCGCTGGCGGAGGCCGAGATTGCCTCGGAGATCTACTCCACGGCCGGAGACTACGATCTGCTGGTCAAGTTCTATGTCGATAACGACACCGACATCGGCCACTTCGTCAACGAAAAGGTCCAGGTGATACCGGGCATCGAGGACACCCATACCATCATCACCTTCAAGGCTTTCGGCACGGGCTGAATAGACCCTGACGCCATCGTCATGACGCCTTCGCAAGTCCGAGCACCGGCGCATCGGGATCGGCCTCATCGTCGGCCATGGCAGAGATCGGCGACATCGGCGTGTCGCGCAGCCGTTTCAATCCGAGATGGCGCTCGCGCAGGATCACGAAAATCCCCGCGGCCGCAACAATCACGGCGCCGCCGATCACAGTGCCGGTCGGAACCTCGCCGAATACCCAATAGCCGAGCAGGAATGCCCATAGCATCGACATGTAGTCGAACGGCGCCAGAAATGACGCCGGCGCATAACGATAGCTCTCGGTAAACAGCATCTGGCCGAGACCGCCGGATACGCCGATACCGACCAGCAGCGCTACTTCCGATGCCGTCGCCGGCATCCGCCATCCGAACAGCGCCGTCAGCAGCGACGCCGAAATCACCAGCAGCGTCGTGAACATCACGATCGAAGACGAGGTTTCGGTCGCGGTCAGCCGCCGAATCTGAATCGTGGCGCCTCCGGAAGAGACCGCATTGGTAAGTGCGAACGCCAGCCCCAGCGTCATCGAGGTCGTGAGCGCGGCGTGATTGCCGAGATATGGCGACAGCATCAGGATCACGCCGCCGAAGCCGACCGCCACGGCCGACCAGCGATAGACATGCACCTGCTCCTTGAGGAGCAGTGCAGCGAAGATCACGGTAATCAACGGTGCGATGAACGCGATGGCGGTGACGTCGGCGATCGGCAGCCGCGCCAGCGCTGCGAAAGCGCAGAAGGTGCCGACCAGACTGAACAGGCCGCGGATGATGTGGGCCGACAGACGGTTGGTCCTCAGCGATCCGCGCAATTGCCGGCGATAGCCGAAGAAAATCACGATCGGGATCAGCGCAAAAAATCCGCGAAAGAAAACGACTTCGCCGACCGGAAACGCCTCGCCGAGATAGCGCGCCTGCGCGCCCATCAATGCGAACATCATCGAGCTTAAGAGTTTGAGCGAGACGGCCTTGACGATGTTCATGAAAGGAGAGAATCGCGTTGATCGAAATGTGCCGGACAGAACCACGCCGGAACGGTATCGGAAAGTGCCGCCGCGGCATGGCTTTGCCGCGATCCATGCGTTGTGTCACCGCAAACACCTGGTCGCCCTCGCGAATGCGGGGACCCATAACCACCGATGATAATTGTTTGGCACGTTGATTCCGCGAGCGGCTGATATCGTCCGCCTCACCAACACGGAGGCTATGGGTCCCCGCTTTCGCGAGGACGACGTGGAGAGAGTTGGCGTGCGCATCACATCCTCCCTTCCTTCGGACGAGCGTCATCGCCGCCCGCAAATCCCTTCGCGTGTGTGGGAGGTTCAGGGGACCTCGCTCTCGAACAGAAGAGAGGGAGGCGGAACGCCGAAAGGCGCACCTTGGTAACAGCCGCGGCTTGTTTCCCGAATCGGCGGGAAACAGAGGCACACGGCAACGCCTCTCAGCGTTCCACCGCGGCGACTTCTTCGACCTTGGGGCCCCCCGGGTGCGCAGAGGGACGTCCCCTCCACGCCCGCAGGCGCCGCATCCCGCCCCGCGCTACAAGGGTCCCGCCGCCGTCATCCTGAGGTGCTCGCCGCATCGCGGCGAGCCTCGAAGGATCGGCCACATGCGCCCGCGCCCCTCCTCCGAGACGCCGCGCAAAAGCGCGGCTCCTCAGAGTCGGATTCAATATAGGTCATTGGCATATCAGTTTCTTGCCAGGCGGCGGGAAAGCTGTCGAATGCTTGCAATCAGGACCCA
>Ga0210392_10000358_pt1 | contig 30109 bp, 35 predicted proteins | sample IncBWC30OmetaG_FD_161057 | JGI IMG/M metagenome (GOLD analysis project Ga0210392, IMG submission 161057) | Forest soil microbial communities from Barre Woods Harvard Forest LTER site, Petersham, Massachusetts, United States - Inc-BW-C-30-O ... | reverse complement strand
GAGCCCGCTCTACAAGCAAGTGTTTCCCCGCACGCGCCTGAAGGTGGGTTCAGCATCGCAGGAGAGGCTGGAGACGGAACAGGGTGGGATCTTGTTTTTCCTTGGGCGCGGCTCTGGAGCGACGGGCCGCGGTGCTGACGTGATCCTGCTCGACGATCCCACGAAAGACCGCAAGGAGGCCGACAGCCCAACGATCCGTGAGGATCTCTGGAAATGGTACACGCAGGTGCTTCAGACCCGGCTTATGACCAAAGGGGGCCGGATCGTGATCATACAGACCCGTTGGCATGAAGACGATCTGATCGGTCGTCTGACAGATCCGACGAACTCCTGTTATTCGGTCAGCGAGGCGACCAAGTGGCGAGTGATCGACATGCCCGCCCTCGCCCGCGAGAAAGACGTTCTCGGGCGCAAACCCGGGCAAGCGTTGTGGCCGGAGCGGTTCGACGAAGAATATCTCGACACCATCCGCCAGACCGACGTGCGGGGGTTTCAGGCGCTCTATCAGGGCCGCCCGACGCCGGAAGAGGGCAGCTTCTTCAAGGCCGTCAATCTCAGAACTTATGCCCGAATGAACATAATGCCGCATCGTGAGAAGCTCCGGTACTACGCGGCGAGCGACCACGCGGTGTCGCTGGAGCAGGGACGCGACAAGACGTGTCTCATGGTGGTCGGCGTCGATGAGCACGACCAGATGTGGGTCCAGCCGGATCTGTTCTGGAAACAAGCGGACACCTCTCTCGTGGTCGAGACGATGGTGATCCTGATGGACAAGTACAAACCCCTATTCTGGTGGGCCGAGAAAGGCCATATCTCCAAGTCGATAGGCCCGTTTTTGCGCAAGCGCATGCTCGAAAAGCGGGTGTTCTGCTCGATTGACGAACTGACGCCGATCAACGACAAGCAGACACGCGCCCAGCCGGTGCAGGCGCGGATGAGCATGATGAAGCTGGTCTTCCCCGGCTTCGCCCATTGGTGGGCCGAAGCGCACGATCAGATGCTCAAATTCCCGCAAGGGGCGCACGACGACTTCGTCGACACGCTCTCGCTCTTTGGCATGGGCCTGTTCAAGATGCGCGGGCGCTACGCGCCGCCGAAGGAGAAGAAAGAGCCCAAGCTCTATACCTACGGCTGGGTGATCGAGAGCGCCGAGAAAGAGCGCAAGCGTGAGAAGGAAGATCTCGTGACTGGGGGCTGGTGATGCAGCATTGTTTGCGCGCCGACGAAGCCTACGGCTGGGTCGTGTTCTCGATCCCGGTTGGAAAAGCCGACTGGCGCTGGGGCCTGACCATCCTGACTGACGGGCGATGGTTCTTGGGCGTGTTCAGAAGGGTCAGGTGATGGCGCTGCTCGATCAAGACCCGCTCGCGCAGTCGCTCGCCGATCAGCCCGGCGTTCCCCTTGAGCAATTGTTCGGGCTCGAAAAACAGAACGAAGACCTGCTGGAGCGCGACCCCCCGGACCCGCCGGATAGCCGCAAAGAGTTGGTGTCGCAGTGGGCCGACAAAGTGAAACGCGGCAAGAAATATTGGGAGCCGGTGTTCAACCGGATGAAAGCGGACCAAGATTTCGCCGCGGGCTATCAATGGTCGAAAGAAGAGAAGGATGATCGCTACACGGCGAATTTGACGCTGCGCATCATCGCCCAGCGGGTCGCGTTCTTCTACGCGAAAAATCCCAAGTTTGAAGCCTTCCGGCGCACGCGCATCCTGAACACCGTCTGGGATAACGAACAAACCACGCTCGTCTCGCTTCAGCAATCCGCCGCAGCCGTGTCTGCGCAGGTCGCGCAGGGCGTGATGGACCCGATGATGGCGCAACAAGCGCAGCAAGCCGCGATGCCCATTTTACAAGACGCCGCGCGTGTCAAAGCCGAAGAGGAGCAACTCGGCAAAATCGGCAAGACGCTTGAGCTTCTCTTCAGAGCCAACGTCGACCAAGCGCCGCAAGACTTCAAGCAGATGATGAAGATGGTCGTTCGGCGCGCTTCGACCACCGGCGTCGGCTACCTGAAGCTCGGCTTCGAGCGCGTCATGCAGAAGAAGCCGGAGATCGAACAGCGGATCGCCGACATCAGCAACCAGCTTTCTACTCTGGAGCGCATCAGCGCAGACATTCATGATGACCAGACCGACGAGAACGGGCCCGAAGCTGAACAGCTTCGTCTCATCCTCAATGATCTCCAGAGCCAGACGCAGGTCGTCGTTCGCGAGGGCCTCACTTTTGATTATCCCGTCTCGACGGCGATCATTCCCGATCCAAAATGCATGTTCCTGCGCGAGTTTCTCGGCGCGGACTGGGTCGCTCAAGAGTTCATCCTTTCGCCCAACGACGTGAAAGAGATCTATCAGGTCGACGTGGGCAAGTCCTACAACGCCTACAAGGGCGTCGATGACGGCGTCACTGTGACATCGCGCGCGGGCTTCGTCGTGCTCCAAGACAAGACCGCCAAGACCGAAGTCAAAGAAGGCGCGGACGGGCGTTCGTGCTGTATTTGGGAGATCTGGAACCGCAAAGATGGTCTGGTCTACACGATCTGCGACGGCTACCCGGACTTCCTGCGCGAGCCCGCTTCGCCCGAAGTCTACACGGATCGTTTCTGGCCGTGGTTCGTGCTGACACTGAACGAAGTCGACCACGAGACGATGATCTTTCCGCCGTCTGACGTGAAGCTGATCCGCGACATGCAGATGGATTATAATCGAGGCCGTCAGGGCATTCGCGAGCACCGACGCGCCGCGCGCCCCAAGACCGTGGTCGCCGCGGGCATGGTCGATCAGGAAGATCTGGAGAAGCTCTCCAATCACCCCGACAACGCGATCATCGAGATCAACGGCTTACAACCGGGTCAGAAAGTCGAAGAGTTGTTGCAGGCTTTTCGAGGGCCCCCTATCGACCAGAACCTCTACGAAGTCGAGCAGACCTACGTCGACATGATGCGCGTGTCTGGCATTCAGGACGCCAACATAGGTCAAGCCGGGGGATCAGGCCCCAGCGCCACCCAGTCGAACATCGCGGAAGCCTCTCGCGCCACGGCGATGGGCTCCAACATCGACGACATCGACGACTTGCTCACAGGGTTCGCCCGCGCCGGAGCGCAGATTTTGTTGCAGGAAGTGTCTGTAGACACGGTCAAGCGGATCGTGGGCGAGGGCGCTGTGTGGCCCGACATGTCGCGCCAGCAGATCGCCGACGAACTCTGGTTGCAGATCGAGGCGGGCTCGACAGGCCGTCCCAACCAAGCGCAGGAGATCGCCAACGCCGAGCGGATTTTCCCGATGCTGATGCAGTTGCCGGGGATCAAGCCCGAGTGGCTCGCCAAAGAACTGATCAAACGCCTCGACGACAAGCTCGACATCACCACCGCGTTCCAGTCGATGCTGCCCTCTGTCATCGCCATGAACGGCATGGCCGCCAAACTCGGACAGGGCCCGCAGGGGCCCGGCGGCCCGATGGACTTTCCCGGAGCAGGGCCCGCGCAAGCGCCCGCCGGGCCCATGAACGCCCCGCAAGGGGCTCCTCCCGGCGCGCAGCGCCCACCGGACCAGACTGGTAGGCCGCCCGTGCCCAATCCCATGCCGGGTCCAGTCGCGCCGCCGCCGGGAGGTCATCCTGTTGCATGACGCCCGTGTCTGCGTGTAGGAAGGACGCGCACGGGCAGACTGCAAACTAAAAGACTACGACGTTAATGGCAGATCTGTCGGCGCCTGCCGACCAAGGCTCTGAGCTTCCACAACCTTTGATCATCGAGGGCGAGGTCGCGCGCGAGAGCCCCGACGCACCTGCTTCCCCGTCAGAAGCACCGAAGGGCGAAACACCAAAGGAGACGCTCCTCGAAGCCGTCCTGAAGGCCGTCAGGCCCGATGACGAACCCGTTGAGCCATCCGCCGAGGCGTCGCCGACCCCGGAGAGCGCCACTAGTCCCACCGACGCCAAGACCGGCGACGCGGACAAGGGGCCAGACCTAACCAAAGACCCGACCGCCGAAGAACTCGCGACTTACAAAAAAGGCACCCGCGAGCGCATTCAGCAGTTGCTTGAACAGCGCAATGGACTTCGCGCCGAAGCGGATGTCACCCAGACACTCCGCAACTTTCTGGTGACGAACGACATCGCGCGCGAGGATTTCCAGCTTACGCTGGATCTCGCCGCCGCCATGCGAAGGGGCGATTTCAAGGCGTTTTTGGAAGGCGTCGGACCCTACGTTCAACTCGCCACTCAGGCGATGGGCATCACGCTCCCGCCGGATCTCCAATCGGAGGTTCAACAGGGGCGTGTGACGTTCGACGCGGCTGCACAAATGTCGCGCGACAGGTACGCGAGGGCCTTGGCCGAGCAGCGCGCAGCGCGCGTCACGCAGGTCGCAGGCACGCAGCAGACCGCCGCGCAACAGGCGAACCTCTCCCGCTCCATCGAGCAGACGGTGTCTGCGTGGGAGAACGGCATACGAGCGAACGACCCGGACTATGGGCGCAAGGAAGAAACCGTTCGAAACTTCCTCTGGGCCGTAGTTCAAGAGCGAGGGGCCCCGGCGACGCCGGAGCACGCAGTCGAGATCGCGAAAGAGGCTTACGCCCGCGCGAACCGGACGATGCAGACCTTCGCCCCGCAACGCCCGGCCACGAGGCCAGTTCCGAGCAGCCTTAACCGCGCCGCGTCAGGCGCACGCCCGGAACCGCGCTCCATGATGGAAGCCGCCGAACTCGGGCTTGCGCGCGCACGCGGAGCATAACGCTCTGACGGAGCCGCAAGATGGCGTTCACAGCAGGTGAAATCGCGAGCATCGCGAATGCGTCGCTCGACTACTACTTCAACAAAGGCGGGCAGTTCGACCAGTCGATCCAGAACAAGCCGCTCTTGAATATGCTCGAAACCCGCAAGAAAACTTTCCCGGGCGGCAAGGGCAACATCTCGATGGCTATCGTCGGTCAGTACGGCGACGGTTCCGGCAACGACGTGGTCAAGGGCTACACCCACAACGATGCGGTCGGGTTCTTCACCCCCGCCAACATCAAGCGGGCGAACTATCCTTGGCGCGAGCATCACATCGGCTTGACGCTCACCCATACCGAGTTGAAGATCGACGGCATCAGCGTGGTCGACACCAACGGCGAGCGCACGGCTGAACACAGCAAGCGCGAGCTAACCGTGCTCGTCAATCTGCTGGAGCAGAAGCTGTTCTCGCTGGGCGAGCAGTACGCGCGCACCATGAACGGCCTGATGTGGGGCGACGGCACCACGGACGCCAAAGCGCTCGCGGGCATGCGCTCCATCATCAAAGACAATCCGTGCGTCGGCACCACGGGCGGCCTCGACCAGACAGCCGCGACCGGGTTCACTTGGTGGCGCAATCGGGCGTGGACCGCGGCGATGCTGGCGCAAATCGGCACCACGCCCGGCGACGCGATCAGCGGCGGCGGCCCAGTCACGAGCGACCCTGCGAATGGCGGCGCGCTGTTGCAGAAACTCCAGCACGAGTACTTCCAGCTTATCCGTTATGGCGGGAAGCCCACGGTCGCGCTCGCCGGATCTTCGTTCATCGACGCGATGATGATCGAGCGCCGGGCGAATGGTTTCTACACCATGACCGGCTTCTCCAATTCGCAGGACATCTCGTCTGGCGACATCATTCTCCCCGGTGGCACAAAAGTTCAGTACGACCCGACGCTCGACGACTTGGGCTATGCGAAGAGAATGTACTGGTTCGATCCGAAGTGCATCTTCCTGATGGCGATGGAGGACGAGTGGCGCAAGGATCACACGCCCGCCCGCCCGTACAACATCTTCGTGCTCTACAAGTCGATCACGAGCACGGGGCAGATGGTGGCGACGATGCTGAACTCTTCAGTGGTCATCGACATCGCCTGAGTGTAGCGTCGTGTCTGCGGCCCGCTCCTTTAAGGGGCGGGCTGATACGGGAGGTTCAATCGTGCCAAAGATCCTCGACAAAGCCGTCAAAGCGATCAAAGCCTCAAGCCCGGGTGTGAACCCCTATGCGGTGGCGACGGCGACGCTCCAGAAGAGCGGGAGCCTGAAGCCGGGCACCAACAAGGCGACGCCGCAGGGCGTGGCGCGGGGTCAAATGACCAAGGCGCAGCGCCACAAGACTGCGCCCTGAAGCGTTGTAAGAGCGTACTTGATCTAGGAGAAACCCCCATGCCCAACAATCCTCCGTCGCAGCCTCCCAACCGGCCCCAAGGAGCGTCGGCTCCCTCACCGCGGCCCGCACCTCCTCCGGCCCGACCGCAGACACCGCAGACACCGGCTCCTCCGGCGCGCGCTGATGTCCCTTCACAACCCAGACCCCTTCATCCGACCGAGCCGTCGACGATCCCGGACGTGCCCGCGAAAGAGCCTGAGACTTACCCGCCTCCCAAGGATTTCAAGCTCGCGGAGCCGGGAAGCAAAGACTACGTCGCCGGTCAGCCGGTCGACGAGGAGGAACTCGCTGAAACCGAAGAGGCCGCGCGAGCGAAAGCCGACCCGGACAACGAGACGCACTCGCAGCATTATCGCGAGCCCACGCCGACGAGCAGGCGATGACCGGGAGCGTCGACAGCGCTTCCGACGAGCGCACGGTGAACAACACCGTGCGCCACCAGTATCGCGTCCTCTCCGACGAGGAGAAAGCCGCGATGACCCAGATCAAAGACGCCGGGCTGGCGTTCCTCGATCTGATCGAAGATACAGTGCCAGCAGGCCGCGAACACGACATCGCCAAGGAGCGAATTCGCGAGGCGGTGATGTGGGCAGTCAACGGATTAACGGCATGAACGAGCGCGAAGAAGGCTACATGCAGCAGCACTTGTGCGAGTGCATGATCGACAACAACGGCGAGAAGACCAACGTCCTTCTTCGCGACGCGTCGAACCCGGTGCCGTGGCCCGAGATCCTCGTGCTTCAGGCAATTCATGGCGAGCAGTCGATCTACGACATCAAGCCTGTCGCATTAGGTCCGCGTGAAAGCCCGCTGCGCGAGAAAGATCGCATGGCGCTGATCTATGGCCGCGACACGGTCGAGCAGGTCTATTCCGGCAAGGGCTTTCACATGGAGTGGTTCGTGCCCGGCTGGCCCATCGACCCGGCCAAGGCCAAGCGCAAGCCGAAGCCGACCGAGCGACCCGCAAGGACGCAGATCCGCCCGCCCGACGAAGAGGCGCTTGATGCCCGGATCTAACCCGATCCTGTGCGTCGATTTCGACGGCGTGATCCACTCGTACACGAGCGGATGGGTTGACGTCGCCACCATCTCCGATCCTCCGGTGCCGGGCGCGCTCCGCTGGCTGGCGGAAGCGGCGAGGGTCTTCGCTGTCAAGATCTACTCCAGCCGGTCCCAGAGCCAAGCCGGGCGCAGCGCCATGCGCCAATGGCTTGAGCAATGGGCGCTCGACCCGGTGCTTGGCGTTCCTCCCGATCACGAGAACGCGTCATTGGCCGTGATCGAATTCGCGCATGAGAAGCCCGCCGCGTTCCTGACCATCGACGACCGCGCGATCCAGTTCACAGGCGATTGGTCGTTGCTCGATCCCGAGAAGCTCCGGCTGTTCAAGCCGTGGAACCAGCGGTGAGGAGGTTCAAACATGGCTCCGCGCCAGATGCGGGTCGGCGTGCCTCTGAGCGAGCTTCGCTACGAGCTTCTCGCCGAGACTTTTCAGTCGTTGACGCCCGCCCAGACGACTTCGTCGACGCCGTTCTATAACTACCAATTGCAGCGGGTGCAGCGCGAGCAGTGGAACGACATCGAGTGGCCGCATCTGACGATCTATCACGACATGCCGATGATCGCGGGCCAGCGCTTCTACAGCTACCCGCCCGAACTTCCGTTCGACAGCATCTTCCGCATCTGGTGGCCGCAGGGCGTCAACTGGGTGCCTCTTGATTACGGGATAAATCCTCAGACTTACGCGGCGATGGGCGGCGAGAACGTGCAGGCGTGGCCGCCGCGGCGCTGGCGGAATTGCGCGCAGTACAGCGCTGCCACCGGAGCAACCACCGCCGCAGCGCAATTTGAAGTGTGGCCGACGCCCGGGCCCAGCACGCCCTTTTCATTGCGGATCGAAGGGAACGCGCCTCTAAATCCGTTAATCGAAGACACAGACACATGCGTGATCGACGCAACGCTGGTCGTGCTGTTCGCAGCGTCCGAAATTCTGGCCCAACAAAAGAGCGAAAGCGCATCGCTGAAGCTCCAGAAAGCCAATCAATATCGCCGGATGCTGATCGCTCGTCTAGGCGCGCAGCAGCGCAACATGAAGTCGCTTTCGCGCGACGGGGGAAACATGGGGCCATTGAGCGATGGCCGTCGCCTGACGCCCTATCTCGACTTCATCCCAGCGTATCAGCAGATCGGAGGCTAAATGCCCGGTCAGCGAGGCGGCGGCGGGGGCGGGTCCGCTTCGCTCTACTACGAGATCGCCAACTTCCAAGCGGGCATGGACGTGCGCAAGAGCGCGCTCACCGCCCCGGCAGGCACGCTGCGCCTGCTTCAGAACGCGCATATCACTCAAGGGGGCGAGATCGAAAAGCGCGAAGCGTTTGTCGTGTGGTGCGCTATCCCGCCGAACTCCTTCGGGCTGGTGACGGACAACAATGGCAACGTCTACACCCATCAGGTCAGCGGGACGCCCGGCACGATCACGCCGCCCACTGCGACAACCGTGGGGATCATCCACATCGCCCAGCCGCCGGGCGACACGCTCCAGTACATGGGCAGTTCCGATGTTTTCAACGGCTTGATCTACGCCACTTTTTCCGGCCTCACTCACTGGTGGCACTATTACAACGGCGTCTTGGTCGCGCAAGCCGAAGACAAGGGCATGTTCATCCGCACCTATAAGGAAAAGATGTACGGCGTCATGGGGCGCAACCTTTTCTTCAGCGCGGTCGGCGACCCAACGATCTGGCAAGACCCGCCGCCTGACAGTTCGGGCAACGTCGCGCATAACGGATCGGGGTTCATTAACATCGGCGCGAACGACGCGGACAGCGAGAACCTCCAATCGATGGAAGTCTATTACGACAAGATGGCGATCTTCTCGCAGTTGTCGTGCCAGTTGTGGTTCTTGGACCCGGACCCGTCGCTGAACCAGTATTACCAGACCTTGCGCGATGCAGGCACGCTCGCGCCGTCGAGCGTGCGCCAGTACGTCGCCAACGACGTGTACTTCGTCGGCACCCACGGAATTCGCTCGCTCCGGGCGCGCGATCTGACGACCACAGCAGCCGTCGCCGACGTGGGCTCGCCCATCGACCCGATCATTCAGGGCCTGATCGCTTCGCGCGGCTCGCAGTACGGCGTCTACTGGTCGAAAGCGGTTCTCTCGCCCCGGACAGGCCGGATCTGGATGACCTTTCAGGACCGGATCTATATCCTCTCCAATTGGGCGTCGCCGAACATCTCGGCGTGGAGCGTCTACGTCCCGCAGTTCACCATCGACAATGCGTCAGTCGTGTTCGCGGACCCCTACGTCGTCCTGCGCGGCACGGACGGCAACATCTATCGCTTCGGCTCGACCGGCGCGCCGATCTACGACAGTTGCCCGATCACCGTCACCACGCCCTTCCTCTCGTTCGACAAGCCTGCGACCTTCAAGTTCATTCAGGGCTTCGACGCCATCTGCTCCAACAATCCGGGCTCGACGTGGAACGTCTCGATGAGTTTCGATCCGACCGTGACGCCCACCCCCTTCGACCAGATCTGCGTCATCGACGGCCCGACGATCATGGACGGGCGCATTCCCGTGTCTGGCCGGGGCACGCACGTCCAGCTTCAGATCACCCACGCCGCGCCCGGGCCCGCAACTTTCTCGAAAGCCTTCATCCACTACGCCACGAGCGACACCAACTGATGACAGACACCGCTGAGAACGACGACAAGATCAAGCGGCTCAGTGCGCGCGTCGACCGGCTTTATGCGTGCCTCGACTATCTTGAGCGCGAAGTCGCCGAGATCAAGATGGTTCTCAAGCAGCCTCGCGGAGCCGTCGCCCGGGTGATGACGGAAGAGAGCCTGCAAGTGCGCGATCCCGATATTCTGGCGCAAGAGCAGCGCACCGGCATGCGCGGCGTGACCCCGTTCACAGACACGGGCGCATGACCAAGATCACTTCGGTCGCGCCTGATCCGCTCCAGTATATCCTCGCTAACCTGCGCCCCGCCGACAAGGAAGAGATCGAAGCTGTCCGGGGTATGAATTTCGACAGCATGAAACTCGCCCTTCAGTTCTGCCAGCTTGCCCTCACCCACGATGGCTGGATCTTCTGGCGCGGCGACACAGGCGAACCCGCAGCGGTCCTCGGAGCCTACGCGATGACGCCCGCGGTGGCGGGTTGCTGGGCGTTCGGCACCAACTCGTGGGGCAACGTGGTGAAGAGCGTGACAAGGCAAGCGCGCCGCGTTATGGTCCCGGCGCTGCTCAGAGCGGGGTTCCACCGCGCCGAGTGCCGGGCCCTCGCCAAGCGCGAGGACACCCGTATCTGGCTCACCTCGCTGGGCTGGAAAGAAGAGGCCGTTCTGTCGGAATTCGGCATCCGACACGAAGATTTCACCCTCTTCGCTTGGCTTGCCGATGAACAGACCGATTACCCTCGACAACCTTGATCAGCACGTCGCTTTTCGCTTCGCCGACGTGAACGACCTGCCCGACGTGGTGCGCTTGTACGAGCGCTTCTACGAGGAAGCAGTCTACAAAGACTTTCTTGAGTGGGACCACGAGCGGGCGCGCGAGACGCTCCACTACGGCATCTCCACAGACACACGGCCCCACATCGTCGCTCTGATCGACGACCAGCTTGTCGGCTTTCTCGCTTACATCCTCGACCACACGTTCTCCAAGCGCCCATGTCAGGTGATGCTGGAGTTCTACGTCGTTCCTGAGCATCGGCGCAGCGCCATTGGAAGAGCGCTGTTGGCGATGGCGGTTCAAGAAGGCCGTCGCGCCGACGCAGGCGCGTTTCACGCCCCGGTCGCCTCGGGACTGAAGTCAGCCCGCTCGCTGTTCAACATGTTCGACAAGGCTGGCTTCGAGCAATTTGGATTTATGATGAGACGAGGGCTCTGACGTGGGCGGCAAGGGAGCACAAGGCGCGCAGCCGACCAATGACGCCGTCGTCCAGATGCAGCAGCAGCAGGCTGCGCAGGCGACGCAGGCCAACGCTGAACGAAACGCCCGGCTTTCCTATGGCACCCAGAACATCAAGAACATCTTCGAGGGCACGCCCACCGGATCGACGCCGTTAGACTTCTCGTCGATCACTGACGCCAGCGTGCCGAAGTCGGGCGTGTCTGCGTCGCAAGAGCCCGCGGTGATGGCGCAGTGGCTGGCGCAAAACCCGAGCGCCGAGAACCCTTACTCAGCCAACAACCTCAATGTGGGAGCGAAGGCGTCGCTCCCGGGAGGTTATTCGTGGGGTCAGCTTGCCGACGACGGTTCGGGAACGCCCCAGTACGGGCTCTATGACGCCTCGGGAAATCTGGTCAATTCCGGCACCACAGCCGACCTCGCGGCGACCAAGGTCTATTCGGGGGGCACGCCCGGATCGACGACTGACCCGTTCGGGCCCGACTTCTATAACAAGTACACGAATTCAATTCTCAACTACTACATGCCGCAAGAAGGCCAGCAATACGACACGGCTCGCTCCAGCCTGTCTTACTCCCTCGCTCGCGCCGGGCAGCTTAACTCTTCCGTCGCGGGCATGGACATCGGCAACCTCGCGAACCAAGACGCGATCAACCGGGCGCAGATCGCCTCGGGCGCAGACACGCAAACAGCGGCGCTTCGCTCGACGGTGCAGAACGACGAGCAGACCGCGCTCAATCAGCTTTACTCGACCGAAGATCCGAGCGTGGCCGCGAACACCGCCCAGAACATGGTCGCCAACGCCAATCTCACCAAGCCGTTGTTGAACCCCGCCGGGGCTCTGTTCGCTCCCATAACCGTGGGCGTCGGCAACGCGCTTTCCGGCTTCACCAATCCGACCGCCTACATCAACCCGAGCGCCGGGGGCGTCGGCTCGACGCTGGCGGCGACATCGAGCGGGAGCGGAAGCTCCGGCGTCAATCAGTCGAGCGTCTGACCTATGTGCGATCCCCTCACCGCAGTCGCCATCGCCGGATCGGCCCTCTCGGCGGGCGCTGGCATCTACGAGGGCCAACAACAAGCCGCGGGCCTCGCTGACGTTCAGAACAAGCAGAACCAAGCCAATCAAGACTGGGTCGCCTACCAGACACGAATTCATCAACAGCAAGTCGCCCAAGAGGACGCGGCGCGCGAGCGCGCGACCGGCGTGCAACAGTCCACGCTCCAAAAAGTGTCTGCGCCCCAACAAGAGGCCGAACAGGGGGCCGAGCAAGAGCGGCTTAACACCCTCTACACCAAGCCCGGAGCGTCGGGAGCCGCAGGCACTGGCTCGACCAATCCGAACGACTTGCTCCTGTCGGGAGAGAACCCGGGCAACCAGACGTTCATGGACAGCCTGACGACGCAGGTGAACAACGCGACATCGCAGGCGCGTTCGCGCATTCAGGCGCTGGCGACCGCGAATTCGTATGGCGGAAGCTTTGGCGGCCTCGGCACCACGGTCCCTATTCAGTTTGCCCAAGGGGGCAACGACATCAACGCTCTCAATGCTGTGCGCCAAGGCAACCTCAAGACTTATGGGGTGCAGCAGCAAGTACAGCCGATCAATTACGCCATCGGGCCCGGCACCGAGGCGGCGGGCTCCATCGCCAAGGGCGCGATGAGCATCGCGGGTTCACTGGCGGGCTTCGCGGGCCCGCGGGTCGCTTCGAGCGGCGTGCTCTCCGGCTTGTTCAGCGGCGGCGGCGGGGCGGCGGCGGGGGGCGGCAGCGCCTACGACAATCTCGACTATGGTTCGTTCGCCGGAACGCCCGATTTCAGCTACCTCCCCGACAACACCTTCAACAGCGTCTAGGCCCATGCCCGTCCTCAGAATGCCGACAGACACGACGCTCGGCGACACGCTGGGCAACCTCGGGCGCTCGCTGACCGAGAACTTCAACCCGCTCAACCAGCTTCGCGCCTACGACATCCAGCAACAGATGTGGATGCGCCAGCAGCAACTGCTCCAGATGCAGCGCGAAAACCAAGCGCGCCAAGCCGCGATCCAGCAGTGGGGCAATCTCGTGCCGCCCGACAAGCTGCCGCAGATCGCGCTGATGATCTACCAGAACGCGCCTTACGAGCAAGTCGCCCGCGCCGCCGCCGAAGCGAGCGGCCAACTGATCGACAAGACTGATCCGGCGTCGATCCAGAAGAATATCGCTTTCATGGAGCACGTCACCGGCAAGCCGTGGACCGATCCTTATCCTCCCTATGCTGGCGAAGTGACCGGCGCGTACATCCGCGACCTTCAGGCGAAGCAGGCCGGGGCGGTGGCTGGCGCGCAGGAAGGAGGCAAGATCTCCGCGACGCGCGCCGCCAACGCGCCTCTTGTCAGCGGCTACATCGACGACACGACGCCGGAAGCGACGGCGAACAACATCAAGATCTGGAACACGCTCAATCCGACCGCCCAATGGGATAAGCCTTATCCGCCTCCGGTGACGCCCAAGACAGTGCAGGCGATGGCGGACTTTCAAGTCAACCAAGCGGGCCGCACCAAGGCTTCCGAAGACATCGGATCTCAAACGGCGATCCAAAGCCTCGTCAGCCAGTACAAAGACGATCCGTCGCAGGACGCTTGGAACCGGATGATCTATTCGGCGATCAACAAAGGCGCGCAATTCGAGCCGGGAATGCCGGTGCCTGTAGGCCCAAACACCACTGCTGCGTACAACAAAACACTGGGCAATCGTCAAGAAACCGAAGCCGAAGCCAAGCAGCGCGGACTGGTCAACGGCGGGCTCACCGATTTGACGAAGCCGCAGGCCAACGTCCAGTTGCCGCCGTCGCAGAACGTGAACCTTCAGCCGGTGACGCCCCCGACGCCTGCGCCGACGCCCACGCCCACTCCGGCGAACCCGAACCCGACGCCTGCGCCCGTTCCAGCGCCAGCGCCAGCGCCAACCGCGCCCGTGCAGGCACCGATCCCCAAAGGCGCGACCCCTGATCCGACGCGCCCGGGCTGGTACTGGACCGGCGGCCAGCTTCATCCGGCGATCACTTCCGGCGGCCCCGCAGGCACCGTCATCGGCACTCAACCGGGCGACATCGAGACGGCGAACCAAGCCACCACCGGCGCAGGCAAGGCGCTGACCGACGCCTACGCCGCCGGTGAAGCCGCGACCAAGCTCTCGACTGTCACCCAGCAGATCCGGGGGCTGGAGCAGATCGCCCACACCGCTGGCTTCTGGGGGCAAACATCAGCGGGCATCAACAACGTGCTCTCCGAATATCATCTGGGAGGGATCACCAACCAGCAGATGGCGCAGCAACTTTTGAAGCAGCTTGTGACGCAAGAGCTTCCCGGGATGCTCAAGCAGTACGACATCGTGCGCTTCGCCAAGCCCGAGATCGACCTGATGAACAAGGTGATCGGCGATCCGACCGCGGACCCGCAAGTGGTCAACGGCATCCTCGCCAACCTCGACACGGCGGCGCAGTACACGCTGAAGCGCAAGGATCTGGCGAGCCAAGCGCTCGGCTTCGGCAGTTCGACAGATCCGTCGCAGACCGGAGCCGCGATCAACTTCCCCGAGTTCCAGCAGGGCGACGCCAAGCTGCTCAACGACTACAACGCGACGGCGCAGGCGAACCGCGACGCGGCCAACTCCATCGGCACGGGCGTCAAGCCTCCGGCCCCGGTGCCTGTCACGCAGGGCGGCGCGACCACGACGCCCGATTTTTGGAGCACCGTGGGGCATTTCTTCTCGACTTTGGGCCAGCCGCCCGCGCCCGCCGGGCCAGCGCCAGCGCCCGCGCCCAACGCGCCCTCGACCGAACTCCACTACGACACGCAGACCAACTCGTGGGGGCCGTGAGCGATGCCCCAGCACGTCAGACTGGACAACGGAGCCGCGCTCGACATCCCCGATGGGACGCCGAACGACGAGATCACGTCGCGGGTGAACACCGCGAACGCGCTGGTCAAGATGAACGTGCCCAATCTTATCAAGGGCGGCAAAGTGATCTACGACGCAGCGAACGCCGTGGCGGGTTCGGCAGGGCGGATCGCAGGCGCAGGCGTCGACCTGCTCCCGGGCGTCGGGCAGGCCGACTGGGTGATCAGCGGCCTCAACGCGCTCAAGGCGATTGCTTCGGGCCAGCATCCAGCGCTCAACCAGACACCGGACATTCCGACTGCATCCGGCGCTGCGACCCGCCTGATCGGCGCGCCTCCCCTCGATCCGAACGCGCCCGCCGGGCAGCGCTACGTCGAGAGCGCGATCACCGGGGCTCTGAGCCCGCAGCAAAAAGTCATGGGCGTCCTGAAGATGCTCGGCTCGACCGGGGCTGGCGATCTCTTTGGGTCAGCCGCGAACTACCTCGGCGGCCCCAACTGGGAGAAAGCGGGGCGCTGGATCGGCAGCACGGTCGGCTCGATGCCGGAGAAAGTAACCGACGCGGTGCGCTCCGTGGTGGCGAAGACCACCGCAGGCACGGACGCGCCCGTCACCGACGCCGCCGGGCAGCAACTCGACACCCAGCCGACGTTCGGTTCGTTGGCGAACCCCACAGGCCGCCGGATCGAGAAGACGCTGGCGGCGATCCCGGTGATCAACATGCCGATGAACGCCGCGCGCCAGCGCATGGAGGACGCGATCCTCGCCGCCCGCAACGAAGGCGCGGCGAACATCAATCAGGGCCCGATGCCGACTTCGTTCGGCCCCGAGAGCATCGGCGGCCATCTGGTTAATCTGGCGCGCACCCGTTCAGCTTCGATCAAGCAGGACGCTTCGCAGCGGTTCCAAGACCTCTACAACGCCGTGCCGACGAGCACGCTGGTGAACGCCCGCCCGATCCTCAACGCGATCCGGCAGTACGCCGCTACTTCGACCGACATTTCCGGGGCGCAGAAGACGGAGCTTCTGGCGCGGGCCGACTACCTCGAAAGCATGACTTACGGCCAACCCGGCTACAACGGCCCGACGTTCGGCCCCGGCGCGCAGCCGGTCGGCGCGATTACAATCGGGCAACTGGCGGCGTTCAAGACTGAACTGGGCGAAGACGTTCAGGGGATGACGGCCCAGAACCAGCAGAAAATAGGTCCGGTCTATAACACCATCGACACGGCGATGCAGAGCGTGTTCAACCGTCTCGGCTATGGGACGCAGTACCAGCAGGCGCGCGACAACTACAAGAATGTCATCGGACCCGGCACAGTCACCGACGCGCTTGACGCGGTCGGCGGCGCGCCCGTGCGCGGCAAGCCCGGGATTTACGAAGGCGGCCTGAACACCGCGCAGGCGCACCAGTGGCTGAACGAGCGCATGCAGGCGTCGGGCGACATCGAGCCGTTCGTCGACCCGAACAGCCCCTATTGGCGCGCGATGGCGTCGCAATACGTCAACACGCTCGGGCAGGGTAAACAGGGCGCGCAGGATTTTCGCACGGATACGTTTGGCAAAGAGATGGGCGACATCTCGCCGGAGGTTCTCTCGCAACTCACCCAAGCGCAAGGAGGAGGCCCGCTTCAGCCGACGATGGCGAACCTGCGCGCGGCGCAAGAGCTTGGCAACCAGAGCACGGTGCCGATCAGCAGACACGGGCTTGTAGGAGCCGCCGGAGCGTTCGCGGGCGTCGACGCGTTCATGGGCTGGCTGGGCGAGCACTACGCCAACGCGGGCATCCCGTCCGCGGTGGCCGTGCCTGCGACGATGATGGCGATTGGTTATGGCTTGCAGAGCAAACCCATGACTGACGCGATGGCGGGCCGGGGCACCAACACGCCCCTCGTCGACGCGCTGTACACCGGAATTCCCTACGCGGCGGCGTCGCAGAACCTCAACAACCCCGACGACCCGCGCAATCAACCCGTGTACCAACCGCCGCCAGCGTCGCCGCTTGACCAGCTACGAACGCCGCCGCCCCCGCCGCCGCCCGCACCGCCGAACATGAACCCGCCTCCGACCTACAACTTCTAAAGTCATGGCCTACAACCAAGAAGCCATCAACCTGATCTGGAACGAGCTTTCGTCCCGGGGCGTGAAACCCGCGGTCGCAGCGGGCGCTATCGCGGGCATCATGGGCGAGAGCGGCGCGGGGCTCGATCCGTTGTCGTTCAACGCCAAAGACCCCGGCGGCGGCTCGGGCGGCATCTTGCAATGGCGAGCCGACCGGCTGATCGGCGATCACGGCCTCTTGGCGTTCGCCCGCGCCAATGGCGTCGATGTCGATCCGAACACGCCCACCGACAGCAAGAAAGTGCCCCTCGCCATCCAAGTCAAGTTCATGGGGCACGAGCTAGACACCAGCCACAACGGGGTTCTCAAGGGTCTGCAAAGCGTCAACTCAGGTGAAGAGGGGCTTGATACTTGGGTCGACAACATGGAAGTGCCCCGCGACAAAGTCGGGGCCAAAGCACAACGCCAGCAGTACATCGCGCCCGTCTCGAAGCTTTTGGGCGCGCCCGCGCCTGCCGGGAGCGCAGGCGCGGGCAGTTCTGCAACCAGCGCAACTCCCGGTGGGTATGTTCCGCCGACGCCCGGGCAGATGACCGGAAGCATGATCGGGCAGGCGCTTGCCGGAATGGGAACCAACATGAGCACGCCCTCGGGCGGCGGCTCCTACATGGATACGTCGGGCGACCAGCCTGCGATCCGCTCGATGGCGGCCCAGACCGATTTCATGCAGACACCGAACGCTCTTCCGGCGCAGTACTCGGGCGGCGCTGGCGGCGGCCTCAGTTCGCAACTGGGCGCGCTCGCGGCGGCCCCTCCGATGAGCGCGCTGGAGAACCCCGCCACGGCTCCAAGCATCACGGCGGGCGCGCCCGGCATGACCTCTTTGCTCGGGCCTCTGGGCACCAACGCGACGCCGGGCCTGTTTGACCAACGCGGCGGCTCGCAACTCACGCCCAACCCCTATCGCTCCACGATGAGGCTCTCGTAAAATGGCGTCTTCCTCGGTAGCCTCGTCGCTGGCCTCGATGGTTGGAGTGAACACCGCCAACGGGACCGTGGCGAACCCGACAAATTCCGGGCACCAATCAGGGCCGGGATCAGGCAACAAGATCGCGGTCAACGCACCCAGCGCCGGGCCCCGTGGCCGCGGGCCGGGTCCGGGGCCGCAGGCCCCACAGAAGCTCGTACAGCCCAAAGTCTCGTCGAAGGCTACCCAACCGCAGACACCGCCCAAGTTCAGCGCCCAGAACCCGCCTATGGGCACGGCTCCCCCTCCTGTCCCTCATCCGGGGCTCATCCCGCCTTACCCGGACGCGCGCTCGCCGCAACCGACCATGATGCCCAACGGACTTATGGTGATGCCGCCCCCGGCAGGGTTCATCGGAGCCGGAATGCCCCCTCGGGTGCCCAAGACGTTCATTCCCGGCATGACCGGGATGCTAGGACGGTGACATGCCAGACCTCACCAGCCTGCTCTATGGCGATCCGGGACCAGACACGCCCCAGCCCACCCCGGCCCCCGCGCCCAACTCAGCCGCTGTGGCGCAGGCTGTCGCGCCTAGCGGTATTGGCTCTGACGCGCGCTTTCCGGTTTCTCCTCCGATGGGCTGGAACGCTCCCCCATTGAACCCGGTCGACCGCGACGCGATGATCAAGACGATTGCGGGCGAAGCCGGAGGCGAACCCGCGACGGGTCAGGCGGCGGTCGCGCACGTCATCCTCAATCGGGCAGCCTTGGGCGGCTACGGCCCGAATTCAAGCATCCAAGGCGTGGCCGAAGCCCCGAACAAGCCGGGCTCTTCTTTCCATCAATTCTCGGTGTGGAACGCACCCGGCATGCCCGACTACAGCAAGATCACCCACACGATCCAGCCCAGCGATCCGCAGTACCAAGCTATCGGGAATATCGTCGACAAGGTCTACTCAGGCGCAATTCCTGATCCAACCGGAGGAGCGACGCATTACTGGGCCCCGGCCTCGATGCCGGGAGGCCGTCCTCCGACTTGGGGCCCGGCGCTGGCGGCGCTCAACTCAACCAAGATTGGGGGCAACGTGTTCGTCGGCGGGGCCGAAGGCCCGGGCCGTGTCTTCCCGCAAAACGCCCAGACAGCGCTCAACCAATAAGGAATTTCAACGATGCCCTACGACCCGAACACGATACTCCCCAATTTCGGCGCGGGACAACCCGGCGGCGTCGCCAGCACGCCTCGCTACGGCACGGGTCCGGGCGACCTCGGGATGGGCGACCTGATGGGCGTCACGGGCGTGTCTGGTCAGCCGTCGATGGGTTATCCGGCGATGGCCCCGCCAGCGATGAGCATGGCGACGCCCTCGCAACCGAGAGTGCTGCGCAGCCCAGCGCCAGCCGCGCCTCTGCCTCCGGTGCGGCCCAACCTCAACGTGCCTGTCGGGCAGGTGGCGCAATCCGGCACAGGGAGCTTGTGGGACGCGCTGCGCGCGCTCTTCTCGGGCCAGCCGAGAGCGCAAAATCAAGGGATGACCGCGATGCTGAACACGCCTCGGTCCACCGACGCGTTGGGGAACCCCTTCAACCGTTTTTGAGTGTCTCGATCTGTCTAGCAATCGTCATGCCAGCATGCTAGGCCAAGGCTCCAGACACGGGGTGTTGAACATGAAAGCTCTTCTCGCAGGCACAGCGCTCGCTGCGTTGATTATCGCGCCCGCCTCGGCGCAACTGCGCCTCGCAATGTCGGTGGACGGGAGCATCTTCGCCGCCGCCGACAACGGTCCGAAAGACCTCGACCCAGCGCTCGGCGCGCTGGTCATCGCCCAGCAAAACCTCGACGGCGTGAGCATTCTCGGCACCTTCGCCGGAAGCAGCAAGCTGCCCAGCCCCACCGGCGACGCCCTCAACGTCTCAAATCTACGGATCACCAACACCACGAGTTCAGTCAAGACCCTGTTCATGGCGATCAGCGACAACGGCTATCCCGGCGACGAGAACTGCATCATGACCGCAGCCTCGGGAACATGGAATGGGTTGGGCACGTCGACGGCGAAATTCGCTTTCTTTGTCGACGGGGCGAACGTCCTTGGCGCGGGAAACTCTCAGAGCACGCCGGGAGCGCTCATCACCGCGGACAACGACAGCGCCGGGGCCGGTCCATTATCGTTCTCGTTTGAAGGCGACAACCCGTTCATGCACGGCACTCCCTTTTCGATGACCGAAGCGATGGTGTTCAACCTCGCGCCGGGAGCGCAGTTGATCGGCAACTCGGTGGGCATGCAGGCCGTGCCGGAGCCTTCGACGTGGGCGATGACGCTAGTCGGCTTCGCCGGGCTTGCTTGGGGCGCGTTCACCCGCAAGCGCGTCCGTCAACTCGGCATGGTGTAAGGCCCAGCGCTCGCTGACGATGAGCGTGCGGATCTGGTTGAGGTCTTTGCACAGGTCATAGAGCAAGAGCGTCGCCCGGTCGTGCTCGCCGCTGCGATAGAACCGCTTGGCGCGGTTGAAGTCGCGGGTGAAAGCGTCGATCCGGGCCTCGATCACAGCCGACTTGTCCTGACCCAGACGCGCGTCTCGCTGGCGTGGCTGGGCAGGTCTTGCGGCTTGCGCAAGACGATAGGCCGCTTTTCGCGCAGGCCCCCGGACTTGACGTAGCCCCCCACCATCGCGCCCCAGCACTTATCGCTATGCGGGTAGGCCAGCCCTTGCCGCAGACACCAGTGCTTGATGTCCTCGCCTATGCCTTCCCAGCCCTCCGGCAGGGCGTAGACGATCTCTTTCCACTGGAACATCCAGCCGGGATGCGCGCTTTTGAGCGTGCGCGCGAACCCTTCGTCGCGCAGCATCTGGCCGTCGAGGGCGATCAATCGCAAGGGCGTCGGCAAGCGCATGTGAACCCCCGTTAGGCGGGGAGAGGGACAGTTTTAATTCACGGTAGTTCGCCGCCCCTTCCCCTGTCCCCGGTGAGGGGGGTATCCCCCGGGGCATTGGAGAAAGTGTCGGCCCGCCTCTGGAGCCCTCCCGTGTGAGCACCCCATCGGCGGGCCGCGCGAACCCAGACGCTCAACGCGCCCCGGTCCGCGACCTCGTTAGACGAAGTCGAAAATCAGGCGACTGCCCATGCGGGTGTCGACCCGGGTCGCGGCTTCGAGAACTCGTGCGGCCTCGTCGGGCGAGATGACGAGCGTTCCGCTCATCGGTTCGGCCTTGACCTGACCGCGTTTGACTAGGTTGTAGACGCGCTGCCGCGGCACGCCGAGGCGTTCGGCGAGGCCCCCAATCGAGATCGGGCGCTCTGGCGGCGCAGCGGCTTTGCGAGCGGCGGCGGGCATTTAGGGGTTCTCCTTCGGTTGTATGATAGTTAGTCGCAGTGTCTCGTTGTGTCAAACGGGTTCTTCGGCGTCGTCGGGGAACCCGGCTTTCGGGTGCTTGATGATCGTGGCGTTCTTCGGAGGAGGTAAGTTCTTCCACAGAGCGATGATTTCGGCTGTCGTCAATGCGCTCCAAAGCCGCCCGTCAGGCGTCTTGTCGGCCAAGAGCCACAACCGGCCTGCATGTTGACCGCTATGCACGACACAGCATTCGAGCGGTTTTTGCGGATCGACCTTGCAGCGACGGACCCCGGTCCCCCGGCGCTCCATATCCAAGAGCCACGCCCGGACGCTCTTGCTCGACGGCGTCTGCATGCCCTTGGCTTTGATCAGCAGGCACAGGTCGTCGACTGTCGTCACGAGAGGCCACGGCGTGCCGTCTTTGATCCCGGCGCGAGCGTCTTCGATCAGGTCTTCGAGCGCCGATAGATGTGGATGCACGTTCTGGCTCTCCAGTTCGTCCTTGTCGTCGGTGGCTGGCGCTGACGCGGTGAATTCGTCCTTTTCGGCGTCGGTGAGCGGATAAGTCAGCAAGTACGAAGCGCACAGTTCAGCGCCGCCCGCATCCAGCCAGTCGTGGATGTCCTTGTAGTAGTCGGGGCCGCGCGCCTGCGCGCCAAGCCGGTTGACGACGTGAACACGGCGCGAAAAACGCTCCAGATGAAGCGGGTTCTGGCTGTTGGAGAACAGAATGACGGCGCAGCGGTTGGGGATCTCGTAGACCTTGGTGTTTTTGTTGTTGATGCGCAACGTCTCTGGCGGCGCAGCCAGAAGCGGCTTCAAGCGGTTGTTGACTTCGGTCGGCGAGTTAAGCCCGGTCTTGGTCTGAGCGACTTCGCCAACGATGATCAGTTTGCGCTCGGCCCAGTCGTTGAACGTGTCTGTTAACGCGTAGCTGAGAATGTCTGCGTGGTTGTATTTGCCCACGGCGAGCTTGACCGGCGCGGTCATCGTGTCTTTGCCCAGCCCGGCGTCGCTGATGACGAGAAAATGCCAGTTCGGTTTCAGCCCCGGACGCTGAACGACGAAGGCGCACCATCGCAAAAAGCGATCACGTTCCTGCGACGTTCCAAGAACAAATGTCAGATGATCGAGCCATTTCTGGATCTGGCTCGGAGTGACGAGCGCCGCGACGCTGGTCGTGGCTTTCCAGTGATTGAACGACGGCATCGCCGGATCGCGCGAAGCCGTGAGCGTCGGATCGCCGGGCGCGTAGGTGATGTCGAACACTTCGACGTGGTCAGGTTGGCGCAAGAACATGTTGGCGGCGTTGGTCATGTCCTTGGGCAAGCCAAGCTCGCGGCGCAGCGCTTTCGCAAGATACGCGTGGCCGTCAGCAAACGACTGCTTGGCGCAAGTGCGTCCGGTCAGCATGTCGACGAACCCCTGCGCTTTCGAGAAAGCCCATCGCGCTCGCAGGCGGTCCCAGAGGGGCGTCGCCCGCGGGGAAGCCTTAGGCTCCTCGGGGTCTGGCGCGAGCATCGGGTCGTTCGGGTCGAGATCCGGGAATTCGGCCCTCGGCTGGACGAGGCTTCGGACCAGCTTGACCAGCCCCATCGAGCCGAAGCGGGTCGGTTGGGCGAGCGCGCTGCGCCAGACGCTCTCGGAGGATTGGCCCTTCTGGATGCGGCCATCGCTCCAAGCTATCCACAGGTTCTGTGCTTCGGGTGTGACGGCGCTTGCTCCCAAATGTGCGATCAGCGCGTAGGCCACACTTATCCAATTTACATAAGTGTCTAGCCAATCATCAACGGGTGTCGGGAGTTCCCCGGGAGCGAGATCGCGGTTGGGGATCTCGTCGAGGAGCGATTTGGCCTCCGAAAGCAAGTCGCTCGGTGGATGATTATGTCCCAACATGGGTGATGTTGGATTGGAGCGTACTGGTCCGGGGCCCAGTTTTGCAGGCACCGCGGCAGGCACGGCAGACACGGGGGCCGGGGCGCGGGCGTCACGGACCCATCCAGCGAGTTCAAGCTCTGTGACAAGCTTGTGCAAGAATTCCTGAAAGCGCTCTTCGCTCATGACCGGGACATGATCCAAGTCACTCAGTTCGCGGCTCCAGACGTAGGGCGTGCCGGTGCCGGGGTGCACGCCCGCGATCACGGCTTGCTTGCCGCGGGCCAAGATCGACAGCTTGGCGACGTTCATGGCCTTGCGGAAGCTCATTTCGACGTTGGCGACATCCACGGGATCGCCGACGAAATCGACCACCCGAACAAAAAAAGCGTCGCGCTCGTGCTTGGGATCGAGCACATACCGGCGAAGCGGGTTCGGCAACAGGCGTTGCAGGATCTGGCTGAACTCGCCGCCTTGGTCGTTGTCGACGATGACGAACCCATCGCCAGCCACGAAGCCGACGTTGGCTGTCCAGACGGTGTCCCAGAGCTTGGCGTCCGCGTAGTCGCGCAGTCTGAATTTGGGGTTGTTCACGTCGACGCCAGACCAGCCGGAAGGCGTCAGTTGGCCCGGGGCTTTGCCGCGGTCCTTGGCGCGGATTTTCGAGGTCGGCGCGATCTCGCAATTGGGAGGCGTGACCGGGACCAGCCGCGGGGCCCATCCCAAATCGTAAAGCTTGATCGCGTCGTACCGATGAGAAGTCACGCAACGCCCCGGGCATGCCGCCGAATATCGCTGACAGCCTTCCACGTTCCGCGCACGGACCCGCTTGAAGTGGGCGTGACGTAGATCAGCTTCCTCCCCCGGATCGACCAGTAGACGACCCAATGCTTGCGGTGGTCAATCCTGTCGACGACGCCGCCCACATCTTTGATCGCTTTGAGCACCGCGCCGATGTGCTCGTCGCGGATCTTGGGGATTACGCTCATCGCACAAGCTCTTGCCGGAGCTTGGCAATCGCCGCTGCGCGGGCCTCGTCGTCATTTGACGCTGGCACTGGGGGAGCTTGGGTGATCTCGACGAACCAGCTTTTGTCGTCGGTCGGCGCAGACACGCGAGCATAGACCCCGCAGCCGGGCTGGGGCCTAGGATAAGCCCAATGATGATAGCAGTGCGCATGCGCGACACACGGAAAGAGCACAATCGAGAGAGCCGCCGCGCGGGTCATATCTTGGCGTACCTTTCCCGGATCGCGCCCTTGGCTGACAACGGAAGCCCCGCGCCCCACGCTGGCGGGCGATGCATGATTGTTTTCATGTCAGCGAACAGCGTTGGCGCGTCGCCCACGGCGCATTCGGCGATGATCTCGTCGTGGACCGTCGTGCAAAGCGCGCCGGGATGCAGCGTGTCAAACTTGACAATGGCGTCAGCCAGAAGATCGCGCGCCACGGCTTGAGTGGCGTTCTCGACCAGCTTGCCGCCGTAGGTGTCCAACTGCCGCCAGCGCCGGGTGAGTTGGTGAACCCCGTGAAAGCAGATCCGGCCCTGATCGAGCCGGGCGTTGCGGTAGACGAGATTTCGCCCAGAGGGCAATTCCATCAGGAGCGCGCCCGCCAACCGCTTGTTCGGGTCGGCCATGCGGAATTTGAGCTTCTTGAACTGGTAAGTCGTGGTGGGGTTCAGAAGCGCGCTTTTGGCGCACGCTTCGCAGGCGTGCCAAAGCGCGACGATAGGCCCGTTGGCCTGACGGAAGTCTTGCACCGCGATATGCGCGTCGTGCAGCGACATGTCGAGCCAGTAGGGGGCTTTGTTCGCCGTGTCCTGAAATTTGACGTGGCCCATGCCGTAGCCGCACGCGAGGCGCAAGACTTTGCCCAGTTGCCGGTCATTCGAGCCGACGCTGTTCGCGGTGAAGGTGTAGATGTCTTCTTTGCCTTCGCGAAAAACCTTGAGCACCGGCTCGAAGTCGGCCAGCCACGCGAGCACGATGGCTTCGATAGCGTGATAGTCGGCGATCACGAAGGTCTTGCCCGGCTGGGTCGCGAACACCCCGCGCAGGCACGAGGAGATCACGTCGAGAGGACGCCCGAACAGGTGCCTGAGCGAGATCGCGTCCATGTCCTGCTTGATCTCGCTGATCGCCTCGTCGATGTGGTCGAACGTCGGCCTCGGGAAATTCTGGATCTGCGGGCCTCGCCCGGCCCAGCGAAGGGTTCTGACCGCGCCGCCGTACTGCACGAGATTGCGCGCTCGTCCGTCAGTGCGTGAGAATTTATCGACTGACTTGAGTTTCGCCGTCGAGGTCTTAGAAGCTTCGGCCCGGGCGTCGATCACTTCGCGAACGGAAAAGTCGAGCGCGTCGAATTCGGGAGTGCGCACGAACTCCTGAAGCGTCTCGCGCTCCAGCGTCGTGTACGGGTAGCCGCGGTCCTGCGCCCATTTGATGATCCGGGCGTTCTGGGTCGTTGAAGTGATCTCACCGTGGGTGGCGCTGTCGATGACATTGCCCAGCCGGAGGATCTCTTGCAGGGTGAGGACGTGCATGCGGGTGAGGAGATCGCGGTCGACCGGGAGCCCGCGCAAGTTCATGCGCTGGTCGGTGAGCCAGATCTCGCGTTCGCGCGGCGACATCCTAGGGGTGCGCAGGTGGATCTCGCGCTCGGCGCGCACGTCGCTGATGTTGTATGCGATCAGGTCGCGCAGCATCTCGTTGGTCTTCTGCTCGGCGCGGCCCCTGAACAAAGGCGTCAGCATGGCTTCGCGCTCGGGATCGCCGCGGTGCCACCACACGGGTTTACCTTTGCTGTCGATCCGGCGCGGCCTCGTCATGCGCAGCATCAGAGCGTGACCAATCGCGTCCTTGCTGTAGGGCGAATTGATCGCAGTCGCCGCGTCGTCCAACGACATCGGCAGACCTGCGCACGCCGCCGCGCTCATGGTGCAATGGAAGCGCTCGATTGGGAGAACGGGCCAATTGAAGCGAGGCGCGCAAATGTTGTTCCACACTTGAAATTCGAAGCTGGCGTTCCACGCGTGGATCTCAGCGCCTTCACTCACGGCATGCAGAAGCACGTTCGCAATGGTGCCTGCCACTGCGCTTTTGATTGAAGGAGCCGCGCCAAGGTTGTCGAACTGGATGACCACTGGGTCCGCGTAGTCGACAGCGAACCCGCACAGCAGGGGTATCGTCGCCGGGTCGCGGGTCCATTCGTCCGCGCCCACGTCTTCGAGATCGAGCACCCCGGCGACTTCGAAATCGAGCGAGATCTTGGTCATCAGGTTTTGTGCATTGCCATGAAATTGCAGCCATTTTTCTGCAAGCTGGTAACGTGGCCGCACTCTTCGCAACGTCCTGCCTTGGAGAGATAATTCTCTTCGGCGAAGGTCTGCTTCGCGCCGCACTTGGCGCAGTTGAACTGCAAGTGGATCGTCCACCCGTCCAGCATCCGTTGACGCGCGTTGGCGATGACGTCGTCGAAAGGATGCAGCCGCATAACGTGTCTGGTCACGTCTTCACCCATGTCGTCAGCGCCGCCGCGCCGCGCAGCTTGTTCGACCCCTCGTCGCGATGCTTGGGGCAGTAGGGCGAGCCCGGCGATTGCGGGTCGGCGCAGAAGAAATGCTCTTCCCCGCGTTCGCCCTCGGAGCGCACCGGCCACTTGCACTCGCCGGGCTTCAGATGAAACAAGTCGGGGTTCACCTTCGGCTTCACGGGGGGAGGAGGAGCCTTGCGCATGCGATTGCGTCCCATCAGGCCCGAGATCCGGGCCGGAAAGCGTTTATCCCCCTTTAGACGCGCGTCGCGGGCCATGCGGCAGACACTGCCTTTGGTCGCGCCTATCTGTCGGGCGATCTCTTCGGTGATCACCCCTTGGGCCCACATCGCGGCGATGCGGGCAAGCGTAGCGTCTTTGGCTGTCATGAAAAAGGAGCCAGCGTCTCGGTGACGAGATGCGCTCCCCCCTCGATGTCGCGCCAGTGATCGGGGTGATTGGGATCGCCCGACAGAATGCGCGCGATCTTGGTGAAGATCCCCTCAAGGCTCTCGCGCTGCACGTCGGTCAGGTTGGCGTTCCAGTTGGGCGTGCTCTTGGAGATGTCTTTGAAGCGCTGCGCGATGAGCGCCGTCGCGTTGAAGTTGCCGTGTGTCTGCTCGCGCTCGGCCAGCAACGGATGTCTGTGATGGATGATGTCGTTCATGAGAGTAGGCTCGACTTCGATGGCTTGGCCCGGCGCGGTGTCGCGGATCGCGGCTTCGAGTTCGTGGAGATCGGCAATGGGGGAAGCAGTGGGCAGACGCGTTCGTGAATACTCAGCAGCCGCGGCTTGCGCCTCGCGACGGTCTATCGCTTCTTGGTCCGCCGGGCCGTAGGTGAACCGCTCGGACAAGCGTCGGGTTTGAGTTTCGGGAAAAGGAACAGGACGGTCTTCGGGATGCGCGTCGTTCATCATAGTCCTCGCAATGTCGAGAAAGGGGTGGCGCGGAAGCGAACGCGCTCCCGCGCCGGTCTTAGGCCGGTTGCTTAACCTGCCGCCGTCAGACCATCTCTTCGGTGTCTGCGTCGTCCGGGAAGCTCTCGGACGCGGCCTTGCGGCCATCCAAGCGCTTGCCGGGCTTCAGGAACTGGACGCTGTCCAAGAAAAACGAGCAGCCCTTGTTGCCGCCTTGGTCGTAAGCGAACGGTCGAACGTTGGCGCGCACCAGCCAACCGGCGAAAAACTCGCTCCAGTCGATGATGTCTTCCTTGCGGGCATTGATACAGCCCGGAGCGTCCTTGCTCCACGGCGAGATGAAGATGTCTCCCGCCTTGTAGCCCTCGTACTGACCGGCTTTCTCGGCTGCGTCGTGGAAGGGCGACTTCAAGCCCGTGGGCAAGCGCGCGGGCCACTTCTCCTTGAGGGCGTCGTCGATGCCCACCTGAAGCGCCTTGAACTCGGGGCGCTTCTGTTGCTCCTTGTCGAAGATGATGGTGAGCGAGTAGCGAAGCTCGCCGCCCACCACCACGGCGCGGGGCTTCTGGAGGTTGAGGAACGAGCAGGTGCCCGGGGGTGTCAGGATCGCCTTGGTAGCCATTTTGATGTTCTCCACTGTTGTGTCTTCGTCTGCTGTTGGGTCATAGGGTGAGCACCAGACAAACGGGCCGTCGCGGGGCATTCCGCCGGGCCTAAGCGTCTCGACCACGAAGTCGAAGATGTTCAGGCTGACGCCCAGATTGCCTTCGCTGCCACGGTGCCAGCGGCTCACGAGGTTGGCGAACGTGCGTCCTTCCGGCGATTGTCTGAACTCCCGCATCGCGAGATCGAGCATGCGCTCCTCCTGTTCGCGCTCGGCCTCGCGCTTGACGCGTGCGCGTTCGCGGACGAGCGCCTGTTCGGCGACTTGCATCAGGCCGGGATCGGCTTGCATCGCTTGGCTTGCGGAGTCGATTGCAGCCCGAATAGCGCCCGGCCCGGGCTCGATGGGCAGCGACAGCAGGTAGGTGAGATCGAGCGGTCGCATGGGTTTGGACTGATCCATCAGATCATCTCCTCGGCGAAATCGAGGTCTTCGACGGTCGGGTCGTAATCCGGGAAACTGTCTATCGAGCGCTGCGTCCGCATGCGTTTGTAGGCGGGGCAGTCGCGCGACGCGGGACACCAAAAACAGTGATTGCCCGGGGTGAGCGGGAGATCGCCTTCGTGCGCGTCGGCGATGGCTTCGATGGCGGGCTTGAGCACCGCATAGCCCCAGTAGAGAAGCTCGCTCACCGGGATCGACCAAGTGCGCACGGGATCGCCCCCCGCACGAGGTTGGATGATGGTGAGACACACGTTCTCGATGGTGCCTGCGAGGTCCGGGCGCTCGCGAAGCAGTCGCCCGTACATGCCTAAAGCATAAATCAAAAGCTGGGTGTTGTTGAGCACGACGACGGCTTTGCCCCGGCCATACTTGAAATCAACAACGTAGAGCGTCAGGCCGTCGCATGCGCCGAAGTCGAGCGTGCCGAAGACGTTCTCCGGCGGCTCGCTCCCGTCCCACAACCAGTTGACGCCCACGGCTTTCTCGATGATCCGCCAGTCGCAAAAGTCAGAGATCCGGGAAACCGTCGCGGTGAACAGCGACACGCAATTCAGCATCTCCTGATCGACCACGATGTCGTCGCCTTCGACGGTGAACGTCTGACCCTCTTTCCACGGCACGGCGTTGATCGACAAAGCCGCTTCGCAGAGCGTGTGCGCCAGCGTGCCCTCGTGGGCGGCGAAGCCCACGACACGAGGGGGATGCTTGGCCCATTCGGCGGGCGCGCCCAGACACGTCAGCCAGATCTCGCTGGACGACGGAGCCAGACGCGCGTGCAGCTTGACGCTCACGCGATCTCCAGACCTGCGGCTTCGATCAGATCAAAGAGAGCCTCGCGGTGTTTGTCCTCGGCGCTCATGACGAAATCCAATCCGGTCTTGCGCTTGAAGTCGGGCAAGAGATCGAGGATCTTGGGCGACGCGCCCGGCTCTTTCTTTTGGGCGGCTCTCACTGCGCGGGTGACTGCGCTCTTGAGCACGTCGAGGGTCGGGATCTCGCGCTCGGACGCTTCGGGCTCGATCAGGGGTTCGGGAGCGGCTTCGGGGGCCGACGCCGGGGCAGGAGCCGCGGAAGAGTTGGCTTTCTTGTGCGAGCGCTTCGCGGGCGTCGCCGCAGTCGGAGGAGCCGCGGGCTCGGGCTCGGTCGCCGGGGCGGCTTGGGCGTCCTGCTCGGCGTAGATCTCGCCTATCGTCTGCAAGCGCGCCTCGCCAGCCGTCGATGGCTGCGCGGGCCGGTCGAGGCCCAACGCTGCGTACATCTGACTGGATATGTCGAACCAGCTAACGCCTTCGAAACTAATAGCAATTTTGTTCATTATCGTCCTCGTTTGTGTGGTTATGTCATACCGTG
>Ga0210392_10000357_pt1 | contig 30173 bp, 25 predicted proteins | sample IncBWC30OmetaG_FD_161057 | JGI IMG/M metagenome (GOLD analysis project Ga0210392, IMG submission 161057) | Forest soil microbial communities from Barre Woods Harvard Forest LTER site, Petersham, Massachusetts, United States - Inc-BW-C-30-O ... | reverse complement strand
CGGCAGCAGGTTGCGTTGGTAATAGGGCAGGGCCAGGTTGCATGCAGGGCAACCTTCGAAACGGAAGAAGACCAACACCACTGGGCCGCGCTCTAAGAGACCGTTCAGTGTCACCCTTCCGCCGTCGACCTCGGGCAGATCGAACGGCTTTACCTTGTCGCCCGCCTTCAGCCACTTCGAGGGATCCGCGGTCTCGACCAGCGTCTTCCGTTGGTTGATGTTGATCTGGAGTTTCGCCGGATCCATCGTCCTGACACGCTCCGCGTGAAGATCGCGGAAGATCTGATGCAGGGATTCTTTTTGACTCATGATGTTCGTCCTTGACGTTTTGGTGTTCGGTTGAATCGGCTTTGGAAAATCGGAGCTCGGGCATCGCCGCCGGCTCGGCGGCATTCTTTTCTGTGGACTCGTTCGGTTCAGCAGGCGGCCTACGGGTCAGTCGGTTGGTAGGCTCAGCCGAGCGCGTTCGGACTCTTGTCCTGTCGCGAGTTGGATCGCGCGGTCGTCGTTGGCGCAGTTGGCTTCGCGGACTCCTCTGCTCGTCGCGCGACGGTGTAGCGGTTGGCTGGGATCGCGAGTCCTAGATTCTCTCGCAGCGTCTCGTGCTCGTACTCACGTCGGAACAGCCCGCGCGCTTGAAGTACCGGGACGACGTCCCTGATGAACTTCTCCAGCTCGTTCGGCTCACCGACGCCGATGTTGAAGCCGTCAGCTGCGCCCTCACGGAACCAACGCTCGAGCTCGTCGGCGACGGTCGTCGGCGAACCGACGAACGGCGAATTGCGATTCGCGAAGCGCAGCGCGGCTTGACGTACAGTGAGGCGCTCCTCCCGCGCGATGCGCTTGATGCGTTCGGCATGACTGCGATAACCGTTCGCGCCGAGATCCCCGAGGTCGGGAAAGGGCTCGTCCAGCGGATACTGCGTGAAGTCGTGATAGTTGAACGGACGACCCAGCTGGGCGAGAGCCTTCTTCAAATCGATCCGCCCGTTGCGAGCCGCCTGAATGGCCAGAGCCTGCTCGTCCGAAGCCGCGACGATCACGCTGATGCCGGGGAAAATCAGAATGTCTTCCGGGCGCCGGCCGGCGGAGGCGGCGCGTGCCTTGATGTCGCTGTAGAAGGCCTGCGCTTCTTCGAAGGACTCTTGACCGGTGAAGATCGCGTCAGCGCTGGTCGCCGCGAGCTCTCTGCCGTCTTCCGAGCCGCCGGCTTGGAAGATCACCGGGTGGCCTTGCTTCGAGCGCGAGATGTTGAGCGGCCCCGCGACGGAGAAGAACTCCCCGCGATGGTTCAGCGTGTGCTGCTTGCTCCTGTCCAAGAAACTCGCGCTGCTCTTGTCGCGCGTAAACGCATCGTCCTCGTACGAGTCCCACAACGCGCGTACGACCGAAAGGTGCTCTTTGGCACGACGGTACCTCACGGCATGCGGAAAATGCTCCTCGCGGCCGTAGTTGCCGGCCGCGCCTTCGAGCCCCGTGGTGACGACGTTCCAGCCGGCGCGCCCGTCGCTGATCAAGTCGAGGGACGCGAACGCGCGCGCCACATTGAACGGCTCGTTGTACGAGGTCGTGAGCGTCGCCACGAGCCCGATGCGCGACGTGACGCCAGCCAGCGCCGACAACAGCGTCAGAGGTTCGAGTCGGTTGAGGAAGTGAGGTGCAGAGTCCGGCGTGATGTACGGGCTATCGACGATGAAGACGAAATCGAACTTCGCCTCTTCCGCACGTCGTGCGTTGGCCCGGTACCAGTCGATGTTGATGCTCGCATTGGTGGGCACGTCGGGCTGTGTCCAGCCGTCCTGTGTCATGCCGACGCCTTGCAGTATCGCACCGAAGCGCAGTTGTCTCTTGGCCATTTTATTCGTTCCCTATTGGCGTTGCTGAATCAGTTGGGAGAATTGATAGATCTCTGAGCTGTTGTTGAACCCGATATAACCGATGAATTTGACGCCCATACTCGTGTCTCCCATCGTCATCAGATGACGAAAAATCCGTGGCTGTGGTCTCGTTCCAGTTGTTCGACCAGTCCGAATTCCCACTCCAGATAAGCGCGCATGGCGGCGGGCGAGGCGTCCGTTCCCTCGTACGGTCGTTTGTAGCGACCCTGGTTCGAGCGGGGCGACAACGAATGGGATCCAGCCCCCGCCACTCGATCCTCGAGAGCGCTGTCCAGCACGTAGACCTCCCAGGCCATCTGCGCGAGCCAGGACGCGGTCATGTCGGCGCGCGCGCCGAGATCGTCCGCGAGCACGATACGCGCGCCGCGCACCGGCGCAAAATAGTCGGTCTCTTGCACGAGCTGTCCGCCCGGAGCGTTGTGGAAGGCAGGCAGATGGCCCGCCCGGTATTCCTCTGGCGTGCGCACGTCGAACAGGTAAAGCGTGCGGCGTGAGTCGCTGACGAGCGCTGCGAGCTCGGCCGCGGTGATGTGGCGCACCCCCGCGCGGTAAGCGACGCTGTGAGCTCGTTGTCTGGCCTCGGCGACGAGCTTCGGCGACACGTCCGGCGCCCGTCGTTGACCCGATTCGAGCTTCTGTCCGGCCAATTTCCAGCCCATCGTGCCGTTACGAAGCGCCACCACGCGGTTCGGAAGGCCCGCGTTGATGAGTGATTGCGCGCCGATGATGCTGCGTGTCCGGCCTGCGCAGTTGACGACCACCGTGGTCTCCGGACCCGGCGCGATCACCGGCACCCGGAGCACGAGCTCTGCCCCGGGGACGCTCGTGCCGGTGGGGATGCTCATCGTCGCGTATTCGTCGAAGCGTCGGGCATCGACGATGGCGATGTCGGCCTGTTGCTCGATCAGCGTCGCGACCTCTTCGGACGAGAGCGACGGCGTGTGTCGGCGCGCTTCGACCAGCTCCCCAAACGCTTTGCTGTATGAGTTGACGTCCTGGAAGAGCTCGAAGCCGGCGGCGCGCCAAGCGTCGAGCCCGCCTTGAAGCAGATACACTTCGGTGTAGCCGAGGCCACGGAGCTGTTCCTTGGCGTTCTCTGCTTCGCTGGTGTCGCCGGCGTACAGCACGACCAGCGTGTCGCGGCGTGGAATGCGCACGGGCGCTTCCAGAGCGATGCGGTCGGCCGGGAGCTGCGCCGCGAAGAGCGGATGCGCAGACGCGAACTGCGCCTCTTCCCGGAGATCGAGTAGCGCGATCTCTTGCCGGGTAAGCAGGGCCGAGCGGACCTCAGCGGCTGAAATCCAGTGGCTCATGAAAGCAGTGACCTGTGCCACAGATTCGGCGTCGTGCGATTCGCGTAGCCGGACACGAAGCGCTTGGCGCAGCCCGTGACGTCATAGGTCGCGCGCTCTACGGCGCCGATGTTGCCGCCGTAGACGTGAATGCTGATCGACGCCCGGTCGCGCTCCGCGTTGGCGACGCGGTGCAGATCGCCGATGCGCGGCGAGACGGCGACAACCGTCCCCGCATTCAACCGAACGGGCGCTCCGTGCGGCACGAGGTGGCCCGCTCCGTCTCGGACGAACGACTCATTCAGCTCGGAGCCGCGCAGCACTCCCACCAGCCCCCAAACGCGATGATCGTGGATCGGCGTCGCCTGGCCCGGCCCCCACACGAAGCTCACGACCGAGAAGCGCTCGCGACTGTCGCAGTGTAATAAATATTGCTGATAACGCGCCGGGTCGGGCTTGGCGAACTCTCCAGGTAACCAGTCGTCGTGGGCGATCAAATCGGCCAGGAGCAGCGTTCCGCGTTCGAGAATGGATTGCTCGTCCTTCGTCGACTCGATGAGCTCGGCGAAACCAACCACCGCACTGCGCAGGCGCGAGAGATTGTTGGTCGCAAAAAACGGCGCGGCGAGGTTCATGGCAGGGGAGGTGAGCCGTGCTTCGGGTCAGTTGATCGTCAGGACCGACAGCTTGCTGATGCCGGCGCGATCGATGGCCGACATGGCCTTGGCCACGATTCCGTAGTTGCTGGCTTCGTCCGCGCTCAGGTGAACGATGAGATCCGGCGTCGCCTTCCGGCGCGACTTGAGCAGCGGCTCGAGCGTAGCCAGCGTGACCTCCGCCTTGTCGAGGTAGACCTTGCCTTTCGAGTCCACGCTGACGGTGACAGCAGGCTTCGGCTCGGTCGGTGCTCGCGTGGATGTCTGCGGCAGCTGCACGCGGATGGCGTTGGTGAGGAGCGGCGCTGTGACGATGAACACGACGAGCAGCACGAGCATCACGTCGACGAGCGGCGTGACGTTGATCTCGCTGACGATCTCCTCGCTGTCGCCAAGACTCATTGCCATCAGGCGCTCGCTTCCTGCGCGATCGCGAGAGCTGGACCGCTGCGGTGCCGAGCTTCCGGCGCCACGCGGATGAAGCTCCTCACGGCATGTCCGATGAAGGTGTTGCTGAAGTCTTCCAGATCACCGACGAGCGATTTGAGGCGGCGCAGGAAGAAGTTGTAAGCAATCAGCGCCGGGACGGCGACGGCAATGCCGACCGCAGTGGCTTCGAGTGCTTCACCGATCGGACCTGCCACCACTTCCAGGCTCGCCGAGCCCGAGCCACCGATACGCTGCAGCGCGTGGATGATGCCAAGCACCGTGCCGAACAAGCCGACGAACGGCGACGTCGAGCCGATGCTGGCGAGCACGGGCAAGCCGATCTCCACGCCTTTCTTCTCACGCTGCAGTTGCTGAATCAGTCGGCGTTCGAGCAGATCGCGGCGAACGGCCAGCTCGACAGTGGTGCCGTCCGCGTCTTTGCCGCTCGTCTGCCAGGAGTCGAGCCCCGCTTGCGCGACGCGCGCTACCGGCCCTGCGTACTTGACGAGCTCGTCGGCGGTCGGGAGCCCGGTGGTCTTCTCGAAAGAACGATAGAAGCTTTGCGTTTGACGGCTGAGGCGAAAATTCTGTAGCACCTTCACGATCACGATGGCCCAGGTGAGGGCCGAAGCGGCGATCAGCAGAATGAAGGTCCCTTTGACGATATAGAGCGTGACTAGGTCTGACATGATGGTCGTTGGCTCCGCCGTTTATTGGAGTGTGAATTGCATGGGAAAAGTCACCGTGCCGGCGATCGGCTGACCGCCCTGGGTTGCAGGATCGAAGATCCACGTCTTGGCCGTCTCGAGAGCCGCGTCATCCAAGACAGAGTGGCCCGATGTCTTTTGAACGGTCACGCCGCTGACATGGCCGTTCGGCAAAATCTGCGCGCGCAGTAGAACGGTTCCTTCCCACTCTTCGCGTTGCGCAACCTTCGGATACGCTGGGCGGGGGTTGTGCTTGTAGTTCGCGCCCACCCTCGCTTGGATCACCGGGGCCGGCGGAGGTGGCGGCGGCGGAGGTGGCGCCAGCACCGGCGCCGGACCGGGCGTGCCAGTGCCGGCTGGCGTCGGCGGCAAAAGCCCCTCGTCGCTCGAAGGCAAGTTGCTGTTGTCCGGCAGCTCGACCGGCGCCGCTTGGGCGACTGGCGCGTGCGTCTCGCTACGCGGGATGGGCTTGTCCGCGGGCGGTGGCGGCACCGGGTCCGGCTCTTTGAGCTTGGGTTCTTCGGTGGGGACCGGCGGCGCGAGCTCGATGTCGACCTGGGAGCGCACGAAGCGAGTCACCTGCGGCGTGACGTTGTTATGAATGCGCAGGTACAGCGCGACATGCAGCGCCAGGGAGCCCGCGAACACCAGCCACTCGAGCGCGCGACGCGACGAGCGCACACCGGGGTCAAGGGAGATCACGAAGAACGAAGGGTTTGTGATCTCTTGCGCGGACGTGCTTTCGGGTCCGGAGAGCCCGCCTAGCTCAATTGCGTCGTATTCGGCCATGAACGCATCCTGTTGGCTTGCGCCACCCGTTGGCCTCAGCTGACTGGAGGGGCCAAACGCGTGTCGTACATTCAACTCCACGGAGTATGCTAGGACGCGCGATCTAATGTCAAGGACTAACGTCTCGTTTAATAGACATACGGCGACGTGAGGTCGGGGACAGCAGATGCGCAGGAATCCGTGGGAATCCGCCACAGGCATGACCACGACCTCGGAAACGTCTGTGATACTGGGGTGATCCTGTCCAGTATCGGGGTCGTTCTGTCTTCTATTTGTTGGCGACCCGGGCGCCGTTTTGCGAGTATGTCTATTTTAATAGACTGAAGGCTCGTGCGCAGGTAGAAACTCCGGTGCGTCTCGTCGACGTCAGCAAAGATACGTCCCGACCGGTTTCCGAAACATGCGAATCGAACGCTTCACCTGGTTGACCCTGTGCCTCTCGCTCGTCCTGACTGCTTGTGGCAAGCACAGCGGAGAGGCCGCCGCCGCGCCAGGAACAGGTGTGGCCAAGGGTCAACCCCGAGCGGGTGGGGAGCTGGTGTTCGCCTTCGACGGCGCAGCGATCACGCAGTTCGACCTCGACCCGCATCACTCGACGTTCGCGCCGCACAACCGGGTGTTCCGATCGATCTTCGATAGCTTGGTCGTCTTGCAGCCCGGACAGCAATTCGGACCGTGGCTCGCCAAGAGCTGGGAGATTTCGGGAGACGGGCTCAGCTACACCTTTCACCTCCGGGACGACGTGAAGTTCCACGACGGCACGCGCTTCGATGCAGCAGCCGTGAAGTTCAACCTCGACCGGATCAAGGAGCCGAAGAACGCCCTCTACGCCAGCTCGGAAATTGGCTCGTACGAGTCGAGCAAGGTCATCGACGACTTCACGCTGCGGGTGCAGCTCTCGCGGGCTTTCGCGCCATTCCTGGCCAACTTGTCGAAGTCGTGCCTCGGTATCGTATCGCCGGCGGCGATCCAGAAATACGGCGACCAAGTGGCGCAGCACCCTGTCGGCACGGGGCCGTTCAAGTTCAAGTCCCTCACGCCTGGCACTGAAATCGTGCTCGAGCGCAACTCAGACTACCGCTGGGCACCCGCCGGGGCCGCGCACGACGGGCCCGCTTGGCTCGAGCGGCTCACGTTCAAAGACGTGCCGGAAGAAGCGACCCGAGTCGCAGTGCTCGAAAACGGACAGGCTGGGGCCATCGATCTCATTCCGCCCCAGAATCTGGTGCAGCTGCGCAGCTCGCCGAATGTCCATGTGCTGCAGCGCGAGCTGCTCAACCACAACTATTCTCTGTTCCTAAACGTGCTGCGCGAGCCATGGAGTGACGCGCGTGCGCGCGCCGCGTTCAAGGGGTCTCTGGATATCGATGCCGCGGTGAAGACGATTTATTTGGGCACGGCAGCGCGAGCCTGGTCACCGCTGTCGCCTTCGATCGTCGGGTACGACAAATCGCTGGAGGGCTCGTGGAAACCGGACCCGAGCTTTGCCACTCGTACGCTCGACGAGCTCGGCTGGAAGCCGGGAGCAGACGGCATCCGCGTCAAGGACGGTAAGCGTTTGACCGTGTCTTTGCTCGACACCCAGGGCAACCGTGAAAAACGTCTCGATCTCGCCGCGATCTTCCGCCACCAGCTGCACGACAGCGGGATCGAATTGAAGATCGAGACTGTGTCCTCTGGCTCGTACTTGGAGAAGGCCAAGGCGGGTGACTTCGATCTCGTCGGGACTAGCATGTTTGCGCCGGATGCGGACGTGCTGCGTCGCTTTTACGGCTCGGACGGGCGCACCGCTTTGTCCGTTTTCAAAGGCAGCGACCCGGAGCTGAATCAATTGCTGGAGGGCGGTTCCAAGGCCCTCAGTACGGACGAGCGCATCAAGCTGTATGCCCAAGCGCAGCGCCTGATCGTCGACAAGACTTACTCCATCCCGACGTACGTCCTGGTCTACACGGTGGCCGCCTCGAACAAGGTCCAGGGCATCACCATCGACGTGCACGGGTTTCCGAGCTTCAACGACGCCTGGATCCAATAGCCGGTAACTTCGAACATGCTACGTCGTATCGTCGAGCGGTTTCTGGTGTCATTGGGCGTGATCTTCGGCGCGGTGACGCTGATTTTCCTCGTTCTCAATTGGCTGCCCGGAGACTCCGCCACGTTGATCGCCGGCCAAGACGCCAGCGCGGAAACGATCCAGCACCTGCGCGAGAAGCTCGGTACGAATCGCTCGCTCGGTGAGCAATACCGGTCCTACATGAAAGGGCTGCTGCATGGTGACTTGGGCAAGTCGTACGTGACGCGTGAGCCGGTGGTTCAGCGGCTTTCAGCGCAGCTCCCTGCCACTCTGGAGTTGACGCTCTCGGCATGCTCGCTGGCGATCGTGCTGGGTGTCGGGTTCGGCGTTTTGTCCGTGCTGCACAGCGGCCGTTGGCTCGACCAAGCCATCCAATCCCTGTCCTTGTTCTTGGTTTCGATGCCGACCTTCTGGCTCGGAATCCTGATGATTTTGCTGTTCTCGGTCCGACTCGGGTGGCTACCGGTAATCGGCAACGGGGGGGTCCTGCCGTCGGTCTTGCCCGTGGCCACGTTGGGCCTGGTGCTCAGCGTGCCGCTCCAACGCATGGTCCGCGACGGCATGCTGGAGGGCTTGCACGAGCCCTACGTGACGACGCTACGCGCGAAAGGGCTGGGCGAGCGCCGTATTTTCTACGTCCACGTGCTGCGCAACGCGCTGACCTCCACGGTCACGCTGCTGGGCGTGTTGGTCGGCGAGTCGCTTTCGAACGCAGTGATCATCGAGACCCTCTTCGCGCGCCAGGGTATCGGTCGCACCACGGTAGAGGCCATCGGGCAGAAGGACCTGCCGGTCGTGCAGGGAGCGATCCTCATCTCTTCGGTCGCGTACGTAGTCGTCAACTTGTTGGTCGACCTTTCGTATACCTGGATTGATCCGCGTACGCGCCTCGTCGTCTCGAAAGGAACGCGATGAAGTCTGCCGTCGGAAAGCTTGCCCCCGCGCAATCGCGCGCGCTTCCAGACGTGCTCTTCGAGGCTCCCGCCCGGCCACCGTCCGTGAGCTTGCCGCCGGTGAGGCAGCTCAGTGTGGCCTCTGGCGCCCCGCAAAGCCGAGCACGGTCGGGGGCCAAGTCGAGTTGGCTCACCGGCCGTCGCCTGGCCGACGCGCTGGTCGTAGCGTCGCTGCTCGTGCTTGCCTTCGTGGTCGCGTGCGCGGCGTTTCCGTCGGCAATCGCGCCGCATTTGCCGACCGATATGCAGAGCGACGCCATCTTGCTGCAACCCGGTCTTGGGCACTGGTTTGGCACGGATCAATTCGGGCGAGACGTCTTTTCGCTGGTCGTCTACGGCGCGCGTCAATCGGTGTTGATCGGCATTTTTGCCGTGTTGATCAGCTGCAGCGTTGGCGTGACCATTGGACTCACCGCGGGCTACGCCGGTGGCTGGATCGACACCGCGCTGATGCGGTTCATCGATATTTGGATGGCGATTCCGAGCATCCTGCTTGCGATTGCCTTGTCGACGGTGCTCGGCCCGAGTCTGATCAACACCATCTTTGCCGTCAGCGTGACGACGATCCCGAGGTACGCGCGCGTGCTCCGCGGGCAGGCGCTAGCGGTGCGCACTCGCCCGTTCATCGAGGCTTCACGGGCGGCGGGAGCGTCCCACGTCGCCATTTTGCGCCGGCACATTTTGCCGCACTGCTCGGTTCAGATTTTGGTCCTGGCGACGCTCGGTGTCGGTGGGTCCATTCTCATTGGTTCGGGGCTCAGCTTTCTCGGGCTCGGCGTGAGCGACGAGCGTCCGGACTGGGGATATCTCCTTACCCAAGGCCGGAGCTACCTGACCGTCGCCTGGTGGACGGTCACCTATCCCGGGTTGGCCATCACGTCGCTGGTCGTGTCCGTCAACCTCTTGGGTGACGCGTTGCGGCGGCGCTTCGACCCGCGCAGCGCGCCTCGTTGAGCGAGAATTTGGTGATGAACGCGCCTACTCTAGAGCCCGCGCCCTCGCGACAATCGCAGCCAGCGTTGCTGCGCGTGGACCGACTCGCCATCAATTTCGGCGGCGTAAAAACCCCAATGGGCGCGGTGGACAGCGCGACTTTCAGCGTAGCCCGGGGCGAAACAGTGTGCCTGGTGGGCGAGTCCGGCTGCGGCAAGACCGTGACCGCGCTCTCCTTGCTGCGGCTAGAAGTGCACCGTCACGGCAGGATCGCCGCGGGCGATATCGTCTTCGACGGCAAGGGCCTCGTCGGCATGTCCCGCGCCGAGCTCGACGCGCTGCGCGGCCAGCGCATCGCAATGATTTTTCAAGAGCCGATGACGGCCTTCGATCCCGTGTTCAGCATCGGCGATCAGATCGTCGAAGCCATCCTCCGTCACGAACGGGTCAGCCGCACGGCTGCCTGGCAACGGGCAGTGCAGCTTCTGGAACGGGTGCGTATTCCGGACGCTGCCTTGCGCATGAAGCAGATCCCGCAAGAGCTGTCCGGCGGCATGCGTCAGCGAGCCATGATCGCGATGGCACTTGCCTGCAAGCCGGATCTGTTGATTGCAGACGAGCCGACGACCGCGCTCGACGTCACGATCCAAGCGCAAATACTAGCGCTTTTGAAAGACTTGCAGCGCGAGGAGGGCATGGCCATCCTGCTCATCACTCATGACCTGGGAGTGGCCGCGGAGATGGCTGACCGGGTGGTGGTGATGTACGCGGGGCGCATCGCCGAGCAAGCGTCGGTGACCGAGCTCTTCGCGCGGCCCGCCCACCCGTACACGCGGGGCCTACTCCGCTCTTCCGTGCTGCCGGTGGGCGAGCGGCGGGGCACACGGCTGGCTGCCATCCCGGGCTCGATGCCCCGGCTAGACGAGATGCCGAGCGGTTGCCGTTTCCATCCGCGTTGCTCGCTCGCGAGTGAGCAATGCCGCGCCGAAGCGCCGTCGCTGACGAACATCGGCGAGCGAGATGTTTCATGCTGGCACGCGTTCGAGCCGGAGCCGGTCGAACGGTTTCGGCTGCCGGTCGTGAGCGTGCCGAGCGGCGGCGTGCTCCCGAGCGCCAGCGCGCCCGCGTTGAAGTCCGAGCGCCCGCTGGTCGAGGCCCTGCACGTGAGCAAATTCTTCGACACCCGGCGCGGGCTGTTCGCCGCGAGCCGCCGCGTTCACGCTTTGGACGATTTCTCGCTCGCGGTAAATCGCGGAGAGACGTTCGGGCTGGTGGGAGAATCGGGCTGCGGGAAGTCGACGCTGGGTCGCTTGCTCTTGCAGCTGGACTTCCCGAGCAGCGGTGAAATTCGCTTCGAAGGTCGCGGCGTGCTCGGGCTCGGTCGCGCCGAGCGTAAGCGAGTCCGCCGCGAAATGCAGATGATTTTCCAGGATCCGTACGGCTCGATCGATCCGCGCTGGACGGTCGGTGACGTGATCGCCGAGCCCCTCGTCTCCTTCGACAATCCGGATCGACAAGCGCTACGCGGCCAGGTCGAAGAGCTCTTGAGCCTGGTCGGGCTGCAGCCATCCTACCGCACCCGCTACGCACACGAGTTTTCGGGTGGTCAGCGACAGCGCATCGGCATTGCGCGGGCAATTGCGCTGCGGCCTAAATTCATTTTGGCGGATGAAGCCGTGTCGGCGCTCGATTTGTCGGTGCAGGCGCAGATCATCAACTTGTTCATGGACCTGCGGGAGCGGCTCGGGCTCACCTGCCTGTTCATCGGTCACGGGCTGCACCTGGTGCGTCACCTCTCCGATCGAGTCGGCGTGATGTACCTCGGCCGGCTCGTGGAGGTCGCTCCAGCTGAGGACCTCTTCCTTCGGCCCGCTCATCACTACAGCCAAGCGCTGCTGGCCTCGAGCCCGGTCCCAGACCCCACGCGCCGGCGCGAATTTACGGCGCCGCTCGGCGAGCTGCCGTCACCCACCGCGCCGCCGTCCGGTTGCCACTTTCATCCGCGCTGTCCGGCCGCGACGGAACGCTGCCGCAAGGAAGTGCCCGCGCTCCGCGAGCTCGAGCCGGGTCGCTCGGTGGCCTGTCACTTTCCCCGGTAGTAGCCGACCTATCTGCGCGCATGACTGCCTCTCCTGCAACGCTCGGCGTGGAGCTCCCCGGGCCAACGACCCAAGGCTCTGGCGCGAGCTTGATCTTCAGCGCCTTGCGCGCCCAGCACCGCCCTGCGTTGTTCGGCGTGCTTGCCGGCATGGCCTGGAGCGTCGCCAAGTTGACCGCACCCGCGCTAGTGAGGCGAGGCATCGATCGCGGGATTCGTGCTGCAGAGCCGCGGCAACTCGCTCTTGCGGTGGCAGGGCTGCTGCTGGTCGGGGTCGTTCAAGCCGGCTTGGCCGGCTTTCGACGCTATTTCGCGATCTCGCTGGCGGCTCGCGTCGAGGCAGATTTGCGCGCGCGGCTGTTCGTGCACGTGCTCGGGCTCGATCTGGCGTTCCACGCGCGCACCCCCGCGGGGCAGCTCGTTTCACGCTGCGCGTCCGACTTGCAGCAGATCCAGCAGCCGTTCGCGAGCGTCCCCATGACCGTGTCCAACCTCGTCATGCTGACGGGGGCGAGCGCGCTGCTCGTGCGCGTCGACCCCACCCTGGCGGTCGTCGCCTTGACCCCGGCGCTCTTGATCTTTCTAGTAGCGCGAACGTTCACGATTCAACTCGGGCCGCGCGCGCAACGCTTGCAAGGTTCGATCGGCGCGTTGGCGGGCATGCTTCAGGAGGCTATCTCGGGCATTCGCGCGATCAAGGGCTTGGGGCTCGAGCCTGTGGAGCGCGGGCGAGTGCGAGCTCAGGCTGAGCAGACGTACCAGGCGGCGCTTCGTCTGAACGAAACCCGCTCCGTGTTCATGCCGCTGATCGAGTTCCTACCCGCGCTGGGCCTGGTGGGCGTGTTGTGGTTTGGGGGGCAACGAGTCGCGGCGGGCACGTTGACCGTGGGCCAGCTCGTTCAGTTCAACTACTACCTGCTGATGTTGGTCGGCCCGCTTCGTATCACGGGCATCACGGTCGCGCAGTTTCAACGCGCCAGCGTCTCGGCCTCGTTGATTCAGTCGCTGCTGGCGATTCGGCCCACGATTGCGGACGCGCAGCACGCGTTGCCGTCGCGCCCGACCAACGGCGGAGCGCGTGTCGAAGCGCTCCGCGCACCCGGCGGCGGAGAGGTGCTCTTCGAGTCGGTCGACTTTGGCTATGGCGAAGGCAACCTGCTGCTGCGTGGGCTCGAGCTGCGCATTCTCGCCGGAGAAACCGTCGCGCTCGTCGGCGGAACGGGCTCCGGCAAGACTACCCTGACGGCGTTGATTGCAAGGTTCTACGACGTCGCGACCGGTCGTGTCACGCTCGACGGCGTCGACGTGCGGCAGATGCGCCTGAGTGAGCTCCGCGCCAGCGTCGGCATGGTGTTCGAAGACGCGCTGCTGTTCAGCGGCTCGATTCGCGACAACATTGCCTTCGGCGCTCCCGGCGCTCGTGACGCGGACATCGAGCGTGCCGCGCGCGCGGCCGGCGCGCACGACTTCATCGCGCTACAAGACGCAGGCTACGAAACGCTCGTCGGTGAGCGTGGTTTGAGCCTCTCCGGGGGACAACGGCAACGCGTCGCGCTGGCCCGTGCGCTATTGACCAACCCGCGCGTGCTGGTGCTCGACGCGGCGACCAGCGCCGTCGATGCTGCGAAGGAAGACGAGATCCGCGAAGCCCTCGGCCGGGTGATGCACGATCGCACGACGATCTTGATCGCGCATCGCGCCGCAACGCTGCGTCTTGCCGATCGTGTGTTGCTTCTGGATGGCGGTCGCATTGCTGCTTCCGGAAGTCACGACGAGCTGCTCCAGCAGAGCGCTCTATACCGGAAGATCCTGGCTTCAGCCCGTGAATCCGAGCTCGAGGCGCTGCCGTCCCTGCTTCTAGAGCGGCCGGATGCCTGACGCGCCGAGCTCACCGGTCCTGCGCCGCGCGCTCGGGCTCCTGTCGCGCTCCTGGTTGCAAGCCGCGCTCGCAATAGCGCTCCTCGTGTGCACGACGTTGTGCGCGTTGTCCGGCCCCTGGATCTTGCGCTACGCGGTCGATCACGGGCTTCGGGACGGGCATCCCGACCTCAGCGTGATCCGCGCGGCGAGTCTCGTCTACCTCGCTCTGGCGCTGGCCGCTGTGGTCATGAGTCGCACGCACACGCGGCTGACGGGCTTGGTCGGCGAGCGCTTCGTCCGTGATCTGCGAAACGACGTGTTTTCGCAGCTACTGGCGATGTCCGTGCGCTATTTTGACCGGCACAAGCGAGGCCGGCTCGTGTCCCGCCTGACCTCAGACATCGACGCGCTTCAAGATCTGATCCAGCTCGGCCTGGTGCAGTTCGTGCAGAGCGTGCTGACGCTTGGTTTCTTGCTGGCGCTGCTCTTGCTGCTGTCTTGGAGGCTGACCGTACTGAGCTTACTACCCATGCCGGTGCTCGTCGGCTTGACACACGGCTTCCAGCGCCGCTCGCGCAGCGCCTATTTGGAGGTGCGCGAGCGCGTCAGCGCGACGACGTCTACCTTGGTAGAGAATCTGGCGGGTGCGAAGGTGGTCCAAGCCTTTGGCCAAGAACAGCCGCGAATCGAGCGCTTTCTCGCCGAAAATCAGCAGCAACTCGCCGCCAACCTCAGCGCCGTCGAGATCCAAGCGCGTTATCTGCCGATCGTGGAGCTCACCACGGCCCTGTGCACGGCGCTCTCACTCGGCGGCGGGGGCTGGCTCGTGTTGCGTGGCCAAGCCAGCTTGGGCACCGTCAGCGCCTTTGTGCTCTACCTGCTGATGGCGTTCGAGCCCGTCCAGCAGCTGAGCTTCCTGTTCAACACGATTCAATCCGCCGCTGCGGCGTTGCAGAAGCTCTTTGCGCTGCTAGACGAGGCGATCGACTTACCCGAGGGGACCTCGTCGCTCGAGCCGCGACGGACGCTGGCGCTCCATGCTGTGGACTTCAGTTACGTGCCGGGGCTGCCATCGGTGCTGTCCGGTGTAGATTTGGAGCTTCGTCACGGAGAGCGTTTGGCGCTCGTGGGTCCGACTGGGGCCGGTAAGTCGACGCTCGCAAAGCTCTTGGCGCGTCTCTACGACCCCTCCGCGGGCCGCGTGAGCTACGGTGGAGTCGATCTGCGCGAGGCGTCGCTTCACTCGCTGCGCCAGCGCATCGTGATGGTGTCTCAAGAGGAGCACCTCTTCCAGGGCAGCGTCGCCGACAATGTGCGCGCAGCGAGGCCGGAAGCGAGCGACGCGGAGGTGCTCCTGGCGCTGGAGCGCATCGGCGCCCATGAGCGATTTCAGACCAAACCGGGCGGTTTGGCCGCGTCCGTGGGCGAGCGAGGCGCGTTGCTCTCGGCCGGTGAACGCCAGCTCGTTGCGTTGGCTCGCGTGGCCCTACTCGCGGCGGATGTCCTGATTTTGGATGAGCCTACCTCGAGCCTGGATCCAGGTACCGAGCAAGAGGTCAACTTGGCCTTGGAGAGCCTGATGAGAGATCGCACGGTGGTCTTGATCGCTCATCGCCTGTCGACCATGAAGCAGGTGGATCGCATCGCCGTCGTGGCAGAGGGTAAGATTGCCGAGCTCGGGAGTCACGCAGAGCTCATTGCGCGGCGGGGAAAATATGCGGCGCTCTATCGGGGCTGGGAGCGCGGCGGCGTGCAGACTTCGCCACTAGTATAGTGTCCAGTAAAGGAGACGAGTATGAGTGACTTCGCTAGCGCCGTTCAACCCCACCGTGCTGACGGCGGCGAGCATCGAGCTCGCGATCGAAGCTGCCAAGCACCGAGTGGGCCCGGAGGGCGTTGTCTTCGTGGTCGGCGGCGTATACACGGTCGCGGAGGCGCGTGCTCCTCCGCCGCGCGCGCAGCACGACGTAGCGAGCTCGCGCCAAACGTCACTCGGTCACTGGCCAGACCTGCCGAATTTCTATACGGCCAAAGCGCGCCATCGGGTGCCGGGAGACGTAGTCGATGGCCTGCTCGAGATCCGAGCAATCGATGATGTCGTAGCCTACGATCTGCTCCTTCGACTTCGTGAACGGGCCTTGGGTCACGAGCAGCTCGCCGCGGCGCACTCGGACGGTTTTGGCATCCGCAGCGGGCCGAAGCCGGTTGCCGTGCTTGCGAATGCCGCGGCGCTCGCCCTCCTCGAGCCACTTTGCGATCATGTCCGCGGTTTCGCTCTGGGCGTCGGGGTTCTGATCGGTCGCGATGAACAGTAGGTACTCCATGCAGGAGGCTCCAGGTCGGGCAATGGGCTGGCTTTGCGATGGGTTCGATCTTCAGCCGCGCACAGTTTTGGCGTCTTGCCCGTAGAGCAAGCGCCGTTCTTCGTCCGTCAGTGGCGCAGCCGGCTTCGGCGGGTTGATCTGATCGACGAGCGCGTAGGCGCGCTCAGTCGCCGGCCGCGCGGCGATCCGCTCTTGCCAGCGCTTCAGGTTCGGAAATTCTTCGATCTGTTGGTTGAGCCGCGCGTAGTTCTTGGTCCAGGGGTAGCTCGCGATGTCGGCGATGCTGTACTCGCCGCGGCCGGCTCCGGCGACGAAATCACGCTCTGCCAGGCGTTTGTCGAGCACCGCGAAGAGCCGCGCGGTCTCGCGCTCGTAGCGGTTGATCGCGTACGGCAATTTCTCGGGCGCGGCGTGGTTGAAGTGGCCGTTCTGCCCCGCCATGGGCCCGAGCCCCGCCATTTGCCAGAATAGCCACTCGAGCGCCTCGGTTCGGCCGCGCACATCTTTTGGGATCAAGTGGCCGGTCTTGTCGGCCAGATACAACAAGATCGCGCCAGACTCGAAGACCGAGATAGGAGCGCCGCCGTCCGCCGGCTCGTGGTCGACGATCGCGGGGATGCGGTTGTTCGGCGCGATGGCCAAGAACTCCGGTTTGAATTGCTCCCCTTTGCCGATCTGCACCGGCAAAATCCGGTACGGAATGCTGGTCTCCTCGAGGAAAATGGTAATTTTGTGACCGTTCGGCGTGGTCCAGTAGTGCACATCGATCATCTCAGAAGGGCTCCTTGTAAGGCCTGAGATCGAGCTCCTGTGTCCAGGCGCTGCGATGCTGCAGGTGCAGTTGGAAGTAGACCTCGGCGATCGCGTCGAGGTTCAAGAGGCCGTCGGGGCCGGCCTGAGCAACTCGTTCCGCGGCCCGCGAGCGCAAGCGCTCGCCGTCGATACCGCCGTCGATCACGACGTGCGCGACGTGGATGCCTTGCGGCCCGAACTCTCGCGCGAAGCTCTGGGCGATCGAGCGGAGCCCGGCCTTCGCCGACGCGAACCCGATGAACGGCGGTTTGCCACGTAGCGAGGCGGTCGCGCCGGTGAAAAACAGCGCGCCCTGCTTGCGCTGAACGAGGCTCCGCAGCACTTCTCGCCCAAAAATGAAGCCGCCGAGCGTGCTGGTGCGCCAGGCCTGCTCGAAGGAGTCCACGCTGAGCTCCAGGGATGGCGCTCGGTCTGCGTTGCCGGCGTTGAACACGCCGACCTCGAGCTGCCCCAATTCTGCAACGCGCCGCGCGAGGGACAGCACCTCGGATTCGTGGCTCACGTCTCCGGCGAGCGCGACTGCCTTGCCACCCGAGTCGCGAATGTCGGCAGCGACCGCCTCCAACCGTTCGGCATTTCTGCCCGTGACGACGGCCGTGAACCCGCCCTTCGCGAAGCGACGAGCTAGCGCGCCGCCCAAGCCAGCGCGCGCCCCGACGCCCGCGACCCAAAAGACCTGGTTTCGCGTGGTGCTCATGTCTCTTATGAAAGACGGTATTGTGCAGGCCGGTCGAGTGTCAAGGGCTGCGGCGGTGCTACTCGGTTGTTCTGGGGATCTCGACACACTATCCGCGTTCGCGCGGCTGGTGTTGTTGCGGCTGGTTCAGAGGCTTGCAGGCGAGTACTGCGGCGCTGCAACCTACGTGGCCTGAAGCGGATGGCAGGTGCTGCACGTGATCGCGGACGTGACGAGTAGCGCGGACGTCGAACGGCTCGTTCAGATCACGGTGTCTCAGGGAAAACACCCCGCCGCAAGGTCGCTTCCGACTTCGGTCAGCCGAGCGGCGGGCATCGCCCTCACCAAGGCGCTCTCCAAAGATTTCGCGGAGTACGGCATCAACATCGACGGCGGCATGTCCGGCGCGGTGTGCGGCGCAATCCCCTGGCCGAATGCGCCCGATCTAAACGGCAGCGCCGCCGAGCACGCGGACCAGCGTGAAGCCGTCATAGCCCTTGCTGCCGACGGTTTGAATCGCAGTCGCGGTCACGGCTTTGGTGCTCGCGACCAGCTCGTTGAAGCGACGCACCCCCTGTACGTTCGAATCGGCGCTGTCGGCTTCCAGCACGGCGCCCTTGCGGACGACGTTGTCGACGACGATCACACTGCCTGGCCGAGTGAGCTTGAGCGAGCCAAGGAAGTAGTCGGGGATGCTCTGCTTATCGGCATCGATGAAAACGAAGTCGAAGGGCTCGACCGCCTCAGCCGCGAGCGCGGACAACGTGTCCCGCGCGTGACCGACGCGTATCTCGACGAGTGACCCGAGGCCGGCGCGCGCCAGATTGCTTCGCGCGACCTCCGCGTGCGTCTCGTTGAGCTCGAGCGTCACGAGACGACCCTCGCGTGGCAGTGCACGCGCGAGCCAAATCGTACTGTAGCCGCCCAGGGTTCCGATCTCCAAGATCCTGCGAGCACCCTGAATTTTCGCCAAAAGCGACAGGAATTTACCCTGATTGGGGGCCACGTTGATCGCTGGTAGACCCGCTTCGTGGCTCGCGCGAAGCGCCGAATCGAGCGCAGGGTCGCTCGGGACGAGTAGCTCAGAGATGTATTCATCGACTCGTGTCCACAGCTCTTGATTCATCGAAACCTCCTTTGGGGACTCGTTTCCACTATGGTTTTACGACCGAGTGCGGGCAGCATGAGCGCGTGAATAAGAACAACGAGTGCCCGTGCTGCCGAAAGCTGCGCCGTAGCTGACGTGCTCGAGCGCCGATCCGAAGAGCACGCTGCCAGAAAAAGCGAGAACGCGAAAGGCGAGTAGATTCCTCAAAAATTCCGACCAAACTCGACGCAGCTCGTCGACGAACCTGGTCGCCGTAACTAGCACGGATTTGGTGTAAGCGGGCGATGCTCGACCAGTGCGTAGTGGTCACAGACTTCGTCACTCGACGGCACAGCAGCTGCAGGTGTGGCCGCGTCGCTGGCACCGGACGCGGCACCTAAACTAGATAATACGCAGCGCGAGGCTCGCTCTGCGCAGGGCCACGCACTGAGCAGTGCGCGCAGACATTCTCGTCGCCGAGCAAGGCGTAGGCTTTGCGTACCGCTTTCAGCGTGGCCGAATCGGACTCGTCTTCTTCTCCGAAGACGTGGTCCCGAGGAAGCCAACCGTCGAAGTGCAGTCGGTCGAACGCGCTCGAAATGTCCGAGCGCACACCGGCAAGCAAGACGACCAGGCCTTCCTTCTGGGCGTCGCGCAGGAAGTGCTCCAGCTTTTCGAGGCAGACGGCGTCCGGGTTGCGCAAGCGTTTGAGTCGGAACACCAAATGCCGATTGCCTTGCGCCCGGGCGCGGTCCCTGGCTTCCTCGAGATACGTCTCGAGCGTGGGTGCTGCGCCGAAGAAGAGCTCGCCCTCGAGATCGTAAATACTGACGGCAGTGCACTCTTCGTCGCTCGGCAGTCGTTCGCGCACGATGCGTTCATCGCTCACGACGAGCTCGGTGACACGCAGCTTCGAAGCTCGTGGGACGAAGAGCAGGAGCGACACGGCGACACCGATCAGGATGGCAAACTCGACGCCGATGATCAGCGCGGCCAGCGTGGTGGCGACGAGCAGCGCCGCGTCGTAGCGAGAGGCCCGCGCGATATAACGCAGCCGCTCCACGTCGATCAAACGCGCCGCCGCGACGACGAGCAGCCCGGCCAGGGCTGCTTTGGGGATATAGCGCGTGAGCGGCCCTAGTAGCAGCACCATCACGCCGACGAAGAGGGCGCAAAACACCCCGGAAGCTTTGGAGACTGCGCCTGCCTGATAATTGATCGCGGAGCGAGACAGCGAGCCGGAACCGGGCATGCAGCGAAAGAATGCGCTCACCAGGTTGCCCACGCCTTCAGCCAAACACTGCCGATTGAAGTTCAGCTTTTGCCGAGTTTTATAGGAGATCGCTTTGGCGATCGCGAGCGCTTCGAGCAACCCCAAAAAACCAATCGCCGCGGCGCTGGAGGACGTCTGTAGAACCCAGCCGAACCTGATTTCGGGGATGTGCGCGCGGGGCAAGCTGGACGGGACGGCTTCGATCAGCGCGACGGCGGTCTTGGCATTGCCAGCGGCGTGTGACCAGCCGGCGTAGTACGCCGTAATCGACACGAGCAGCAGCACGACGAACATGTCGAGCTGCGGCAACTGATAGCGACGAACCAACTTGCGCGCGCCGATCGCGAGCAGGATGGCGCCGCCGCTGATCGCGAAGGCCTTTCGGTTCACGTGGGCCGGCTGAACCAAGGTCAGCCACAAGCGGTAGAGCACGTGCTGGTGCCCCGTGCCGAGGTTCTTCAGTCCGAGCGCGTTGCCCACCTGCCCGACGATGGTCAGTGTTGCCGCCCCCACCATGAAACCAGTCACGACTGATTCGGAGATGTAGCGCGTCAAATCCCCGAGCTTGAGCACGGCGATCGCGATCTGGAAGATGCCGATCATGGCCGTGAGCAGGAACATGGCTTCATAGGCGTCCAAACGCGCATCTGGATCGATGAAAGAGAGCGCGCTGAACACCACGAGCGACACGGCCCCCGTGGGCCCGTTCACCAGGTGCGACGAGGAGCCGAGAATCGCCGCGATTGCCGTGAACACGATGGCCGTGTACAGGCCGAAGCGTGGGTCGACTCCGGCGATCAACGCGTAGGCAATGCTTTGCGGCAACGAGATGGCCGCTACGGTCAGGGCCGCCTGCAGGTCGCTGCGCAGCGCGGAAAGGCCGTAGCCGTTGGGTCGAGGAATGATGCTCATTGACGGATTCGGAGCTAACGAGGCTTGGGCTTGTACACGGTGTCGATGATGCCGTTCTCGGCGAAGAACCGCAGTTGTGCGTCTTCCCAATCTTTGGCGATGGCAGTGATCCGAAATAGATTGAGCTCGGGAAAACGAGCTCGGTACTTGTTCAGGATCTCGGGGCGATACGGGCGATAGCCGCTCTCGGCGACGATCTCCTGTGCTGCGTCAGTGAACAGAAATTCGAGGTACGCCTTGGCGGGCGCAAGGCTTCTGTTCTTGCTCACGTTCGCGTCGACCCAGGCCACCACTGGCTCCGCGAGGATGCTTAACTTCGGGTAGACGATCTCGAGGTCGCCCCTGGACTCGGCCAACTCACGTAACGCTTCGTTTTCCCAGGTGACCTGCACGTCCCCTAATTTTTCGATGGCGAAGGCGGTGCCGGCCGAGCGCGCACCGGCTTCCAAGAACGGCGCATGGTCGTAAAACGCCTTCAAATAGGCGCGCGCTTCGGCTTCGCTCCCGCCACGGAGGACGATTGCTCCCCAGGCCGCGAGCGCGCTCAGTTTGCCGTTGCCGGATGTCTTCGGATCGGTGGTGATGACCTCGGTGGAACCACGCACCAGATCCGGCCAGTCCCGAATCCCGGACGGGTTGCCACGCCGGACGACGAAGACGATCGTCGAGTAGTAGGGTTGGGAATCGTTGGGCAGGCGGGTCCACCAAGCATCGGAGATCAAGCTGCGCTTGTGCAGCCCCTCCACGTCCGAGCGAAGCCCGAGCGTCACGACATCCGCCACCTGCTCGCCTTCCACGACGGATCGCGCCTGTCGAGAGGAGCCACCATGCGACTGTGTCACGAGCGCGCGGCGCCCCGTTTCCTTCTGATACTTCTCGATGAAACGCGGATTGAGCTTCTGGTACAGCTCTCGTGTCGGGTCATACGAGACGTTCAGTAGCTTCACGTCTGCGTTGCGCTCGTAGTTCTTGGCACCGATGACCAAGACGGCGAGCACGGCCAACGCCACCGCGAATAGGTCGAGCGCGCGTGCGCGGTTCAGCGTCACGAGTCGCTCGCTGGGTGGTTCGGCACAGTTGCGCTCAGCCTTTCGGTGGCGCGTTCTTCAACGTGGCGTCGAAGAGCGCGATCAGCGTCTGGTAGTGGCGCTCGGACGCTTCCCGATTGTACACCGCCGAATCAGACGGAACCCAGCCGTGCTTGGCGCCCGCATAGGTCTCTACGACGTGATCGACCTTCGCCCCTTGCAGTGCCCGGGTGAGAAGTTGCTTTTGCTCGACGGGAAACGACGGGTCTTCCACAGCGCCCGCGACATAGACGCGCGCCTTGATACGCGAAGCCAGGTGATGCGGGCTGTCGGCCGCGTCAGTCGCCAGGTTTCCGCCGTGATACGACGCGGCAGCGATCACTCGGTCCGGGAAATTCCCGGCCGCCGCGAGCGAAAGGCCGCCGCCCATGCAATAGCCGGTCGTGCCAATCGCGAGCGAGCTCACTTCTGGCCTTCCCGCCAAGAAGGACAAGAACGACTCCGTGTCCGACTGGATGTTCGCCTTGCTCGCCGTGGCCATGTACTGGCTGCGCCAGTTGTTCCGGAACGCCTCGTCCTCACCGAAACGCTTGGCGTCGGGCGCTTCGTACTTGCCTCCGCGATAAAACAAGTCAGGCAGCAGCACTACATAGCCGGCTTGGGCGATGCGCTCGCCAAGCTCGAACAAAGCAGGGCGGATGCCTCGACCGTCCATGTAGACCAGCACTGCGGGCCATGGGCCTTTGCCGGTGTCAGGTTGGAAGACCGAGGTCTCGGTCTGGCCATCTCGGGTTTTGATCCGCACAACGCTTCGGGACATGGTGGGTCCCGTATAGTAGACGTTGGCGCGTTCGTGCAAGACCCTAGCTGTGCGGCCTTCGTCAGCAGCTGGTCTGAGTGCTGGAAGTGGAGCGCGGATCAGCTGACACCGACCGGCGCGTGGGCGGCGCTCTCGGACGCGTCGTGCTTGGCCTCGCGGCGGCGCACTTCTTCGCGGACGCGCGGGATCAGCTCGCGGCCGAAGTCGATGGCGTCGTTGTACGGATCGAAGCCGCGGATCAGGAACGTGCGGACGCCGATGTCGTAGTAGTCGAGCAGCGCGAGCGCGACGGTTTCGGCCGTGCCGACCAAGGCCGTGCTATTTCCGCCGCCGCCGAGCGCTTTGGCGATGGGCGTCCACAGCGCGCGGTCTTGCAGATCGCCCTTCTCTGCGGCGGCGAGCAAGCGTTGGCTGCCGACGGAGCGCTGTCCGTTCGTGCCCCAGCGCGGGGGGGCTGCGCTCAATGCGGACTGGGTCGCCTCGAGGATGTGGTGGGCGCGCTGCCAGGCAAGCTCCTCAGTCGCTCCGAGAATCGGGCGAAACGAAACGCTGAGCTGCGGGGGCTCACTGCGGCCAGCCGCAGCGGCGGCGACGCGGATACTCTCGATCTGTTGCTTCGTCTCCGCGAGCGGTTCGCCCCACAGCGCGTAGACATCGGCGTGCTTTGCGCCGACGCGATAAGCGGCGTCCGAAGATCCCCCGAAATAGAGCGGGATCGGTTTGGAGGGACGCACCGGGCTAGTGTAGCCCTCGAGTTGATAGTGCTTGCCCTTGAAGTCGAAGGGCTCGGTCGCGGTCCACGCCCTGCGCACGATGCTGAGGTATTCGTCCGTGCGCGCGTAGCGCTCGTCTTTCTCGAGAAAATCGCCGTCTCGCCGTTGCTCCGCGTCGTTGCCGCCGGTGATGATGTGCACCGCCGCGCGACCTTGCGAGAAGTGGTCGAGCGTCGCGAGCTCACGCGCGGCCACGGTGGGCGCGCGAAAGCCCGGCCGGTGCGAGACGAGGAACGACAGCCGTTCGGTGTGCGCTGCAGCGTAGGCGGCCACTTGCGACCCTTCGGGCGCCAGTGACGCGGTCCCGATCAGCACGCGGTTGAAGTCCGAGTCCTCGTGGACCTGGGCGAAGCGACGTACGTAGTGGCGATCGATCAGCAAATCGTTCGCGGCGGCGAACGCCTTCAAGTCAGAACCCGGACGGTGGAAGATCATGCCAATGAACTCGACGGACATCGCTGCGCTCTCCTCAGCTGTGGGCACGACCCGCGCGCCAGGCGGCGACGGCAGGTCCCTTATAGTGCTCTAGTGTCTATCATGATGGATTGCGAGCCACAACCGTGCGCCGCACGACGCGCCATCTCTCGAGGTCCTGGCGCTCTGCTGCGTCTTGGAAATCGAGGCCAGCCGAGCGAGCCCTGCGTCGTTCGGCTCCGGGCTTGACTTTGTCCCTCATAGAAGACAAATCTCTCGGCGGAGGCGCCGACATGCTCGCGTACCCAGGACAAGGAACGAGATCGATGACCGATTTGCCCACTCGACCGCTTGGACGCACTGGTTTCAACGTCACGACGCTCGGCTTCGGTGCGATGGAGCTGCGCGGCGCGCCCCGCGGCCCGGAGCTCTCGGACGAGGAGGCGGAGCGTGTCCTCAACGGCGTGCTCGACGCGGGCATCAACTTCATCGACACGTCGATCGACTACGGGCGCAGTGAAGAGCTCATCGGCCGCTTTATCGCTCACAGGCGCTCCGAGTATTTCTTGGCGTCCAAGTGCGGGTGCGTGGTCGGCGGCGCCCAAGGCGAGCACGTGCACACGGCCGAGAACATTCGCCGCGGGGTCGAAAATAGCCTCCGCCTGTTGAAGACCGATCACCTCGACCTAGTGCAGTTCCATCGCAGTCTAACCCGGGACGAGCTCGAGAAAGACGGCGCGCTGCAGGAAGCATTGAAGCTGAAATCCGAAGGCAAAGTGCGCTTTCTCGGCGTCTCGGGCACGCTGCCCAACTTGGTCGAGCAGATCGAAATGGGCGTGTTCGATGCGTTCCAGATCCCGTACTCGGCGCTGCAACGCGAGCATGAAGACGTGATCGCCAAGGCCTCCGGCGCTGGCGCCGGTGCGATCATCCGCGGCGGCGTGGCGCGCGGGGCACCCACCGACTGGCAGCGCACGAATTACATGGTCCCGGGCACCACGATGCAAGACCGCTGGGAGCAGGCCAGGCTCGACGAGCTGCTCGACGGCCTGACGCGCATCGAGTTCACGCTGCGCTTCACGCTCTCGCATCCGGGGCTCAGCACGACCATCGTGGGCACGCGGAACCTCGAACATTTGCAGGGCAACATTCGAGCAGCGAAGAAGGGCCCGCTGCCGAGCGGCGTAGTGATCGAAGCCAAGCGGCGATTGACGGAGGCGGGGTCGGTTTCGGAGGCAGTGGGATCTTAGAAGGACACGCGCTCATGCTTGGCACAGCGCCAGGTACAACCCCGGGGCAGCCACGATGATCCTCGCCGTGGCGCGGAAACTCTACTCTCGAACGAGTAGGCTGTTTTTCTAGGGGAATGCCCACCCCGCGCCATGCTCGGCGGCTGCGCCGCCTGCGCGTGCCGCCGCCCGCTCCCAAGCGTCGCGCTTCGCGCGACGCGGGAGGGGCAAGCTAGGTTGCGTTAGGCCGCCGCGCTTGGCGTTGGGCGATTCTTGACGGCTTGGCGCACTAACGGGATCAGCTCGCGGCCATATTGAACGGCGTCTTCCAACGGATCGAAGCCGCGCATGAGGAAGGTCGTGACGCCTAGATCGTAGTAGTCGAGCAACGCGTCGGCGACCTGTTCACCGGTACCCACGAGCGCGGTGGTGTTACCGCCCGCGCCGGTGACCTTCGCGACGCCGGTCCACAGTCGCTTGTCCAGGCGTTCGCCCTGGGCGGCAGCCTGGAGCAAGCGCGCCGAGCCTTCGCTGCGCGGTTTGCCGGAGAAATCTTGGAGTCCATTTTCCGCGCGGGATTTGCGGACGCGCGCCAAGATTTCGTCGGCGCGCTGCCACGCGGCCGCTTCGCTATGCGCAAGGATCGGCCGTAACGACATGCTGAAGCCGATCGTGCGACCGTGCTTGGCTGCTGCGGCGCGCACGCGCGTTACTTGCTCGCGCACTTGAGCCAGGGTTTCACCGAACAGCGCGTAAATATCGGCATGGCGTCCAGCTGCTTCGATCGCGGCGTCCGATGAACCGCCGAAGAAAATCGGGATATGCGGCTGCTGCACGGGCTTCACCGCCACGAATCCGCCCTTGAAACGATAATACTGCCCTTCATGATCGAAGGGCGTTTCGGCCGTCCAGAGTCGTCGCAGGAGCTCCACGTATTCGTCGCTGCGCTCGTAGCGCTCCACCTTGTTCAAGAAATCTCCGTCGCGTTGCTGCTCTTCGTCGCTGGCGCCGGAGATGATGTGTACAGACGCGCGACCACCGCTCAAGCGATCGATGGTCGAGAGCGTGCGCGCGGCCAACGTCGGAGCGACGAACCCCGGGCGGTGCGCCAGCATCACACCGAGCCGCTCGGTTACGGCCGTGACGTAGGTCCCGAGGTGTAGGCCATCCGGCGAGGTCGAGCCGTAGCCGATGAGAACGCGATCGAAATCGCCGTCCTCGTGCGCCTTCGCCAGCGCGCGCAGGTAGTCGACTTCGAAGTCCTGCTCGACGCGCCCGCCGGCTTCGGAGGGGTTACGGTGGGCGACGAGCCCGGTAAACGATACAGTCATGAGGTCTCCCGTAGCTTTGTGCTAGATATTGGTCTTATATACAGGACCAATGAGCGATAGGCTAGATCGGGAAAGCGATCGAAAGTCTGATTGGCACGAATACTTCGCTGTTACTGGCGACGACAACTCGATTTTCGGTACTCTTTTGGATGGTCTTTGGAGGATATTATAGTAGACACAAGGCCTACAGATCAGGACCAGCATGGCGAAGACCAAGAAGCGACAATTGAAGCTCGGACACATGATCGAGGGCGCCGGGCGCACCTGGACGGACTGGCGGCACCCGGACGCCCAGCCCGGCGCCAGCACGAGCCTCAGCTATTACGCAGCGCGCTCCCAGCTGGCCGAGCGGGCAAAGTTCGACTTCTTGTTCATCGCAGACAGCCTGTTCATCACCGAGAAATCGAGCCCGCACTACCTCAACCGGTTCGAGCCGCTCACCATCTTGTCGGCGCTCGCGGCGTTGACGTCGCACATCGGTCTGGTCGCGACGGTCACGGCGAGCTACACCGAGCCATTCAACCTGGCTCGCCAGTTCTCGTCGCTCGATCATCTCAGCGGAGGGCGGGCAGGGTGGAATGTCGTCACCTCTTGGCTCGACGGCACCGCGGCCAACTTCGGCAAGACCGAGCACCTCGAGCACGGCGAACGCTATCGGCGTGCGGAGGAGTTCGTCGAGGTCGTCAAGGGGCTGTGGGACAGTTGGGAAGACGACGCGTTGGTTCACGACAAGGCGAGCGGAGTCTTCTTCGATCCGGCGAAGCTTCACGCTCTGAACCACCAAGGGGAATTCTTCAAGGTCCAGGGTCCGCTCAACATCGCGCGCTCCGCGCAGGGCCAGCCGGTGATCTTCCAGGCCGGCACCTCGGACAGCGGCCGCAGCTTCGCGGCCAAACAAGCCGACGCCATCTTCGTCGGTCACGACGGGATCGACGAAGCGCGCAGCTACTACCGCGACGTGAAATCGCGGGCCGCTGGCTTTGGCCGTGATCCGAATGCGCTCTTCGTCCTGCCGGCGGTGGCGCCGGTGATCGGTGGTACGGAGGCAGAGGCGGAGGCGCTTTGGAAAGAGCGCGCCAACCTAGTGTCGATCGAGGCGGCGCTGCGTATGCTCGGGCGCAGCTTCAACGACTACGATTTCACGAAGCACGAGCTCGATGCTCCGTTTCCGACGTTCGGCAGCGACGCGCTGAATAGCTCGCAGGGCGCGGTGCTCAAAGTCACGCGTGCCGCGCGCGAAGAAGGACTGACCCTGCGCGACGTGGCGCTTCGCTTCGCGACGCCCCGCGGTAACTTCGTCGGAACGCCGGAGCAAATCGCCGACAAGTTCGAGCTGTGGCTCGAGTCGGGAGGCTCGGATGGCTTCGTGATCGGAGAATCTCTGCCTGGCCAGTTCCAGCGCTTGGCCGAAACGGTGATTCCGATTCTGCAGAAGCGCGGCTCCTTTCGCCAGGACTACGAGGGTTCGACGTTTCGTGGGAACCTGGGCATCGAGGTGCCGGAAAACCGCTACACCCGCGCCAAGGCCCAGCGTAGCGTCGCTTGAAGGGAGATGAGAGCACATGCAACGACGACGACTCGGCACCACGGGCTTGACCGTTTCGGAGATTTGCCTCGGCACGATGACGTTCGGCTCGCATGCGGACGAAGCCACCAGTTTGAAGATTTTGGACAAGGCAGTCGACGCGGGCGTCGACTTCTTCGACGTCGCGGAGGTCTATCCCGTCCCGCCCAAGCCTGAATACGCCGGGCAGAGCGAGCTCATCCTGGGCAAATGGTTGTCCGGCAGATCGCGTGATTCGTTCGTGATCGCGACCAAGGTGGCCGGCCCCGGCGGCGGCTGGTTCGTCCCGCCCGTACGCGGCGGGCGTACATCGCTCGATGCGCACCACATCGAGCGTGCGGTCGATGCCAGCCTGAAGCGGCTCGGCACGGACTACATCGATCTCTACCAGACACACTGGCCGGACCCCGAGCTGCCGATCGAGGAGACCCTCGCGGGGCTCGAGCGCGTGATTCGCGCGGGCAAGGTCCGCTACATCGGCGCCAGCAACGAGACCGCGTACGGCCTGACGCGCGCCCTGTACAAGGCAGAGAGCGACCATCTACCCAAATACCAGACCATTCAAAACAACTTCTCGCTGTTGAACCGGCGCTTCGAGGACGAGCTTTCGAACGTGTGCCGGCGCGAGCAGGTGAGCCTCTTGCCTTACAGCCCGATCGCTGGCGGCGTGCTCAGCGGCAAATACGCCAATGGCCAGTGGCCCGCCGGCGCTCGCTTCAGCAACTACCGGAGCGACCCGGCGCGCGGTCAAACCATGACCAAGCGCTTCCTCAATGAAAAAACACTCGCCAGCAGCGAGCGGCTCGGCAAACTCGCCACCGAGCTCGACGTCTCACCGGTGACGTTTGCCGTCGCTTGGTGCTTGGCGCACGATTTCGTGGCCTCCACCATCATCGGCGCCACACGTCCCGAGCAGCTGGACGAGTCTTTGCGCGCGAGCAGCCTGAAGCTCTCCGCCGAGGTGCTGGCCAAGGTCGACGAGATCACGCGCGAGATTCTATACCCGATGGGTTAGTGAGCCCGGCCTCACAGAGCGCCTCTCAACCTTCGAGCCAGGCATCACGGAACTCGGGAAAACCGTGGGCGTCGATGCCGATGTCATGGACTTGCTTGGCGGCAGCGAGATTGTAGAGCAGCACGTAGATCGGGATCGAGTAGGTCTTCTCGATGATCTTTCGCTGCGCCAGGCGGTACAGCTCGGCGCGCCGCGGGCCGTCCAGCTCATGCGCGCCCTCCGTCACCCAGGCGATGATCTCCGAATCGACGACCCTGTTGCCCGAGAGAGGCGAGCGTACGGCGGGTAAATAGGTCTGCCTGAGGATGTCCGGGTCGCCGTGGAAGCTGGCGCCAGCCAGCAGGTCATACTCGTTGTTCGCCACCTTGGCCGAGTAGGCGCCGGACGCCTCACTGTCGATGAGCAGCGCAATGCCGCTTTTCGCCAGTTGATGGCGGACGAGTTGGATTACGTCCAGGCGTTTCTCGCGATTGCCTTGCGTATCGAGGAACTTGAGCGTCAGGCGCTTGCCGTCTTTCTCGCGGACGCCGTCTGTGCCCGGCGTCCAGCCCTTGCGACTCAGGATCTCGAGCGCGCGCGCCGGATCCGGTCGCCAGGAATTAGTCAGCTCTTGCTCGGCCGAACCGAACATGGACGGCGACAGGGAAGACCAGGCGCGTGGGAAGCTGCCCAGGTAAATCACGCGGACGATGGCGTCGATGTCGAGCGACAACCTGACGGCGAGGCGAATCTCTTCGTCGTCCCAGGGGGCCTTGGATACGTTCAAGGCCAGCGAGTAGTTGGTGTTGAGGAGCTCTTTCTCGAGCACGTGGAAGTTGGGATCGGCCTTCAGCGAGCCCAGGTTCTGCGGTGGAATCAAGTCGGCAGCCTGCACTTGCCCGCTCGACAGCACAGCCACGCGCGTCGATTCTTCGGGTACGTTTTTGAACGTCAGTTTGTCCAAGTGGGCTGGCCCGGTGTGCGCCGCACCGGACGGTCCCCACTGGTAGTCGGGATTTCGCTCGAGCCGAATCTCCGTGCCTGGCGCCAGACTGACGAAGCGGAACGGTCCGGTTCCAACCGGGTTCTGTGCGTAGACTGGGCCGTACTTCGCTACAGCCGTGGGCGAGACCATCGCCAGCTTGGTCATCGACAGATTGCGCAGGAAGGGGGTGAAGGGATCCGAAAGCGTTACTCGCAGCTCGTCGTCTGCAATCACCTCGGAGCTCAGGTAGGGGCCGAGACTGGA
>Ga0210392_10000356_pt1 | contig 30202 bp, 37 predicted proteins | sample IncBWC30OmetaG_FD_161057 | JGI IMG/M metagenome (GOLD analysis project Ga0210392, IMG submission 161057) | Forest soil microbial communities from Barre Woods Harvard Forest LTER site, Petersham, Massachusetts, United States - Inc-BW-C-30-O ... | reverse complement strand
ACCGATTTTTCTGCCTTCCGAAATGAATAATTCTCCGGCCGCGACGCCTTGGCCCGCCGATCAGATCGAGCGCCGGCCGGTGGCTGAACTCATTCCCTACGCGCGCAACCCGCGCAAACATTCGCCGGGCCAGATCGCCGAGATTGCCGGACTGATCCGCGAGTTTGGCTGGACGATGCCGGTGCTGATCGATGACACCGGCCGCATCATCGCCGGACACGGGCGCACACTCGCCGCGCATCAACTCGGCATCCCCGACGTGCCGGTGATCGTCGCGCGCAACTGGTCGGAAGCGCAGAAGCGCGCTTACACCATCGCGGACAATCAATCCGCGCTGAGTTCCGCGTGGAACAAGGAACTGCTTCACGTGGAACTCGCTGATCTCGCCTCGCAAGGGTTCGACCTGCAAACCATCGGGTTCGACGCCGCCGACGCCGAGAAGCACGACGCCACCGGCATCGATACGCTGCCCAAGGCGCTGCAACTCGCTCCCGCCCGCGAGTATGCCCTGATCGTCTGCGCCGACGCCGACGAATGGGAACGCCTCAAGGTCGCGCTATCGCTGACGCCCGTCCGCCGGGGTGGTTACAAGAAAGGCTCGATGTTCGATGACGTGGGCACGCAACGCGTCGTGGCCGCTGCCGACCTCCTGGCGCTGATCGAACGATGACCGAACGCGACCCGCACATCGCTGTCCGTGACCTCGATCTGAACATCGCCAAGCTGGAACTTCTGCCGGGTGACATCCTCGTGGTGAAGTGCGGCCATCACCTTTCGCTGGAAGCCGTCGACCGCATCCGCGCCATGCTCGCCGGGGTGATCGCTCCCGGTGTCCGAATGCTGCTGCTTGAACCTGACTGGGACGTGGCGGTGATCATTGATCCGAGGGCACGATATGCCTGACCCGACCCATGAACCGATCATGCAGTTTTTCGAGTTCGGACACCTCCCCAACGAATTGCAACTGGTGTCCTCGCGCTTCCACCGCCTCGCGCTGGAACTGATGTCGACCCTACCGCGCAACGCCGAACGCTCCACCGCGCTCCGCAAGCTCCTGGAAGCCAAAGACGCCGCTGTGCGTGCGAGCATCGCCAAGTGACACGCCGCCCGCGCGTCGCCCCCGCACCGATGGTAATCGCGATACCGTCCAAGGGGAGGGCCGGCAAGGTGCATACGCTGGACGTGCTGCCGTCCGCCACCGTCTACTGCCCTGCGCTCGAGGTCGCCGCCTACGCCAACGCAGGCGCCCGCAGCGTGGTGCCCGTCCCCGACGCGATCCGTGGCATCACCGCGACCCGCAACTGGATACTCCGCCACACCGACACGCCGCGCGTGGTGATGATCGATGACGACGTGCGCGAACAGGGCTGGATCCAGGTGTTCGACCATTCCTCGCTGAAAACGCCGCTGGACGAAGCCACGTGGTTGACCGAGTTCGCCAAGCTGTTCGAGGTGACCGAACAGATGAACTACCGCGTGTGGGGCGTGTCGACCGAAAGCTCGTTGCGCGCTTGGTATCCGTATTTCCCCTTCCGCTTCCGCAGCTACATCACCGCCTCGTGCTGCGGCATCATCAACGACGGCCGCACGCTGTTCGATGAGGCGTATCCGGTGAAAGAGGATTACGAACTCTGTGCCCGCCTGATCAGCGAGGACGGGGGCGTGGTCGCCGCCCGTTACCTCTACTGGCAAAACTCGCACTGGCACGACAAGGGCGGTTGTCATGATTACCGCACGCAAGCGATGGAACGCGACGCGATCCGCCGCCTGACCCGCGCCTATCCCGGCGTGATCCGCGCGGTGGAACGCTCCACCAACGACTGGGCGATTGAGATTATCAACTAATGGCCGGACGCCGCCCGAAGCCCACCGCACTGCATCACGTGCAAGGCACCTTCAACGCGACCAAGCATGGCCGCGACCGCAAGCGTGAGCCGATCGCACTCGGCGACCTCGACGAACCGCCTTCGGACCTGACCGACAACCAGGAAGCGGTCTGGCGTTACGCCGTCGCGCACATGCCGCGCGGCCTGATCAAGCTGATTGATCGCGACATCCTCATGGTCTGGGTCGAGGCCCGCGACCGCTGGAACACCGCCCGGCTCATGCAGGCGATGATCGATCAAGATACGAAACTAAAGTTGTTGGTCAAGGGACCGATGGGCCTGATGCCGTCGCCTTACAACGACATCCTCGACAAGACGGCCAAGACCATGATCCGCGTCGCGCAGGACCTGGGCTTTACGCCCGCCGCACGCCCGCGCCTGCACGCCGACGTTCCCGACGCGGACAAGGGCGGTGATGACATCGTGGCCAATCCGTGGTCCGCTCTCAAAGTGATCCGGGGTGGCAAAACGGGCTAAGGGCGGTGGGGCACCGCCCTCGCTCTCCGCCGATGATCCACGCCGCTACGTCCAGGACGCGCTGGCCTACGCGCAACGCACCGCTGACGATCCAACGTCCGCCTCGATCCACGCCCGCACCGCCTGCGAGCGTTTCATCCGTGATTATGCCGAGGCGACCCGGAAAGACTCGCCCTGGTCGTTCGATGAGGACGCCGCGATCCTCGCCATGCTGTTCGCGCAGCAAATGCCGAACATCAAAGGGCCAGAGGCCGGAAAGCCGATCCATCTGATGGACTGGCAGAAGCTGGTATATACGAACGTATTCGGCTTCATGGAACGGGGCACCTCGACCCGCCGCTTTCGTCAAGGCGCGGTGTTCGTCCCCAAGGGCAACGGTAAAACCACCATCTCCGCGCCGCTCGCGATGTATATGACCTTCGGCGAGGGCGAAGGCGGTGCCGAGGGCTACGCCGCCGCCGTGACACGGGACCAAGCACGCATTCTGTTCGATACCGCGCAAAACATGGTGCGCCGATCACCCGATATGCGACGCGAATGGGGCGTCGGTGTCACCGCGAACGCGATATTCCAGAATGAGAGTGCATCGAAGTTCGTTCCGATCAGTTCCGACGCAAAAGCGCTGGACGGACACAACGTCACCGTCGCCGTGTGCGATGAAATCGCCTCGCACCGCACCAGCGAGGTTTACGACGTGTTAACGACCTCGATGGGCAAGCGGCGCCAGCCGTTCCTGCTCTCGATCAGCACGGCGACCGCCAATAGCTCGGGCATCGGTCGGCAAATCTGGGATTACGTGCTCCGCGTCGTTTTAGACACGCAACAGGACGATCGCCTGTTCGGCATCATCTATTCCGTCGACGATACGGATGATCCGTGGGAAGAAGCGACCTGGATCAAGGCCAATCCCGGTTGGGGCCTCGCCGTCCAGCCCGACGCGATCCGCGCCATCATGCGACAGGCCAGGAACAACCCCGCGCTGGAAGCCGCCGCGCGCACCCGTCACCTCAACATCTGGATCGGTGCCGACGAAGCGCTGTTCTCGACCCGCGCATGGACCGCGTGCGCTGATCCGTCGCTGCGGATCGAGGATTTCGAAGGTCGCGAGTGTCACCTCGCCCTCGACCTCGCCAGTAAGTCCGACCTCGCCGCCGTGGTCGCGCTATTCCCGGACGGACTCGGTTACGTGGCGTTCTCGCGCTGCTACCTGAACGAAGCCGCCATGATGGAGGCGCGCAATCCGTCCTATCCCGCCTGGGCGAACGCCAATGAGTTGGTGATCACGCCCGGAAATGAAACCGACTTCGGCGTGATCGAGGCCGATTGCGTCGACTATTGCCGCCGCTTCAACGTGCTCTCGATGGCCTACGATCCGTGGGGATCAACCCAGCTTGCGCAACGCCTCCAGGCCGAACGCGTGCCCATGGTCGAGTTCCGCAGCAACACGCAAAATTTCAGCGAGCCGACCAAGGAACTCGAAGCCTCGATCCGCTCCGGTCGCATCCGTCACGACGGCAACGGCCCGCTGACGTGGTGCATCGGCAACGTGGTCGGACACTATGACGCGCGGGGCAACGTCTTTCCGCGCAAAGCTCGACCAGAGAACAAGATTGACGCCGCCGTGGCGCTGATCATGTGCATTGCCCGCGCCATGACGAACGTATCTACATCGTCAATTTACGAAACACGCGGGCTAATGACGCTTGGCTGACGATGGCCTTGCACCTCGTGCCTATCGATTCATCTGAAACCAGGAGAGTTGCCTATGACGCGTGTTAGAATCACCGGCGGATATCTGAACGTGGAAACCCGCGACGGGATCGAAGGGCCGGTTGATCCGGGTTTCGGCGTGGGCGACGGCGCCGGCATCGACAACGGCCTGCCGCCGGTCGGCGGCGGGATTGGACCCGACAACGGACTGCCGCGCCCGCCGCCTGGGGTGTTTCCACCGCTGACGCCCTCGCATCCGATCCAGCCTGCACCAGGGGTGCCGCCTGGGACGATCTGGCCGCCCGTGGGCGGACCCATCCATCCCGACCAGGGCTTGCCTGGGGGCGGTAGTCCTCCCGCGCCTGACCAGGGCTTGCCTGGGGGCGGCACGCGACCTGTCAGACCTGATCAGGGCCTGCCGTCCAAGACGTTCTGGATCGTCGCCGGCATCCCTGGTGTGGGCTGGCGCTATGTGTGCGTCGACCCGTCGCTGACGGTCTCGCATCCGATCGCGCCGACGCCGCCGACACCGGCGCCCAAGCCCGTCTAAGCTCATGCGTGCATACGGCGTGCTGCAAGGCACGCCGCGTGAGCCTCGCCTCACGCTCCCCGCCGTTGTGAAGGATGCCAGCGGCCCGACCTCGACCCTTGGGGGCCTGGGGTGGCCGCAGCCGATGCTGTATGCCGCGCTCGGCGGCTATGCCAGCAATACCGGCGTTCCCGTTACCCCGTTTACCGCCTTGCAGTCGGCCGCGCTCTATGGGTGCGTGCGGTGCGTGTCGCAGGACATCGCGATGCTCGATCCGTTCGTTCGCCGCCGCCTGCCCAATTTCAAATGGAAGATTGAGACACGTCATCCGCTCAACCGGCTGTTTGCCGCGCCGAACCGCTGGCAGACGTGGTTTGAACTCATTTCCTACGCGTTGACCTCCCTCTGCCTGCGCGGCAACGCGTTTATCGTGGTCGATCGCGACGGCGCCGGTAATCCGATCGAGCTAGTGCCGATCGCGCCGGATCGCGTGACGATGATGCTCACTGAGGACGGTGAGCTTTGGTATCGCATCAACTCGCGCCGCCTCGGCTACGGGCTGGTCATCCCGCCGGACGACATGATCCACATTAAGAACATGTCGATGGACAGCTACGTGGGCGTATCGCCGATCGCGTGCGCGCAGGACGTGATCGGCCTCGCGCTCGCAACCCAGCAACACGGCGGCATCCTGTTCCGCCAGGGTGGCCAGATTGGTGGCGTGATCAAGCATCCGGGGCAACTGTCGAAAGAGGCCGCTGAGCGCATCGCCAACTCATGGCGCGATACGCACAGCGGTGTGCAGAACTCGCACAAGGTCGCCGTGCTTGAGGAAGGTATGGACTTTGAAAAGATCGCGATGACCAACGAGGACTCGCAATTCCTCGAAACGCGACGGTTCCAGGTGGTCGATATTTGCCGCCTCTATGGAGTGCCACCACACCGCGTTGGCGAACTCGACAAGGCCACGCTTAATAACATAGAGCAACAAAATCAGCAATATGTCGACAGCGCACTAAAGCCAACTGTGCGGTCAATTGAACAATTGTTCGATCGTCATCTGTTATTCGAGGATGAACGGATGACGCTGCAATGTAAGTTCAGCTTTGACGACATGACGCGCGGTCCGCTGCTGGAACGGTATCAGGCATACCAAATCGGCACGCTCAACGGCTGGTTGTCCCGCAACGAGGTCCGCGCCCGCGAGAACCTCGACCCGATCGATGACGGGACCGGCGATGATTACCGCGTGCCGCTCAACACCGGCGACCCGACAAAGCCGGAAACCCTCGGTCAGCAGGCCGGGCCGAAGCAACCCGCGACAGTGGGAGGTGACGATGCAGATCGTTAGCGCGACGCGGTTCAAGCTGCTCAACCGCAACCGTCGCTCCGCCGCCGCCGCGTTCGGCGTGCGCAAGCAGATCATCGCCCCCGCTGACATCATCGAAAGCGACAAGCGCGCGCTGCGCTTCACGATCTCGACCGCCTCGGTGGATCGCGAGCAAGACACCATCGCCATCGGCGGTTGGGACCTCGCGAACTACCGGAAAAACCCGGTCGTGTTGTGGGGGCATGACTCGTCGCTATTGCCGATCGGGCGCGGGTTCGATGTCGCTGTTGAGGACGGCGCGCTCAAGGCGTCGGTCGAGTTCATCCCTGCCGACATGCCGGAAGGCGGCGCGTTCGCCGATAGCGTGTATCGCCTCGCGCGCTCCGGGTTCATCGCCGCGACCTCGGTCGGGTTCCGCCCGCTGAAGTGGACCTATTCGACCGACAAGGAGCGCGGGGCCGACGATTGGTTCCCCGGCATCGACTTTGAGGAACAGGAGCTGGTCGAGCTGTCGATCGTCACCGTTCCCGCCAATCCCGAGGCGTTGGTCGACGAACCATTGCCCGGTGAGGGCACCGCGATTGCCACACCAAACCCGACGAGCGGCGAGGAAGTGACCGCTCTTAATGAAGAACGAATAAGAGCACGAGCACGCCGCCGACGCGTGTTCCAACTGGCTATGGCGATGGCGGACTGATCCGCGCGCCCTTAACCCCACACACAAGGACCAAGGTCATGGCTGGACTTTCCGAGAAGCATCGAGAGTTAAAGCGTCGGCGCGCTGAAATCGTCGCCAAGATGGGCGCCATCGTTAAGGAAGACTCTGACGACAAGCCGGCGAGCGAGGAGGAGACGAACACATTCGACGAACTCGCCGCCTCACTGGCCGCGATCGATCAGCGCCTGCAACGCGTCGCCGCTGCCATGCAGGCCGCTGCCGAGGGCGCACAGGACGCGGACGACCCGGACTCGGACGCGGACGACAAGGGCCTGCGCCGCCAGGGCTGGCGTATCCCGATGGCGACCGCGAAGCGTGATCCCGACGCCGGACTGAAGGACAAGCGGGGCATCAAGGCCGCGCGCTACGTGCTTGGCCTCATGCATGCCAGCTTCAACAAGGTCTCGCTCGAAAAGGCCGCGGAGTTCGTCGCCAATCGCTTCGGCGATGACATCGTGGCACGCGCGCTCAATGCCGGGGTGACCGGCGAGGGCGGCGCCTTGATTCCGCAGGATTTCATGGCCGACCTGATCGAGCTACTTCGCGCGATGACCGCTGTGCGCGGCGCCGGCCCGATGGAGGTCGGAATGCCGATGGGCAACCTGACCATTCCGCGCCTCGCTGGTGGCGCGACCGCCGCCTATCAAAACGAGCTTGACGATATCGGCATCTCGCAAGAGCGGTTCGACGATGTGAACCTCGTGGCCAAGAAGCTGACCGCGATGGTTCCGGTGAGCAACGACCTGATCCGACGCTCGCCGATCGGCGTCGAGGAAATCGTGCGTGACGATCTGGTGCAGACCGTTGCGCGCCGTGAGGACCTTGCCTTCCTGCGCGGCGACGGCACCGACAAGGGGCCGATCGGAATGCGTCACCTTGTGCTGCCGGCGAACCTGATCACCGTCACCGCGATGCCCGCGACGCCCGCGCCGGGGGACCAATTGACCGCGATCCTGGCCGGCGCCTCGGCCGCGATCCTCGCCCTGCAGAACGGCATGAGCCGGATGATCCGCCCGACCTGGATCATGGCGCCGACGCTCGCGCGGTTCATCTCGACCGCCCGCGATCAGGTCGGCGGGTTTTACTTCAAGGAGGAAATGGCGCGCGGCATGTTTGAGGGCTACCCGGTGCGCCTCACGCAGCAAATCCCGACCAACTTGGTGATGACCACCTTTACCAAGGCGAGCGAAATCTACTTCGTGGATATGGCGGATTTCATCATCGCCGACACCTACAACGTGGTGGTCGATGCCTCTGATGTCGCGGCCTACAACGACGGGACCGGCATGGTGTCGTCATTCCAGCGCGATCAGTCGCTGTTCCGCGTCATCGCCGAGCATGACGTCAACATGCGGCACCTTCAGTCGCTGGTGGTGCTGCTGACGCAGGATTGGGGCTTCAGCGGGGTTCCAGGCTCGCCTGGGGCGCCTTACTCGACGCAACCGCTCAATCCCACGTGGTCGCAGGCCGCCGCCATCAGGCCAGCCCTGGCGACCGGCGCGAACGCACCGCCGACGCTCAAGGACCCGGCATAACAGGGAGGACGCACGATGTCAGAAACCGAAACCATGCCAGCCGAGGAACCGGGCGGGCGCGTGGTGACGTTCGCCACGCAATGGGGCAGCTACAATGCGGGCGAGTCCGCCGCCTTCAGCGAGATGGACGCCGACGCGCTCATTGCGCAGGGCGTCGCGACGGCGGGCAGCGAAGGGGGACCGGCCGAACCACGGCCGGACCTCCCGCCTGGGGGCGTGATGGTGGCGGGGCTGGAACATCCGCCGCGCCGTTGGCCACCTGATCCGCAACACCTCGACGTGGTGCAGACCTATGACCCTCGCGTGTCGACGCAACTGGATCGCGCCGCGCGTGACATTGCTGCGGGCAAGCCCGGCACCGCCGCACAAGAGGACCACGACGCCGCGCTGGCCAAGATGGAGGCAGCGCAGCAACCGACACCGACACCGACACCGACACCGACACCAACGCCGACACCGCTGCCGGCCTGACAGGGGAGAACGCCGCGATGCCAGTCGAAGGTATTCCGCCACGCGACAGCCCGGTGACCTTCGCCGCGCAATATGCCAGCTATTTCCCTGGCGAGGTCGCGGCGTTCACCGCCGACGAAGTTGAAGCACTCGGCGCCCTGGGGGTGTTGCAACCCCCAGCGGTGCCGCCCGCCAACGTCGACATTCCCCACGTGACGCAAAACGGAAGCGTGCTGAATTGCACGCTCGGCAACTGGACGGGGGAGCCGACCAGCTACGCGTTCCAATGGAAAATTAATGCCGTCAACGCCGGCACCAACAGCGACACTTTGGCAGTCACAGGGCCAATGGTTGGGGAAACCGCGACCTGCGTGGTGACCGCGACCAATGCCCACGGCTCAACCCCTGCGCCGGTGTCTAACGGCGTCATTGTGGAGACACCCCCATGAGCGACCTCGCGCCCGGCACGCTGGTGCAAATGCGGATCGCGCGCCGCTTTGCCCACTACACGATTGGCGATGTCATCGCGGTGCCGATGAATCAGGCACAGGACCTCGCCATGCGACGCCTCGCGCAACCGCTTGCGATCATGGTGCCCGTCACCTCGCCAGAGTCCCCGCCGGCAGACGCCACGCCGACGCGCTCGCCGCCATCGTTGGTGCGCAAGTAACGCCGCATGTATGCCGCGCTGCGTATCCTCGATCCGCCCGCGAGCGAGCCGGTGACGCTCGATCAGGCGAAGCGGCATTGCCGCATCGATAACGACTATGACGACGATCTGGTGACCATGTATCTGACCAGCGCGCGCACCTGGGCGGAAACGTGGCTCAACCGCGCGCTGTTCACCCAAAAGCTGCAATTCAACGTCACATGGTCGCCGCCACCGACTGCCACGCCACTGGTGCCGCAATCGCTGATCGTGTTCCCGCTCAACTGGCCGCCCCTGGTAAAGCGACCGATCGAGCTACCGCGCGCGCCAACGGTCTCGGTCGAGGGCATCACCTGGGGGCCGATCGATAATATGCAGGCGGCAGACCCGGACGATTACGATACCAATCTGCTGGTCGAGCCGGGGTATATCGCAGTGAAGCCGCAGCTTCTGCCGCGCATCCCGCAGCAATCGATGTCGATCAATTACACCTCGGGCTACAGCGACGCGGACCCGACCGCGATTCCGACGCCGATCCTCCACGGCATCCTGTTCCTGACCGCGTTCCTTTATGAGCAAAGGGGCGATGCCGGGGGCGACATGCCCGCGACCGCGCGCGCGCTCATGGCGCCCTATCGTTTGTGGACATTCGCCGGGTAGGAGGCGCGCCATGTCCCCGTTGCTGATCCTGGTCATCGTGCTGGTGTTGCTGCTGTTCGGCGGCGGCTACGGCTACCGCAGGGGCTACTACACCGGCACGGCATATCCGTTTTACGGCGGCGGGCTGCTCGCCGTGGTCATTGTCGTGGTGCTGATCCTCGTGCTGACGGGGCGCTTGTGAGTGCCTGACAACGCCTCGGGGCAATTGCCCTCGCCGATCGGCATCGGTTCGTTGCGCTGGCTGGTGACGTTGTATCGCCGGGACCAGGTTCCCGCCGATGACCTCGCGTTGCAGGAAAACTTGGTCCCCATCGCGATCGTGCACGCCGACATTCAACCGACCTATGCGAGCACGTTCTATCAATCGACGCAGGTCGATACCCCGATCACGCACATGATCAACGTGCGCTGGTTCGACTATCCCGCGACCATCGATGTCGTGATCCGCAGCACACACCGACCGGACGGCACGCAACGGACTGAACTCTACCGGGTGCGCCGGACGAAAGAGGTCGCCGGCCGCAAGCGGTTCCTGCAAATGGAATGCGAGCTTGAGCACAGCAAAACGACCGTCGACGACACCGACGCCACGCGCAACGCCGAACTGACGGAACCCTACACGCCATGACCACCGCCGCGCTTTTCATCACTCCCGCGCCCGGCCGCGAGGTGCGGTATCCGCCGACGATGCGACTGCTCACCGACGAAGGCTTGACCGTGCCGGACGATGACCTGTTCTGGGCGCGTCGCCTGCGCGACGGCGATGTGATCGCCAACGCCTCCGGGGCCATCTGGGACAATTACTTCCCGGCACAGCCGAACACCCCGACCGACTGGGACAGCGACGCCACCGACTGGGACGCCCCGTGAGCGACCTCAAGCTGACGGTGACAAGCTGGGGCGAGGTCGCGATCGATAAGAAGCCCATGCGCGCGCTGATGCGTGCCGCCGGCAACGATGTGCGGACCAAGACATCCCGCCTGATCAACGCCAGCGACGGCGGGGGGCGCACCTACCGCCTTCCGGCCGGTCGCGGAACCTATCGCGCCTCGATGCCGGGCAACCCGCCAGTGAGGCCCACAGGGCGGCTACGCGGGTCCCTCAAGACTTACGTATTCAAGAGCGCCGAGGGCTTCGCCGTCCGCGCCCGTCAGTTCTATGCGCTGTTCCTCGAAGTCGGCGCGCGGGGCGGTGGCAATCCGGGGTCCCGTTCAGTGAAGCCGATTAACCGCCGCACCGGCCGCAGGATGCGCGCCAAGGGCGTCTACACGACGCGCGTGCTGGAACCTCGCCCGTTCCTCGATCGCGTGATGGACCAGGAGGCGCCGAACATCACCCGCCGGCTCCGCGAGGCGTTCGCCAAGTCGCTGACGTGGAAGCAGACCAAGTGATTATCGACACATTCATTTTGCAGATACGCGCCAACGCGCCGCTGTTCGCCGGCCGCGTCGCAGGCGCCGCCGAGTTCAATGCCGGGCTGAAGAATTACAATACGTCGCTTGCGCTGCCTGCCGCCTATGTGGTCCCGCTGGGTCAGGAGGCCGACGAAAACATAGGATTGGGCGGCGACCTCTTGCAGATTGTGCACAAATACGTCGGCATCATCGTCGAGCTGGACGCGCAAACCGACCGACGCGGTCAGGCACCCGCGATGCAGTTGGACTTGATCGAGGAACAGCTAAACGCCTCGGTGCTCAACATGATCCTGCGGGACCACTGCCCCCGCATGTCGAAGGGCGTTTATACCCGCACCGCCCGTTGGCTCGAACTCGACCGCGCTCGCTCGTTTTACCAATTTGAGTATGGCCTCGATTGGCAACTCGGTTCGCAAGATGGCGTCCAGGTCCAATCGATCCCACTCGCCGCGATCGAGGTGGACATCTTCAAGGCGCCGGTGCAGCCGGGCGACACGCCGCCCGCCGTCATCCGCGTGCCCACCGGGGATCCACCGTATCCGCCAGCAACCGATGGTCCGTGGCCCAATGGTTAGCGCGATTGATCCGACCAAGCCGACAACGACGCACGCTTTCACCGCCGACATGCGCGCCAATTTCGCGGCAGCGAAAGCCGAGATCGAGGCGTTGCAGGCATCGATGGCGTCACTGCAAGCCGCGTATGGCACGATCAACCCGCAGGTCGACTCACTCGGCAGCGTGACCGCCGCAACGCTCACTCTCGATTTCACCACGACGCGCATATACGCCTTGACGATTGCCAGCCCGACAATCGCCCTGACCGTCGACACCAGCACGGCGCCCGGGGTGCTTGTCACCGGCCTGATCGCGATCACGCAGGACGCCACCGGATCGCGGGATATGACCTTCCCGGCATCCTTCCGCTGGCAAGGCGGGTTCGCGCCCTCGTTGAGTCTCGTGCCGGGGTCCACCGACATTGTGCAGATCAGCACGCTTGACGCTGGCGCCACGTGGTTCGCCGCCATCGCGTTGCAGGCGCCGCCGTGACGCAAAAATTATCGGCGACGCTGGCGAACCAACTGGCGAACACCATCGCAACGACATTCAACGACGGTTACCTCGACCTCTATGGCGGCTCGCCCGGTGACACCCCGGAGGATGTCAGCAAGGGGACGTTGCTCGCGACTATGAAGTTGCCAATGGCAGCCTACGGCGCGGCGGTGAACGGTGTGTTGACGCTTGCGGGGCAGTGGTTCGGCACCACGGTTGCGGCTGGATTGGCCACCTGGGGGCGGTTCCGCGATCACGGCAACACGATCTATTTGGTGGTGATCGTCAGCGGCCCCGGTGGCGGCGGGGAAATCATCGTCGACAATCCCGCGTTGCTATTCGGCGATGTGGTCGAGGTCATGTCGTTCACCTACACCGTGCCGATGGGCGACTGATGGCGGTCAGCCGCGTTGCGCTCCTGACCGCGACAGCAATCGGGGTCGGCGTCGGCGCGCCACTCTCCATCGCGTTCAGCCCGACCGCCGCCGCGCAATTGGCCGTGGTCACGGTCGGCTATCAAGCCCAGTCGAGCGTTGGGCCGGTCAACGCGTGGTCGCCGACCGATTACGGTGGCGGCACCTGGAACCTCCTGAACAATGGCCGGGACGTCTATTGCGCCAATCCGTGGGCGACGCCGGTTTCCGCCGGCGGCATCCGCGCTGGGCAGGGGACCAACGAAGGCAGGTTCTATTTCGAGTTCAAGGCGGTGGTTAACGCCCTCATGATCGGGCTTTGCACCGCCGCAGCGGAGTTCGCTGTCGGCGTCACCGGCGCCCCCAGTGGCACCGTTGGCATGGTGCAGAAAGACACCGGGACCAACGACTATTGGTGCACCGCATGGGACGCGGTGCTTTACGTCGGCAACGGATTGTCGCCTGGGGGCGGTGCACCGAACATCGTCAAGAATGGCGCAGCGATCGGACGGCTCGATTACACGCTTGCACCGAATGATGTCATCGCGATCGCCTATGACGCCAATGCGCAGCGCGTGTGGTTCCGCAACGTCACCAACGGCGCGACCTGGAATAACAACCCCGCCGCCAATCCTGCCACCGGCGCCGGTGGCCTCGACACCTCCGGGCTATCCTCAACCGTGCTGTATCCGGTGATCTGTAGCGACGCCGCGCTGTGTCAGGGTAACACCAAACTGGGCACGACAAACTGGGGCGACGATGACAGCGTGGCTTTCGTCGGTGCTGTGCCGAACGGGTTCACGCGGTGGGCCAATACGCTCTATCAGGTGCCCGATGCGCCGGTGGTCACCTGTGACGGCGAACCGCTGACGCTCAACCAGACGCAAAGCGTTGACCCGAGAGTCGGCGCCCTGTCGCTTTACACGCTGCCGCTCTACAGCCCGGACAACGCCGCGCGCCACTTCGTGGTGCAGCCATCGGGTTATCTCGGCAACACGCAGGTCAGCATCGCCGCCTATGCCGGCACCAATCAGCGATTGGCACCGATCGTCATCAACGAATACGGCACGCACGATGCAGCGGTGAACACCGGCACGACGCAAATCACCACGGGCAACGTCGGCTCACTCTGTTGCGTGGTCGGCGATACGTTCTTCGGCGGCACGCCCTCGACCATCGCTGTCACCGGTGCGAGTTGGACACGCGCCGACGCCAAGACGGCACCCGACCAGAGCGTGACGGTCGCCGAAAGCAGCGGAACCGGCACGCTGAGTTGCACCTTCACCGACCCGACGAATTACTGGACGATGCTGGTGCTGGCGTATGAAGTGCTCGCCGGCACGCCGCTGCCACAAGATGGCGTCAAGGTGATCAACACGCACGCCGCTGTGCTCGGCGTCATCAACGCCGCGAGTCCCCAGACGGTCTCATTCGATCCGGGTCAGCAAGCCGATCTGCTGGTCGTCACGCTGGCCTGGGCGTCATCCGACCCGCTCACGCCCGCAACCATCACGTTCGATGGCGTGATCATGCAACTGGTCGCCTCGCCGATGCTGGTCTCGGGGCCGAATGGTGCCGTCGCGCTATGGGTGCTGCCGCTGGCAGACGCCGTGGTCGGGGCGCGCAACATCGTTGTCGACTGCAATCCGAATTACAACGGTTACACCTCGATCGCGGTTCATTCGTTCGGCAACTCCGCTGGCGTCATGGGCGAGATGCAACCCAGCGAGTTCGGCGCGCATGACGCCGGGGTGAACACCGGCACCGCGACAATCCCCGGATTGAAAGCCAAATCGGCGGTTGCGTTCGTCGGCGGAACGCTGTTCGGCAACACGCTCGCGACATTGCAGCACAGTGCCGGATGGACTGACGACGGCTTCGCGAGCGGCGCCAATCAATCGATCTTTGCCTATCACCTGACCGCACCGGTCGCGAATGACGGCGACGCCGCGACGATCACCCTCAGTTCAGACACGGTTTACTTTGACCTGATCAACATGGGTTATGAGGTGCTGTTTAAGGGCGTGTCCGCGCCCAAAAGCTCGGTGGTGATCACCAATCACTCGTTGGTTGATATGGGCACGATCGGGTTGGAAACCCGCACCACGACATTCGACGCCAAGGGCGCGGACTTGCTGATCGTGTGCGCCGCGCGGACCAATAACAGCTATTTCGGCCCAGCCACCTATCGCTACGGCAACGTGCCTCTCGCGATGCGTGACGCCCTCGATGTCCGCAACAGCGACACGTCGACCGCGATGGAAATCGCCTTCCTTGCGCGCCCGCCGGACGGCCCGCAGACCCTGTATGTCTCGGGGCATACCGGATACTGGGGCTATACAACCGTATATCTGATCGGGCTGAAATCGCTGTCCGGCGTGGTCGGTGCGCGTGTCTCCCTCCCGGTCTCCGGCACCTCGGCAAACTTCGGCTTCGGCGACTCGGTGCCCGGCTCGCTATTGCTCGCGTTCGCCTCGGCCATCTTTCCGAAACGCAACGTGACGCCGAATTATGGCTGGTCGCTGATCGAGGAGAACTTACTCAGCCCGTCAATCAACGCCTGGATGTGGCAAGCCTACGGCGGGCCTGGGCAGAACCTATTGCTTGCGGCGGACGGCTACGCCGCGATGGCCGGCGTCATCCTTGAAATGCAGGTCGAGGTAACGACGGTGCCGAACAAGATCGGCAACGGCGCGGCGGCGCAGCTCGCCGACGTGGGCGCCGGCAACGCGAGCAACCTGGGCAGGCTGGTGCCGAACGGACAAGACTTCCACGTGTATTGGGAAACCTGGGAGGACGTGCCGAATAAGGACCCGGCGACACTGGTGCCCGATGATTTCTATCTGGCGCGCATCCCCACCGTAATCACTCATGTCGCGCTGTCATTCGCGATCCCGCGCTTTACCTATGTTGACCTCGACAGCCCGCTGAAGCCGACCACCGGACTGAACTTCCCCGGCGATGCGCGATTGCTTCGCGCCACGCTCGATCTGCTGCGCGCCCGCTCCCCTGGCATCAAAATTCTAGTGTGTATGCAACAGAACACCCCGGAGGAAGCGCACAACGAGCCATATGATCCCAACGGGTGGGGCGGCATGGACGCGACGAATGTCGCCTCGACCTTGAAGTTCATACAGGACATGGCGCTTGACGGTGTGGTGCTCGATTACGAGTGCCTGTCAGCGAACCTCGATCCTGATCACCGCTGCACCATCAATCCCGACGGTTCGGTGACCTGCTACACCGACGCTGAACTCGTGCAGACGATCAAGACACTGCGCGCCGGCATCCCGCGCCCGTTGCTGCTCTATCTCGACGGTATACACGTCGGTGCATACGCAATCGGTGACTACGTGTATGCGCCGCCGGTGGGGCAAAATGGCGGCTATGACATCTGCGTATCGCTCGATCCCGCCGCGATGGCGTGCCTCGATGGCATCCACGCGATGACCTATGACGCGGGCAACACCTATGACCCGCGCACCGGGTTCCGGTCGTTCCACGATCTTTTCCCCAACATCAAGATATGGCTGGGGCTGCGCACGGGACCGCCGCAATGGGAGGACGTGAAGCAGAGCGCGAACGAAATGCGCGACTTCTGCAACACCGTGATCCGCCTCGGTGGTGGCGGTGTGCATCTGTATTCCGGCATGTGGGACGTTGGCTATATCGGCCGCTATGACGGCGCCTCCAATCAAGGGCCGTTCGGGAACTACAGCCAGACCTTTCCCGACGCCAACGTGGCAGCGGCGGTGGTCGCCGACGTGTTCCGCCTCGGCACCGACACCGTGCCACCGGGCTTCGGTTACGCCGGCAGGCACGATCAGCTTCGCATCAACAACAACCATCTGTTGCTGGGGCGAATGGGCCGCATGGTCATTTAGAGGAGAGCCACCGATGAAAGTCATTCCCGGCGCGCCCGATCGTCAGGTGCGCGATCCACGTTCCGGCGCCTTGGTGCCCCCAGAGGGCCGCGAGGTAAACGAGCACGACCTCTATTGGGCGCGTCGCTTACGCGATGGCGATGTGGTGCCCGCTGATCCTGATCCGCCGCCAGAAACTGTGAAGGGGGCCTAAAGCGATGGGCATCAATTTCACCTACTACCAGACCAGCAACCGGGTTCCCGGCGTCTATGTCGAAATGGACCCGTCGCAGGCGAATACCGGAGTCGCCAATCAAACGACGCTGCTGTTCGGTCAGATCACCGCTGCCGGGTCCGCAACACCCGATCAGCCTTTCATCGTTGAAAGCGTGGCACAGGTGCAGGCGGCGTGCGGCGCCGGCTCCATGCTCGACGCGATGGCGGAGCGCTACCTCGCGCGCGATCCGTTCGGCACGCTGTATCTGCTGCCCCTCGCCGACAACCCGGCCGGCGTCGCCGCGCATGGCACGGTGACCATCACCGGCACCGCGACCGCCAGCGGCACGCTCAACCTCTATATTGCCGGGCAACGCGTGCAATCCGTGGTCACCAGTGGAGACACCGCGACCGTCATCGCGGCGAACCTGTTGGCGGCGATTGCGACCATGACCAGCCTGCCCGTGAGTGAAGCCGCTGCGGCGGGTGTCATCACCCTGACCGCGCTCAACAAGGGCGAGGCGGGCAACGGCATCGACCTGCAAATGAACTACCAGGGCGCACCTGGGGGCGAGTTCAACGTGCCAGGGGTGACCGTGGCCATCGTCGCCATGTCGGGGGGCACCGCTAACCCGATCCTGACCAACGGACTGGCGAACCTGTCCAGCGTGCCGTTCGATTTCATCGGCCTGCCCTACACCGACACAACCTCGCTCAATGCGATGGAGACGTTCCTCGCCGATGATGTTGGCCGCTGGTCGTGGGAACAGATGATCTATGGCGGCTGCTTCTCGGCCTTCAAAGGCACGCTTGGCCAGTGCACCGCGTTTGGCCTCGCGCGCAACGACCAGCACATGTCGGTGGTCGCCTATCAAGGGATGCCTGATCCCGCCTGGATCGTTACCGCTGAAATTACCGCCTCCTGCGCCGCCAGCCTGCGGGTCGATCCCGGCCTACCGCTGCAATACATCGCGACCACACTCCAAGCCCCACCGGTGCCGCTGCGATGGACCCTCGGGGAGCGCAACACGCTGCTGTATGACGGCATGAGCACGCTACGCGAACAGCAGGACAACACCGTGCTGATCGAGCGCATGTGCACGACGTATCAGAAGAATGCCGCCGGTGCGGTCGACAACTCATACCTCGATGTAGAAACGATGTATGGGCTGATGTTCGTCGCGCGCGACCTCTCCAACTTCCTGCTGACCCGCTACGCGCGCAAGAAACTGGTGAGCGACACGACGCCTATCCTCGCCGGTTCCAACTGCGTCAACGCGCCGATGATCAAGGCCAGCGTGGTGAATGAGTATCGCGCCCTGCAGGCGGCGGGCTACGTGCAGAACGCCGACACGTTCGCCAAGACCACCGTGGTGGAGAACGCCGGCAACGGGCTGGTGAAAATCCTCGCGCCGGTCGATCTGGTGAACCAACTGCGGCAGATCGCGATCCTGCTGCAATTCCGCAAGAGCTAAGGGAGGGACGGATGCCGCCGCTACATCCTGAATGCCCGAACGACCCGGCCGACTGCCGCATCCGATTGGTGGGGGCGATGATGGCCACCGCCATGGACTGGACGCCGGTCTATGACGGCAACGGCGTGATGCTCAATTCCGATCCGAACACATACGCCAACGACTTCGCGTGCGATGCGTGCGGTGGCGAATGGACCGAGGAACGGACCGGCGATGACATGGTGGTAACCACCAAAACCGCACCGCGCGTGCCGCAGCAACTTCCGAAGGGAGCGACATAAGATGGCCTCTTGTGTGCCGTTGGCCGGTATCACCGGCCTGACGATCGACGGGAACGCTTACATGGTGGTTTCCGACGTAACGTGGTCGCCGGTGCGCTGGCGTCGCGAGACCTTGCTCGGCCTCGATAGCGTGCACGGTTTCAGTGAGGTGCCCGCCGCCGGGTTCGTCGAGGCAACCTTGCGCGATAGCTCGGACATCACCGTGGGGGACTTCAACGACATGCGGTGCGTCGAGGTCCAGGTGACGCTCGCGAACGGCAAGGTGGTCGGTGGCGCGAACATGTGGTGCGTCACCGCGGTTGAAGCGCGCGCTGCCGAAGGCACCTTCCAAGTGCGCTTCGATGGCGTCGACGTAAGCGAGACGTTCGCATGATGGATGGCATGACGATCGCTGATCAGATGGATCAGCAAGAGGAAGCCGCAACGCCGCGCGTCCTCGACCTGGAGCTTGATCCGCCGGTCATGTTCCAGAAGAAACCATTCGCCACGCTCCACCTGGAAGAACCCACGGGCAAGATGATGGAACGGTGCGAGATGGAATTGCAGGGTGGGGTCAACTCCTACTCGCTCCGCCGCGCACAGATAACGTTGATAGCAGCGGTCGCCAAGGTGCCCCGCGAGGTGGTCGAGGGGATGCCCATAGGACAAATCGCGCGTGCCTGGGATTTTCTACTAAAGCTGTTGCCGGCTGGCCAAGTAATTGGCGCGATATCATAGCCGACCTGACGCGGTTCTGGGGCTGGGGGCCGCGTGACGCATGGTCGTTGACCGGCACGGAACTGATGTGGTGGCTCGATCAGACGCACCGCATTGCCGCGCGCGAACGCGAAGCCGCAGAGGCACGGCGTAGGTAATGGCCGGCTACTCCGTCACCTATACGGTCGTTGATAACGCAACGAAGCAGATCGATGCGATCAATCGCCGCATCGCTCAGATGCGCGCGCCGATGGACCGCATGTCGCGCTCGATCAGCCGGTTCGTCGACGTGTCGGGTTTGCGCAAGGTCGCGGAAGGTTTCGGCTGGATCGCGCGCGCCGCCGCCACCGCGTTCCGCGCGATGATCGCGATCGTCCCGGTGCTCGGCGCGATCACCTCGGCCGCCACCATCGCCGGCATTGTCAAGCTGGTGAACTCGTTTTCCGCCTGGGGTCGGCAACTCTCGATCAACGCCGATCAGATCGGCATGTCGTCGCAGAAGTTGCAGCAATTCGAGGACGCGGCACGCCTCGCCGGTGGCAGCGCTGACGACATGACGCAAAGCCTCCAGGGCCTGCACGACGCCACGGTGCGCGCGCTGGAAGGCCAGGACCCGCAAACACTCGCATACTTCAATCAGCTTGGCGTCAACCTGCGCGACGCCAACGGCCAGATGCGATCCACCGCCGATCTGCTGCCCGAGGTGATGCAGAAGTTGGAGGACATCAAAGACCCCACCGACCGCGCGCGCCTCGCCACCGCGCTCCTGGGCGGCGCGGGGATGAAGCTGGTTGAGAGTTTGCGCGTCAGCGGTCAGGCGCTCGGCCAGTGGATGACGGACGCCAGCAAGTTCACCGAACTGACGCAGGCGCAGCTACAGGACATGATCAAGTATGAACAGGCCCAAGGGCGCCTGGGCGTTGCGTTCGATCACCTGGGGCAGCAGGTCGCGGCTGTGCTGGCAAAGAACTTTACCCCGCTGTTCAATCACCTGTCCGAGTTCGTGACGACGCATCAACCGCAGATCATCGCCGCCGTTGACGAACTGTCCGCGCGCTTCGCCGCGTGGCTCGATAACCCGGACATGTGGAAGAACATCGGCGACGGCATCACCAAAACGATCGATGGTCTGCAATACCTGATCACCCACCTCGACACGATCGTGCGCGTTGCGGAGGACATCGCGATCCTGTTCGCGGTGAAGTGGGGCGTCGGCGTGGTCGCCTCGATTGCGCAGGTGGTGACCGCGCTCGGCGCCGTGGGCGGGACCGGGTTGCTCGGTGCGCTCGGAACTGTCTCCGTTGTCGCCGGTGCGATCGCTGCCATTGCCGGCGTCTACACCGGCAACAAGCTCGCGCAGCAATCGATCGAGGACCAAGCCAAGGGTATGGGGTTTGAACAGAAGTCGGGCGGCTGGTTCGGGATGCCAACCTTTCACAACCCGACCACCGGCGAGGACCTGTCTTACGAGGACATGCTGAAACGCCAGGGGCGACCCGCCGGCCGCAGCGACGCCCAACGCTGGATGTTCGGACCTGACCAACCGGGTGGGCAGGCGACGCCGGGTAGCTTCACACCGACCGCGCCGGAACTGACGCCCGAGGGGAAGGGGCTGCTTACGACGATCGCGGCGCATGAATCGCGCGGCGATTACAACGTGCTTTATGGCGGCGGACACTTCGCCGGAAACCAGTTCCCGCAATGGGCTGGCCTCGACAATTCGCACGCCGCCGGTGCCTATCAATTCCAGCCCGGCACGTTCGCCGGGGTGCAGCGCGCGCGCCCCGACATCACCGACTTTTCGAAGCCCAATCAGGATCGCGCCGCGTGGTATCTCGCGCAGACCGATTATCACCGTCGCACCGGCCGCGACCTGACGGTCGACCTCAAGGACCCGTCGCAGGCACAGAACATCGCCAGCGTGCTGCAACCGACCTGGACCTCGACCAACGCGCCGGGGTGGGCGAAAGAACTTCAGGCCAATCTCGACGCCGCGCGCAAGACGGCGCTGCCGCTCCCCCCCACACCGCCCGCGATGGCGCCGCCCGTCGCCAGCGCACCGCCCGCCGCGATGCCGCCAGCCGCGCCACCCGTCAACGGCTCGGTCGACGTGGAAATCACGCATCGCAACCCGCCGCCTAATTCCGCCGTGACCGCGACCGGATCGGGTTCCGTCAACGTCGCACCGCCGCGCGTCGAGCACGCGGCACTGGCCGACATATGAGCGGGTTCCTCGCGCCGATCGTCGGGGCGGTGCAGACCGCCGGCAGTGTCGTCACCGACGTTGCCAGGATCGGGCAACTCGCCGGGGGAGCGCTCGAGGTCGACAATTCCGGCCTGTCGTTTACCGGCGGCTCATGGTGGCAGCAGCTACAGCCCGGCTCCTGGCGCGGGGTGGGGTTCGTCCTCGACGCCGGCCAGACCAAGGCCGGACGCCGCGTCGCGATCCATGAATACCCCTACCGCGACACCGCATGGCCCGAGGACCTGGGGTTGCTGCCGCGCCGCTTCTCGGTCGAAGCCTACCTGACCGGCGATGACGTGTATCAGCAGCGCGACGCCATGCTCGCCGCGTGCGAGCAACCGGGGCCGGGCACGCTGGTGCATCCGACGCTGGGCAGCGTGCAATGCGTGTTGCTCGATTTCACCGTGACCGATCGCCGCGAACGTGGGCGGTATGTCGAGGTCTCGCTCGCGTTCATTCTCGCCGGGGATGTGCTGTATCCCGGCACCGCGCTCAACACCGGCGACGCGATCACCTCGGCCAGTGCCGCGCTCAATGCCGCCAGCAAGGGCGACCTGGGCGGCGTCCTCGCCTCCGTCACCTCCTCGGTGCATCAGGTGACCGGCGCCGTCGGGCAGTTCACCTCGATCGCCGGGACAATGGTCAACGACGCCTCGCGCGTATTCGGTGCCGTGCGGGGCCTGACAGGGTTTTTCGGGCGGTTCTCGACGGGGTCCCGCTCAACCCTCCTGCCCATCACCGCGACCGTCCAGACCGCTCTGAACGCCGCCACGACGGCGCGGACCCTGGTCAACTCGAGCATCGGTCTGGTCAACCACGTGGCCTCGCTCCTGTGAGCCAATCCGACGCCTTCGCCGACGCCTCGGTGCAGCTCGCCGACGCCCTCGCCGCCGCCGCGAACGATCCCGCCGACGCGATCCGGCTCCTGCTGCCGCTGTGCGCCTGGGTGCCGCCGCCCGTGCGCGGAACCGGGCCGCTCGCGGTCAATGCGCAGATCGCGCTGGACGCCATCGCCAGCAACCTGCGCTGCGCCGCCTGCGCCGCCCTGGGCGGGGCTGCGGGGGCGTATCAGCCGATCAGCTACCAAGACGCCATGAGCGTCCGCGCCGCCGTCTGCGGTGCCCTGGACGCCGAAGCGACCCGCGCCGCCGACGATGGTCGGGACGCGGTGTATGCGGCGCTACGCGATCTGCGCTGGACCGTCGCCCTCGACCTCGCGCTGCGCGGCGCCAACCTCGCGTGGCTGGTGGAGATTGCCACCGCCGCGCCGATGCCATCGCTCGCCGAAGCCTGGACGCTCTACCAGGACACGACGCGCGAGCCTGGGTTGGTCGGTTCGGCGGAACCGTCCAATCCGCTATTCCTCCCGCCGACGTTCCCGGCGCTCAACCAATGAGCGCTGCGCATGGCGTGCCACCGCGTGGGGCGCCGCAAGGTGCCACCGACACCCTCACGCTCAAGGTGGGCGGCAAGAACCTGACCGGCTGGCAACGCGTCAGCGTGATCCGCTCGATGGACAGCGTGCCCGCCTCATTCGACATCCAGGTGACGGAAAAATACCCCCTGGCGCCAGACATCGATGTAAAGCCGGGGGCACCGTGCACGGTCTCGATCGGCGGCGACCTCGTGCTGACCGGCTACGTCGACCGCTACACCGCCAGCATCGCGGCCGGCGACCACACCGTGCGCATCGCCGGGCGCAGCATGAGCGAGGACCTGGTGGATTGCTCGGCGCTGTTCGATACCAGCGGCAATCAGCCGGGGATGCAGAAGCTGAACGGGACCGCCCTCGCCATCGCGCAAGGTCTCGCCAAGCCCTACGGCGTGACCATCACCAGCCTTGCCGGCGACGGCGCCACGATCCCGCAATTCAACATCAACCTGGGGGAGACCGCCTGGGAAATCATCGATCGCGTGACCCGCTATTCGAAGCTGGTCGCCTATGACCTCCCGGACGGCTCGATGGTGATGGCGCAGGCCGGCAGCGAACAGATGGCCAGCGGCTTCGCGCTCGGTTCCAACGTCGAGCACGCCGATGTCAGCTATTCGATGGACGAACGGTTTTCCCAGTATGAAGCCCACTTCCTGTCAACGATGGCGTTCGGCACCGACGCCGGGGTGAACTCGCCGACGATCGGCCAGATTGTGAAGGACGATGGCGTGCCCCGCTTTCGCAAACGCTACATCGTCAGTGAGCAAACGATCCTGGGTCGCCCGATCGCGTATGACCGCGCGGTGTGGGAACGCAATCGCCGCTATGGCCGCTCGCAGGTCTTCAACGTGGTGTGTGACAGTTGGCGCGACGCCGCCGGTGCGCTGTGGGCGCCGAACCACCTCGCGCCGATCCAGGCCACCGCGCTGAAGCTTCCCGCGCCCAATGATGATGTCTGGGTGATCGCCAGCGTCAGCTACCTGCGCGATGAAAACGGCCAGCACGCCGCGCTAACCCTGATGCCGAAACAGGCATTCGATCCGGAGCCGCTGTCGTTGCAGAACATCCCGCCGATGATCGGGGACACGCAGGGCAACAACCCGACCAAGCCGGACAACACCTTCAATCCGCCCAAGCAGACGGCGCAAACATGAGCGTGGCAGATCGCCTTTATCGTCGCGTCCAGATGATGCTGGCCCCAGTGAAGATCACCGCGACCGATGACACCGGCCCGGTGCACCGCGCCCAGGTGCGCGCCATGGCGCCGGAGCAAATCGATAACGTCGCGGTGTTGCAGCTTTACGGCGTGGCCTCGCACGCGATGCCGGGCAGCGACGCGATGGCGCTGTTCGTCAGCGGTGACCGATCGAACGCGGTGATCGTTGCCACCAACAACCAGGGCGCGCGAATGCGCAACCTCAAGCCCGGCGAGGTCGCGCTTTACACCGACGAAGGCGATTACGTGAAACTGTCGCGCGGCAAGATTATCGAGGTGAATTGCCAGACCAAGGTTCGGCTGGTGACACCGCGCCTCGAAGTGACCGGGGACATCATCGATCACTGCGACGATCAGCCGCACACGGTGCAGGACATGCGCAACATTTACAACGAACATGAGCACGGCGACGTGGAGCCGGGTGGCGGCACCACATCACCACCAACGGTGCCACAATGACCGATAGCTGGATCGTCGACAGCGGGTTGCCACTGGTGATCAGCCTCGACCCGCTGCCGCCCGCGACGCTCGCCGGGGACATCCTGGTGCAGTGGGATAACGTCAACACCATCGGCGACTGGGTGCTTGCATCCGGGGATGTCCAGACCGGGCAGGATTTAGAAACCGCCTGTCTGGTGTCGCTGTTCACCGACAAACTGGCGACGCCAGACTTCGTGCCGACCGATGGCACGTCAGACCTGCGCGGCTGGTGGGCTGATCCTTACCTCGACCAGCCGCTCGGTTCGAACCTCTGGCAACTCGATCGCGCCAAGAAAACCCGCGACACGCTCGGCCTCGCGCGCCGCTACGCATCCGACGCGTTGCAGTGGCTGGTCGATGACGGCGTGGCCAAGTCGGTGACCGTCGACACGCAATGGCTCGGCGCGGCGGGGTCGACCATGCTTGGTATCCGCGTGGTGATCCTCAAGCCGGATGGTTCCTCGACCCGGTTCACCTTCGGCTGGGCCTGGGACAACCTCGCGACGCTACGGTTGCCCTGATGCCATTCGCCCGCTCGACTCTCACCGCGCTGCGCAATCAGGCGATCGAGGACATAACGACCTCGGGCGTGCCGGGCCTCAACGGGCTGTTGCGCAACGCCGTGATGCCCGTCCTCGCCTGGGTGATGGCGGGGTTCACCTATTCGCTCTATGGGTTCCTCGACTGGATCGCGATGGAGGGCGTGCCCTTCACCTCGACCGATGAATACCTCTATGCCTGGGGCGCCCTGGTCGGGGTCTTTCCCAAGGACAGCACGCCCGCGACCGGCATGGCGCAGTTCACCGGTGGCACACCGGGCGTGGTCGTCCTCAACGGCTCCACGCTGACGCGCCAGGACGGCACGCCCTACACCTCTACCGCCGACGCCGCCGTTGACGGAACCGGCAACGTGCTGGTGCCTTTCGAGTCTGCGGTGAACGGTGCCGCGACCGATTGCGCGGCCGGCACGCCGATCAGCCTCGACACGCCGCCGGCCGGGGTGAACGCCGGGGGCCTGACGGTTGGCCCGACGCAAGGCGGCACCGACCAGGAAACACAAGACGAGTTCCGCACGCGCATGTTGGCGCGCTACGCCGCACCCCCGCAGGGCGGCGCTCAAGCTGATTACATCGAATGGGCAACCTCGGTCCCGGGGTGCACACGCGCCTGGATACAGCCGCAAGGCTACGGCGCCGGATCGGTGGTGATATATCCGATGTTCGATGACGCCAACGCCGCCAACGGCGGGTTCCCGATCGGCACCGATGGCGCCGCCAGCGAGGAACCGCGCGCCGCCACTGCGACCGGCGATCAGCTTGCCATCGCCGAGTATATCTGGCCGGTGCAGCCGGTGACCGCGCTGGTGTGGGTCGCCGCGCCGGTGCCCTCGCCGATCGCAATCGACATCATCGGTCTGGAACCAAACACCGCCGACATGCAGGCTGCCATCGTGTCATCGATCGATGACATGTTCCTGGCGCGCGCCGAGGTCGGCGGCACGATGTATCCGAGCGACATTTACGCCGCGATCCAGGCGACGCCTGGGGTGATCCACTTCGCGGTGGACAATCCCACGACGCCGGTGCCCGCGCCGCCTGGGGGCCTTCCTGTCGCCGGCACGGTGACGTTCCCGCCGCTCTGATGTTCGCACCGCTTTACACCGTCACCGATTACCTGTGGCAATTCCAGCGCCTGCTTCCGCGCGGCCGCATCTGGCATCGTGGCTGGGGCACCGTGCAGGCCGAGGACATCCTCACGCTGTTGCCGCAGACTGTGCGGCTCAATCAGCGCGCGATCGATGTGCTGCGCGAGACGTTCCCATGCAGCACGAACGAATTGCTGCCCGAATGGGAGGCGACGCTCGGCCTGCCTGATCCCTGCACCGGGACACTGCCGACGATCCAGCAACGGCAGGCTGCGGTGTGCGCCAAGTTCGCCGCGCGCGGTGGACAGTCCGCGCAATACTTCATGGACCTTGCCGCCGCGTTCGGCACACCGATCGCGATCACCACGTTCCGCCCGTTCTATGCCAGCGAGGGGCGCGTCGACGATCCGTTGTATGACGAACAATGGGCCTATGTGTGGCTGGTCAGCGTGTCGAACGTTGGCTCGGTCGTGTATTTTCGGGTCGACGAAAGCGCTGTCGACGAACCGCTGCAAACGTTCGGCAACAGCGCCATCCAATGCCTGCTCGAAAGCCTCAAGCCCGCACATACGCAGATCATCTTTGCCTCGACTGACGGCTCGCTGTGGGACTGGCAGGGGCCGGAGGATCAATCAGTTTGGGACAACGGCGCGTCGCCTTGGGACACGCACGCGAACCTAATATGAAGGGCGTCGACTGATGTCAGCAATCGACCCGACGGTGCCGGTCTACGGCTTCCCGACCACCGCGAGCGTGCGCGGTAACTTTCAAACCGCGCATGATGAAATCACCACCTTGCAAGCCGCCGTCACCGCCTTGCAAGCCGCGACAGCCAACGGGCCGTTCCTGCCGATCGTCGGCGGCGAAATCACCGGCAATCTGCAAGTCGATGGCGCGCTGAACGTCGGGACGGCGGGGGGTGCCGGCTTTACGTTCGATGTGGCGGGCAGCGGGCGGTTCAGCGGCCCGTTGTCCGTTGGTTTAGACACGGCAACGTCAGCAGCGTCCAACATTACCATCAATGGTGCCGTTGGCGCCCAGCGGCAACTTCTTTTTCGAACCGCTTCGCTCACCCGCTGGAGTTTCTTTGCAGATACCTCAGCCGAGTCAGGCGCCAATGCCGGTTCTAATTTGATCATTGGTGCTTTCAACGACGCCGGGGCGTATGCTGGCCCATTGATCGTAGGCAATCGTGCGACGAGAGTCGTGACAATCAGCGCATCGCTTGGAAATACCACTTTAGGCCAGGACACCGGCATTACCGCTCAGTTTACCCTCAATGGCCCCGCTGGTTTGGGGAAACAAATTCTTTTTCGGTCAGCTTCATCTAGCCGATGGATAATGCAAGCAACTGCGACGGCCGAATCTGGCGGCAATGTTGGTTCCGACTTTAACCTCTTTCGGTATGACGATACCGGAACGTCGCTGGGGAGTGCGTTCTCCATCATCCGAAGCACGGGCGCCACGACAATCCCCGGCGCGTTGACTCTCTCCAATGGCGGCTCGTTCGCGGGCACGTTCTCGGGCACTCACACGTATTCAGGCCCCGTGACGTTCGCAGGCGCCGTGACGATGAGCGCCGGCCTATCGCTCGGCAACACGCTGGCGCCGGGTGGTGTCACCGATCTGTCTCGCGGGATTGCATTGTTCCAAAATCTGTATGGGTTCAATGTCACAAGTAGCCGACTTAACATTGTCTCGCCCTCCTCGTCGGCCGTTATGGTGAATATCGGTGGCACCGACGTGGCCACGTTCAACAGCAGCGGCATCACCGCCAACACGATCACTCCGGCGCAAGGCACCGACAACACCGCGCTCGCAAGCACGGCATTTGTGACGCGGTTCTCGCAGGGCTACGGCTCGGTGGCGATCAGCGACGCCGACACAGTGCTGACGATGGCGCAAGCATCGATCCGCAATCTCGTTATTACCGGCACGACAACTGCCGATCGCAACATCACCCTGCCGACCACCGGCAATCAGCGCTGCTGGGTCATAGGGAATGGCACTACGGGCGGCTTCAATATCATCGTCGGTTTTGGCAGCGGCGCGACGTTCACCATCCCAGTCGGCGCAAGGATGGAAATCTTTTGGACAACGGCTGCTGCGGCTGCGCTGCATACAATGGTGGGGCCAGCGCTACGCATCGGCGATACGACGCGGAACGCGTTTAACTTTGCGAGCGGCACAGGCACGGCCGGCATCGCGACACTCGGCCTCAGTGGCACGGGCGGTTTGCAATTCGCCACCATGCCGCTCGGCTTCAACGCGGCAACACCGATCGCCAAGCCCACGGTGACCGGCGCGAAAGCCGGCAACACCGCGCTGGCGTCGCTATGCGCCGCGCTGGTGAGCTACGGCCTGATCGCTGACACCAGCAGCGCATAAGGAGGTTCGCATGTATCGCATCGATAACGCCGACGCGACCAGCACACTGCCGACGCCGCTCGCGCCGGGGCCGGTGCCTCATGGGTTTTTCCAGAGTGGCAACCCCTCGACCGGACAGAAGGCAACGACGGTCGACCGCGACTGGGCGAACACGCAGCAAGAGGAAATCGCCAACGTTGTCGAAGCCGCCGGCATCACGCTTTCCAAGACCAACAACGCGCAACTGCTCGCGGCGCTGCGCTCGCTGTTTGTCACCCGCACCAAGGTGACAACCAATATGACGATCTATGTCAACCCGACGACCGGGAATGATGCCAACAACGGACTGACTGCGGGTGCACCGTTTCGCACGATCCAGGCAGCGATCAATGCGGTGTATTCATCTTATGACTGGAACTCTCACGGCTGCACGATCCAACTCGCGGACGGCACTTACAATTACGCCGTTACCAATGGATATGCGGCGGGGTTCAACGGCATTCCATTTGGCATGCAAGGAATCTTCACGCTGATGGGAAACATCGGTTCCCCCGGCAACGTCATCATCAACGCGACAAATGCCAACTGCCTGAGCATGCTCAATGTGCCGCTAAGTGTGCGGGGAATCACTTTCCAGGCGACCGGTAACGTTCTCACGCCTTCCTCGGTGCAAGGCTACGGCGCGAGCGTAGGATCAGGTGCAAACCTCGACATACAAAGCTGCCGGTTTGGAAGCTGTGGCAGCGTGCAGGTGAACGTCTTTACTGGCGGGATCGCGGAGGTAACCGGCTCGGCCGTGACGTTCACAGGTTCAACACCGTATGCGCTTTTCGCCAGCAACGGTGGTTACATCTGGATGCCGGGTGCGACGGTTACTGTCACGGGTTTGGCTTTGACCGGCGGATTCATCGTCGCGGGTGAATGCGGCACCATAGACGCCGGAGGTTGCACATTTGTCGGGTCGGCGACCGGGCCGCGTTACGTGGCAACCCTCAATGGGGTGATCAATACCAACGGCGGTGGCGCTAATTATTTCCCCGGGGATGCCGTCGGATCGGTGGGCTTGGGCGGCCAATACGTCTAGCTGCGAGGAACCAACTATGTCGCGATACAACCCGCTCGACTGGTATTGGATCGTTGGTGGCGATGGTCCGCATGAGCCGTTCACCGGCGACGAGTCGCGCCGCTTCAGTTCCGCGCGCAACGGCTATGTGCCCTCGACCGATGAAACCTATGTTGCGTGGCAGGCCGCACAAGAGGCAGAACGCGGGTTCGATCCAACGACGCGGATTGATACCGAGGACAACCTTGCCGCCGTGCTGCTGCCCTACGCCATCACCGCCAATTTCGCGAACCTGGAGCCGCCAGCATGAACGCGATACCGCCGCTCCGCCCCGATCAGCCGGTGACGATCACCCTGCCGGCCGCGCGCTGGAATGAGGTGATCGAGGGCATCACGTTGCT
>Ga0210392_10000354_pt1 | contig 30270 bp, 24 predicted proteins | sample IncBWC30OmetaG_FD_161057 | JGI IMG/M metagenome (GOLD analysis project Ga0210392, IMG submission 161057) | Forest soil microbial communities from Barre Woods Harvard Forest LTER site, Petersham, Massachusetts, United States - Inc-BW-C-30-O ... | reverse complement strand
CGTCAGAAAAGCTACAGGCGCTGAGAGCTTTTACAGAAAAGTTGATTCCGGGCCGCTGGAACGACGCGCGCCAGCCCAACGAACAGGAATTGAAGGCCACGAGCATTTTGAAACTGCCCCTCACGGAAGTTTCGGCGAAAGTCCGCACTGGGGCAGTCGAGGACGATGCTGAGGACTACGCGTTGACCGTATGGGCGGGGATTATCCCAATGCACCTCGCGGTCGACGCGCCACAGCGCGACGACCGCTGTGATCCCGCAATCCCGACTCCCGTCTACGCCGCAAATTTCGGGAGCAACCAATGAGCGGCTTCACTCCTGCACCCGTAAAACCGGTCGTCTCTTTTCCCGCGTTCGAAGCGCTGGACATTCGCGTCGGCACAATCGAGCGCGTTGAGGATATTCCCCACTCCGAAAAACTCTTGAAGTTAACAGTAAATTTCGGCGATCACTCGCGCACCATCCTCGCCGGAATGAAGCAAGAACGTGAAAATCCGAGAGAGATCGAGGGCAAGCAGGCGCTGTTCGTCTTAAACCTGGAGCCAAAGAAAATGGCCGGAGAAATTTCCCAGGGCATGCTGTTCGACCTTGGCTATGCCGATGGCATCCTGCCAGCTCTCGCCACTCCAGAACGCCCCGTCCCCAACGGCACCCGCGCCGGCTAAACCACGCGGCTGTAGCGGCCGCCTTCTGAGGAGGGCGCCTTCTTTGAAATAGAAATGATTCGCTCTACTTTTGAACCCGTGGTCATCCTCAGCGGCGCGCAGTTTGCGCCGCGAAGGACCTCAACCCATACGCTACCCACGATTTCAAAATCCCGCCATGCCCGCCCTACGCTCGCACCGCCCGCAGAAAATCCGCCAACATCCCGTAACCCGTGGCTTCGACCCCAGGATTGTGCTCCACCAGCGACAACCCAAATACGTCCATATCAAATCGAATCGCAGAACTTGTCCCTTCCAGCCCCGCCATCGGATCCGACAGCAGCAAGAGCTCGGGGCTGACTCGGCAATCCACGCCATCGCCTCGCCGTTCCGCCCGGCACACCAACTTGTAACGCATCCCCGCAGCTCGCACCGACCGAATTTTTTCCTCGGTCAGATCCTGAATCCCGGTGCGCCGTACTTGATCGATCCTGGTCGGTACGCCCATCAGAACCGTGGCCAGCACTGCCACCTTAACCGCGGAATCCCAACCGTCCAAATCCTGCGCCGGGTTGGTCTCCGCGATGCCCAGCGCCTGCGCACGCGTTACTGCATCTTCAATGGAGCGCCCTTTCTCAACCTCCGTCAGCACCACATTTGTCGTAGAATTCAAAACGCCAGAAAATCCGCGCAAGTCCGCCAGCGGCAGCCCCGTGGGAAACAACGAAAAAATTGGCACGCCGTCCATGACCGTGGATTCAAAAAGAAATTGCCGTCCCTTTTCCTTTGCCAGAGCCAGCAATTCGCCGTAGGCATGAACGATCGGCCCTTTGTTTGCGCTGATCGCGTGCGCCCCGGCTTCCAGTGCCGCCACGATATGCTCAATCGCTGGCTGCCCCGTTTCCGCATTCAGCGAACTGGCCTCAAACAGCACATCGGCTTTGCTGCGCTCGATCCATTCGCGCACATTGCGCACCGGATGCGTCTGCGTTGGAAAGTGGCCGTTCAGGATGGAGATGGGATTCAGCCCGTCGGGATCCGTCAACCAACCGATCCGGCGTGACGCCACGGCCGTAAGACGCCAGCGCACGTCGTGTTTTCGCCGCAGCTCCGTTTCTTTCGAAATCAGCAGGCGCAGCAACGCGCGCCCCACGTGTCCAAAACCCACAATGGTCAGGTTATAAGAAGGAATGGGCTATCTCCTTAAACACTGCGAGGTTCCGCTGTAGTCCTGTGCGCGGCCTCAGTGTACCGCCGAAAGTTTTGCGGCCGCCGCAGAGATGTGTTGCGCTTCGTTCTCCAGCACTTTAGCGACGCGCGCCGCGGACTCTTCCGCTTCTTTCCACTTTTTCTGCTCCAGTCCTTCTCGCACCGCGGGAATCGCTTTCGCGGCGTAGCCCGTGTACACGCCGGGCGCATACAGTTCGTGTTTATACCAGAAGCGTCCCGGCAGGCCTTCCGGCGTGGTCAGCTTGTGCTCGCACTGAATCAGCATCTCGTTTACGTCCTTCACCGAAGCGGAGGCGAGCGCCGCGCCTCCGTTCGCGCTGACACGGTCCAATGCCTTCTGATATTCGGCGGAACTGCGTTCCAGCGATTCCACTGCGTTATCCAGCGGCGCGAAGTTCAGGTGCGGCGGAACCTCTTCCTTCTTTGGAGTTACCCAGGAATAGCGAGGGTCGGCGGTCGCCTCGTACATCCCCTCCGCCAGTTTCTGATTCGTCTCTTGAATCTCCTCGCGCTGCTTATCCGCGAATTTTTCAACTTCGTGAACGTACATTTTCACGTCGTCCGCAAAATCGGAAAATTGAAAGGGCAACAAGTCGGCATCGGCCATCCGCACTACGGAGGTGCTGCCTGCCTGAGCCAGCGCTCGCCCATACACAAAATCCTTGTCGCTGAAATGCGTGTACCAGTAGAAATCATCGTAGATCGAATGATAGATTCCTCCGCCATCCTCCCCGCCGAATCCGATCCCCAACGAAGCAACGCCCGCAAAATTGATGAACGGGGCATGGTCCGAACCACCGCCAAGCATTTCCAATCGCAAATCATGGCGGCTGCGCAATTCGCGCAATGCTTCCGGTGTCTTGGCTCCCTCGATTTCCTTTAACTGCGCGCGCTTCCACGCAGACAGCTTGGTCTCCGGGTCCTGCACGTCGCGCGCTACGTCGTTGATGAAGTGCTCCAGCGAGTGCGAGCCTTCCAGCGCAAAATATCCTCGGCTATTGCTGTCGGAATTGATGTACACGACCGCATGCTTGCGCAATTCCTCCGCGTGCGTTTCCACCCATTCGGTTGAGCCCAGCAAACCGGGCTCTTCCCCGTCCCACGCGCAGTAGATGATGGTGCGTTTTGGTTTCCACCCTTGCTTTAACAGTTCGCCGATGGCGCGCGCTTCTTCCAGTACCGCCACCGCTCCGGAAAGCGGATCCTCGGCGCCATTTACCCACGCGTCGTGATGATTGCCCCGGATCACCCATTCATCCGGAATCGTCGATCCGGGAACTTTTCCGATGACGTCGTAAAGCGGCTTCATATCCCAGTTGGAGAGCATTTTCAGGTGCACTTTCGCCGCGCCTGGCCCGAGGTGATAAGTGATCGGCAATCCGCCTTGCCAGGTTCGCGGAGCAACGCGCCCGGTGATGGCAGCGAGCAACGGTTGAGCGTCGGCGTAAGAAATTGGCAGTACCGGAATCTTCGTCAATGACTTCGATTCCGCAATCGGTATCCGCTTTGCGTCCGCTGTCGCCCCGACTCCCGGCGTCAACGGATCGCCCATATACACCGTGCTGTCCTGCACACTACCCCGTTGCACGCCCTCGCTCGGCCTCCATGCGCCTTCGGGAAATACATCGCCTCCGGCGTAGCCATCGTCCCGTGGGTCTGAATAAATAAGGCAGCCGACGGCGCCATGTTCCGCGCCGACTTGCGGCTTGATGCCGCGCCAGGAATGGCCATAGCGCGCGATGATGATGGCGCCCTTCACGGAAATCCCAAGCCGGTCGAGAATATCGTAATCCTCCGGCAGTCCGTAGTTCACGTACACAAGCGGCGCCGTAACGTCGCCATCAATCGAATACGCGTTGTACGTTGGCAACTGCTCCGCAGTTTGATTTGAAGTGGGATCCTCCGGTACCACGGGCTCCTGCAGCTTCGCCGCGAAGTGCGGTCCACCGTCGACAAGTTCCACCAGCCGCTCTTTCGGGGTTGGATACAGCACGCTGAAACTCTCGATCTGCGTGTCCAGGCCAAATTCCTTGAACTTCGACGCAATCCATTCCGCATTGTCTTTATCGTAAGGCGAACCGACATTGTGCGGGCGCGCCGAAAGCCGCTGCAGGTAAGCCCGCAAATTGTCTGGGCTCGGAATAGCGCGCAGCTTCTCTTCCCACTGGCGTTCCACGCGCGACGATTCCGCCGAGTATCCATAGAGCGGCTGGTCATCCGCCGTGACGCGCGACTTCCACGGGACCAGCGTGCCTGCAAACACACAAATTACTGCCATCGACAATCTTCGATATGCGTTTCCCAATTTTGCCCCCAATATGCGAGATGTGGATTATTTACCGAACCGCGATTCGCTGCAAGTCCACAATTTCTTTCATTTTGTCATTCCGAACGGTGTCTGCTTAGTGAGGAATCGCTCTTTTCTTGGGTTTAGGCCCAAGAGGGATTCCTCGCTTCCCTCGAAATAACTGCTCTTGTTAGTTCTCACAGACCCTCCGCCACTGGACGGTCGAGCCGCAGTATCGTCAAACCCGCCACGGTCAGCAGTATCGCCACACTCACCATCCCTCCAAGAAAGCTCCCCGTCGTTTGCCTCAAATACCCAATCCAGTAAGGCCCGAAACCGCTGCCGAGGTTCCCAAGCGAATTGATCAGCGCGATGCTGCCTGCGGCTGTCGCCACCGTCACTTTGCTTGAGGCCATCGCCCAGAACGGCCCGTTCATCGAGGATGAAGCTGCCAGCGCCACGGCGAACGCCGTCACACTAACAGTCACGCCACTCGCATAGCCCGCCACCACTAACGCCACCGCTCCGGAAAACGCGCACAGCGCAATATGCCAACGCCGCTCGCGCGTGCGGTCGGAGTGCGTGCCCACCAGCACCATCGCCGTCGCCGCAACCAAATACGGCACCGCGGTCAAAAACCCCAGCAGCAAATTCGGCAAGCCACTCAGATGCTTCAACGCGCTCGGCAGCCACAAGTTCACTCCGTAGGTGCAACAGTTCAAGCCAAAATAAGCAACCGCAAATCCCCACAGCCTCGGATTGCTCCACCAACGCCCATCCCTTTCTGCAACGAATTTATTTGGTTGCAATCGCTCGTGTGCCAACTCCTCTCCCAACCAGCCCTTCTCACTGGCCGTCAGCCAGCGGGCTTTCTCCGGACTGTCCGGCAAATAGGTCCCCGCCACCAGACCCAGTACAATCGCTGGCAGCGCTTCCAGCAGGAACATCCATTGCCAGCCAGCAAGCCCGCCTCGATGATTCCACTCCAGCAGGGCTCCGCTGATCGGTCCTCCAATCACGCCTGAAATCGGTCCTGCGGTCATAAATAGCGCCAGCACCCCCGCTCGCGACGAGGCTGGAAACCAGCTGCGCAGGTAGAAAATCACACCGGGAAAGAACCCCGCTTCCGCCGCGCCCAATAGGAATCGCAACGTGTAGAACGATCGCGCTGACACAACGAACAGCATTGCAGCGGAAATAATTCCCCAGAGCACCATCAGGAATGCAATCCAGCGGTGCGCTCCCACGCGCTGCAGCACCAGATTGCTCGGCACTTGAAACAAAAAGTATCCGCCGAAAAAAATTCCGGCTCCTAGGCCATACACGGCATCGCTGAACCCCAGTTGATCCTTCATCTGCAGCGCCGCAAACCCCACGTTGATGCGATCCAGATACGCAACGACGTAGAGCAAAAACAAAAACGGCAGCAGCCGCCCCCGTATTTTCCTCAGAATCCCTATCCCGTCTTTCGCGCTCGATCGCTCCTCTTCAATCTGCCCCAGAATGGCGGCGACAATCGTTTCCACCGGCGCGTCAATGTCCACTACCATTGCGTCCCCCGGCTCTTCCAGCGTCTTGAATTGATCTTCCAGAATCGATTCGCCGGCAAAGTGGCCGGCTCGTTCGCTCAACCGCGCCTCAATCAATTCATACGAACCCTTCAAATACACAAATCGGAGGGCGAGCCCCTGCGACAGCCTGCGCCGGTATTCTTCCTTCAACGCAGAACACGCCAACACCACGCTCTTGCCCTTCGCTTCATTCTCCGCCAATTCATCGTGAATCGCATCCAGCCACGGAAACCGGTCGGCATCCGTCAGCGGTATCCCGAGATGCATTTTTTCCTTGCTGGCAGGAGTGTGGAACTCGTCGGCATCGAGAAGGGCCCAACCCAGCCGCGGCGCCAGGATTTCGGCGATGGTGCTCTTCCCCGAACCGGCCACTCCCATCACGACAACAATCATCGAATCCCCTCGTATAAAGCGGCGCGCCGAGTTTGTCGCAAGCAAGGGGAAGAAGTCCAGCGAATGGCGAGCGACGAAACGCTGGCTTTCACGTCAGCCAGTCGCGCACCCGGTAGTACGCGCCAGCCAACGGCAGCGCCCAGGTATTTCCGCTGCGCAAACCAATAGGCGCGCCATGAAACGATATTTTGGAGAAGGGATTGTCGTCAGCGTCGCCGCAAATCACGCCGGCCAGCTTTGCTCCCATCCAGGTGGCGGCCGCCACGCCATGTCCCGCAAATCCAACCGCGAAATGCATTCCGTCAATCTTTCCCGAGTGCGGCATCACGTCAAACGCGAAATCCAGCGTGCCTCCCCAAACATATTCCACATTGATGTCCCGTAATTGCGGGTACACGCCAATCATGCCGCAGCGCAAAAGCTCCGCGCTCTCTCGCACCGTGTTGTCCGACTCCGGAAAGAATGCCGCCCTGCCCCCGAAAAGCAGGCGATTGGCGGGCGTCAGCCGGTAGTAATACAGAAAATGTTTGGAGTCGTAGATCATGCGGTTGCGCGGGCTCAATTGCCGCGCCAGGTCGGCGGGCAGCGCTTCCGTCGCGATGATGTACGACCCGATGGGAATCACCTTTTTGCGAAGCGATGGCGTCGCTTCCGTCGTGTAGGCGCCGCTCGCCAGCATCACTTCCTTGGCGCTGATCCTTCCGCGCGAAGTCTCTACCAGAAACACCCTCTGGCCGCCCGTCCAAACCGGATCGACGCGCAGCACTCGCGCATGGTCGTATAGCAAAGCTCCGGCGCACTGCGCGGCTTTGCCCAATCCGGCCACGAATTGTGCTGGATTCAGCCCCGCGCTTGTCTCATCCACCATTCCGCCGTAATAGATCTTCGAACCAATTTCCGCGTCCAGCTCGTTTTTGGGCACTATGCGCAAACCGTGATTAAACTCGCGCTTGATCTCAGCAGCCGACTCTGCGAACCCATCGAAGTGGCTCTGTTTGCAGGCCACTTCGAGGTGCCCGCACCGCGAGAAACTGCACTCAATCCGCTCCTCTTTGACAATCTGCTCCACCAGGTCAACCGAATCCAGCGAAGCGGCGTACATGCGCTGCACCAGCTCGCGCCCGTAGCGTGCAATCAACGTCGGCACCGGCAGCTTCATCCCGGTCAGCACCATGCCACCATTGCGGCAGCTCGCACCCCATCCGATGGTCTCCGCTTCCAGGACGGCCACCCGCACGCCTCGTTTCGCCAGCCCGCGCGCCGCCGAAAGCCCGCAAAAGCCTGCGCCGACCACCGCGACGTCCACTCGTTCCGGCAGCGGACCATCCAAGCCGCGCACAGGCTCTGCCACAGTCTGCAACCAGCAGTTCGTCTCTTTGATGGACATGATTTTCTTGAGTCTATCCGGAAGCTCTCGCAACGTACAACCTCGGCCGCGACGAGTGCAACCAGCAGCAAGCGCGCGTGGTCATCCTGAGAGCCGCGCCTGTTGCGGCTCGAAGGATCTCAATCACTGCGCCTATACTCGATTTGTAGGGGGAAATTTCTGCGGATCAAACCCGCCGCAGAACCACGTGCGTAATTTCCGGCGGTGCACCCAGACGTACAGGCGCTCCCACGGTTCCGAGCCCGCGATTTACGTACAACGCCGACAGCCCCTTCGGCGCATTGGGCATCAGCTTGATCGTCTCTCCCAGGCGTTTCGGAACGTCCGGCATCAGCAGCGGCCGGTGATATAGCCCCGCCACGTAGTCGGTGATGAATCGCGCCGGGCTGATGCTCACGTCCAGGATTTCCACTTGCACCTGTCCGCCATGCGTGTGGCCCGCCAGCGAAAGTTCAATTCCCAGTTCCGCCGCGCGATTGAACGTGTTCGGATTGTGCGAAAGCAGGATGTTCGGCATGTCTCGACGGACCAGCGGTTCCACGCCGCTCAGCATTTGCATCTTGCGGCCGCTGGGCGTGCGTTCGCGCTGGTAATCCACGCCAATCAGATTCAATTGTGCGCCCCTATACGTAATCAGCGCATTCTCGCTTCGCAGCAGCTTCATGCCGGCCTGTCGATACAGGCGCTCGGCCAAATCCTCAGCGCGAGCGTAAATCTCGTGATTGCCGTTGCAGCCATAAACGCCGAGCGGGGCGCGCAGATGCCGCACTTCTTCGACGCAATCCGCCATGGAATCGTGCATTCCCGTAATCAAGTCGCCGGTCACCACCGCAAGGTCGGCGCCTACGTCGTTCGCCATGCCCACCGCGCGGCGCACCGATTCGCGCGTCATATAACCGCTCAGGTGAATGTCGCTGATCTGTACGATTTCCATGCCGTCCAGTTCGGGCGGCAGATTCGGCAAAGGAATTTCCACGCGCCGCACTTCATAACGCAGGCGTTCCGCGGCGTATCCGTACATCACGCCAAGGAATGGCGCAGCTCCGGCAACGACACTGGCGGTCCGGAAAAATGAACGTCGCGAGGGATCCGGCACAAAATCCTCGGCAGTGGCCAGGCGCGTAGTCAGCTTGGGTTCGGGATTGGCCGGTGTGGACGTTTTCCAGAACCGGTGCCACAGCCATTCCACTCCATGCACCGACTTGACGCAAAAATATGCCGCCAGGGCGCTTGCAAACCACAACCCGGCAAACGCGCCAATGGGAGAGTGGCTTGGCAAAATTCGCCCATGATCCGGTCGCAGGTTATCGGCAAGGGTGATGATAATGAGCAGTAATCCGCCCAAATAAAGCAGTCGCAGGCCCACCCGCAGTGTCAGGCGGCCCCAATTGGCGGTCACCCTCCACAACGTGCGATACCAAAACCGCTGCGAGAAAAACAGCAGGGCCAGGATCGTCAGCGCGATGCTGCTACGCAGTAAAATCCAGCTCCAATTCAATGGCTCGGCCCCCTCGACCGTGTCTATCTAGAATACCATGCCAGGGCCCACTGGCCCTTTTTTGAAGCTTGCATGCTTTCAGGGAGTAACTGCCCGTGACTTTCCCAAATCTCCATCCGTATTCATTCTATCGCATGATGACGTTCCACGCGATCCGGTTGGATTCGTCCCTTCCCGCCCCGGGCGAGACCTCCGGTGATGTCCTGCGTCTGATAGCTAATAGGAACCCGTCTGCTTCAATCAGTACTAGACACAAAAGGAGAGAAGCGATGAAACGATTTGGTCTGCTTTTTGCACTTCTGCTTGCGGCCTGCCTCGCGGTGCAGCCGCTTCGCGCCCAGGACGCCAAGAAGCCGGAGCCGAAGCCGGCACCCAGCCCCTCTGAAGCGCTGCTGGAGCAATGGAACGATATTGGGCGAAAGCTGATTGCCATGGCCGAGGATTTCCCCGAGGACAAATATGGTTACAAACCTGCCCCCGAGTCTCGCACCTTCAAGGCCAATCTCGTCCATGCTTCAGGCTCCATGTACTACTTCACAGATATAGCCCAGGGCAAGAAACCACGCTACCCCGACGCCTACGCGGGCGACGATTTGAAAACCAAGGCGGACGTAGTAGCGTTCGTGAAGAAGTGCGTGCAGGATGGCGCGGACGTCATCAAAGCCAAAGGTGATAAGGGTCTGAACGAAGCGGTGAACGACGGCGGACCACATCTGGACCGCCTTTATGACCTCGGCTACGGCCTGAACGAGCATTCCGGCGAGCACTATGGCCAACTGGTGGTCTACTACCGTGTCAACGGCCTGGTGCCCCCAGAATCGCGTCCCAAAAAGTAGTTAGCCCTCTTTCAGGGGTGAGGCTGTTTCTTCGATGTAGCACTGGCTTTTAGCCAGCCAAGCGCAAAATAACGGAAGAGGCACGATGCACCGTGCCTCTTCTGTTACCTATCCCGCCGCGGTCCCCGCGATTCCCTTCTCCAATACTCTCTTCAACTCCTCCGGATCGCCCACAGGTGGCAAACAACTCGTCCCCGAACAAACCACGGCCACGGCTTTGTCTTTCGGCAAATGAGGAAGCGTCTGCCGCAGCGCCGCCGGTAGATTCTCCAAAGAAGATTCCGGCGTGAAGCGCAACACTGCTTTGCCTAACCGGAAGACGCCATTGGCCGCTTCCTCAAGCTTCTGCGCCGTGGCATCTCCTGCCGGCCCAGTGATCACCACCTGCGTCGGATGCTCCGAAAATAGCACCGCCGCCAGCCCGTAGGTCGCTGCGAACAATCCATATTGCGCCGCGATTCCCGCGAATGCTTCGAGGGTCTTGTTCGCCCAATCGTAATATCGCCGATCCTCAGTGTACGCGTGCATGCGCGTCAGGGCCATGACCGCCGCGGAATTCGTTCCCGGCGTCGGCGAATCCTGGAACGGCTTCCGCCGGACCTCCAGCCCCCCCATCGGCGGAGCGTCAGCAGCCCGGTCAAAGAACCCGTCACCTTCCACGTCGCCATATTTCTCGATGGTCAAATCCATCGTGCGCTGTGCCGCACGGAAATATTTGGGATTAAGTGTCTCGTCGTAAGCATCCAGCAAAGCCAGCACGCCAAATACTTGGTCGTCCAACGACCCGCGCAGTGCCGGCCCGCCAATGCGATGCGCAAAGCCCTGCTCCTCGCTCCAAGCTTCTTGCAGCATGCGCTCCAGCGTCTTGAGCGCAAACGCCTGGCACCCGGATGCGAGTTCTCCCGCCAGGATGCGGCCCGCCGCAAGATAAGCAGAGGCAAACATCGCGTTCCAGCTCACATACATCGTTTTGTCGATGAATGGCGTTGGCCGCCGCAAACGCGCCGCAAGCAACTTGTGCTTCGCACTGGCGATCGTCAGTCGCACGCTCGATTCTTCCAACCCCAGGGTCCGGGCAATCTCCGCGGCGTCGCGCGCAATCCACAGCACATTCTTCGCCGGGTTGTGATGCATCTCCCCGTGCGCTTCTACGTCGAAATACAATTCCATGATGCGCGCCTCTTCTTTCGAAAGCGCGACGCGAAGTTCATCCAGCGTCCAGGTGAAATAATCGCCGTCGTCATCTAGGGAATAGTCAGCATCCTGGCTGGCATAAAACCCTCCGCCTTGCTGGTCCGAGAGCAGTTCGTTGACCCACCCGATAATTCCCTGCGCGGTGTCTCGCAAGAAAGGATTCTTGGTGACCTGCCAGCCGTGCAGATAATTTTTTAGCAGCTCCGAATTGTCGTAACTCATCTTCTCGAAATGCGGCACCAGCCAGCGTTCGTCCACCGAGTAACGATGGAAGCCACCCGCGAGCTGGTCGTACGCCCCACCCTGGGCCATTTTCTCGAGCGTGGTCTCCGCCATCGCGAGCAGGTGCTTCTCGCCCGTCTGCCGATAGCGCTCCAGGAGCAGATCGACGGCCGACGCATGCGGGAATTTCGGCGTCGTCCCGAAGCCGCCATTGCGAGTATCGAAGAGCTGCGTGATCGCGCCGATCTGCGCATCCACCACGGCAAGATTAAATTCCGCTCGCGCTCCCGCAAACGCTTCCGCCTTCGCCACGGACTCCGATAACGATTCCGCGGTGCGCATCAGATCATCGCGTTTGTTCTTGTATGCATCCGCCACCGCCAACAGCACGCGGCGAAACCCGGGCCTCCCTTGCTGATCCTCCGGCGGAAAATAGGTCCCGCCAAAAAACGGTTTGCCGTCCGGCATCAAGAATCCGGTAAGCGGCCATCCTCCTTGCCCGCTGATGGCGCTGATCGCCGACTGGTATCGCGAATCGACGTCCGGACGTTCGTCGCGATCCACCTTCACCGGCACAAAGTGTTCGTTGATGACCCTCGCGATTTCCGGATTCTCGTAGCTCTCTCGGTCGATCACGTGGCACCAGTGGCACCACACCGCGCCGATATCCAGCAGGATAGGTTTGTCTTCGTTCTTCGCGCGCGCAAATGCGGCTTCGCCCCATTCGCACCAATCAATCGGTTGGTGTGCCGCCGAGCGGAGATACGGACTCGCTGAGTCTTTCAGACTGTTCTCGGTCATTTGAGCGGCTCCGTTCGAGGGCTTGCTGGGAAGTCTTATCGTTTCGTTGTGTAGAAATTGGCGGGACGCCTTCGCGCGTCGATCAGTACCGCCGCAATCGAGACTACTTCACTGCACCTGGTCGCCTGGGCCTAGGTCTCGCGGGTCAATCGGCTTTCGTCCGGCGTAGCCTTCGTCCTGCCGGTGGTAATACCGGATGCGTTCTTCGCCCAGCTTCCAGCAGAGATACACTTCTTCGTTGTTCAGCACCGACGGAAAATCCAGCAATCCCACATCCAGGTCCTTCACCAGGCAGCCCGTGGACAAAATCTTTTCCAGGTTTGTCTTCATCAGTTCCGCCAGGCTCTGGTGCGCCATGCGTTTTTCCGCCAGCTTCGCGTAGGGTACCAGCACCCCTCCCATCATCAGAATGCGCGTGGAAACCGCGGTGAGTTCCTGATCGAGTTCGGAAAGTTTCTTGCGCGCGTCGATCGCCTCGATCAGAAACGGTTCCAGCTCGCGCCGCGTGCGCTCCGCTTCGGTGAGCGTGAAAATTCGTTGTGGTGGCTCCGGTACTTCCTCGGGATCTTCGTCGTGTTCCGCCATGCCTTCTCCGTGCCGCGTGACTACCGCGAATTCTCGCGTCCTTTCGCCTATCGCAAAGCCAGCATGCGGTCCAACGCCACTTTCGCGAATTCCCGCGTGTGCTCGTCCACCGAAATCTGGTTCACTATATTTCCCGCCGCAAGATTTTCCAGCGCCCACAGCAGGTGCTGCGGCGTTATCCGGAACATCGTGGTGCACACGCACACGCTCGGATCCAGCGACATCACTTTGCGGTCCTTTATTTCCTTGCTTAGCCGGTTCACCAAGTGGATTTCCGTGCCTACGGCCCATTCGCTTCCCACCGGCGACGCCAGGATGGAGTTCACGATCCCTTCCGTCGAGCCAATTTCATCCGCGTCCTGCGCCACTTCGAACCGGCATTCCGGATGCACGATCACGCGGATTCCAGGGTGCTGTTTCCGCACGTTCGCAATGTGCTCCGGCGTGAAGCGTTGGTGTACCGAGCAATAACCCTTCCACAAAATCACTTTCGCCTTCCGCAGCGCTTCCGGAGTATTTCCTCCCAGATCCTGGAATGGATCCCACACCACCATCTCGTCCAGCGGAATCCCCAGGCGATAACCGGTGTTGCGGCCCAGATGCTCATCCGGGAGAAACAAAACTTTTTCGCCGCGCACAAACGCCCACTTCATTACCGCTGCCGCGTTGCTGCTCGTGCACACCGATCCGCCATGTTCTCCGGTGAACGACTTGATGGCCGCCGTCGAATTCATATACGTCACGGGAATAATCTTGTTCCTATCCAGTACGAGGGCCAGCTCGTCCCAGCACGATTCCACCTGGCCGATATCCGCCATATCCGCCATCGAGCATCCGGCATTCAAATCCGGCAGCACCACAATCTGCTGATCTCTCCGCAGAATGTCCGCGCTTTCAGCCATGAAATGCACGCCGCAAAACACGATGTATTTTCCATCGGCTTGTGAAGCTTGCTGCGATAGTTTCAGCGAGTCGCCGCGAAAATCCGAAAATTTCACCACTTCATCGCGCTGGTAGTGATGCCCCAGGATCACCACGTCGCTGCCAAGTTTGCACTTTGCCGCCGCAATGCGGTCATCCAGGGTGTTGTCGGGCACCAACAGGTACGAGTCGAAATCGCAGCCCACGCCCTTTTCAATTTCCGGCGCGCGCAACGTGTCGGGTTGCTGCAATCCCGCCAGCGATGCATAGGAGATAGTGGTAAGGCCTGCCATGGTGTCCTGTTGTAAGGCTCTTGTTTCCTGATCCGTTAGATGAATTCTTACGCCTTTTGGTGAGATTTACCAGCGGTTCGCGCCGCGGCTGGTGCTGCGGCGCGCCATTGAATCACTTCATCCCCCGATGAACACCATGGTTCGCGATGGCGGCACAAACCCTGGCTCATTGATTCGGTGCCCCTCTTCTTTTTCCATCACCACGGAATTCACCCACGCAATAATTTCTTTATCCGAAGCATTCGCACGCAGCAGTGCACGCAAATCGCGGTCTTCTTTGCTGAACAGGCAGGTGCGTAGCTTTCCATCGGCCGTCAGCCGAATTCGCGAGCAATGCCCGCAAAACGCCTGCGTCACCGGCGCTATCAAGCCGATTTCGCCCGGTACGCCATCCGCAAAACGGTACTTCCGCGCCGTTTCGCTCACTTCGTGAGGAATCTGCTCGAGCGGCCACTGCGCGTTGATCCTCTGAAACACTTCCGCGGCGGGCACCACCAGGCTGCGCGACCAGTGCCGGTCGGCGTCCAGCGGCATGAATTCGATGAAGCGCATGATCACGCCGCGCTCCCGCGCAAACGCCGCGAAGGCTTCCACCTCATCATCGTTCAGGCCCCGCACGAGCACCGCGTTTATTTTTGCCGGCGCTAACCTGGAAGCCTGCACGGTGTCGATTCCCCTTATCACTTTGTCATAGGAACGCGTGCGGGTAATTTCCTCGAACCTCATCGGGTCCAGCGAATCCAGGCTGATGTTGATGCGATTCAGCCCCGCGTCCATCAATTTCTGGCAACGCTCGGCCAGCAGGTGTCCGTTCGTCGTGATCGATAGATCCTGCACGCCAAAATCACGCAGCCGCGCGATGAACGACTCGACCCCTTCCCGCACCAGGGGTTCGCCGCCCGTAATGCGCACCTTGCGGATCCCCAGGCCCACGAAAATCCGCGCTAAGCGTTCCAGTTCTGCCCACGACAGAATTTCGTCGTGGTCGCGGTAATTCTCCGGGTCAGCCGAGCGGCAATACACGCAACGAAAATTGCAGCGGTCAGTGACCGAAATTCGCAAGTCTGTGATCTGGCGGCCGAACTTGTCGTAGAGGCTCATAAGTCTCATCGAAACAAAAAACCCGATTCGCGATGGAATCGGGCTAGCGACGAAAATCCGTAGATTTCCGTCTAACGAGCTCCTTTCCAAGCACGGGAGGCCCGGGCGTTTCCACCCAAACCCTCGGCGAACGATGGCCGTCCGCCTCGCCCCGCAGCCGTGGATGTCTCTCCCGTAGGCCTGCAGGATCGGAGTTTACTCGCTAAGTTTACCGCCGTTTTTCAGGCAGTGCAATTCTGGATTCTCCCGATCTCGGCTCGCCCCGATACCTTCCGTGACTGTGATACAGTCTGCTAACAGCATGAGAATCTTCATCTTGGGTGCAGGGGCCACGGGCTCCCTTCTGGCTCAACTACTGGAGCGCCGAGGCCATTTGGTCTGGTGTGGCGATCGCGACCCCGCTCGGGCTCATCGTTTTCTCGGCAAACAATCCATTATTCCTGTGGCCAAGGTGAACGCGCGCAACCTCCGCGGCATCGTGCGCGCCGCCAAGGGCTGCAATCTCATCATCAACGCCTCCGCCTCGGTCTTCAACGAAATCGTTTTGCGCGCCGCCCTGCGTTTGCGTGCGCACTACCTGGACCTCAGCTCACACCTCACACGCAATCCCTTCAAGGTTGAACAATTCCGTTACTCCAAGAAATTCGAAGAAAAGCGTCGCACCGCCTTAATCAATACGGGTGCGGCACCGGGATTGACGAACCTGCTGGTCAAACGCGCTGCCGAGCTTCTCGACGAAGTCTATTCCGTTCACATTCGCCTATACGAGAGCAGCGAAAGCGACGATCCCATTTCCCAGTGGTCTCCGGAAGTTTCCTTCGATGAGGCCATTTCTAATCCCCGCATCTACCGCCGCAAGAAATTTCAGTTCGGCAAGCGTTTCTCCGAACTTGAGAAATTCCGCTTTCCTGAGCCGATTGGCCCGGCCAACGTAGTGCTCGCGGCACAAGATGAAGTTGCCACGCTTCCTTATTCGATCTCCATGCGCGATCTGGATGTAAAAATTGGCGGGAATGAAATTGACCGCTTACGCCGCTGGTACAAGCAAGGGAGACTCACCAAATCGCAAGGCATGAACCGCGGCCACTTTCCCGCAACTTCTTCCCCGCGCAAGATCGCAGCCCTGATTCGCCGAGGAATTCTGCAAAACGCGAGATTCGCCTCCGCAGTGCTCGTACGCGGCGTGAAGCACGGCCCGAAAGAGGACCAACAGTTGCTCATCCGCAGCGACGCCACTTTCCCAACCCTCTATCAGATCCGCCGGCAGGGACGATTCACAACCCCGGTAGCTTATGCGACCGCCCACGTCGCCGCTCTTTTCGTCAATCATTTTCCCAAGGATCTCTACGGCGTGTATGCCCCGGAAATGCTGCCGGCCCCGATGCGCCGTGCAATTCTCGCAGGCATTCGCAAGAATGGCGTGAAGCTAACGCACAAAATTACGCCACTGAAAACAGTTGAGGACGACGACCTCCTCTGACCAAAGCTCTCGATTGTCCGGAAGTCTCTACAGGGCGCCCGTTGTGTCTTGCGTGGTCATGCTGAAAGACGTGCCGTTTGCGTCTGGAAGGATCTCAACGCCAACAATTTACCGGACGTGATTTTTGGCCATGAATTACAACTGCGTGGGGAGCGCAATAGCAGCGGCCACGCAAAGAATAAAGGTGACCGCCTCTTCAACCGCGATGAAGCTCTTTCGGCATGGGTCCGCGCCGCAAATCTAAAACAGCAGTCTACTCTCGCCGGGCGTTCGCTACGATACAAGTTTATAACTGAATTAACAGCACCGGTTCGGACGCGAATATTTCCGGTTCAGTTGTTCGACATAGAATTCCGCCGGCGTCAACGTCTCCTGCCGGCTGCTGCGCTTGACGCACACCAGATACCGGTCGTACGCCGCGTCGCCGCTCCACTCCCGCAGCCCGCGCCACAACAAGCCCGCGCCCCGCCTCACGATTTGCAGCGCGCGCTTCATCAGTCGCCCTCCGCCCACTGCGTCGCAATGTACGGCGTCTCGTACAGAACCGGCTCCTTCTTCCTCCGCAAAATGATGTACCACTGCACAACCGCTTCGCCGAGCAGCACCAGGATCATCACCGCCAAAACAGCCGTGACGGCCGCATCCAGCCGTTGATTGAAAACGCCCCGTTGCGCTTCAACAATCTTGTCGGCCGCGATTTTTCCCGCGGCAATCTGCGCGGCCTGTGCGTTAGCCGCCGCCAAAAACCCGATCCGCGGATTCGCGCTGAATATTTTCTGGTAACTCGCGGTCATGGTGATAATCACGATCCAAATCATCGGCAGCAGCGTCACCCAGATCCAGCGCAAGCGGCCCATCTTCAGCAAAATCGTGGTCGCCACCACCAGCGCCACCGCCGCCAGCAATTGGTTCGAGATCCCGAACAACGGCCACAGCGAATTGATTCCACCCAGCGGATCGATCACCCCCTGGTACAGAAAATATCCCCACGCGCCAACGATCAACGCGCTCGACAACAGTATCGCGGGCATCCAATTCATTCGCCCTATCGGCTTCCACACGCGCCCGCCAAGTTCCTGCACCATGAAGCGACCCACGCGCGTTCCCGCATCCAGCACCGTCAAAATAAAAAGCGCCTCAAACATAATTGCGAAGTGATACCAGATGCTCAGCAGTCGGTCTCCTCCAATCGTGTTCGAAAAAATCTGTGCCATGCCCACGGCGAGCGACGGCGCGCCGCCCGCACGATTCAGCAGCGTTTGCTCGCCAACCGCATGCGCCAGGCTCGTCATCGTCCCAGCTGTCACCGGATATCCCCAAGCGGAAATGGTTTGCGCCGCCGCCTCCGGACTCGCGCCCACGATTCCCGCAGGGCTATTAATCGCGAAATACACTCCCGGCGGCATCGCGCACGCCGCCACCATCGCCATCACGCCCACGAACGACTCCAGCAGCATTGCGCCGTAGCCAATAAAACGCGCATGGCCTTCACGTTGAATCATCTTCGGTGTCGTGCCGCTCGAAATCAGCGAATGAAACCCGCTGATCGCGCCGCACGCGATGGTAATGAAGCAGAACGGAAATATTTTCCCCGCAAACACTGGCCCGGTCCCGTCCACGAACCGCGTCAACGGCGGCATCAGCACTTGCGGCCGCACCAGAAGAATCCCAGCTGCGAGAGAAAAGATAGCTCCGGCTTTGATAAACGCGCTCAGGTAATCGCGCGGCGCCAGCAGCAGCCAAACCGGCAGCGCCGACGCCGCAAAACCGTAGGCGATCAGCGCAAACGCCAGCGACACGCCGCTAAACGTGAATGCCTTCGCCCAAGCAGCGGAGTCCGCCACCCATTGCCCGGCCACCACCGAGAACAACACCAGCGCAACACCAATCAGCGATGCTTCCAGTACGCGTCCTGGCCGCAAGAATCTCAGATACACGCCCAGTAAAATAGCGATGGGAATAGTCATGGCCAAAGTGAACGTAGCCCACGGCGAAGACTTCAGCGCGTTCACGATCACTAGCGCTACCACTCCCAGCAAAATGATCATGATCGCCAGCACCGCAAGCTGGGCGATGAATCCTCCGCGCCGGCTCACTTCGTTGCGCGCCATCTCGCCCAGCGTTTTTCCGTCGCGCCGTATCGAGCAGAACAAAATCACAAAATCCTGCACGCAGCCGGCAAAAGCCGCCCCCGCAATCAGCCACAATGTTCCCGGCAAATAGCCAAACTGCGCTGCCAGCGTTGGCCCCACTAGCGGACCCGGGCCGGCAATGGCTGCGAAATGATGGCCGAAAAGAACCCATTTATTAGTCGGGACAAAGTCGCGTCCATCGTCGCGCCGTTCCGCCGGCGTCGCTCGTGTATTGTCCAACGCCAGCAATTTCGCCGCGATGAACGCCGAGTACAAGCGATACGCCACCACGTAGAAACACCCCGCCGCCAGCACGAACCAAGTGGCATTGATGGGCTCTCCGCGATGGAAAGCAATCGTCCCCAGAGCCGTAGCCCCAAGCAAAGCCACGGCTACCCAGGCGATGATTTTCACCAGCGATTTCATGGGACTGAACTCGAACTCGTCCGGATGAACTCCTTCAACTCTTTCTCCAGCTTCACCAGCGATGGTTGATGAACATACATCATGTGCCCAGCTTCGTAGTAGCCGCCGGTCAGGTGCCCGCGCAGCGTGGGGTCAAGCCCCAGGTGATCGAACGTGTAGTCGGCAGCAAAAAATGGCGTGGCCAGATCATAGTAGCCCTTGGCAACGTAAACGCGCAGAAATGGATTCTCCGTCATCGCGCTGCGCAATGTATTGGCCACGTTCACATATCGATTCTCGTACGGCTGAAAATTCCAGGGACGCACCCGGCCGGTCAAAAATTCGTAGGGCAGATCGCTCTCGAATTTCAGATCCCCTCGCACGTAATCATTAAACGTCGCCGTGTAAGGGCCAACGATCGCGGCCATGCTCGGGTCGTATTCCGGTCGTGAACCCGCGGCATCTTCGTCGATGCCTTTAAACCGTCCGTCTAGCCGGCCCACCGTTCGCCGCTCGTTGATCAGCAATTCCTTATCGAAACGCATGATTTCGATGCGCAGATTGCTGCGGTCCACATAGTCAACCGGCAATCCCGTCAGCCGCGCCACCTTTTGCGCAACCTCTGCCCTGCGCGCGGCCGTTATCTTGTCGCCTTCCATCAGCGCTCCGGTATATTCCCCTGATGCAAAACTGCGCGATTCATCAATGGCCTTTTGCAAATCCCCTTGCAGGTCCGCCGGAAGCTTCTTGTGATACCACGCAATCGCGGTGTAGGTGGGCAGATACAAAATGTAAGGCAGATCATTGCCACGGTCGAATTCCGCCGTCTGGAAATTCAGGATTGAAGAGATCAGGATAATTCCATTCAGATACATCCCATAGCGGTTCTGTAAATAACCAGACAGCCCGGCAGCGCGCGTCGTGCCGTAACTTTCCCCCGCCAGGAATTTCGGTGAGGTCCATCGCTTGTTGCGCGTCGCATACAAGCGGATGAAATCGCCGACAGATTCCACGTCTTCTTCGATGCCGTGGAATTGCTTGGGCTGCTCGCCGGGAACCGCGCGGCTGAACCCCGTGGAAACCGGGTCGATGAACACCAGGTCCGTAACGTCGAGCAAGGAATACTCATTGTCGACAAGCTTGTACGGTGGGCCCAACAGCTCCCCCGCATCGCCCATCTCTACTCGTCGCGGCCCGAACGCTCCCAAATGCAGCCAAATCGAAGCTGAGCCCGGTCCGCCGTTAAACGAGAATGTCATCGGCCGCTTGGTCAAGTCGCCGGCATCATCCTTCGTATAGGCAATGTAAAACACGCTGGCCTTCGGCGTGCCGTCCTCCAGCTTCAGCAAAATTGTGCCCGCCGTCGCCGTGTACTTAATCTCTTGCCCGCCAATACGGATTGTGTGCTTGGTCTGCACCACCTTCTCTTCGGGCGGCTTCTTTTCCTCTTTAGGTTTTTCCCCGGCTTTCTCGGACGGTTTTTCCCCGGGTTTCTCCGACGGTTTTTCTTCCGTCTTCTCCGCAGGCTTCTGCGCAGCAGCGCCCGGCCTCTGGGCGTATGCACTGCCGCCCGCAGTCACCACAAACATTCCGGCGATCACCAAATACGCAAATCTAGGCATGAAGTGTGCCCTTCCTGCACTGCATGTAACTGACGCTGCGTCAGGCATCCTATGCGACTCTGCCCGCACCGTCAATTTCCTTCATGCCGTCGATTTCCGTAGGTGCGTCAGCGGTCAGTCGGGAATGCTCGTGAATTTCAGTATTGGATACACTTCGCGGAACATTTTCATTATGTCTTTCAGAAAGAATGGCGACGTGGCGGCAGACGGCTTCATTTTCTTTCGCACAATCCAGGCTTGGATGCGCTTCCAGCCTTCGGCTCCGGTGGGCCAGCCTTCGTGCTTGGTCCATTCCCCTTTTTCCGTGGTGTACCAGTAGCTCTCGTATTTTTTCGCGAGTCGCTTTTTTTGTTGCGCCACCCACCTTGGATTGGCGAGCACGCGTGGTTCGGCAATCAACGCGATGACCGATTCCCTACGCTTGCCGCCTGAATAAATCCGGAATCCCGCCGTAACCGTGTTCGCCGAAAGGCCCACATAAAGCTGCCCGGTTTCACCATCGTGCGTGCTCGGCACCTGAAATTTCAGGTACATGTGCGTTTTATAGAGAGTCTTGTCCTTGGCGAATCGGATATCGCGGTTGATGCGAGAAAAGTTCGCGCCGGTTCGCCCGCTCACGTCAAAGCGCTCGTCAAGCTCCAGAATGCTTGGCGTCAGTTCCTCCAGCAACCGTCGCATCGGCTGAACCAACGAAGCTTGATAGCGCTCGCGATTCGCATCCATCCACACTTTCTTGTTGTTTCTTCCAAGCTGCCGAAAAAAGTCGAATGTATCTTTGCCTAGAACAGACTTCGCGGTTGCCATGAATTCCTCTCTCGCTGTAAAGGAATTCAGACTACACCATTCCCATTGGACGTCAATTGCACTATCCTTTTGCCCGCAGCCGGAAAGCATCCGTCTGCTGTAATCATCCCCAGGCAGGTGAGGTCTATGCCGTCCAAGCGATTCCGCCCAACTATTTTTCTTGCGGCCATTTCCTTTATAACTTCTCCTGTTCTCGCCGCCGACGGAACGAAATCTACAAAAACCGAATCTTGGAAAGCCGAAGACATTATCTACGACGAGTCCGTCAGCGATTTTCACATTTCCCCTGACGGGCACTGGCTGGTCTGGGCGAAAAGCGACGGCGACAAGGAGAAAGATTCCCGCGTCTCTAATCTGTTCCTCTCCAGCCTCACGGAAGAACGCGAAATCCAGTTGACTCGTGGCGCCGACAACAGCCGCTTGCCGCGTTGGTCTCCCGATGGGGAATGGATCGGCTTTGTCAGCGGAAAGCCGCGGCCGCAAGCCAAGCCAGACACAGCGCCGGTGCAGATTTGGCTGATCAGCTCGCGCGGGGGCGAACCCTATCCGCTTACCGAACTTGCCCGCGCGCCGCGGCAACTCGAGTGGTTGGACAAAGACACGATTATCTTCAGCGCGGAAGAGGATCCCAGCGCCTACGAGCAAGCCCTCAAAAAGAAAAAAGATGATTCGGAAATTGTTGACGACTCGGACCACGCGCCTCCCGTACGGCTTTTCAAGGTCAACGTGAAAGACAAGAAGATCACGCGCCTCACCACCAACACCGACTGGATCCAGGATTGGAGCGTTTCCAAAGATGGCAAGTACGCCGTGGCGGTTCATGCCAAAAGCCTGCATTACACTTTCGACCAAAAAACTCCTCCCGTGACCATGCTGCACAATATCTCTGATGGAGCCGCAAAGCAGGTCTTCACCGAAGGGCGCCTCCGCCCCGTCGGTCTTCGCTGGGCCTTGGACAATTCCGGTTTCTACGCCTTCATTCCCTTCTCCAACGACCCGAAATTCCTGACTGCCACGATTGAACAGTTGTATTTCTACGACCTCGCCACGGGAAAGCACATGCAAGTGCCGCTGGACTGGGAAAACGGTTTGGCGCGCGCGCTGCAGCCCACTCAAGATGGCTTCTACGCACTGCTCGCAGCGGGCTATCACTTCAAGGCCGCTCACTACACGCGCGATAAATCTGGCGATATCTGGACCTGGAAGCACGCCATGCTCGAAGGAGATCACTCACAAAATATCAACGGCCTCGACGTCACGGAAGACGGCAAGACGTTTGTCTACTACTATTCCACCGCGAGCAGCATGCCGCAGCTTTTCCGGGCGCAGGTTGACGACGACAAACTCAGCAGTCCTGTGCAGCTCACCAAGTTGAACGACAAGCTCATCAAGTCGCGCGCGTTCGCGAAGACCGAAGTCGTCCGCTGGAAAGGTGCGGACAACGACGAAGTCGAAGGCATTCTCTATTACCCGAATCCGTATGACCCGGCAAAAAAGTATCCGCTGATTACTGCGATTCATGGGGGCCCAACGGGCGCGGACTTGGACGCGTGGGATGACAACTGGGCCTATCCGATGAACTTGCTGGCGCAGCGCGGAGCGTTCCTTCTGCGGCCGAATTATCATGGCAGCGGAAACTACGGGCTAAAGTGGGTGGAATCGATCTGCTGCGGAAAGTATTACGACCTGGAAACGCCGGACATCAATCAGGGTGTCGATTCTCTGATCAGCAAGGGATTAGTTGATCCGGACAAGATTGCCACGCTGGGCTGGTCGAACGGATCGATTCTCTCGATCAGTCTGATCACCACATATCCTTCGCGCTACAAGGCCGCGGTGGTTGGCGCGGGGGATGTCGAATGGATCAGCGATTGGGGCAACGTGGTTTTTGGCGACTCGTTTGATTCCTACTATTTCGGTAAGTCGCCGATGGAAGATCCGCAGCTGTACATCCGCAAATCTCCATTCTTCAAGATGGATAAGGTTCAAGCGGCGGTGCTGATTTTTCACGGCACAGCCGACAACCAGGTCCCTCCCGCGCAAAGCTGGTCATTTTTCCGCGCGCTGCAATATTACGGAAAAGTGCCGGTAAAATTCGTGGTTTTTCCCGGCGAACCGCACGGGCCACGTAAACTGACGCACCAGGTGCGCAAGGTTGAGGATGAAATGGCATGGTTCGATCAATATTTCTTCAAGAGCACTCCGCCGCCGAACGAAGCGCTGAAATCCGGTTCACCCTTGGACACCGCGATACGAACGAAAAACGCTGCGCGCAGCGGCGGTGCGTACGGCGCGCCGTTCGCCGGGAAAGGCAAGTCCGTGCTGATTCCCGAGGTGGTAAAACGCGGCGAATTGGAAATTGGACGCTGCGAAGTGACGCGCGCGCAATTCTCCGCGTTCGACAGCCACTACAATATGCCGCCGGGCACGGAAAACTATCCAGCGAACGGTATCTCGCTCGAGCAAGCCACAGCGTACGTCGATTGGCTGTCGAAGCTGACAGGGCAAACCTGGCGCGTGCCGGATGAGAAGGAAGTTGCCGCGCTCCACGCAAGCACAGAAGGCGAAAACACGCTGGATTACTGGGCGGGTTACGCGGCGAATCCCGATGACACAAACCGTTTGCGCGAAAAGGTGAAAGAACTTGGCGGAACCGCACCGCTGCTGAAACCTGCCGGAAGTTTTCCCGGCCAGGGACAAGAGAAAGAGGAGTTGATCTTTGACCTCGGCGGAAATGCGGCGGAATGGGTGTTGACAGCGGATGGAAGAGGCAAAGTGCTCGGAGGCAGTGCAGATTGTCCTGCTGATCCCCGGTCGTCGTGCGCGCCGGCGACAGAATACGTTGGATTCCGCGTTGTGAGAGGCGCAGCGAAGCCAAGCGCGGCGACCACAACGACGAAGGAATAGCCTGCCTGCGAATGCGCGGTAGCCGCTGGCGTTGTGGCCGCACGGCGGCGAAGGCCGCGGCAACGACAACGTAAAACAGATCACGCACGGCAATGAGAAAGGGATGCACGTGTGCATCGCCAGCGAAGTACAGTCGCAATTTCGCGCATTTGTACCGGCGCCACAGTGCCACGTGAGAGAGAACTGGTCCGACGCGGAACCGAATCAGCCAACCAACGCGCTGCAACCGGCGTGTGTGGTGGTCGCTGCTGCAAACGCATCCGGAAAAATGGTCGGCCGCGGCGGTGCTGGCGGCTTACGATAATTTCACCGCGCCGATGTCCATCAACCGGATTCCCTTGTGGGTGTTTCAAGGAGATGCCGACCGGAGCGTTCCCGTGGATCTGGTGCGGGAAATGATGAAGCAACTGAAGAAGCTGAACGCCAACTTGCCCTACACCGAATACCACAACGTGGATCACGATGTTTGGAACCGGGCGTTTGCGGAGCCAGAGCTGGTGGCGTGGCTGTCGTCGCGGCGGCGCAGGAACCGGCAGAAGGCCAAGTTGGCACTGGCGCGGCTCCCGCGAATCATTAAGATAGTGGCATGAGCCAATTCACACCGACCGACCGCACGCAAGTTAAACGGCTGCCGAAGCGTGGGAACTACGATCGCGAAGCGGTTTACAACATTCTGGATACCGCGTTTGTCTGCCACGTAGGATTCACCGTGGACGGCCAGCCATTCGTGATCCCCACAAATTACGGCCGCTCGGGCGATACGTTGTATCTGCACGGCTCGGCGGCCAGCCGCATGCTGAATACGTTGAGCGCCGGCGTGCCGGTTTGCGTAACGGTGACGCACGTGGATGGATTGGTGCTGGCGCGCTCGGCGTTTCATCATTCGGTGAATTACCGCTCCGTGGTGATCCTGGGCAAAGCGCAACTGGTGGAAGATCCCGCGGAAAAAATGGAAGCGCTGCGCATCTTTACCGAGCATGTGATGAAGGGACGCTGGAACGATGTGCGCATCCCGACGGAGCAGGAGTTGAAAGCCACCACCGTGCTGTCTTTGCCGCTGGAGGAAGTGTCCGCGAAAGTGCGCACAGGCGGGCCGATTGACGATGAACCAGACTACGCGTTGCCGGTGTGGGCCGGCGTGCTGCCGCTGGAAACGGTAGCAAAGACGCCGCTGCCCGATGCGCAGCGGAAGAATGATCCTCCGATTCCGGAGTACTTGAAGAACTACAAGCGCTGAACCGTCGAAAATCGCCATTCCGAAAATAGAATATAGAAACTCGAAACTGGAAAAGCGGAACGCTGCCGCTGCTCGCGCCCCTCCCAAGAAAAAACAAGAAGGGGCTGGCGCAATCGGCGGCCTGCGGCATCCCTCCGCGAGAAAGAGGAGTATACTGCGCGAACGAGGAGGGACCATGTTGCAACAAGTGAATCAGACAGAAGCCCGGGACCTCGAGTGGTCTTGTCAGGGGGTCTCGCCGATCGATGAGCCTTGCGACGCTTGGGCCACCTACCACTGCGGAATCTGCGGCCGGTGGTTTTGCGCGGTCCACGCCGAGGATGAGGCCTGGCACCATTGCGCGCTGGAACCGGGCGATGTAGGCGGCGAAGGCTAGCTGCGGTCTGGCGGCAGTGTCCCCGGTTAATGGCGGAGTCCTCAGGGGCTGAAGCCCAATTTAGGGTAGGGCGGTAGTGTTGGAGCCCTTCGATGCGCAGGATAAACGGAAGCTCCGACCCGCTAAAGGGAGAAGCAAGAGCGCCGGCCTGCCCTTGCAAGGTCAGGATGGAAAGTCGGCCAGTACAAAGGCTGGGACGTTCGAATATTATACCGCTTCAATACTATTATTATTTGATGAATTAAGTTATCATGCGCTGTGAGGATCCGGGCCCGATCTTTCTGCGCCTCGCCGCTCCTCACTCCGGTCGTGCCCTCCCGCAAATTTCACTTAACTCCTTCGATTCACATAGATTCGTATACCTACGTCTGCATCTGCTTCGTTTTGATATACATCTGCGAAACGCCCCGGGGGGCAAGTATACAAACAGGTAAGCACTTGGCGCGGCTCTCGGCAAGCGGGCTGACAATCATGGAGACGATGCAACCCAAAAGCGGACGGCCTCGGAAAGCCGCCCCTACATAACCAAGGCGAGAAGTCCCGATGTGGCGCAGCGGTGGGTAGGCAAGAGTGGAGATTACTTGCGGACGGCGGAACGGGGGATGCGGCGCTGGTTGGCTAGAGAACCGGTCGAGATTGGTTGGCGCAACCACTTGGCGATGGGAACGAGAACGTTGCGACGGCGCAAGGCCGGCTTTCTGGTGGCGGCGGTCGTGGCAACGGTGGCAGTGGCCGCCTCAGGACTAAGCTCTTTGGCAGGCGAAGGCATCGTAAGGGCGCGGAAAACCTGGCGGCAATCACGGAACAGGGAGAGCAGAACGGAGCGAGAGTAGTACACCACGCCGTGGAAAAAGGTCGGCGAGTCCAGCCGGATGAACGCAGAGGCCTTGCGGGCGAAAACGGACATGACCTTTTGCGATTTATGCCTGTGCCAATACTTGGGAACAACGGGAATCGGCGGAGCTTCGCTAAGCTCGGGAAGCCATGAGGCGTAGGCAACAGGAGCCACAGGCTCCGGCAGTTCCTGAGGAGCAGGGCAAGACGGCCCAGGGATCGCGTCGACCGGATGCGCTGGAGGTGGCAGGGGCACCGGACTGGCACTCACGTTCTCGAGAATATCGTCGAACGTAGGAAACGACACGAGACGGCCATAATGAGTGTCGAGCTGGCGCTCGGCGACGGCGAGAGGAGCGGAGAGCAGGTCGAAATCCACGGCGATGTTCTGGATCATCTCATCGGAAATCACGCGTTTTTGTTCCGCATAGGCGGAGATGAGGGCGTGCTCGCAGAGCAGATTGACGACGCGAGGAATGCCACGGGAAGACGCATAAATTGTCTGCATGGCCTCGGGAGTAAAGAGCGCGGCATTGGCGCAACCCGCCGCAGCCAGGCGTCGAGCGGCGTAAGAGGCGGTCTCCTGCTCAGAAAGCATCGACAGGCGAGAATGAATCATCACTCGCTGGCGTAACTGACGAAGCGCGGGAAGGCGGAGCTTGTCATCGAGTTCCGGCTGGCCAGCAAGAATGATCTGCAGCAGCTTGCCGCGAGGAGTCTCAAGATTGGCAAGCAGGCGAAGTTCGTCGAGAGTTTGTTGAGGCAGAGCCTGCGCTTCGTCGAGAATCAGGACGGGCAGATCGCCTGCCACATTGCGAGCCACAAGCCAGGTGTGCAGAGTAGCGACCAGATCGCCCTTTTGTAGCGAAACACAACGCACGCCGAAATCGCGCAGGATGAATTGCAGGAGTTCGACAGGTTCCAGAATCGCGTGGAAGACATAGGCGCTCGAGCGTCCGCGCTGCTTCAGCCAATCGAGTAGCTTGTGCAGAAGAGTGGTCTTGCCGGTGCCAGCTTCTCCGGTGAGAACCATAAAGCCCTGGCGGGTTTCAATACCGAAGAGCAACTCAGCTAAAGCGGATTCATGGGAGCGCGTGCGGCAGTAGAAACGAGGGTCGGGGGAGACATGGAAGGGGTCTTCACGCATGCCAAAGAAGTTAAAGAGATGGTCGTACGTCACGTTCTTGGCCAAACTACCCCCGTGGGCGGAGGGACGGTGGAATTGTATGAAAAGACGGGGAGAGGGGCAACGGGAAAGAAATTGCAGGTAATAACTGATTGCACAGAAAAGGGTTACAGGACGAGCTAGTTCCAGTACTCGGTCGGGAATGCCTTTTTTTGGAGCGCATGGATCCAATATGTGTACCCGCACATTACTATTTGATAGTGTTACGGTCCGCGAACAAGGTTGTTCCGGCGGAGGGCAAAATGGTGGAAGAAAATGTGCAGCTAGTGAAACGCTGGTTCGAGGAAGTGTGGAATCAGAAGCGAAGCGATACGATCAGCGAGTTGGTGTCCACCGACTGCGTGGCGCATGGAACGAGCGAGACGGGCGAAACGCTGCACGGGCCGGAAGGATTTAGGGCGCTGCAGGCACGGATACTGGAGGCATTCCCGGATATCCATTTCACGGTGCACGATTGCTTTGGCGCGGGAGACAGAGTGGTGGCAAGATGGAGCGCCACGATGCATCACCGGGGAAGTGGATTGGGAATGGCCGCGACTGGCGCGGAAGTGAATATCACCGGAACGGGAATGGTGCGGATGGAGAATGGGAAGGTAACGGAAGTTTGGGATAATTGGGACAAGTTCGCGATGTTCCAGCAGATTGAGTCGGCGGTGAGAGCAAGGAGCGCGAGTGCCTAGCAGGAATCAGATATCAGCGATCAGTTATCAAGACAAAAGCCACCAGGCCCTGCAAGTTCTAAGAAACATCTAAACGGTGAGGAGAAGAGGGGCACCCTTGGTGATGACTAGGGTGTGCTCGTAGTGTGCGGCTAGAGAATGATCGGCTGTGCGGATGGTCCACTTGTCGGGGTCGAGAGTGACGCGGTTGGTGCCGGCGGCGATGATGGGCTCGATGGTGAGGACGAGGCCTGCAGTGAGGAGAGCGCGATTGAGGGCATCGGGAAAATTTGGGACCGAGGGCTCTTCATGAATGGTGTGGCCGATGCCATGACCGCCAAGTTCGCGAATGATGTGGAAACCGCGGCGACGTACTTCGCGTTCCACGGCGCGGCCAATTTCGCGGACGGCATTGCCGGGACGCGCGGCCGAAAGAGATTGGCGGAAAGCGCGCTCGGCACAACGCGTAAGGTGGGAGGCCAACGAGGCGGTGGGCGCGGCTTGAACGGTGACGGCGGAGTCGGTGTGGTAGCCGTCCTTCTCCGCAGTGAGATCGAGCTTTACGAGGTCGCCGGGTTGAAGGACGCGGTCGCCGGGAATGCCGTGGACCACTTCGTCGTTGACGCTGATACAGACGTCGCCGGGGAAACCGTAAACGATGGGCGGAGAAGAGCGCGCGCCGTGTTCGGCGAGGACTTTCGAGCCGACAAAGGCGAGTTCCGCAGTAGTGACACCGGGACGAACTGCGGCAGCCATTGCGCGCAGGGCTTTGGCGACAATGCGGCCACAGGCGCGAAGTTTTTCGAGTTGCTCTTGTTTGGTGATGGACATGGGTGGTCCTTCCCTATACTACAGCCATTTCGATTTTGCGTCGGAGAAGGCAGAAGCAAGACCTAAAGCGATCAGCGCACCGCCCCGGAAACATTGCGTTGTGCGCGGCGGAGGCGGGCGCTTCCACGAAGCTGCGAGGAGAGCCCAAGCAGAATCGCCGAGCCAGCCCATCAGCGCGAAAAGAACGCCCAACTGAAGGATCCAGAGCACGGCGTGGCCCCGTGCCGGGTGGATGAATTGCGGCAGAAATGCCAAGTAATCAGCATCGAGAGGAAGCGCTCCCGTTTGAGTTAGTGGCAGCCGCAGCCGCCACCACAACAACTGCCACCGCTGCCGCTCGCGGAGCCGCTTGAAGGAGAGTTGGAGCCAGCCGTGGCAAAAACGGAGAGCTGAATGGTGGCCTTTTTGCTGGAACACTTGGGACAGGAGATTTCCTGCTGCTTGTTGATGACGATTTTTTCGAAGTGTTCGTTGCAGGAATCGCAAATGTATTCGTAGATGGGCATGGTGATGAAGACCTTTCGCGAAAGTGCCGCGCTGTGGCGGCAAACTGAGATTATACCGCAGGAAGGTCAGTGTTCGCGCGACAAGGGCGAAAGGGTCGACACGCTAAGGCGGCGTTTGGGGCACCCGCCAAGCATAGATGTTTGCCGACCGCCTCGGAAGGCGGCCCTTGCAACGCTGCCCAAGGAAGGCGCTGGGGGAGAGGCTAGCGCTAGCGGGAGTTTACTGCGGGTTCGGTCGACAGATTTCTAAGAGTTCTTTTTTGTGTACTTTAAGGCGTCCGGTTGGTATTACCCACGGTGGGTAGTCTGCAGCTCGTCCAGCTTCAGTA
>Ga0210392_10000352_pt1 | contig 30373 bp, 20 predicted proteins | sample IncBWC30OmetaG_FD_161057 | JGI IMG/M metagenome (GOLD analysis project Ga0210392, IMG submission 161057) | Forest soil microbial communities from Barre Woods Harvard Forest LTER site, Petersham, Massachusetts, United States - Inc-BW-C-30-O ... | reverse complement strand
GGTCCGCCGCCGCAGAGCGTGAAGTTGCTGGCTTGTTCCGTGGTCAATGGCGTGCTGGTCAAGAACGGCGCGCCGTCGATCTCGAACCCGCGTGAGTCGGTTTCGGTCGTGGTCTGGTATTGGCGGCCGAACAGGAACTGCAGCTTGCCCGAGAAGCCGTTGTCGCCGTCGAACATGTCGTCGTCGCAGTTGAGCGCGATCAGGTGGTCGGCGTTGATCGCACCGCCGAACCATTCGAAGCAATCGTCGCCCGAGTTCGAAACCTCTACGTAGTGCAGCACCGTTCCGCTGCCGAGTGAGGCCAAGGACAGTCCGTTGGTTTCGTTGTCCGCGCTCAGTTGCTGGCTGGCGAACTCGATCCGGACGTATTTGAGCTCGCCGCTGCTTTCTGCGTTGAATTCGTCGGTATGCCAGCCGTGGCACTCGGGATGCGCGAGCCCTTCGATCGGAACGCGAGTGCCCGACACTCCGTCGTCGCTGAGGGCGAGGTTGTTTTGCGCGTTGCCCAGGAGCAGCACGCCGCCCCAGTCGCTGGGTGCTCGTTGCCCTTTGGGTTTCGAGCTCGTGAACACGATCGGCGCCATGGGTTCACCCACGGCGATCAGCTTGGCGCCGGGACCGGGCTTGCCGCTGTCGTAGTAGCACTGCTGCTCGGGATCTCCGAGATCTCCGGCGAGCACGGCCAAAGTCGCATCCGACGCTTCGCCGATCACCTTCACACAGGGTTGGATAGTTAGGGTAACGCCGGGCAGCACGCGGACCGGGCCTTTGAGTCGATAGGATTGTCCCGTCTTCCAGGTCGTGTCTTTCGCAATGTCACCGCTAATCTCGCCGCCGTCCGTCAGCGCGTCCATGTTGCATTGGGTTTGAACCGGCGGGTCATCGCCGCTCCAGAGATTGTTGCAATGCGCGTACAGTGGATTCGTCGTTCCTCCGCCGCTCGATGTTCCTCCGCCGCTCGACGTCCCACCGCTCGTCATATTGACCGAGCCTCCGCTCGAGCTGCCGTTGCCGGCCAAACTACCACCGGTGAGCCCGCTTCCGGTGAGCCCTGTGCCGTCACCAGTATTTTCGTAAATCACAATCGCCGGATAAGTGGGCGCGTTGTCGTCGCAGGCGAACACCAACAGCGGCACGACGAAATAGATCGGTAAGCCAAGCCTCCTAGAGCGCATCGCGCGCAACTTTGCACGGCTGTAGACGCGCTTGAGAGACGTTTTGGTGAAGTCTTGGTCAAGACTCTGCGATCAATCAAACATCTTGTTCGCTCTCAACGGCGGCTCATGTTTCGGACGCAAATGTAACGTGTAGCGCCGTTTTCGCATGCTATGCATGGCCGCGTTCGCCATTCGAAATGAGAAGCGTGGCCATGAAGCATTCCATATTTCGCCTTGCTGCGTCGGCGCTGTGCGTCGTGCTGGGTGTCGCTAGTTGCTTTGCAGAGCCATCCGGGGTGGACGTAGTCGCGACTGGAGGCGTCGGTGGTGTGTCCACCGCGACCGGCGGCGCGCCGCAGCTCGATGCGGCTGGTGCCGGCGGTGAAGGAGCCACCTGCGCTCCGCGCCCCGCAGTAGACGGCGCTCAGTGTCACCCCGCGCAGTCGGCCGACCCGCTCGTTGGTCGCGTCGTCAGCGGTGTCGCTCAGGACCGCACCGTGTTCGCCACGCAGATCTACACGACGATGAAGTCGTATTGCGGCGGCTGCCACGTCGACAATAGCTTGGGCAATTTTCACTTCACCTCGGGCACGTTCGCTCAGGTAGTCGATGCCAAGGCGCTCGCGGCGATTCAATCCAACGTCGAGACCTGCCCTCTCGACGGCAGTGGCAACAAGATCGACCCGAATTGCTATGATTTCATGCCGCCCACCGCGTCGGGCGGGAAAAAGTGGTCGGTTCGCCAAGCGGACCCGGCCGATCCAATCAAGCCTCTCGCGACGCTGCTGACCGAGTGGCTGGCGCAAGGCAGTGGCGACACGTTCACGGACGCGGCGGTGGCCGGTGCCATGGCGCCGTATTCGGTCTCGCAAGAGCTGGCCAGCGCACTGACCAACTTGGGCACCTGCGTGCCGGACGCCGGCATGGTCGCCACGGATCCTACTGGCTGTGACATGGACGCGCGCTTCGCCTCCACACAGAAGAAGCCCGACGGAACGCTGGCCGAACGCCTCGGTCTGCCCCTCACGCTCGATCAAACGGATCTGACGACGTTCGACTCTGCCGTGCTCGCCAAGAGCGGCGTGGTCGGTTACGTCCCAGCCTACCCGTTGTGGACGGACGACGCAGGCAAGTTGCGTCTGGTGCGCGTGCCCTACGGGCAGTCGATCACCTACAACAAGAAGACCAAGCAATTCGATATTCCGGCGAACACCCGCTTTTACAAGACCTTCATGAAGAAAGTGAAGGGCGTCGATGGCGTGGTTCGCTACCGCAAGATCGAGACGCGCGTGATCGTCTCGCGGCCGCGGGACGCAGACGGCAACGACCAAGCCTTGTTCGGAACTTACGAGTGGAACGACGACGAGACACAGGCCAATCTGCTCACCGATCCACAGAATGATCTGCAACCCTTCGTGGACAAGGTAAAGCCGATCATCATCGACGAAGGTGTGGCGGCAACGGTTCAGGCGCTAGTCAAGAAGGGGACCGTTCGCAACTTCAGCTACGAGATGGATTCGCGTCACGCCACGCGGCGCTACGCCTTCCCGAGCCACGAGCGTTGCATCCAATGCCACATGGGTAGCCCGAGCGCGAGCTTCATCCTCGGCTTTACGCCGCTTCAGCTCAACGTGCGCCCGTGCAGTCCGGACACCATCGCCAGCGCCGGGCATTGCGACGCTGGTCAAGTCGAGCCTGCGTCGGGCGATGAGCTGACGCAGGTCGACCGCCTCACGTCATACGGCGTGATCAGCGGCTACGGCACGGCGCAATTGCAGAAGCTCGAGGACCCGCAAGGCACGACGAAAGCGCCGCGCCCGGTTCGCACGACCGAGGAGCTCGTGGCTCAGGGTTACATGCTCGGCAATTGCTCGCACTGCCACAACCCGAATGGCTACCCTTCGATCGAGCATCCCGAGCTCGAGCCGCTGCTCAATTTCCTGCCCGGGAGCGACGGTGGCATCTTCGGTTTTCCGCTCGAGCGCTACAGCCCGCGCATTTTCCGCAACGTCGCAGGCGATGGCCCCATCGCTTACATCTCGCCTTCGCTGCGCGATCGCTTCGGGGATCCTGCGCACGGCTGGGTGCCGAAGTTGGTGCACCAGCAGGGACAGGACGCGCAGCTCTTCATCGACGCGCCTTGGCGTAGCTTGATCTACCGAAATGTGGACACACCCTTCACTTACACGGACGATTCGGCGATTTACCCGCACATGCCGCTCAATTCGCCGGGCTTCGACTGCCGTGCTCCGCGCATCATCGGCGAATGGATGGTGAGCATCCCCGCGTTGCCGAAGCACCCGGAGCTCAGCGAGGACGTGAACACCATCGAGAGCGCGCCGCCGCCCTTCACCGAGCTCGACCCGCAGCCTTACCGCGAGGTGAAGCCGGGAGACTCGGACTACCTGAACGGAGTCGATCAGGCCTCCAAACGCTTGGCGGTATATCGGGCCGGGCTGCGCGACAACAACTACTGTCCGGACACGAGTGACATCATCGATCTGCTCGTGGAACGCAGCAACGGCAGTGTGTTGATTCCGCAGGACGGGGAAGTGTCGACCTTGCCCAAGGAAGGCGTGCCCGACCGCCCGCAGTGGGTGTCGATCGATCTGACGAACCCGCCCGGCCCTTGGAACCCGCGGCGCCCCGATTGGGAACAGATCATCACCCACCAGGACTTCTCCGGCGTAACGCCCGCGACTCCCTCAGCTCAAGACCTGAAGGACCTCGACGCACAACAGGAGGTGGTCAAGCTGCTTCAGGGAGTGAGCTACTCCACTTCGAGTCCGTTTTACAAATTCGCGACAACCAAGGTGCCTTTCGGCTTGTGGCAGCAGAAGCCCGATTGCAACTTCGATAGTCAACCAACGTCGCAGTATGCCCCTGACGCGAAGAAGGCAAGCAGCGTTCAGCCGCCTCCGCGCTGGATGGCCCTCGATCCGACCGTGACGGCGGATAGCCCGATCTACTCCGCAATTCCCGGCTCGCTGATCTTCAATATGATCTGCGTGAATTGCCATGGGCCAGACGCAGACTCCGGCGGGCGTCAGGCGCAAACTCTGGCAGAGATGACTGGCGGAACCGCGCGCGTGGCTGACTTTCGCGACGGGTTCTTCGGTCCGTTTGGCGGCGGAGGCACGAACCGCGCGGCCGTGTTCGGTTCAGACGAGGTCGCGGCGCGCTACCTACCGTGGATGGCGCTGGGCGGGACTAAAGCGAAAATTCCGATTCCGATCCTCAATCTCGTCGCGAACACACCAGTGCTCGGCGTGTCGCGGCGCGGCATCGATGTCAATTCCGCCAACATGCTGCAAACGGGCCAGGCCTTGTGCAAGCTGGTCGGCCAATTGCGCCCAGGCACTTTCGACCCCTCGGTGCTGAAACAGCCCGCGGAGCAAGCGAAGCTTCACGGAGACTCTGGTCTAATCAACCAGAACGGGGACGCCGAGCTGTGGACTCAAGTCTGCACATTCAACAACCCGCCGCCCGTTCACGCGCTTACCGTGTCGCAGATCGGTGGCGCAGGCTCCACGGACTACAACCTCCAATTTGTCTCCGCTAATGCGTTTTTTCCCGCGAAGTATCCCGCCAATGCTCCGATCGGAGACGGTTACGGCAACGTTCAGCCTTCCCTCACACCCGACAACGTGACGCCCTGGTGCGTTCAGGCCACAGACCCGAACGACGCCGCAGCACAGGCTTGGTTTTCGATGCAGCGTTCGCTCGATGGCAAACCCCTTCCCGTGTGCCCAGACGTCGCGGTCGCGCTGGAGAATCGCTTCGCGAACCCCACCGACCCGATGACCGGTACGCCCGCGCGCGGCGACATGGACGACTGGGCAACTCGTGGCGCCATCAATGCGGGTCAGGCCGTGTTCGCTTACCTCGATCTGATGGTGTCACAAGGGCACGGTCGCGACCCGCACTATGACGAGTGCGAGCTGCTCGGAAAGTGAAGTCGTGAGCTCCAACACCGTCAACCCGATGAGCGCCACCGACGCAGTTCCGAGCGGCGCATCGAGCGCTGGCGCTCGGGCCGCCAGTGTCCTCCGCGTGCTCTGGTTTGGAGCCATCCCGCTCTTGCTGACCACGCTCACCTGGCGCTACCTCGTGCCGCGACCGAACGCGGTGGGCGAGGGCACGCTGCGTGATTTGGCGTTATTTTTCGATCAGCATCAAGCCCTGGCCTGGCCCGGTTTGTTCCTGTTTTACTCGTACCTCTTGCGCCATTGGCGAGCTTACTTGCCGTGGGCCAGGTCCTGGTCGGAGGCGCCTGTTCGCCCCGTGCCGAGCGTGCGAGCCAATGCTTTGTGGTTCGCCGGTGTGGCGCTCGCCGCTGGCGCTGCGCTGCTCGTTCGTTCTTCGGTCTTTCAGACCTACCGAGTGCTGAGCGCTTCGATGCTCCCCAATCTGCGTCCCGACGATCTCTTGCTCGCCTCGCGCTATGCCTACGGGTTCAAGTGGCCTGGCGCGCGAGCACCGGCGACGTCCCCGCGACGCGGCGAGGTCATCGTGTTCCATCACGAGCTCGGCCCTCAATACCCAAACGAGCTGGTGAAGCGTGTTGTCGGTCTGCCGGGCGATCACATTCACATGTACGGTGGCCATCCCTTCATCAACGGCTGGCGCGTTCCCGACTGTGACATTGGGCAATACGTGTATGCGACGGGTGACGGCTTGTTGGACGCCCGGCTGCGCATGGAATTTTTAGGAGACGCCGCGTACTTGACCGTGCACGGCGCTTGGGATCAGGAACCGCGGCCTGACTTCGACGTTCCGGCCGGGCAAGTGTTCGTGCTGGGTGACAATCGCAACAACAGTAGTGATTCGCGGGCTTGGAACAACGGCAAGGGCGGCGGCTTGCCCTTCGAGCAGATTCGCGGCCGCGTGGATCGCTACATGTTTCCGGTTCGCCGCAACGGCGAAATCGACAGCGCGCGGGTCCTGAGTCGGCTTTCGCCGCAACTGTACATGGAAGGTGTAGACATCAGCGGCCTGCGTGAAGGCATCGCCAAATGCCTGCGCGAACGGCCGAAGGCAACCGAGCCACCACGAGCGGGGGCTCGGCCGTGACTGAGCAAGCCGTCACCGCGACGTCTTCGCGCGAAGCACAGCGCACCGCGAATCTCGACTTGGCGCTGCTGCTGTCGCTCGCCATCGCGGTCGTGCTCGCCGCGCTCGCGTTTTGGCCGACACGTATCTGGGCGCCGCCGCGGCGACCGGGAATAACCTCGCCGGTTGTTTTCGACGAGTTCGTCAACGCGCCCGCCGCGCCCACCGCCAGCCCGAGTGGCCCAAGTCCCGGTCTCAACTGAAGCCCAACGCGAGAAATTGAATGCGGCCCTGGCTGCGGCGGCTGCCGACGTTCACATTGCTCGCACTGGCCGCGTGCGGAGGGCGCTCGCGGGCTACTGGGGGTGACGACCCAATGGGCGATGGCGGCAGGTCGGGGAGCGGAGGAGCACCGACTGAGCAAGGCTCGAGCGGCGGAGGCGTAGGAGGCGCGGACAATGACAGCGCCGGAGCACTCGTGGATCCGGCAGAGACAGCGGGCGCGGCGCCAGAGGCTGAGGCGGGTGCGGGAGGCGCTCAGTACGACGCGCCGATTGCCTCCGGGACGCGCCATTGCGAAAACGACGACTACTGCTTCGGGCTCTCGTGTTATGCGCCGCCCGATTTTGGCCCGACAGTTTGTCTTGCGCCTTGCGACAGTGACGCGAACTGCCGCCCGTCCGAAGCTTGCTTGCGCGCGCCGAAGCTCGAGCCCACGTGCTACGCGCGCTGTAAGTCCCCCGAAGACTGTTACGGTGGCTTTGACTGCTATGATTTCTCGGGAAAGGACGAGCTCGTCTGTTTCCCCGCGCCGTGGACGGCGCGACGCGACGACCTCGGCTACTGAGCGAGCGGCTTCGCCGCGCACCACTCTCGCCATGCGCCGCGCAGCGCGGCCTCGAAATTCTTGGCAAAGCGCGCGCCATCCAGCGCGAGTGACGAGCGTAGCTGTTCACGCAGCTTCCGACGTAGCGCAGCCAGGGCTGGCAGATCGGCGCTCAACTGCCGAGCGCGCTCTACGAATTCCGTCTCTGTTTCGGTAGCCAGCTCGGGCAGGCCCGCGCAGCGCATGACGCTCAGGCCCGCTCGCCCCGCGGCCGTCTTGCCCACGAGCGTGACGACGGGCACGCCCATCCACAGCGCATCGAGCGTGGTGGTATGTCCGCTGTACGGCAGCGTATCGAGCGCAATGTCGAGCGCAGCATGCCCGGCCAAGTACTCAGTGCGCCCGCGGCGCGGCACGCACTGAATTCGCGCCGCCTCGATCCCCTGCTTGGCGAAGGCTTCGAGTGTTCGGCGCTCGGCTTCGGGTCCTGGCGTCAGCAGCACGAAGCGTGAACCGGGCACGGCCTTCAGAACCTGTGACCAAAGCGCGAACACGTAGGGGTTGGTTTTCCAGAAGGCATTCAGGCAGCCGAACGTAACGTGGCCGGCTTCGAGTGCCGGTGGCGCGCTGACGACTGGGCCTTCCGTGAGCGGGTCGTAACACCAGAATGCGTCGGGGAGATACAGCGAGCGCTCGGAGTACAGGGCTTGCGGCGCGCCTTCTGGGTCCATCGTCCTGTCGCTGATCCGGTAGTCCATCGCCGGCAGGCCGGTCGTCCCCGGATACGCGAGCCAGCAGACTTGCACTGGCGCGGGCTTCTCGGCGAAGGCGCGAAGGCGCGTGTTGGCCATGTGCATATTGAAATCGACGAGTACGTCGATTTCGTCTTTTCGAATCAGCGCGGCGAGCTCATGGTCTGGCAGCGCGGACACGTCCCGGAATTGGGCGAGGCGCTGCCGAAGGCGCTCGGTCGTAGCATCTTGCCGCTCGTTGATCGCATAGCCGTAAATTTCGAACTGCCCGTGATCATGATTCGCGAAGAGTGGCGCCAAGAAGAATGCCTGTGCATGATCCTGGAAGATGCCCACGTAGCCCACGCGCAAGCGGCGACTCGGCGCTCGATCATTGGTGTGATTCAGCGAGCGCGTTTCGAGCGGCGCTGCGTGCGCCCGGCACCAGCTCTGCGCTGCCTTGAGCGCGTCGGCGGCGCTCGATTCCGGGTCGAACACGCTCAGGTAAGCGATGTTACTCTCGGCGATGCGGTGCTTGGGGTTGAGCTCGACCACAGTTCGAAAGTGCTCGAGCCCTTCACCGATGGCACCCACGTCCACGAGTGCGCAAGCGAGGCCGAAGTGAGCGTCGGCGAGCTTGGGATCGAGGCGAATCGCCTCCCGGCAATGAGTGATGGCTTGGGTCAGATCTTTGGCGCGTTCGTGCGTGGAGAAGGCTCGCGCAAGCTCACAGTGTGCTAGCGCGGAGCTGGGGCGCACTGAGACCGCGCGGCGCGCCATGGCCAGCGCGCCGTCCGAGCGCTTGAGCTCGCGCAGCGCGCCGCTGAGATCGAGCAGCACCTCGAGCGATTCGCGATTCAGCGCAAGCGCAGCCTGGTAGTGAGGAACCGCTCGATCGAGCGCGCCGACCTTCAGCAATGCTTGGCCCAAACGATAGTGAATCTCGAAGCGCTCCGGGGCGACGTCAGCGGCTCGCACCAGGCAAGTGAGCGCGCCCTCGGTTTGCCCGAGGTCCTCGAGCGCCATTGCCAGGTTGAAGGACGGCTCCGGCAGATCTGGTTTGAGAGTGACCGCGCGCAGCAAGACGGCAACCGCTTCGTCGACCTTGCCGAGGCGGCGCAACGCTTCGCCAAGGTTACACAAATAGTGCGCGTTGTCGGGACTGCACGACAACGCGCGCTGCGTTAGAGACAGCGCCTCCTCCCAGCGCTGCGATGCCAAGCAAATCGCCCCCAATAGAAACAACGCTTGCGCGTGCTCTGGCGCTTTCTCGATGACCCGACGGTAGCCGGCTTCTGCTTGTTGCGCTCGTCCCGCGCGGTGGTGCTCGAGCGCGTCGTCGTAGCTACTGCTTTGCCGCCTGTCCGCCGCCTTCATCTGATTGGCACTTTGATACGCGAGTGAGTCTGCTGCATCAATCGGAGGAGCATCGTCGCGCTATCGTCACAGCCTGGGCACACTCCGGCCATGCCTCGATTCGAGACGTGAATCTGCCTTCTCGAGAGGCACTTACAGAAATCGTATGCTGCTCTCTGAATATCGGAGAGTGCACGCGGCGTGGGGCGCGCGGCGTCCGGCCTTGCTCCGTCAGTATCCGCCTGAATTGCGCTGGAACGGCGTGTTTTGTCGGCGGCGGCCGATTCGTCCGACGTTGGCGCGGTCCTTGTAATGAGAGGGCTAGCGCCGCTCCCCAACCGGGAGATCAGGTGCTTGCGTGACATCAACTGGAGGATTTCAAGATGAGAAGCAGTATTGCGATGGCGACATTCATGGCCCTCGCCGCAGGTACCGTTGGCGCTGGCGCCCTCGACTCGGTGCCGCACATGTTGGGCTCGGACACTCTCAAGGACCTGACCCTGGCAGTGTTGAGCGGTTGCTCGGCCCTGCACACGCTCAGCAATCCCATCACCTACGACGGTACCGGCTCCGGTAACGGCGAGAACAACCTGAAGCTCGTGGGCGCTGCCGCCACGCAACTCGTCGCTCCGATGTCGCGCCCGCTGGGCAACGGCATCTGCGGTGTCGCGCATACCACCGCAGAAGGCATGATCGTCGCTCTCGACGGCGTGGCCGTGGTCGTCAACAGCAACACGGTCAGTGCCGAAGGTATCGACTACCCGGGCACCGCAGGCAACACCTCGAACGAATGGCGTACCGTTCTGCGCCAAGTCTACATGGGTATGGACCCGTCGGTCGGCAACAACGTGTTCCAACGCGATTGCAACAGCGCCGCGCGCAAGGCGATCGTGAACAACTGGGACAACGTGTTCCACGGCACGAACAACAACTGTACCGACTCGCACCCGAGCGTGCCGGGCGTGGGTGTCAACGGCTACGATCAGAACAACACCATCGTCGAGCCGGGCATCCGCCACGCGTTCCGTCGCGACGACGCCTCGGGCACCACCGACGTGTTCCTGGCGCAGCTCAATCTCTCGGGCGTCAACTTTGCTCAGGCCGCGCCGACTGGCGCAACCACCGTGCAGGCGGCCGTCTATCGCGGTCTTGCCGGTAGCCCGTTCTGCAACAACAAGCGCCCCGACGACGATTGGGCGCCGACCACCCTCGCGTCCAACGCGACCCTCGGCCTCAACAACTCGCAGATCCCGGAAATGACGAACGTTGGCGTGCCCTCCGGCGCTGGCAACGGTCTCGGCTTCACCACGATGGAAGCCGGCTCGAGCAACCCGAAGTTCCTGCAGCCGTATTTCAATGAGTACAGCGATCAAGACCCGATCCGTCGCAAGTGCGTCGGCCGCGGTAACAACGCTGCCGCCAACTTGCCGATGGAGCAGGTGTGCGGTCCGGACGGCTCGCTCGGCGTCGTGTTGCCGATCTCGATCCCGCCGGAGCTCACCCCCGCGCAGTTGTACCCGTCGCTACCGTGTGAGCCGGGCCTTGGCTTCTTCAACGGCCCCGCGCCGATTCGCCCGAATGGCGATCCAGTGCGCTGTCCAAACGGCGACGCTACGCAGGACTCGCAGTGCTTGCTTCCGGTTCGCACGGACGCTTCGCAGCCCGGCGGCGTGGCTTTCGATTGCATCAACCCGCCCGCGAACGTTCCGCAGGCCTTGTTCGACACCGACGGTGACGGCTCGCAGTTCCCCGATGCGCCGGCCACCGACGGTCGCCCGGACGTCGACGGTCGCGTCTACAACCTGATCCTGCGTGCGGCTGATGGCACGATCCGCACTGAAACCCGCACGGATCCGTCGAAGCTCGGTGTGATCACCGCGCCAATCGCGGGTGCCTTCTTCCGCATTCACTCGACGCGCTCGCTCGGCCTGCCCCCCACGGGTCAGTCCAGCAACGTGTGCGCCACGTTCAACGACGACACCAACCAAATCGGTTGCTTGACGTTGGCTAGCCCGTGCAGCATCGGCTACGCGGGTCGCGGTGCCATCTCCAACAACCCGGGCACTACCTCGGCGTTGGTCAACGGCATCGTGAACTCCGTCGACACCATCAAGGCGCTCGTGCTCGGCGGCTCGACCTACCCGCTGGCCCGCAAGCTGTACTTGAACACCATCGCGGGCTTCGAGAACCTGCACAACAGCGCCTCTACGTCTTCGCCAAACACTGTCGCCGGCACGGATGCCGAAGAAGAGATGGCGAAGTGCTACGGGACCTTGCTGTTCAACGGCACGATCAACGTCGAGTCGTCGTCCTTCGGCTTCGTCAAGCTGCCCCCGCACACGGGCGCAGCCAGCGAGCAGCCGTTGTGCGAGGACTTCAACGGCACGTTGAACTCGCTGTGCCCCACGGACACGACCAACACCGACGCTTGCATCGGCAACGACGCAGTTGCTGGCGGCCTGATCCCAACCTCGTTCTGCAACAACGGGCTCAAGGACGGCGCCGAGACGGCTCCGGACGTATGCCAAGCGGGCACCACCTGCAGCGCGACCACTCACCAGTGCCAGTGAGTCGAGACGCCGTCTGAGCTGAGCCTTCGGGCTCGGACCAAGCGGTAAAGAAATGGGCGACGCGCCTTCGGGCTCGCCGCCTTTTCTTTTTTTGTTTGGGGGTGGCGACGTTTTGGCGCGCCGACACCGTGGTAGTTTCTCAACAGCAACACGGTCAGCACCGAAGGGTCACTGGTCGCGTGACACCACCCCGTCACGGAATTGCAACAGATCTTTTACTCGCGAGCCGCGGATGCCAGCTCGGATTCGAGCCTTGCTGATTCCGGTGGCCGCGACCATGGCCGCAATGCCTCCGTGCCCCAGCGCCTCGGCCTCCGAAGCGGCCCAAAGTCGCGTTACACGCTCGTCCATCACGTCACGCAATTGCGCGTACTTCGTTCGAATCCGGTCCACGCGGAACATGCTGACGGAACAACGACCCGAGCGGGCTCCCTATTTCCATTCAGGGATCGATAATTGCGACCGGGCGCCTTAGGAGCGTTTTCCAATACCGCCGGGGTCCAACAGATCGTTTTCTCAAATAGCCCAAGCCTCGTCTTTGAAGGTCAAATCGCGGGTGGATCGGCTTCGCAGACTCTGATAGTCGATAAGGACGCATTCACTTTTGGTCTCGGCGTAGTTTTCCGATGGCGCGGCAGGCACTTCTTGCACGACTCGACGACATGATTGAGCGTCTTTCGGGAGTTCTCTCTGATGCCGAACTTCGCCACGGGTGGACCGATCGAAGCCGACTGGCGATGCTGAATTTCTTCGAAAATATGCGTCGAGACGCCGCAGCCGGCAAGTCGCTCAAGACCATCCCCAACTACGTTTCGATCGTTAGGGGTCTAGATCACTACGGGATTAGCGGCGGTGCACTTTTTCAGGCCGCCGCTGAGATCGGCGATCTCGCAAGTCGGTTTTGAGCTGCGGGTTTCCGTGGGGGGTTTGACCGTTCCGTCGCCCAAGGCTCGCCGCCTGCTCCCTCTTCGGGCTTCCAAAACGTCATCGAATCGCCCCGTGGTCGGAACATCCGCCGCCTAGGCTCCGCGCGTGCAGATCCGGCCTATTTTTGTGCTGATTACACTGCTATTGGTCGTATCGGGCTCTCCGCGTTCAGCAGCGGCGTTCGTTCGCCACACGATGGACGACCAAGAGCTGCTGAACGTGCGCGCGGCGTCGCCCGAGGCGGCTGATGACTACGTGCAGGCCGAAGCTCGCCTTCGTGTCGGGGATTGGGTCGGCGCGGACAAGCTCTTGGACGAGGCTCAAAAGCTTCGGCCCACGAGTTTCCTGATCGCCAGGCGGCATTGCCAGGTGCTGACCGAGCTCGGTCAGCGTGACGCGGCGATCACCGCGTGCATGATCGCACTCTCTGGCATGACAGCTATGGACGAGCGGGCCTACGTCGGCGCGCTGATGTCGGGCAAGCGGCTCGCTACGCCGAAAGATTTGGCGGATGCTGTGCGTGAAGCCTCGAACGCACGTCACTTGGTCGGGCAGCCCTTCGCCGATGCGGCGTTTTGTGAGATCGCCCATCATATTGGAGACGACGCGATGTACAGCTCGTGCCTGACCGGACTCGAGAAGAATGCGCCCTCCTACTTCGAAACGGCTCGCTGGCGCGCCGCGCGAGGCAACACGCCGGCCTGGTTGTATGGGGTTGGCTGGTTGCTGCTCGCAGCGCTCGCCTTCGTAACGCTGCTGCGCGCATTCCTGAGTTGGTTTCGCGCGCCTGCGCCGCGCGCCAGCCGAACTGCGGCGGTCGTGCTACTTGCGTTGGGCGGTGCCTTCGCGACACCTGCGCGCGCGGATGAACCGAGCGCGCCGGTCCATCCCCCGCATTGGCAGCTCAGCCATTTTCACATCAATTGGGACGACCCGGAAGCCAACATTCCGACGATTGCCGAGCGCAACGCGGACGCCTTGGAGTTCGGGTATTTTTTACAAGATCTGAGCGCTGAGGCTATCAAGGCGGAGTCAAAGTCCGACTATCAATATGCCGTGAAATTTTGGCGCGCCTCGGCGAAAGCGGTGCCAGACGAGGCAGTGGGGTTCTCGCACGCTTGCCGCGATTACCAAATCCTCGACGAGCGCGAGAAGGCGCTCGAGTATTGCTCGCGCGCGCTCAACCTAAACGGCGTGACCACTGAAGACTACGCGCGCTTCGGTGAGCTCACCGTGCAGAAGCCCGGGCCGCTCACCACGCTGGAGATTCAGGATCTGGACGCGGCTGTCGCGCATTTGAAAAAGCAGGAGAATGGCGCCGGGCCTGCGGCGGTCCTGGAATGCGGGCTGGGAGTGAAGCTGGACGATGAGGCGCGGCTTGCACGCTGCGCGCCTGTGTTGGCCAAGACCGCTCCGAACGACCCGCACACGCTCACGTTCGAGTGGGCATTGGCCATGAAGCGACACGACTACGCTGGGGCGCGGCGCTTGCTCGACGCGATGGCAAAGTCCACGATGACGTCGGCGGCCCTCGCAGATCTGCGGACCGCGACCGACATGGCCAGCGCCTGGTGGCGTCGGCCATTCAACGACCCGCGCTGGGGGTTCGGCCTGCTATGCCTGATTGGCTTGCTCGTCGTGCTCGTGATCCGCAAGCGCGCTCAGCTTCGCAGCGCGCAGCCAGTATCGAGCGCAGCACCGGTAGCATAGTTAGTTTCCGCAGTTAGTGCAGGTGATGCGGTTGAGGTCGGGTGGCGAGATGGGTTGCGGCAGCGTTGACAGATATTTGCCGAACCCGGGGGCCGGGCTGACGTTCGGCACGACGGTACGATCCGTCCCGACAGTGAGCGTAGGCACCCCACCTTGAGGCACGAGCAAGCCGCCAGTGCTTGGGGTGCCAGTGAGGAAATCCGTCAACGCGACGCTGAACGTTGCTGCCTTATCAATCGGTGTTCCGTCTTTCCTTATCTCGACGATTCGAGCCCCGAGGGGTTGTGCGCCATCCCAAGAGTAGGTGAGTCCGGACACATACAACACGCGGCCGAGCGTGAACTGCTGATTTAGCGCGTCGTACAGTTGCTGACCCGTGAAGGTTTCTGTAAAAAGCGCGCCTCCCGACGCCTGATTGTGTTGCGCGGGTCCGCTCGTTAGGCCTTCGCCGTAGCCATCTTGGGTGGCATACGCTTCGCTCCAGAGCACGCGCCCATCTGCGTCGGCGGGACGGTTCGGCGTCGCGGAGAAGGTGAGCGTCTGGCACGCCGGGTCCTGGCACAGCGCGGTGTCGAGCACGATGGCGATGTCGGAGCCCGCCGCCGCCCGTTGGGCGTCGGCCGTGAGGTCTCCGAGCTGGGATTCGCCAGCTGCATTTCTTGTGGTGCTCAAGTCAGCTGTAATGGTAGCGACGGTGACGTCGGTAAAGTACTCCGGTAGACACTCCTCCACGCAGACTCGCTCATCGCAGGTCTGGAGCAGCCTAAGAGCAGCACCGAGTGCCTTATTCGTGCTCTGCTGAGATTTGGGTATGTCGGCGAGGGCGTCTCCCTCCGACGCGTCTTGAAACCTGCTCGCGCACTTCCCCGGCACGAACGTCGCGTCATTGGTACATTTCTGAACCGCGGTACCGATGTTGCTCCAGTCCACATCGCACCAGCAGCGCAAAAAGCGCACGTCTTCCGAGTCTCCAAACCGCTGCCCGCACTTTTCATGACGGACGCAGTCGATCAAGTCACTACACACTTGGGTACGGAGTACGCCTACGGCCGGCCCCGTCGTGATGGTGGCCTGGTTGGGGCCGTAGCAGCCGGCGAAAGAGGGCCCGGAATCCATGTTGAAGTCGATCGTGTCGAGCGAACAAACCTTCGACTCGCACGTCTCACACGAGCTCTTGCACGCCGCTGAACAGCCGTCCCCGCTGATCTTGTTCTTGTCGTCGCACTCTTCCGGCGGCTCGACGACGCCATCGCCGCATTGGTCGGGAGCACCTGTAGTGCCGGCCGCACCCGCGTCACCGAGGTCATCGCCGCCGCCGAGAGCGATTGGGCTCCCGCCGCCGCCGTTGTTGAGGCCACCGCTGCCGCCGCTTGGAGCGCCGCCGGTCGCGGCACCCGCGTCGCCAGAAGAGCCCGCCGTGCTCATCGCTCCGCCAGCTGGAGCCGTGAGATTGCGATTCGGATACACGATGGCGTCGTCCGTGCACGCGCCGAGCACCAAGACGGTCAGCGTCGCGCCGGTCAGACGAAGGCGACGTAGCCGGCGCGCGCTTGCGGCGGTCTCTTTAGGGATTGAGCTTTGCATGGTGTCCTCTCAATCACTTTCAGGGGAACGCGGGCCCGCCTGCCGTGAAGCCGCATGAGTCGCCACAATCTGCAACCTTTTGGCAATTGAGTCGCTGGATGGCAGCGCCCGCTGGGCGACTATTTACCGTCAGATTGCCGAGCACTGCGGAGTTGCTCGAGAGGCCCGGCATGCCAGCCTGGATCAGCGCGGCGCACGCTCCGTTCGGAGCGCCCGCTGCGCTGAGATCGAAAGGGGCTGCGCCACATGCGGCGGTACTGAGCGTGCCGCAGTAACAATTTCCCGCGGTTTTGCTGCCGTCGAAGCAATCCGACGCCTGGATGCAGTGCATTACAGCAAAGCAGAGCGCGCTCTGCTTTGCTGTAAATGCGGGGGCCATGCAATTCAAAACAGAGGGCTGACAATCTCCAGCGCTCTCACAGTCGACGCAGGCTTGAGTGCTCACCTTGTACGCGCAGTCGTTCGAGCAAGTGGCCCCGTAGTTGGCCGTGTCGGTCGACAGCGCGTCGCAGGCTTCGCAACCCTCGACCGTGCCGTTGCCACACGTTTGACTCATGCAAGCCGGCGCTCCGGCGCTACCGCCGCCGCTAGTGCCCCCGCTGCCGCCACCCATGCCGCCCATGCCAGCCTTTCCACCGCTGCCGGCTGCGCCGCCAGCTCCGCCCGCGCCGCCGTTCGTGCCCGCAGCGCCGGCGAAGCCCGAGCCACCACCAAGACCCGCGCCACCACTGGCTCCGGACGACCCGGCACTGCCGCCAAGACCGCTGCTGCCGTCCATTGCGTTCGGGGCCCCGGCGATCGTGCCGCTCTGCCCCGCCACGCTGGTCGAGCCAGCGCTCGGGATCGGCGTATCGCCGTTGTCGGTGACGCCGTCGCCAATGCCGCCTTTGTTGTTGCAGCCTGCGGCTAAAGAGGCGCCCGCGAACGCCGCGATTGCAAGGGCAACGAAACGCCGGGCGTCCCGCGAGCGGTTCGAGCTCATCGTTGCATTTCCGATTCTACTCGAGCTCGTCACGGGAAGGCTGGGCCGCCTGTGGTGAAGCCGCAGGTGTCGAGGCAAGCCGAGCTGTTGGCGAGCTTCTGGCAGTTGAGGCGCTGCATCGCGGCGCCTGCGGGACGATTGAAGCCCGTGAGACCGCCGAGCACCGCAGAGTTCGACGAGACATCAGGCATGCCGGCTTGGATGGCTGCTGCGCACGGGCCGTTGGGCGCTCCCGCCGCGGTGAGAGCGAAAGGCGCCGCGCCGCAATCCGACGTCGAGAGTGTGCCGCAGTAACACTTGCCGAGCGTGCCCGTGCCGTCCAGGCAGTTACTCTTCTCGATACAGCTCATGACCGCGTAGCATTGGGTTTCTTGGGTGGCGTTGAAGTTGGCGGAGGGGCCGAGGCAGTTGTCCACCGACGCCGCGCAATCGCCGTTTTTCTCGCAATCCACGCACGCCGCGGTCGAGACCGTGGTGCACGTGCTCGAGCACATGGGCGAAGGGCCGTGGTCATCACAAGCCTCGTCTCCCTCGACGGTGCCGTTGCCGCACATTGCTGCGCCACCTCCTCCGATTCCACCTGTGCCCGCAGTTCCAGCGCTTCCGATAGCTCCAGCCGTGCCCGCCGCTCCGCCCGTGCCCGCCGCTCCGCCCGTGCCTGTAGCTCCAGCACTGCCGGTAGCTCCCGCCGTGCCCGCTGCTCCGCCGTTGCCGGAAGCTCCACCTTTGCCTGCGCTACCGCCTGACCCAGCACTCCCACCCATCCCAGCAGCTCCGCCTTTCCCCGCGCTGCCGCTCATACCCGCGTTGCCGCTCATGCCTGCGCTGCCGCCGTTCATCCCCGCCGCTCCGCCCGTGCCGCCGCCGAAGCCTGCGCCGCCGCCAGTTTGAATCAAGCCTCCGCTGCCATCAGTAGTCTCCGGCGCGCCGCCTTCGCCGATGTCGGGCTGGCCGCTCGCTCCGCCGCTGTGGGCTCCGCCGTGCGGAGTGCTGCTCACGCTGCCGCTTGCGCCGCCGCCGCTCGGTTCGTCTGCGGTGTCATTGCCGCCCGGAATTGCTTCATTGCCGCAACCGACTGCGAAAACGGTGGCGACCACGATGGCGCAAACAAACGCGAGCGCGTGGCGCGAGGTCAAAAGGCGATTGGATGTCATGCTGCTATCCCATCCCGAGGTTGCTCGGGACACGCTCGATAGCACCGCCGCGATCGCCCCAGGGTAACAAGTCGCTGACAAATTCGGCGTCGGCCGAGGCTTGTGTCAGATGCGTTACAAAAAGAGAAAGGGCGCCGAGCTTGCGCTCGACGCCCAGTCTTATGTCGTAGCTCTCTAGGACTGAGCTACTTCGCCAACGTCACGGGAAGGCCGGGCCACCAGTGGTGAAACCACAGGAGTCGAGGCAAGCCGAGCTGTTCGCGATCTTCTGGCAGTTCAGGCGCTGCATGGCCGCGCCGGCGGGCTTCGTGCTGGCCGTGAGGGCACCGAGCACTGCCGAGTTCGACGTGATACCGGGCATACCAGCCTGGATTGCCGACGCGCAGGGGCCGTTCGGTGCGCCCGCTGCAGTGAGGTCGAAGGGCGCCGCGCCGCAAGCCGAGGTCGAGAGCGTGCCGCAGTAGCACTTGCCGAGCGTGCCCGTGCCGTCCAAGCAGTTGTTGGCTTCGATGCAGCTCATGACCGAGTAGCACTGGGTCTCTTGAGCACCGGTGAAGGCGCCGCCACCGAGGCAGTTGTCGACCGACGCGGCGCAATCGCCGTTGTTTTCGCAGGTCACGCACGCCGCGGTCGAGATCTTGGTGCAGGTGTTCGAGCAAGTGGCCGAGGGGCCCTTGTCGTCGCATTGCTCGCCGGGGCTGACGATACCGTCGCCGCAAACCGGCGTCAGGATCGTGCTGCAATCCGCAGAGCAGGTGGCGTTCGCGGGCGAACCAGCCGGGACAGCCGGAGTCGCGGTCGAATCGCACTTCTCGGTGCCGTCGATGAAGCCGTCGCCGCAAGCCGCAACGCGGAAGTGACAGGTCGAGTCACACGCGGCCGTGTTGCCCGGATCGCAATCCTCAGCCGGCGGCTCGGCAACGCCGTCGCCGCAAACGAAGGTGCAGTCCGACGGACACTTGGTGCCGGGGATGCAGGTGGCATCGCCAGCTGCACACACGGTCGCCGTGTCGCAGGTCTCGCCCGCATCCACAACGCCGTTGCCGCAGAGCAAGCTCTTGCAGGACACGGTGGTGGTCAGGTCCTTGGTGCACTCGCCGTTGGCAGCCGTAACGGTCACGAGCGTACCGATGCCCTGCGTGGCGCAGGTGAGGTTCGAGGTGGCGCCGGTGGTCGGCGCGAAGGTGCCGACGGCCGGGTTGGCAATCTTCCAGGAGTACGTGACGGGCTTGCCGTCGAGGTCGTGCGCCTTGGTAGCCACCGCGATGACGCTGCCGACGTTGGCCGAAGCCGGGGTTGCGACCGCGTAGTCGAAGATCAGGCGCGGGCAAGCGTCGGTCTTCACGTCGATGCCGCCGGAAACTTCGCCGGTGGTGTTGTCTTTACAGACCAAGGTCAGCGTGAAGGCGCTGGTGGTGTTCGGCGTCACGGCGAAGGGACCGAAGGAACCCGCGCAGGTGATGTCTTTGCCGGATGCGTCGGCCGCGGTCAGGCTGATGGTGTAGCCAGTGCCAACGGGCAGCGGCAGACCAAAGCTGAAATCCTTCGCCGTGCCCGGGGTGGGCAGGTCGCCTTCACTGACGTTGACGGCCGGGGTTGCGCCGTTCGTGACGACGTAGTGGACCGAGTTGAGCGTGACGCCCGACACCGGAACGAGGCTTAGGCCAACGCTGCCCTGGGGCCCGTCGCTGCCGGCCGCTGGACCAGTGCTCGGCGTTTGCGAGCTCGAGCAACCAACGCCAATCGCCGAAGCGAGCAGCGTGAGCATTCCTAGTTTGCCAATGAGAGACTTCATCACAGTGATCCTCCTAAAAACTTCCGACAATCCGCTGCTCAGTTGCGAGCTGCTGTCGGGCCCCTCTTCAAGCTCCGGGCCAACTCAGAGAGGTTCATTTTCTGGGCTGCTGTTGCCAGGTCAACTATCGGAAACTCAATAGCTATTCCCGATGATGGCGTTCCGGTGGCGGCTCTGCGCGGGACCCACATCATCCGGAAATCGAAGGGTCAGATTCGATTCTCGGACCGCTCAGAACCGTTGGCACGGAATCAGTCGGCGATGCACACCACGCCGATAGTTAGCGTGCTACTGCAACCTTGATGATCGGCGGCGGTGATCGTGAGTTGTTCCTGCCCAAGCTCGGAACAGTTGTAGTTCGTCACTGGCTTGTCACGATCGCTGAACACGCCGCTTGGGGCACTCCAAGCGAACACGAGCTCTGAGTCAGCTCCGTCAGGATCGGTAGCCGTGACGGCGAGCATCGCGCTCTGCATCGGCGGGATGTGTTGTGGCAACACCAGCGAGCCGTCGAAGCGGGGGCACAAATTGACGACCGAAGCCACCGAGGCGCTCGCGTCGCCCTCTGGGGCGGGCGGTACTGTCGCGTGGTCGGCGGTGCCGCACGCGAGCACCCAGTGCGCAGCCAAGATCGCGCTCAATGCGTTCCGCGCGTGCCGCACGTTCTCGGGCGAAGGCTTGCGGTCACCCATGGCGCTGTCTCGTTATTGGTTCAATCGCTTCGTGATCAGCACGTCGTCGATCAGCACGCTGAGCGACTGCTGACTCATGGGCTTGGCTGCGACCAAGCGCACGTACATGGAGTGGACGCCGCCCCGAACCCAGAGCGTGCCGAGCAGCTCGGTCCACTTGCCCGTCTCGCCGCCTGCAATCGGCGTGTTGCCAGCGACGAAATTGCCTTGGCAAGCGTCGTCGTCGAACAAGTAGACATTGACGCCGCCTTGACCCTGGCCAGCGGTGAGCATGATTCGAGCGGCGACGTCGTAGGTGGTGTCCGGCGTCGCGGGGATACACTGACGCGCGCCAATCATGGTGCCGGGGTCGCCGGTGTGGCTCAGGAGGAGCGAGCCCGAGGTCGGCTTGCCGGATGCGTCGCCGGCATTCCAAGTCACGGTCAGCCCTGGCTCCGCGTCCCAATTGCTGGCGGACGTATCGAAGCGTGAGTTTTGCACGAGAGTTTGGCTGCAGTCGTCGACGAGGTCGTGATTGAGATCCCCACAGGGGCCATTGAAGACACTGCCGCCTTGGCCTGCACTGCCTGCCGACGTCGCTGGTGCCCCGGAGGTGCCTCCGTTGGTTGTGCCTCCGTTGGTTGTGCCTCCGTTGGTTGTGCCTCCGTTGGTTGTGCCTCCGTTGGTTGTGCCTCCGTTGGTTGTGCCTCCATTCGAAGAACCACCCCCCGCGGCGTCACTGCCTGCAGCGGCTTGGCCGCCGCCGGGCTCAGACGGCGAGCCTGCGTCGCTTGGCGCGCCAGCGTCATCGGTAGAATCCGCGGCGCTGCCGCCTTCGGATGCGCCCGGATTTCCGCTGGTATTTCCGCCATTGCTGCCGGCACCGGCGGCGTCGAGCGCGCGTACCTCGTAGCTCAACGCGCGGCCATCGACGCCGCAACTGGACGCGCAGGCGATGAGCAGCAGCGCCCAGGAGCACAGCCGCAATGACGCTCGGAGCTTGCGCTTCACCGCTCCCTCACGAAGATGTTGTCGAATTCAGCTTGGAACACGTACTGCCGAAACGGCTTGAGTGTGGCCAGGCGCACCGCCATTGATTGGCTTTCTTTGAGCGCTTGCACGGAGCCCGCAACGTGCACCCATTCGTCTGCTGTCTGCACCGGGCTGGACGTGAAGTTGCCGTGGCTTGGCCCCTGACAGTCGGCGCCCGGGTAAAAGAACGCGCTCAGCGTGCCCACCGCCGTGAACGTTTGGCCCTGAAACCCGGCACCTTGACCCTTGGGAATGAATACGTCCGCGGTCAAATCGTAGATTTTCCCGCCGGTGACCGTGACGCACTGCCTGGCGCCGCCGCCTGCAGTGCCGTCCTTTGAGCTCTCTTCGTCGGAATAGTTCGAGTTGGTGACGACGAGTGAGCCCGAAGCTCGATCGCCGTCGGCGTCGTCTTTCAGCCAAGCTTCGGTAACCCCCACATCTTCAGCGGTCCAGCTCGCGTCGTCCACGGCGAAGCCGGGGTTGTCGACGAGGGTTTCGCAGCCAGCGTCGACGGTGCTGCCCGAGTAGCGACAGCGAGGCAACGACGCGGCTTCGCCTGCCGCGCCGCTCTCGCCCGCGTCCGCCGATGTCTCGGATGGCCCGCTGCCGATCGAATCCAATCCGCCGCTGCTTGCGGAGCCTTCGAGGGTGCGGTTATCCACAGAGCAGCCTGCACAAAACAGCAGGCAGAGCCCGACACGACAAAGTGCCGCGCGTGCGTGACCCCGAGCAATCGCGTTGAAGCCGTGCGGGCGGTGTGCCTGTCGCATCTGCTTTTTTCCGCGGTCTCCTATACCTCGAATCGAAGTCACGTACCAACGTGTGAGCACTAAGGATCCAAAACTGATTCATCGTGACATGTGCGTGACTGATTGATGTGCGGACGACGCGCAGATTCGTTTTTGACGACAGGCGAGCGGTCGATTTCGTTGCGGTGAAGCCGCTCACAAGAAGCGCAATTGTTACGGATGCGCCAGATGGACCTGGTACTCACTCACACTCAAATTGCCGCCTAGTCGCGTAAGTCCAGTGCCGACGCTGTTTCGCTTCGGACGCTCCGTTTCCCGTTCGCCGCTCATGCAGCAGGTGCTCGGGACGTTGAGTCGTCTCGCGCAGACCGAGCTGACCATCACTATCGTGGGCGAAACAGGCACCGGCAAGGACGTCATCGCTCATGGCATTCACGAGCACAGTCCGCGTCGAAATGGCCCGTTCGTGGTTTTCGATTGCGGTGCCGTGGCGGCAAATTTGGCGGAAAGCGAGCTGTTCGGTCACGAACGCGGCGCCTTCACTGGCGCCATGGCCGCGTACTCGGGAGCGTTCGAGCGCGCCAATGGCGGCACGTTGTTCCTGGACGAAATCGGCGAGCTGCAGATGGATCTCCAACCACGACTCTTGCGCGCTCTGGAGAACCGCGGCGTGCGTCGAGTTGGTGGAGCACAATACCGGCCGATCGACGTGCGCGTGCTGGCCGCCACGAATCGCGATCTGCCGGCGTTCGTCCAGGCGCGAGCGTTTCGTGAGGACTTGTTCTTTCGTCTGGCCGCGGCGTTCGTGCCGATCCCGGCGTTGCGTCACCGCCTCGAAGACTTGCCGCTGATCGTCCCCGCGCTTTTGGCGGATCTGAGCGCTCCCAACGTCAAGGTGGCGGACGACACTTACGTGCGTTTGGCCGCCCATACCTGGCCTGGAAACGTGCGAGAGCTGAAGAACACTCTGGCCAGCGCATTGGCCTTTGCAGAGGGCGGCACCCTGCTGCCCGAACACTTGCGGTTCATGGCCGACGTGAGCGAAGCGCGGCCGCTCGATCAACTATTGCTCGGCGGGCTCTCTCTCGAAAGCTTGGAGCGCGTGGCGATTGCTCAAACCCTCGCGCAATTCGCCGGCAACAAGGCACAGACCGCGCGGGCGCTCGGGATCAGTGTTTCAACGCTGTACGAGAAACTAAAGAAGCTCGGCTTATGAGAGCTCGTGCGACTGAACCGCTGGTCGCTCGAGTGGGGCTACTGGTGGCGCTGTGGGGTATCGGTTGCGGCAAGCCTGCGCCTGCACGGAGAGAAGCCGTGCCCGAGCAATCTTCACACGTCGCCCAGTCTCCGCCGCCGCCCTCGGATCCGGAGCTTGCAGCCGCCGAGCGCGCGGCCATAGCGACGCTTGGCGAATTCCGCGCCGCGCTGGCGCGAAGCGAACCGGGCACGCAAAACTTCGAGCTCGAAGCGTTCGTAAAAGAAGGAGCGCTGGGCGAACGCCTCTGGCTCAGCGACGTGCGACCGACGGCGGATGGTTTCCAAGCCTCAGTGAGCTCGCTGCCCGCAGCTCTGACGTCGATCCGACGCGGCCAAGCGCTGAGCGTAACAGCCAGTCAAGTCGTCGACTGGGCCTACGAGGAGCGGGGCAAAGCGCGCGGCGGTGAAACTCGGCGCATCGCGTCGCGCCACAAACGGGAAGCGGAGCTCAGCGCCGCGCTCCCGCAATGCGCCGACAAGCGCTTTGCCGACGGCTGCGCCGCGCTGGGCGAGAGCTACGCAAGCGGCAGCGTTGGTGAAGTTCGCCAAGACGTCGCCTACCTCCTCTATACGAAGGGTTGCGACGGTGGCAGTGCTTATGGTTGCAACGCGGCCGGTTGGGCAAGTCTTCACGGTCGCGGGACGGCAAAGGACTTGCCGGCTGCTGCAGCGTTCTTTGCGCGCGCTTGTGTGACTGGCGACGAACACCCGTTCGCGTGTGACTCGCGCGGCTTCGCCTTGGTGAGCGGCCTTGCGGGGACTATCCGCGATCTTGCGCTCGGTCCGCGGCTATTGAAAAAAGCGTGCGCGCGCGGCTTGCCTCAAAGCTGCCTCTTGCTCGAGTTGCTCAAAGCAAAGCGCCTGTCGGTCGGGCCGAAGTATGCCCTTGCTTGCGAGATCAACTTTGCCGAGCAAGTCTCGCGCTGCGCAGGCGACGACAAAGACCCCGAGGCGTGCTTTCTGGCCGGGTCAGCGTTCGAGACCGGAGTATGCGGCGCGCGGCGAAGCAAAGCTCGCTCCGCTGAATTGCTCGAGAAAGCCGCAGAATTCGGGGCTCGCTGGCCTGGCGCGTCAGATCACGGGGGTGCAGGATTGTAGGCGGCACACAGGACGTGACCGTTGGCGGCGTCGCAGGAGAAGATCAGATAGTAGAAGAAACGCGGATCGTCGACCGTGTCGCCATCGGCGATCGCGGAGCCAACGCGAGCCTGGGTATTGGGATCGTAGGTATCCAGCGTCCAACCGTTGCAAGCGTTGTTGCTGAAGACGCCCGCTGAGTCCTCTGTGTAGTCATAGACGCCGTAACCCAGCGCGTCGGCGGACGCGTTCGGGAATGCGAGCTTGTCTTTCTTGGTTCCCGAAAGCCAAGTCTTGGTCCCGACCGGCATGACGCCCGAGCAGACGAGTGACGGCGGAGCGGCGCCCCGCCAAAGAGCGTTCCAGGAGGCCCCAAGCTCGATGCCCAGCGGGCTGACGATGTGCGGAGAATTGCGCGGGATCTGATAGTTCTCCGGCATATGGAAGATGTCGTCAGTCACCGTCACGGAGACGACCGCGTGAGTCTGTTGCTGCGGCAGGTTGAGCGCGGTCTTTGCGGTTTGGCAGGCTTGGTCCAAGCCCGCGCGGCCGCCGCGGTTTCCGTTGCCGCCGGCGCCGCCATCGAAGAACACGATCGCGTCTGTGATCGCGGCGGCAAGGTTTGCTGAGCCAGCAACGCCCTGAGTGGGCGCCGTCGCGCAAGTCGGATGGACGACTGGAGCGGGTGCTCCAGCGCTGCCGCCGGTGCCTCCGATGCCTGCGATCCCGGCCGTTCCGCCGCCGCCGGCAACTCCGCCGACTCCACCGCTCGCGCCACCGCTGCCAGTTTCGGGAGAGCCGCCTTCTCCCTGACCTCCCTCGCCCGCGAATCCCGCTTCACCGCTGATTCCGCCTTCGCCCGCGCCGAGATTTTGAGAGCCCGCAACCACCGGCGCTCCGGCGCTCCCGCTTTCGGCACCGCCGCTCGAGGCCGGTGGGATGGCACTCCAATCGACCTTCGTGAGCTCTGTGCACTGAAGCAATCCGACCGTGGCGCCAAACGTGGCAAGCAGTGCGAGAGCGCGCGAGTGAGAGGGCATGCTGAGCTTCGTGGCTTATCTCTGGCGCGCGCCGCGCCCGCAAGAAACGAATTGATGACGTGCGCGGCGGCGTCGCCCCAGCGAAACGCCGAGCGCCAGGGTCAGCGCGAACAGCTGCCAACTGTGCCTCGAAGCGGCCGATTGCGCGGCAAACGCGCAACCTTTGCTGGTGGCGCCGTCGGTCGTGGTGCCGGTGCCTTCGCCTTGATCCGTACCTTCATCGGTCGCGGAGTTGGCGGGCTGATCGGCGCCGCAGGCATCCGAAAAGCCGTGCCGCGGTGAGCAGCTCGTGCGCTCCGGTGTGCGGTCGGGCGGGTATGCTGCACACACGGCTTGCACGTCGTCGTCGGCGAGCGTGCGCAGGCTGTCGGTGCCGGGCGTGTAGCTCGCGAACATGGTCGCGTCCTTCACCAGCGTGTGTGCCAGGCCGAGCATGTGCCCCGCTTCGTGCGTCAGCATCGAGTCGAGGTCGTTGTCCGTGACCGGATTGCCCACGCTGAATCGGTAGGCGAACGAGTTGATTTCTAGATCGGCGTCCCACAGCTCGCCGGTGTCCGCGTTGAAGTGCAAATCCGTGAAGCCGAGCGTGTCCTCCGAGCCGGGGTAGGGCCAGTCATCGTCGCGGAACACGATCAAATTGGCGTTCTTTTGCGTAGGATTGTACTCCGCGGTCGCGCACGTGATCGGACCCAGCACCTGCACGTCGATCGCTGGCGTCGCGCTGCGGCAGTCCGCCGTGAGCCAGGCGGCGAACGCGCGCTCCGCGCTCTGCTTGGCGGTGTCGAAGCTGATGCCTTGCGTAGGTGAGCCGTCGGCTTGCACGTACACTTGCACACAACTGCTGGCCCAGAACAGCGGCGTGCCCGTGGTCAAACACAGCTGGCTGTCGCGTTCGCACTTCCCCGAGCTCGGGTCGCACGTCGTGGCGCGACAAAAGGCAGACGCTTGCGCCGAGAACGCGATAGCGCACAGCGCGAGCGAGATCGCAGCCAAGCGCGCGTTCATCGCGATTTCACCGCCGCGATCAGCCGTTCTGCTTGGTCGAGGTGTGCGCCCACCAAGCGCTTCACTGCGCTCTGCTCCCAGTCCACAATTGCGGGTAGCTGGGGGCTGGCTTGCAGCACGAGCGCGCTATCGGTCTGGTTCAACGGATAGTGACCTTGAGCCATGCCGGTCACCCAACACAGCCCGTCCGGAGTGCGCTCGAAGAACGCGACGCACGGCTTGCCGCGGCCGAATTCGGCTTGGCCATGCACGAGCTCTCCTGCGCCGTCGAGCTGGCCGCCCAGCGTGCGCACCGAGAGCTCGCGCTCGGCGGGCGCCGTCAACCCGAGCACGCCCTCGACGCGCATTCGCGTTTCCGTGACGATCATGCGTTTGCTACCGAAATTCTGGTACAGACAACGCGCGTCCGTCGCCGTGCCGATGATCGCATGCTGACTGCGCCCGACCAGCTCCGCCAGCGTCATGCCTCGCACCAAGGTCGCCGATGCGGTTCGAGGCAGCAGCTGCACTCCCGCAACCGCGCTCAGCGAGGCGAGCAAAGTCCGTCTCGAAATGGACGACATGCGCGCTTGCTAACACGCAGCCTCGAGGCACGCCGTTCCGACTCCGTGACGATCGCGAGTCTTTCGCGCAATGGACTTCTAGATGTCTTTTTTGACGCGAAGGTGACACGCGGCCAGCAAAGTTGTTTCCAATCTTGTCACCGCGCCGGGTTTCCTTGGAGCTATGTTCCGCGCCGACCTGCCGCAGAGCGTTTGCGAGTAGGCGAGGTAAGCCATGGCCGAGAGCGTTGCCGATGCGTCAGAAGTGGTCTTGGAAGAAGAGCTGTTCTTCGACGATCCACCGCGAGAGCCCGCCCCCAGGCGCGACGAGCTCGTGCGCGAAGGTCAAGTTTTAGCCGGCAAGTACCGAGTCGAGCGCATCCCGGGTCGCAACGGCCTAGGCGTGCTCGTGCAAGTGCGGCACATGGAGCTCGGCCAAGAGGTCACGCTCAAGTTCCTCGTGCCCGATGCCTGCATGTACCCGGAGTTCGTGCAGCGCTTCATTCGTGAAGCCCGCGCGGCGGTGAAGATCCAAGGCGAGCATGTGGCCCGAGTGACCGATGTCGGCAGGCTCGAGTCGGGCGCACCTTATATGGTGCGTGAGTTCTTGCGCGGCCCCGACTTGTCCGAAGTGCTCAAGGTCCGCGGCCCGCTGCCTTGGGACGAGGCTTGCGACTACATCATTCAAGCCGCTGAGGCCGTCGCCGAAGCGCACGTGATCGGCATTGCGCACCGCAATTTACGCCCCACCACGCTGGTCGTCACGCGCCGCAGCGACGGCGCTCCGCTGGTCAAAGTGTTCGATTTTGCCGCTGCCGAAGCGCTGCACGTCGAACCGTTCACGCAGCGCTCGGTTTCTTTGGTTGGCTCGAGTGCCTTGCTTGCTTCACTGCCGTATCTCTCTCCGGAGCAGGTTCGCGATCCGCACGGCGTCGACTTCCGCGCGGACGTCTACGCGCTCGGCGCCATCTTGTACGAGCTGCTCAGCGGTGTGCCGCCCTTCGAAGCCGAATCTGCGCCCGCGCTATTGGCGATGGTCGCGGCGGACGCGCCCACCCCGCTCTATTCACTGCGGCCCGATCTGCCGGACGCGCTCGAGCAAGCGGTCATGCGCTGTCTGGCAAAATCACGCGATCTGCGCTTCTCGAACATCGCCGAGCTGTCGCTCGCGCTCCGTCCGTTTGCTTCGGCCGAGTCCACGAGCTCCATCGAGCGCATCGCGCGGCTCGCGCGCCGTACCTCACGGCCGCCGTCCATCAGCGACGCGCACATCTCGCAACCGTCGATCGCCGCGGCGGCGCCGATCTCGAGCGTCGAGGCAGCGCCGGCGACGGTAGCCCCTGTGACCCAGCCCTTGCCGCGCACCACCCAGCCGGTCGGTTCGTACGGCGATTTCTATACACGTCCCGCGTCCAATGCGAACGCGAACGCGCCCATCGCGAGCTCGCCTGCCCGTTATACGTCGCAGCCTCCGCCGCTGCGTTCCACGAGTGTTCCGCCTCCGCTTCGCGCGCAGCAGGCGACTCCGCAACAAGCGCAAGCTCAAGCGCAAGATGAGTCGCCCGTGCCGCCGCCAACCGCGCCGTCATCGACCAAGACGACCATGATGCCGCCGGCGCACAGCCGAAGCTCGATCTCCTGGGGCTTGTCCAACTCTTGGGGCGCGCCGCCACCCGAGCGCGCCCCGCTCCCGGTACGGAAGATGGCAGTCGCCGCCTTGCTTGCCGGCTTGGGTGCGTTTGCGTTGGTCACCTCGCTGCGCAACGTCGGGGTGATGGGCTCGCGCAGCGCAGCCGCCCAAGCGCCGCCCGTTGCCGCGCTGGGGGCGCAGGTAGCGCCGGCACCAGTGGCGCTGCCGTCGGTCACTCCCGCTCCGCCGCTTGCTGAAACGGCGCCCCCGGTCGCTGCGGCGCTGCAGACCGCGCCCGTGCAAGCCGCGCTCGTGGCGGCTCCGGCTGCGCTCACGGTGGCTCCTGCGCCTGCGGTCGCCGCTGCGCCAATCGCTATCGCTCCCGCAGCTCCAGTTGCCGCACCGATGCCTGTGGCTGTCGCACACCCGGTTGCTCCGGCTGCGCCGCGCGCTGCCTACGTTGCTCCCGCGCCGCGTGCCGCGAAGCCAGCAGCCGGGCCCGTCGCCGACGACGCGCTGCACGCTCCGGCGAAGGTCGCAACCGCCAGCAAATCGAAAGACCTCTTCTCGGATCCGGACTAAACCGTGGCCACTCGCGCTTTTTCGCCCTTCACGCTTGCTTCATTGGGGTTCGCTGCGACGCTGTCGTGCTCGACGCTCGCACACGCGGCCGACCCGACGCCCGCGCGTGCACTGTTCAAGGAAGGTCGCGATTTGGTCGCGCAAGGCGACTACCGAGCGGCGTGTCCCAAGTTCGAACAAAGCTTGGCGCTCGAGGCAGGCCTCGGTACGCAGTTCAACCTGGCCGACTGTTGGGAGCACATCGGTCGCACGGCCAGCGCGCAGGCGTTGTTCGTCGGCGCCGCAGCGTCGGCGAAAGCGGCTGGTGCGAGTGAGCGGGAGCAGGTCCTGCGCGATCGCGCCGCGGCCCTCGAGCCGCGCATCCCGCACCTCGTGATCGAGGTCACCGATTCAGATCCGAAGTTGATCGTGAAGCGCGGCGAGCTCCCGCTCGACAGCGACGCCTACGGCAAGGCCAAAGCCGTCGACCCGGGCACGTACGAAATAGTGGCCAAATCTCCGGGAAAAAAGCCCTGGACGAAGACGGTCGAGGTGCCCGCGGGCGCGAGCGTCGTGAGCGTCGAAGTGCCGCATCTGGAGCCTCTGGAAGCTGAAGCCTCCGCCGCGACGGAGGACAGCAAGCCCGAGAAAAAGCCCGAGCCGAAGCCGATAGCCGATTCCGCGAGCCAGGACCGCGCCGGCCGCGGGCCGAGCATCGCGGTGCTCGGATTAGCCGGGTTGGGCGTTGGCGGCCTCGCCCTCGGCACAATCATGACGGCCAGGTATGCCACTGCCAACTCCAACGCGAAGGACGTCTGCCCGTCGAGCCACGATTGCACCACCGAGCAGATCTCTTTTCACGATCGCAGAGTGCAAGACGCCCGCGGCGACCGCACCTGGGCATACGTGGGTTTTGGTGTCGGCGGCGTGAGCCTCGCGGCCGCCGCGGCGCTGCTTTTTCT
>Ga0210392_10000350_pt1 | contig 30517 bp, 29 predicted proteins | sample IncBWC30OmetaG_FD_161057 | JGI IMG/M metagenome (GOLD analysis project Ga0210392, IMG submission 161057) | Forest soil microbial communities from Barre Woods Harvard Forest LTER site, Petersham, Massachusetts, United States - Inc-BW-C-30-O ... | reverse complement strand
GCGAGCACGCGGCGGAGCACGGCGGCGCCGATGGCCGCGGCATCCGCCCCGCGCAGGTCCTTGTCCTTTTTGGCGGCGGTTTTGATTTCGCCGAGGATTTCCGCGGTCGTCTCGACGCCGAAATCGGCGGTGTAAAGCGCTTCCTCAAGCGTTGCGAGCGAGGAGGTGTCGAGCGCCTGGCCGCCGAAAAGGCCGTGGGTTTTCTCGGCGATCGCGGCAACAGTCTTGGCCAGGCCGGCTTTGAATTTCTTGAAGAGGCTGAACATCGGAAATTTTAACCACGGATTGCGTTTGGTTGGTAGGGCGTGTTGCCCCCAACACGCCGCGGCCCGCTCGGGGAGCGAGCCCTACCGGCGCTACCGCGCCAAAGACCAAAATCAAACAGCAGCCGGTATAAATTCATTGGCAACGTAGCGAACAATGACAGGAGAACCATCGGTGTAATCCGTATTCGATAAAATCATTCCTCCGTCGCCTTGCGCGAATCGCGGCCGAGCTGGTCTTTCAGCCGGTCGAGGATGCCGTTGATGAAGCGCTTGGCATCGGCGTTGGAAAATTCCTTGGAGAGGTCGATCGCCTCGTTGATCGAGACGACGGGCGGGATGTCCTTGCGATACAGCATCTCGAAGATCGCCAGGCGCAGGATGGCGAGGTCGATCTTGGCGATGCGGGCGAACTCCCAGTTGTGCGCAAGGCCGCGGATGTGCGAGTCGATGTCGTCGATATGCCCGAGGACGCCTTGGATGAGCTCCTCGCCGAAGGCGTAGCTCTCGCGCGGCTCTTCCAGTCCCTTGAAGAACTGCTCCAGGTCGTTGGCCAGGTTCGCCGGCTGGTTGAGGCTCCACGCGAAGAGATACTGCATCGCGGCGATGCGGCTGGGCCGGCGCTGGGCAAATTGGGCTTTGCTCATCGGGAGAATAAGAAACGGGTTTTTACACCAAGGCCGCAAAGGGCGCGAAGGAAAGAAAGCGGGGGGAAATAAAAGCGGGCAGGTTTCATGCGTGGTCTTGGCGATCTTTGCGATCTTGGTGTAAGATCATTTCCGAAATTTCCTTTTCAAGGCGGCCATTTCGAGGGCGGCGTGGGCAAACTCGGCGCCGCGGCCGATCTTGCCGAGGCAACGCGCCTCGGCCTGGGCGGAATTTTCCGCGACGATGATGCCGTTGATCACCGGGGTGTTGGCATCGAGCGCCACGCGCTGGAGGGCATGGGTGGCGGCATCGGCGATGAACTCGAAATGCAGGGTGTCGCCGCGGATGAGCACGCCGAGTGCGATGAGCGCATCGAACTTCCCGCTGCGCACAAGCAACTGCACGGCGGCGGGCAGCTCGTTGGAGCCGGGCACGCGCACGACGGTGAGTTTTTTCTTCCGCACGCCCGCAGCCTGCAGGTGCGCACGCACCTGCAGCAGGAGCTCATCCACGAGCTTTTCGTTGAAACGCGCGGCGGCGATGCCGAGGCGAAACGCGGCGCCGGCGATGGCGGAGGAGGAAGGTGAAGCGAGGCTCATGAGAAAGGCTGAAGGCGAAAATTACAGGGGCACCTGCTCAACAATCTCGAGGCCGTAGCCGTCGAGGCCGACGACGCGGCGCGCGGTGCCGGAGAGCAGGCGGATTTTGCGGAGGCCGAGGGCGGCGAGGATTTGCGCGCCGGTGCCGTAGTCGCGAAAGTTCGCGGGCGGCGTGGCGCCGGGCGGACATTTGGCCGGGCCGTCTTTCGGCTCAAGCCGGTCGAGAACCTCGCTGCTGCCAACGGGCCGCTCGATGTAGAGAATGACTCCATGCTGCGCGCGGGCCACGGCCTCGAGCGAGGCCATGAGCGAATGGTGGCTGTCCATGCCCTTGGCCCGAAAAATATCGCTGAGGAGATTTTCGCCGTGCACGCGCACCAGCGTGGGCTCGGGACCGAGCCGGCCCATCACGAACGCGAGGTGATGGCGGCCGTCGAGCTTGCCGCGAAAGACGTGCAGCGTGAACTCGCCGAATTCCGAAGGGAACGGCCGGACGCAGACGAGTTCGACCAGCCGGTCGCGCTTGGCGCGATGTTCGATAAGCTGGGCGATGGAGATCATCTTGAGGCCGAATTTTTTCTTGAACTCGATGAGCTCGGGCGTGCGCTGGACCGTGCCATCGTCGTTGACGAGTTCGCAGAGCACTCCGCCCGGTTGCAGGCCGGCGAGGACGGCCAGGTCCACCGCGGCCTCCGTGTGGCCGGCGCGTTCGAGCACGCCACCGGGCCGGGAGCGCAGCGGGAACACATGGCCGGGCTGCACAAGCTGCTCGGGCCGCGTCTGCGGGTCGGCGAGGATGCGGATGGTCTGTGTGCGGTCGGAGGCGCTGATACCGGTGGTGATGCCGTCGGCGGCGTCGACGCTCACGGTAAAATCGGTGCGCTTGGATTCGCGGTTCTGCGCGACCATCGGCCCGAGGCCGAGCCGGCGGAGCTGCGGCTCAACCATGGGCACGCAAACGATGCCGCTGCCGTAGCGGATCATCATGTTGACCTTTTCCGGCGTGACCTTGGCGGCGGCCATGATGAGGTCGCCCTCGTTTTCCCGGTTTTCGTCGTCGGTCACGATGATGAGCCTGCCTTCGGCGATCTCCTGGATCGCGGAATCGACAGAATCAAAAGGCGTGGAAGCAGCGGCGTTCATGGCAGAACGATAAAAATCGCCGGAAGGCGGCCTGCAGTCAATAAGTACCAAGTGTCAGTTGAGGGAAGTATCAAGTATCAGGGATCAAGTAACAAGAGAGCCCTGCGTACACATTCCTGATACTTGCTACCTGTTACTTGATACTTGGCGCATGCCAACTGTTACTTGATACTTGTATTCCGATACCATGCGTTTCCGCATCCGCCATCTTACGCGCTATCGCTACGCCGGCACGGCCAGCGAGTCGTTCATGGAGGCGCGCCTCACGCCGGTGAGCGACGAGCGGCAGAAGCTCCTCACCCGCCGGCTCGCCACCTCGCCGGCGTGCAGCATCCACGCCTACACCGACTACTTCGGCAACGCCGTGGAGACCTTCTCGGTCGTGCAGCGCCATCGGGATCTCACGCTCGAAAGTCACACGGAGGTGGAAACCTATCCCATCGAGCCGCCCGCGGTCGCGCTCGGATTCAACGTGTCGGACGCGCGCCAGCTCCATCACGCCGGACGACTGCGGCTTTTTGAGTTTCTCCGCCCCTCGCCGGCCATCCCGCTTTCCGCGCCGGTGCAGGCGCTGGCCCGGCAGTTTTTCCGCCCGCGCGATGCGCTGGGCGAAAGCTTGCAGCGTTTCCTCGCCTGGCTGCATGAAAATTTCCGCTATGTGCCCGGCACGACCACCATCGAAACCCCCATCGCCAGCGTGCTCAAGACCCGCGCGGGCGTCTGCCAGGATTTTGCCCAAATCATGATCGCCGTGCTGCGTTCAGCGGAGATCCCCGCGCGCTACGTCACCGGCTACATCGAGACGGAAAGCCAGCGACAGGCGGCGGAAAACGGCGTGGCGCACGCGCGTCGCACACCCCGGCTCATCGGCGCGAGCGAAAGCCATGCGTGGGTGGAGGTCCATCTACCCGGCGGTTTCTGGCATCCGCTCGACCCAACGAACAACTGCGTGGCCGGCGAGCGGCACGTGAAGATCGGCTGCGGCCGCGACTACCACGATTGCACACCCACGCGCGGGGTGTTCAAGGGAACCCGCACGGACAAACTCGACATTGCGGTGGCCATGCAGCGGCTTTGACCGGCCTGGCCCACCGCCTGGCCTGGCAAAGTTCATCCACTATAATCGACCGTGTAACTTTCCGCTGGATTATTGTTGCCCGCGGCAAACAACAAGATGGTGAGGTTAAAATTCCACGGCCGGCGTATGACCCGGGGCGAAGCCAGGCATTTCCCATCGCCACCGGGAGTGAGGCCGACGAATTCAATGCTCTTCGTGTTGCTGGAATGCCAGCGGATGGTCGCGAGGGAGAGATCGGCCGCGACGGGAGCCTTGTCCTTGTCGTAAAATGAAAGTTTGAAGTTGCTGTTGCTGTCTATTTCCAGGCCGAGAAACCCGCCGTTGGCGCGCGGGATGGTCATGCCGGGGATTTCGTGCTTTACCTTGGCCGCCGGGGTTTTCACGGCATCAGCCGATGGTTGGGCCGACGTGGATTGCGCCAGCAGCGGCCCGGTGATGCTGAGTGACGCGGCCAGGAACAGGGATCTACCAAACAGCGCGCGGAGTTTCATGCCGATTAGTTTAGTCCAATGCCTTCGCGCCGCAAGTGCTGTCATGCGGCCCATGAGATTTTACGCGAACTTTGCAACTTGCCCGGGGCCCGGCTAAGGTTGCGAAGGCGCCGCATTGGGATCGGCGGTTGCGGCGGCACTCAACCGGTCATGATCAGGCGAATACTCATGGTCCGCGAGCCATTGCATGGCGGCGGCCCGGTCTTGACTCAGCCAATGGGTAAAAATGTTTGTCACCGCATCGGCGTGGCCATCCGCCGGCGACAATCCCTGCGCCCAATCGATCGCCGCCGCCGGCGCACTCTGTGCCCAGACCGTCCCGATCGTCGCAAGGGCTTGGTTCCGCGCCGGCGAGGCGGGCAATGATTGCAACCAACCCGTGGCATCCCTGGCGGAATTTTGTGCCACGGACATTGCGACCACTTCATAAACAGCCCCATCGAGGCTGGCAGCTTCCGGTCCGCGCGCCCAATTTTCAACGGCTTGCCGGGCCAGGTCGGTGTGGCCCGCTTTGGTCAGGGCCTCGACCGTGAGGCGGGCCACTTCATTGGCGCTGGTTCCAGCCAGCTCGTTGGGTGGTTGTTTCAGGGCGTACTCGGCAGCCGCCAGCGCTGACTGTGGATCGTCTGCCGTCACCTGCTCAAGCACCACATAAAGCAGCGAGGCGTTGCCGGCCACATTGTACTGGCTCGATTTCTGAAAAGCCCATTGCAAGGCCGTCACCGGGTCGGCATGAGCCCAATCGTCCAGCACCGCGAGCATCAGCACATGGCGCTCATCGTCAGAACGGCCAATGTCCCTGGCCAGATCGAGGGTAAACTCCGGTTTGATGGCCGCAAGTTCGTCGAGGAGCGCAATGACGTCCTCGAGCGGCCGACCCTTCGCGAGCAGGTCTTGCACATACGCAAGGATTTCTTCACGCGAGGCCGTCTTTAACATCAAAAAATCGTTGGAGCCTGAGCGTGAAACGGTGGGGACGGAGGCCTCCGACGCCGATGGCGCAAGCGACTGCGATTGAGCCTGGGGCTGCGCCGGGACCACCGTGGTCGCGATCGTCGCCTGGGTCACATGAGGCACCAGGGCGGTCTCGCTCGTTGGTTGGCGCGCAAAAAATTCCCAGCCAATGACCGCGATCAGAGCCAGGCTGACGATACTGATTAAGGTGAAGCGCAAGGCAGGCAAAGGGGTTACTTCTTTTTGGAACTTATCGGGGGATTTCCCAGCCCGGCCTGCGCTTTCAACGCCTGCCATCGGGCGAGGCGTTCGGCGATCTTCGCCTCCCAGCCGGCGGTTTTCGGCGCGTAAAGCGCGAGCGGCTGCTCGAGATAATCCTGGCCGGAGATGGCCTCGGGAAAATCATGCGAATAGCGATAGCCCTTGCCGTGGCCGGCGCGCTTGCTCGCCTGCCCGCCCTTGTCGCGGAGATGAACCGGCACGGCTTGCACCGGCTGCTCCTTCAGCGCGCGATGTGCCGCGCCCAGCGCGAGCGTGGCGGAGTTGCTTTTCGGTGCCGTCGCGATGTAGAGCGTCGCATGCGCCAGCGTCAGTTCCGCCTCGGGCAGGCCGATGAAATCGACCGCGTGGTGCGCGGCCACGGCCAGCGGCAGCGCCTGAGGGTCGGCGAGGCCGACATCCTCGCTCGCGAGAATGACGAGCCGCCGCGCGATGAAGCGCGGGTCCTCGCCGCCGGCGAGCATTTTGGCCAGCCAGTACATCGCGGCGTCGGGATCGCTGCCCCGGCAGCTTTTGATGAAGGCGGAGATGGTGTCGTAGTGTTCGTCCTCATCGGCGTCGTAACGGATGCGGCGCTCGCGCGCGAATGACTCGAGCTCGGTCGCAGTCACGACCGCGCGCTCGGGCAGGCTGAGCACGATGACCTCGAGGGCGTTCAGCGCCCGGCGCAGGTCGCCGTCGCACAACACGGCGAGATCGGACAAAATCTTTTCGTCGGCCGTGACGCCGCGCGCGCCGAGGCCGCGTTCAACATCGATGAGGGCCTGGCGCAACACGCCGGCAATGGCCGCGGTCGACAACGGCTCGAGGCGGAAGAGATGGCTGCGCGAGAGCAGCGGCGGGTTGACGTAGAAACCGGGATTGTGCGTGGTCGCGCCGATCAGGCGCACACTGCCCTCCTCGACGTCGGGCAGGAGCAGGTCCTGTTGCGACTTGTTGAAACGGTGCAGCTCGTCGATGAACAGGATCGTGCCCGCCTCGGGCAGGCGGCGCGCGGTGGCGAGGATGTCGCGCAGCTCGGCGACGTTGGACATGACGGCGTTGACCCGCACAAAGCGGGCTTGGGTCTCGCGGGCGATGACTTCGGCGAACGAAGTTTTCCCGCTGCCCGGCGGGCCATAAAAAATAATCGAACCAAAACGATTCGTGGCAATGAGCCGCGTCAAAAGGCTGCCCGGTTTCAGCAGGTGGTCCTGTCCGACGATTTCGCCCAGCGCCCGCGGCCGCATCCGCGCCGCCAGCGGCTGGAAGGCGGGTTTCACCGGCGAAGATTCGGACGTGCGCGCGGGTGAAGGCGCGACGGCGGTGGAATCCTCAAACAAAGAGCCTTGGTCGGCAGAGGTCATTTTTAACTGCTATTATGGGAGAGGCATTCCAACCGAAGGTAATCCAAAACTCAAAACAACTTCCGTGAAGTTTATACCAATTGCAGCCCGAATTTAACTTTTTTGAGGTAAGGCGCGACCGCCGAGGCTGTGCACTCGTCGCCGCCGGGCGCGCCGAGATAACGGACGGCCCGGCGGTCCGTCCCTACCCGTGCTGGCGCGCGGGCATCCAAAACCGATTCTAAATGTGGTAACGGTTGATCCCAAAGCCATGACCAGCCGCTGCCTCGGGCACCGCGCCCCGCTGCTGTGGCTGTTGCTGCCCTTTCTCGCCGGCATCAGCCTGGGCCGGCTGGTCGATGCGCCCCCGGCCGCGGCCTGGCTGCTCGCGGGCGCGTTGATTGCGGCGCTCGCGGCAATTTTCCTGGCCAAACGAAATCCGGTCGCCTGGGCCGCGGCGCTCGGCGCCGCCATGCTCTTCGCGGGCCTGGCGGACTATGCCCTGCACGCGCGACGGCTGCCGGGATGGGACGCCTTGCCGCCGCGCGAGGCGCAACTGAGTTTGCGGGTGGAACGCGTTTTTGCCGCCGTTAATCCAAAACGAACGAGCGGGCTTGCCGTCATCGTCAGCGCGGACGCCCCGCTCGAAGAACTCGCCGGGCAGCGCGTGTATTTCTCGCTGGCGCGGCCGGCGGGCGCAAAGGCCCTGGTGCGCTCGGCGGTGGTGTCGGCCGCCGGGCTGATTCAAGCCGTGCCACGGCATCCGGACGCGGACTCGTTTGATGACTATCTCGCCAACACCGGGCTGGGTTTCAAATTCACGCGCGGCCGCGTGCTCGCCGAGGAGAAACCCGCCGGGGCTTACTTCCGGTTTTGCGCGCGGGCCCAGGAAAAGTTTTCGGCGATCCTGGACGCCGGCCTGGCGGACAAACGTCCGGAGCTGGCCGGCATCCTGCGCGCGATGATGCTCAGCCAGAAACACGAGCTGAACAGCGGGCAAAAGGAATTGTTCATGCAAAGCGGCACGATGCATTTTTTCGCGATCAGCGGCCTGCACATCGGCGTGATTGCATCGGTTCTCCAAGCATTGCTGGCCCTGCTGCGGCTGCCGCGATGGGCGCGATTTGCCGCGGGCACGGCGCTGTTGTGGCTTTACGTGGACATTACAGGCGCGAGCCCCTCGGCGGAGCGTGCGTTGGTGATGGTGATTTTCATGCAGGCGGCGTTCGTGTTGCGGTGGCCGGGCAACCCGCTCGCGGCTCTCACGGCCTCGGCCTTCGTCGTGCTGCTGGCGCAGCCCATGCAACTTTTCACCGCCAGCTTTCAGATGAGTTACTGCGTCGTGGCGACCTTGCTGCTGCTGGGATTGCCGCTGGGTGAAAGGCTGCGGGAACGGTTTAAACTATTTCCCCAACTGCCGAAAGCGTCGCTGACCTGGCGCCAGCGCCTGGCCATGGCTGCGCTCGACCATATACTCGCGGCGCTCGGGCTGGGCGTGGCGACCGCGCTGGTCGCGGCGGTGAGCGGGATCGCATTTTTCCGGTTGTTCACGCCGGGGGCGCTGGCGGCCAACCTCGGCCTGATCCCGCTGGCATCGTTCGCGATTTTCGCCGGGTTCATTTCGCTGCTGTGCGGGCTGGCCGGACTTCCCTCGGCCAGCGGGCTTTTCAACCACGCGGCGGCGCTCATCCTGGCGACGATCCAGTGGTTGATCGGCGCGTTCGTGAAAGTGCCGGGTGCTTACTGGCCGGCGCAGTTCAAGGCCGAATGGTGGGCCGACGTCGTGCTGACGGCCTTGCTCGCGGCGTGCCTGGCCGGTTATGCGGCCCGGTGGCGGCGCGGAATGGTTTTGGCGCCGTTTGCCCTCGTGGCGCTGGCGCTGATTTTTGCCGTGAAGTTTGGATGACCATGTTTTTCTGCCTTTGTAGGAGCCTGCTTGCAGGCGATCATTATGTCGCCTGCAAGCAGGCTCCTACGGGTCATGACTGACCGCCACCTGTCGTGAGAAATGACCAAAAAATTCTTCGCGCTCTTTGCGGCCTTTGTGTTAATATCTTCCCTGCATGAAAAGCTCCTACGAACTCGCGATGGAACGGCTGGCTAAAAACGCCCCAGCGGCCAAGCCGCTCACCTCCGCGCAGAAAGCCCGGCTCGGGGAGATCGACCGCCTTTATCAGGGCAAGCTGGCCGAGCGGGAGATTTTCCTGAAAAAACAGCTCGATGACGCGCTGGCGGCGGGCAAGGCCGACGAATTTGAAAAAATCAAGACGCAGCTCGTCCATGAGCGCGCACGCATCGAGGAAGAACGTGAAGAAGAAAAAGAGAAGGTCAGGCGCGATGGCGCCTGAGCCAAAGTTTCAGGTTCCAAGTATCAAGTTCCAAGAGAGTCTGCGCGCCTGCGGCGCTGCCCATATTCTTGTCATTCCGAGCCGCGCGAGGAATCTCGTTGATGACTCACAAAAGCATGGGATTCCTCGCGCGGCTCGGAATGACAGCAACTTTATCGACACGACGTGTCGGGGCATAAAGCCCCTCCTACAAGCAAACCAGCCCGCCGCTACTTTTTGTGATTTGGACGTTTGGCGTTTGGGATTTTCAGATTTTGAATTCGTCTAAAGACTCAGACGAATTTAAAATCTGCGACCAGCGCGTGGTGATCAGACGCGCGCGTCGGCAACACTGCGTGGCGCACCGGACGTAGCGGCGCGTTGTAGAAAATATGGTCGAGCACGTGCGGTTGCCGGCGCCAGGTAACCTCGGCCTGCTGGACGGTGGCAAACCCGCAGCCGGAGAATTGCGCGAGGAGCGAAGCGGTGTTGCGCACATTGAAATCGCCGACGAGGAGCGCGGGGCCGGTCATGGCGCGAAGATGGGCGGCGACCATATCGCGCTGCCCGCTGTTCTCCGCACTGGAGGAGCCGAGCATGAAGAACGCCAGCAGATGCGTGTTGAGCAGCTGCAATTCGCGGCCGGCCAGCGTGGTCTTCGCGCCGATCAGAAGCCGGTCGGTGGGCGTGGTTTTCTGGCCGTTGAAATCAAACTCGATCGGCGGCGATGGCAGGTCGGTGCGGAAGGTCGCACGCAGCGACGTCTTGGAAAAAATCGCGAGGCCGATGCCGAAGGGCAGCTCGCGCGGGTCGGGCCGCGGATAGGCGAAAAAACTGTCGTAACCGGCCAACGCGGCCCGGAGGCGCGTGTAATTCGGCGGCGGCACGGATTGCACATCGCCGCGTTTGGCCTGCTCGACTTCCTGCAAAAAAACAAGGTCGGCGTCGTGCCGGCGAATTTCCGCCAGCGTGGCCTCGAGATCGACGGGGGCGCGATCGGGGTCGGCGTCATCCCACGTCTGGCCAAACTGCATGTTGAATTGCAGGACGCGAAACATGTTAACAATTATTCCGGCTCGGCCGTGCCCTCCACGACCCAGTCGCGGGCGGCGGGCACTTGTTTGAAAAACTCGCGCAGCGCGGCGCTGAGGTGCTCGGCATAACGGAAGTGCGCGCCCATGCCGGTGCGAAGCTCGGCTTCGTAGATGAATTTGTCGGCATGCGTGCTGTGCTCGAAAGGCGTCTGGGCACCGAGCAGCAATGAATAAACATAAGCCGGCGAGCCACGGGCCAGGAGCTCGCGGGTGAGCTCGGCCTGGTCAGCCAGCAGCGCGGCGTGCGGCGCGCGGTCGATTTCCGGCGGCAGGTAAAATCCGGCCTGGATCAGTGGCGTGCAGCGCTGGCCGGTGCGATGGCGGTTGAGGTCGCGCAGCTCGGCGATGGCCATGTTGTTCCAGGCAAAAGCGACGCGCATGCGGCGCGTGGCCGCGCCCTGGTGACCGTAGCGGTTGGCCCGGTGGCGGAGGGCCTCGGCCACCGGCTGGGTTTCAGGCAGAAACGACGGCGCCGACGCATCGACGTGCACCCAGACTTCGTCGGCCAGCGGGGCGGCGGACAGCCGGGCCAGGCCGAGCGCGCAGCTCGACGCCAGTTCCTGGTTCGCCTGCTCGGAATAGGATTTCTCCGAAAAACTGTGGCGCAACAGCCGCGGCGATTGTTTCAACAATTCGGTGCGGATAAGGCCGGCCGCGGCGCGGGCTTCGGGCTGTGGGAGCGAATCGAGATGCTTGAGCGTCTGCGCCCACATGCGCGCGCTTTGCACCAGACCGAGGCTGGTGCGCGTGGCGAACGGGATGAAATAGCGCGCGCGATCGAGGGCATAGTTTTTGCGCAGGCGGGCGACGACCGCAGGCTTGGCGCCAGCGGGTGCGCGCACGCGGTTCGGTTCGGCCGTGGCGAGCGCGTCGAGCCGCGCGTACTCGGCGTGGTAGGCAGCAAAGGCCCGGCTCATCACGTCGCGCCACCGCGCCGCCAGGTCGGCCGGCAGGCCGAGTTCGTCGGCCGAGGGAAGGTTGGCGGCATCCATCGTGATGTAGCGCGTGCTCGATTCCTGCCCGTCCGCCATTTGGGCGATCTCAAAGATTTTCCACGCCAGCCACATCGAGACATCGTCGATGGCGATGGCCAGGCCGCCCGTCAGGCCGCCGATCGAGGCATGGCCGTAATCGACAAACTTGAGGATGCGGTCGATGGAGGCGTCGGGATCCGCCGGGTCAACCTTGGCCAGGATGGCGGCGAGGCCTTCATTGCTCCGCGAGTAGCGGGCGAGGACGGAGGCCAGAAGCTCGGGTGTGACGCGCGGCAGGTCGGCGGCGGCGGGTGGAGGGACAATGGCGAGGCCGGTAACTTTCATGCGGTAAATGGGACTGAGGCAGGATTTTGAGGGAGAAACAATTTAGTTTTAACAGGGTCAGACAATTATGCCCTCCATCTGCAACCTGACGGCTGGAAAAATCGTCATATTTATGCAATAATAGCTGTCAGCTCCGGCGCAAATCGCTGGTAGCAAACCCTTAAACCATTATGCACCTCAAGAAACTCCTATGGTTAGGCGCCATTTCCGGCGCAGCACTCACCACGCAGGCCCAAGTTCGTGTTTCCATTGGCTTGCCCGGAATCATCGTCGTACGCGAAGCGCCACCGGCGCCGAGGTATGAAGACCGAGGCCCACAGCCCGGCCCGGACTTTTTTTGGGTGGAAGGCCACTGGGCACGGGACAGAGACCATTGGGAATGGATTCGAGGCCATTGGGATCGTTCTCCGCGACCCGAGGCCGTCTGGGTGCCAGGCCACTGGGATCGCCGCGAGGACGGCTGGGTTTGGATCGATGGCCACTGGGTTGATCGCGATGACCGCGACCGTCACGCTGATCGCGACGATCATCGTGATCGCGATGATCATTATGCCCCGCCGCCGCCACCCGAGGTGCGGGTCGATCAAGACCGGCCGCCTGAGGCCTATCGCGAAGAGGTTCCCCCTCCTCCCGGTCCGGATTTTTTCTGGGTGCAAGGCCATTGGATATGGCAGGATCGCTGGGTCTGGTTTCATGGTCACTACGAGCACCGGCGCCATGACAGGGACTGGCACGAAGGCCGTTATGAGCACCACCCCGAAGGTTGGATCTGGATTGAGGGCAGCTGGCGCTGATTGAATCACGCAGGCCAAAATCGTTCTCGTTCTCATACTCATACTCCTTCTCGTTCTCCCGATCCCCTCGATAACGAGTACGATTAAGAGAACGAGAACGATGCGGCTCGTCGAGGACGCCTCGCCCTACCAGCAGCCGGCGCTTACCGCGCCAGGATCCACGCGCCGAGCGCGCCGGGATAAAAGCCGAGCACGACCGAGCCAATCACCAGCACCAGCAACGCCACGCCCGCGGCGACGCCAACCGGCGCAAGGATGGCCGGCGCGGTTTCACCTTCAGGCTGCGACCCGGACGAGGTGGTAAAGAACGCGGCCTTGATCCAGCCGAAATAGTAGTAAATCGACATGATCACGCCGCCGATGGCGATCGCGAGCAGCCAGTAGAGGCCGGCCTTGAAGGCGGCGATGAAGATGAAGAGTTTTCCCATGAACCCAGCAAACGGCGGAATGCCGGCCAGCGAGCCGAGCCCGACGGCAAGCGCACCCGCCAGCAGCGGGTTTTTCTTCGCGAGATTTACGTAGTGGTCGAGTTCCTGGTCGGCGTCGTTGGCCCCGGCAAGGTGCGTCATCACGGCAAACACCGCGAACGACCCGAGCAAATACGCCAGCAGGTAGAAAAGCACGGCGCCAATCGCGCTGGGTTGCGTGATGGACGCAACGACACCGAGCAAAAGATAGCCCGCATGCGAGACGCCGGAAAGGCCCATGAGCCGCTTGACATTGTGTTGGGTCAACGCCGCGAGGTTGCCAAAAATAATCGTCGCCGCCGCCATGACCGAAAGCACGGGCAGCACGAGCCATTGGTAGGGCGCGAACACGGATGCAAGGATGAGCAGCACGGCGAAACCCGCGGCCTTTGAGCCCACGGCGAGAAAGGCCGTCACCGGCGTGGGCGCCCCCTGGTAAACATCGGGAATCCAGATCTGAAACGGAACCGCGCCGATCTTGAACGCGACGCCCGCGAGCACGAGCACGATGCCCGCACCCGCCAGGAAATTGTGCGGGTTGAGGGCCAGGAAATTCCTGAGGTCGTCAAAATTCATCGGCGAACCGGTGGCGCCGGGCAGCGCGCGGTTGCCGGCCGCGCCATAAAGCAGCGCGATGCCGAAAAGCAGGATGGCCGAACTGAGCGCACCGAGGATGAGGTATTTGAGGCCGGCCTCGAGCGAGAGGGGGTTCGTCCGAAAATAGCTCACCAAGATGTAGAAACCCACCGTGACGGTTTCGAGCGCGACAAAGAGCAGCACGAAGTGGTTGGCCTGCACGAGCAGCATCAGCGCCGCCGTGATAACAAGGACGATATGGAAGAATTCCACGCGAGGCATGAGCTGTTTGGCCAGGCTCACCCGCCCCAGCACGCTGACCAGGATCGACGTCAGGAGGAAAAACATCCGCATGAACTGTCCCACTTCGGTATGCTTCAGCAGTCCGCCGAATGTGACTTGCATGTCTGGACTGAGAAACGCCGTATTAAAGTTAATGAACAGCCCGAACGCGACGGAGAGCTGTCCGACGATGGCGAAGACCGGGATCATGCCGTGATCCTTTTTCGGCAGCACAATTTCGAGCACCAGCAGCAGGAGCGCGAGGCCCGCGAGCATCAGCTCGGGAAAAATCGCGATCCATTGGTTGGAAGCGGCGGCTTGCTGGAGAAATTCGTGAGTCATAGCGAAAAAGGCTGAAGAACTGAAAAGCTGAAAGACTGAAGAAAAAATAGAATGGTGGTATGCAAGTTTGGATATTCAGTTTTTCAGTTCTTCAGTCTTTCAGCCTTTTCATCTAACGGCGGGCGCCGACGCATAGACGGACTGCAACGTGGCGTTGATCGGCGTGGAAATGGATTTTGGCCAGAACCCGATGAAGAGCAGCAGGGTCAGCAGCAGCAGCGCGGGGAGCCGCTCGCTCCAGCTCAGGTCGGCCGGCGGGTGTTGGGCCGAGTACGCCGCAAATGCCTCGGTCGGCGGACCGAAGAACACGCGGGCCGCCGCCCGCAGGCCATAGATGGCGGAAATGATCACGCCCGCGATGGCCGCCGCTGTGACCCAGTGTGAGAAATTCCACAGCGCGACGAAAATGATGAGCTCGCCCGGGAAGTTGGCGAAGCCGGGCAGGCCGATGCTGGCAAACGTCGCGGCGACGAAAAGCGCGGCGAGTACGGGAGTTTTCTGCGCGAGGCCGCCCATCTCGGTGAGATCAAAGGTCCGCGTGCGATGGTAGATGCTCGTTGAGAGCAAAAACAGCAGCGCGACCGACAGGCCGTGCGCGACCATCAGCAGCACGACACCGCCCGCGCCCAGGATGGAAAAGCAGGCGATGCCGAGGAAGGCATAGCCCATGTGCATAACCGAGCTGTAACCGATCACCTGCTTGAGGTCGCGCTGTGCCATGGTGACGAAGCCAATGACGAGGACGTTGCCGAGCGCGAGGAACGCAAGCAGGTGCGACCAATGCTGCGCGCCGCCGGGCAACAGCGGCAGTGCGATTTGCAGCAGGCCGTAGAGGCCGAATTTTTTCAGCACGCCCGCGTGCAGCATCGCGGCCGAGCTGGGCGCGGCGCCGTAGCCGAGCGGCGCCCACGTGTGGAACGGCCAGAGCGAAACCAGGATGCCGAAGCCGAAGAGCAGCAGGCCAAAAATCTTCTGCTGGGCCAGGAGGTGCATCGGCTGCCCCGCGAGAACCTCGCGCAGCGTGATGAGGTCAAACGTCCCCGCGCCGCTTTTCCAGTAGAGCGCGATCAGGCCGAGCAGCGAAATCAACGCGCCGGCCGTGAGGTAAATCGTCATCTTCATCGCCGCGTAGCCGCGGTCGCGTCCGCCCCACACGCCGACCATGATGAACGTCGGGATCAGCGCGAGTTCGTGGAAAAAGTAGAAGAAGAAAATATCCACGCTCGCGAACACGCCCATCAACCCGGCCTGCATGATGAGCAGCAGCATGAGATAAATCCGCAGCCGCGACGCCCCCGATTGGATGGCATAAAGCCCGGCCGCGAGGCCGACCACGCCCGCGAGCACAAAAAGCGGCAGCGAAATGCCGTTGAGCCCGAGCGTGAGATTGATGCCGACCGATTTCAGTCCGACGTCGTAGGTCGAGAGAAACGCGTAGCCGTGTTCCTGTGGCGCACCGCCATACTGGCTCCACAGCCACAGCGCGATGAGCGCAGGCACACCGAAGCCGACGTAGGCTAGCAACTTCGCCCAGCGCTTGGGTAGGTCGAGCGCAATGGCCAGGGCCACGGCCAGCGGCGCCACAATGGCGAGAATCAGGGGATTGGTGAAAAGGGAGGTCATGCGGTGGGTTCGTTTGTTGCCCACGAATGTAGGTCGGGGTTTATCCCCGACGTGTCGGGCGTAAAGCCCGACCTACGATTTAGACAAGAGGCCAAAAGTCGTTTTTGCGTTCGCATGGTTAGAATTTCCACCCGGCGGCATAGCCCCAGAGCACGACGACACCGATCAGGAACCAGTAAACATAGGCGCTCAGCCGGCCGGTGTGCAGCGCACGCGCGCCCAGGCCGACGAGTCCGACGACACCCGCGAGGCCGCGGATGATGATGCCAGCGAGGAAAACCTGCTCGAGCAGATTGAGGAACATCGCGAAGCGCTGCTGGATCTTTGCCACGTAGTAGTTGTAGGCCTCGTCGATGAAGAGCTTCGAGGCGAGCAACGCGAAAAGACCAGGGGATTTCTGCGCGAGCGTGTCGGTCGCCGCCGGTTGATAAAACGCGAAGGCCCCACCCGCGCCAACGATAAGAATAGCAAGGCTGACGATGAGAATCGTCGAACCCTCGGCGTGGGGTACAAGCGAGAGCACCCCATCGAACGTGTGACCATAAATTCCCGTGTAGCCACCGATGACGGAAAGCACGGCGAGAACGACCAGCGGCAGCGCCATCGATGGGCCGACCTCGTGCGCGTGTTCGGCGGATTCGCTGCGCGGCTCGCCGAGAAATACCAATTTCCACAGCCGCGTCATGTAGAACGCCGTGAGAGCCGCGGTAAAAGCAAGAATGGCAAAGACGAGGTGGTTTTTCTCCAACGCAAGGTTAAGAATGGCATCCTTCGAGAAAAATCCGGCAAGAAAGGGAACGCCCGAAATCGCCGCCACACCGATCGTGAACGTGATGAACGTAATCGGCAGTTTCTTTCGCAGCCCGCCCATTTTGAAAATATTCTGCTCGTGATGGCAGGCGTAAATGACCGCGCCGGAACCGAGAAACAGCAGCGCCTTGAAAAAGGCATGCGTCATCAAGTGAAACATTGCGGCACCCACGCCTGTTTGAAGCACAGTTCTGATATCACCCATGGGGACACCAGGTATCGGATCGGCTATTGGAATACTTACTTCCGAGCCCAGCCCGAACGCTGCGACCATGTAGCCGAGCTGCGAGAGCGTGGAATAAGCCAAGACCTTTTTGATGTCGCTCTGGGCCACCGCGCAGAACGCGGCATAGACGGCGGTGATGACGCCAATCCACATCACGACATTGAGAGCGGTCGGTACGCCGGCGAAAAGCGGCTCGATGCGGCAGAGCATGTAAATGCCGGCTGCAACCATCGTCGCGGCGTGGATGAGCGCGGAGACCGGCGTCGGGCCTTCCATCGCATCGGGCAACCAGACGTGCAACGGCATCTGCGCCGACTTGCCGACCGCGCCGCAGAATAGCAGCAACGGAATCGCGCGGCTGAAAACGTGATGATGGGCCAGCGCGGACAGATTGACCGTGCCGTTCAGCCAATAGCACATGATGATGCCGAGGAGAAAACCGAAGTCGCCGACACGGTTGACGATGAAGGCTTTTTTCGCCGCATCGGAGGCGGAGGTCTTTTCGTGCCAGTGGTTGATCAGCAGGTAGGAACTGAAGCCGACCAGCTCCCAGAAAATGAACATCATGAAAAGATTGTCGGCCAGGACGATGCCGAGCATCGAAAACATGAAGACCGACAAGCCGCCGAAATAGCGCGCGCGCGCCTTGTCGTCGTGCATGTAGCCGAGCGAGAAGACGTGCACGCACAGGCCGACGAGCGCGACAATGGCGAGCATGAGCGCGGCGAGGTCGTCGAACTTGAAGCCGAGCGAAATGGCAAAGTCGCCGAAGCGCAGCCATTCCATCGAGGCGTTGAAACGCAGCCCGCGGAAGACCAGATGGCCCGCGATGAGCGCGATGCCGGTCGCGGTGGCGACGGAAACCCACGACGCCAGCGTGCCCTGCCGGCGCAGGAAAAGCGCGATGAACGCGGCCGAGGCGAGCGGCAGAAGCAGGAGAATCGTGGCGAGCTGGACGGGAAGCATTTTGAAAGTAGCGAGTAGTGAGTAGCGGGTAGCGAGTAGGGTTAAGTTAAAGGCAATGTCTTTTGTCGGATGAAGTATGTTGGATTGGTTCGTATGCTCACTACTCGCTAGTCGCTACTCACTACTAATTTTTCAGCGCATTGAGTTGATCCACCTGCACGGTCTGGCGGCGGCGGAAGAGCGCGACGATGATGGCCAGGCCGACGGCCACCTCGGCCGCGGCGACGGTAAGGATGAAAAAGACGAAGACGTTGCCGTCCATCGTGCCGTTGAAGCTCGAGAAAGCGACGAAGGCCAGGGTCGAGGCCACGAGCATGAGCTCGAGGCACATGTAGATGACGAGGGTGTTCTTGCGCAGGAGCACGCCGCCGAAGCCGATGGCAAAAAGCAGCGCGCTGATGAAAATAAACGCGTCGATCCCGATGGTCATTTCACGTCCTCCAGGCCTTCGAATTTTTTGCAGAGCACAATGACGCCGAGCATGGCGATCAGCAGCAGGAAACCCATGATCTGCACCGGCAGCAGGTACGTCGTGAAAAGCAGCTCGGCATAGCTCTTGAGGACCGAACCAGTTGGCGCCGCGGCAACCGATGCTGCATGCGCCGGCCACTCGCCGCGGGTAACAAGCATCAGGGCGCCGCTGAGCAGCAGCGCGAAACCGGCCGTGCTGGCAAAAATCGCCACGGGTTTGAACGGACGATTATGCCCGCCCTGCGTGTCGAGCAGCATGACAATGAAGAGAAACAGCGCGACGACCGCACCCGCGTAAACCAGCACGAGCAGCACGGCCAGCAGGTAGGCGTCAAGCAGCGTGAAAAGCGCCGCCACGCCAAACAGGCTGAGCAGCAGGCAAATCGCGGCATTGACCGTGTTGCGGTTCAACACGACGCCAAACGCACACAAGATGGTGAAAATGGAGAAGAGGTAGAAAAAAAGGTCAGGCATGAGTTCGTGAAATTGCAGGTAGGGTCGGCTGCCCTCAGCCGACCGTCAGGTTAGGCCCGTTGGGGGCAACGGGCCCTACCCGCGCTGCCGCGCAAAATGTCCAAAATTTATTCGTATAGGGGAACATCGTTTTCATTTTCAATGATGCCCGTGGGCGGCTTCCTCGGCGGCGGCCTTTTTCTTGTCCCACTTGAAATGACTGTCGGGCAGCGTGCCGCCGAGTTCGTAGAGCCGGTCCTTGTGATTGACCATCTCCTCGCGGCTCGTGCCGCACATCGAATACTGGTTTTGCAGGAAGATCGCCTCCTCCGGACAGACTTCCTCACACAGGCCGCAGTAAATGCAGCGGAGCATGTCGATGTCGAAAGCCTGCGGGCCTTTCTCGACGTGCGCCCGGTCGCCGTCCGCCGGCAGCTCGCCCGGCGTGATGCGGATGGCCTTGGGCGGACAGACGAATTCGCACAGCTGGCAGGAAACGCATTTCTCGCGGCCGTGCGGATCTTTCACCAGCGTAGGCACGCCGCGATAGTGGGGCGGGATGGCCGGGCGCTGCTCGGGATACTCAAGCGTCTGCTTCGGCGCGAAGAAATGTTTGAGCGTGATCTTCAGTCCACCGAAAATCTGCGGCAGGTAGGTGCGCTCGGCGAAGGAGAGCGGTTTGCGTTGGACTTGGATTACAGCCATTGGAAATTTAGTTTAGTTGAACCACAAAGACACAAAACGCACGAAGGTCGTATTTTTTGAATACAAAATCATGTCTTTGTGTCCTTTGTGCCTTAGTGGTTATTTTTGAATAATCGCGATGGCGATGGCATAGAAGATAAGGTTGGCGATGGCGAGCGGCAGGAGTTTCTGCCAGCCGATCTTCATCACCTGGTCGTAGCGGAAACGCGGGAGCGTCCAGCGCACCCACATGAAAAGAAAGATGAAGGCCATGACCTTGCCGATAAAAATGGCCATGGCAATGAGCCCGCCCAGCCACACCGGCAGGCCGGCGATGAGCGGCGCCAGCGGCAGGCCCGGCAGGGGATTCCAGCCGCCGAGGAACAGCAGCACGAACACGCCCGAACCCACGATCATGTGCGCATACTCAGCCACAAAGAAGAGCGACCACTTGAACTCGCCGTATTCGGTGTGAAAACCGCCCACGAGGTCGGCTTCCGACTCGGGCATGTCGAACGGCTGGCGGTTCGTCTCGGCGAAAAGCGAGACGAGGAAAATGAACGCCGAGAGCGGCATCAGGATGACGTACCAGATGCTCTGCCAGTGCAACCCATGGCCGCTCTGCAACTGCACGACATCAAAGAGGCTGAGCGTGCCGTTGCCGCCGGGCTGGTTCGCCCACAGGAAAACCGGCAGCACCGAAAGCGTCATCGACAGCTCGTAGGAGATGAGCTGCGCCGAGGCGCGCACGCTGCCGAGGAACGGGTACTTTGAATTCGAGGCCCAGCCCGCGAGGATGATCGAGTAAACGCCGAGCGAACTCACGGCGAAGACCGCGAGGATGCCGACATCGAGATTGGCCAGCACGAGCGGCTGCAGCGTGTGTTTCGCATCCCAATACACGCCGAATGGCACGAAGACGATCGTCGTGAGCGCGGGAATGAGCGCGACGACCGGCGCGAGCTGATAATAAAAACGGTTCACGTGCGCCGGGACGACGTTTTCCTTGAACACGAACTTGCCGCCGTCGGCCATGAGATGGAACACGCCGAGCCGCTGGAGGAATCGGCCGAGAAACGGAATCCACGCGACCCATGGCACGATGGCGCGGTTTGGGCCGGGCCGGCCCTGGATCCAGGCGGAAACCTTGCGCTCGGCCATCGAGCACGCGCCGGCAAACGGAATAATCACGGCGATGGCCGCGATGCCCTTGATCGCAGTCTGGAGCCAGATCGGAAGATTGAAGAAAAGATCCATTGGTGATTTTTGAAACCGCTAATTCGCGCTAATTTTCGCTTATAAAAAGAGAAACCAAACCATTCACATACAGTTGGAAACCGCGAATGGACGCGAATACACGCGAATAAAAAAGAAAAACCGTCCAAGATTTTGGATACATTTGTGTGTAATGGTTCATGCCGTTTGTGACCGTGTATTTATTCGTGTTCATTCGCGTCCATTCGCGGTTAAACTGCATTGGTTTGTTTAAAATTGGATTAGCGGTTAACCTTTTTTGTAGTGCAGCGTTTCGCCTTCGGCAAAGGGCAGCCCGGCCCAGGGCGTGCGGTCGAGCAGCAGGCCGGTCGCCGGCAGGCTGGCCAACGTGATCGCCGCGAATGGCGGGATTTGCGCCTTGAGTGTCGTCCACAGCGCATCGACCTCGCCGGTGAGCGTTCCGCCGCTGACGGCGGCGAGCAGCCTGGCCAGCACGACGAGATCGTCGGTAGCGCCGGCCGCGCCGGGCACGGCCTTGGAAAATTTCTGGAGGCGGAACTGCTGGTTAATGAACGTGCCGCTCTTTTCAAAAACCGTGAGCGTGGGCAATACGACTGCAGCCGCGGCGCTCGTACCGTCGGTCTGGGTGCCGAGATAAATGATGGACGCTTTCTTGAGTTGGGCAGGCGTGAGGCCGGCAGCGGCGAGGTCTTCGCCCACACTAAGCACCGTCTTGATTTCGCCCGAGTCGATTTTGGCGGCGAGCGCGGTGAGCTGCGCCGTCGGAAGTTCCTTGATCAGGCCGGTGACGAGCGCGCCGCGCACGTTCGGGTTGCGGTCGGCAGAGACAAGAATCCCGTCGCCCTGCCCCACCCGGCTAACGAGCCAGGCCGGCGCGTGCAGCGCATCGGCGATTTTTTTCGTGAGAAACTGTTCCTCGACCGAGCTGCGGCCTGAACCAACAACGGCGACCGAGCCGGCTTGGAGCAACTGCACGGCCTTCGCCAGGGCGGCGGCGGGCAGCGCGGAGCCACCCTCTATTTTTGTCTCCGTGAGACGGCCGGCGACGCGGACTTGCTTGTAGAGTTCGCGGCCGCTGTCGGGCATCCACACGTCGTTGACCTCGTCGTTCTGTCGCGGGGTGATGCGATAGATGACGCCCTCGCGCGACCAGACGACGGTGTTGCAGCCCGTGGACGATTCGGTGTCGATGCTGTCGGTCTGCTTGAGGAACCAGACGCGCATCTTGAAACGGAAGTCCGTCGAGGTGAGCGCGCCGACCGGGCAGATATCGACGGTGTTGAGCGAATAGTTGTTCTCGAGTTTCTTGCCGGGATAGCAGGTGAGCGTGGAGTAACTGCCGCGGTCGATGAAACCGAGCACGTCGTCCTTCGCAATTTCCTGCGAGAAGCGGACGCAGCGCGAGCAAAGGATGCAGCGCTCGTCGTCGAGCGTGACGCGCGGGCCGAGCTGGGTGCGCTTGGGCTTGACGTTCTTGTCCTCGATGAAGCGCGAATAGCCGCGGCCGTAGCCCGTGGCGTGCTCCTGGAGCGAGCATTCGCCGGCCTGGTCGCAGATCGGGCAGTCGAGCGGATGGTTGATGAGGAGAAACTCCATCACGCCCTCGCGGCATTCCTTCACCAGCGGCGTGGTCGTGCGGATGTGCAGGCCGGGCGAGGCGTTCGTCGCGCAACCGATGGTGGGGCGCGGCATCCAGTTGATCTTCGGCTTGCCCGTGGCCGCATCCAGGATCGGCGTCTTCGTCGCGGGATCGACGGCGGGCAGGCCCATCTCGACCAGGCACATGCGGCAGTTGCCGACGATGGTAAGCTTCGGGTGGTAACAATAGTGCGGCACCTCGATGCCGAGCCGGCGCGCGGCCTCGATCACATTGGTGCCCTTGGGCACGGCGATCTCGCGCCCGTCGATATTGACGGTGATGAGGTCGGGTTGGGTCGGAGCGATCATTGCGAAAGGAGTCGGGAATGTTTTTTCAGCGCAAAGGCGCGAAGACGCAAAGTACGTGGTGAGATTTTATAAACATGGCGGTGCGTTGCGACTTGGCGTCTTTGCGCTAAATCAGGTCGATAGACTCAGTTGTTTTTGTTTTTTTGGTTTCGGCGTAGGCCTTGAACTCGTCGCCGAATTTCAGGACGAAGCTTTGCGTGGGCCAGGCGCAGGCCTCGCCGAAGGCGCAGATGGTGCGGCCGGCGATCTGGTCGGCCACGTTCTTGAGCAGCGCGCCGTCCTCGGGCCGGGCGTCGCCGTTCACCATGCGGCCGGTGATTTTTTTCATCCAGAGCGAGCCCTCGCGGCAGGGCGTGCACTGGCCGCAGCTTTCGTGGGCGTAGAACGCGTTGATGTTGCCGAGCGCCTCGACCATGTTGACGGAGTCGTCCATCACGATGACGCCGCCGGAGCCGCCCATCGTGCCGACCGCCGCGAGCGTGTCGAAGTCCATCGGGATGTCATCGAACGCGAGCGTGCGCGCGGAGCCGTCCTTGTTCTTCAACGTGAAGACTTCGCCGACCTTGAGAATTTTCGCCGACGAACCGCCGGGGATGACCGCCTTGAATTTCCGTCCAGGCAGCGGTCCGCCGCACACTTCGTTGAGGAGCTGGCCCAGCGTGACCTTGCCGACTTCAAACTCGTAATAGCCGGGGCGCTGCACGTGGCCGCTCACGCAGAGGATGCGCGTGCCGGTGTTGTTGGGCGTGCCGATCTTCGCGTAGGCGTCGCCGCCCATGTCCGCAATGTGCTTCACGTGGCAAAGCGTCTCCACGTTGTTGACGATCGTCGGGCACTGGTAAAGGCCGAGCACGGCGGGAAAATACGGCGGCTTGATGCGCGGATACGGGCGCTTGCCCTCGAGCGATTCGATCAGGCCGGTCTCCTCGCCGCAGATGTAGGCGCCGGCGCCGCGGTGCACGTAGATTTCGCAACCGTAGCTCGTGCCGAGGATGTTCGGGCCGCAGAAATTCGCCGCTCGCGCCTCGGCGATGGCCTGCTCAAGGATGCGCGCGCCCTGCGGGAACTCGCCGCGGATGTAGATGTAGGCCTGCTTCACGTTGTTCGCGAAGCACGTGATCATGATCCCCTCGATCAATTGATGGGGATCCTGCTCCATGATGTAGCGGTCCTTGAACGTGCCGGGCTCGGACTCGTCGGCATTGACGATGAGGTAAATGGGCTTGCCGCTCTTGCGGTCCACCAGAGTCCACTTGATGCCGCACGGGAAGCCCGCGCCGCCACGGCCGCGCAGGCCGGCTTTCTTCACCTCGTCCATCAGCTCCTCCGGTTTCCGGAGGACGGATTTTTTCAACACCTCGTAGCCACCGTTGCGCACGTAGCACGCGAGGTCGTTCGAGTAACCGGGCTCGTCGATGTGCTTGAAAATGATGCGGCGTTGGACAGGAGCGGACATGGAGATGGATTAAAAAATGAATTTCAGCGGCGGGCCGCCGCGCCTTCCTGCTTGATTTTCTCACTCAGCTCGGCGGCTTTGGCGGCGTCCACCTTTTGGTGCAGCTCCTCGTCGATCATCACGACCGGCGCGGTGCCGCAGCTCGCGAGGCATTCGACGAACTCGATCGTGGCCTCGCCATCGGCCGAGGTTTCGCCGAGCTCGCAGCCGAATTGTTTCTTGAACTCCGCGCAGGTCCGGTAGCCGCCCATGAGCGCGCAGGAAAGCGTGCGGCAGACCTTGATGTGGCGGCGGCCGATGGGCTTGCGCCGGAACATCGGGTAAAATGTCACCAGCTCAAGGATATTGATCGGCTGGAGCCCGAGCTTCGCCGCGATCCACTCGACGGCCTCGTCGGAAATGTAGCCGAGGTCCTCCTGCACGAGGTGCAGCAACGGCAGCGAGGCACTCCGCTTGTTCGGGTAGTGCGGGATGACCTCGTCGATGCGCTTGAGCGTGTCGGGTTTGAGATTCATTGCGGCAAAGTAGCGGGTAGTGAGTAGCGGGCAGCGAGCAGGCTCGTGCCGGGGGCCACGTCTTTTATCGGATGCTGTAGATTGGTTTGATTCATATGCTCGCTACTCGCTGCTGTTTTCACCGGTCGCACTCGCCCATGACGAAGTCGAGCGAGCCGAGGATGGAGACGACGTCGGAGATCATCGCGCCGACACAGACTTTGGGCAGGATCGAGAGATTGCAGAACGACGGCGAACGGATCTTCAGGCGCCACGGCACGCCGCCGCCCTTGCTCACGACATAAAAGCCCAGCGCGCCTTTCGGGTTTTCCGCCTCGAAATACACCTCGCCGGCCGGCATCTGCGGGCCCTCGGTGACGAGCATGAAGTTCTGGATCAGTTCCTCCATGCTCGTGAGGATCTTGTCCTTGGGCGGGGCGAAAATCTTGCGTGCGTCCTTCGCATACCACTCGCCGCCGGGAAATCTCGCGACGGCCTGCTTGAGGATGCGCACGCTTTGGCGCATCTCCTCGCCGCGGACGAGGTAGCGGTCGTAGCAATCGCCACGCGAGCCCACCGGCACGTCGAACTCATACTGTTCGTAGCCGCTGTAGGGTTTGTCCTTGCGCAGGTCGAGCGGCACGCCCGAGCCGCGCAGGTTCGGCCCGGTCAGGCCGTAGGCGATGGCGTCTGCCTTTGAGATCACGCCGACGCCCTCGGTGCGGTCGAGGAAGATTTTGTTCCGCGTCAGCAGGTTCAAGGTTTCCTCGAGGATCGGGAGGAACTGGTCGCAGAACGCATCGACGCGGCCGATCCAGCCCTCGGGCACGTCGCGTGCCACGCCGCCGATGCGGGTGTAGCTCGTGGTGAAGCGCGCGCCGGTCAGCTCCTCGAAAAGCTTGTAGAGTTTTTCGCGCTCGGTGAACGAGTAAAGAAACACGGACCACGCGCCGACATCGATGCCGTAGGCGCCGAGACCCATCAAATGGGCCGAGATGCGCGCCATCTCGCACACGATGACGCGGATGGCCTGGCCGCGCGGCGGCAGCTCAAGTTTCGCGAGGCGCTCGACCGCGATGGCGTAGGCGACGTTGTTCGCGAGCGGCGCGAGGTAATCCAGCCGGTCCGTGTACGGCACGAACTGGTTGTAAGTCATGTTTTCCGCGATCTTCTCGTCGCCGCGGTGCAGGTAGCCGACGACCGGCTCGGCCTTCGTCACGATCTCGCCGTCGAGCTCCATCTGGATGCGCAACACGCCGTGGGTGGACGGATGCGACGGCCCCATCGAGAGCGACATTTTTTCGGTCTCGAACTCCGGGGGGACGACGGCGGCGGTCGCCTTCGCGGCGCTATCGGGAAAAATGTGTTCGGTGGCCATCGGAAATTTTAACAGAAGGTCGCAAAGGGACGCGAAGCGCAAAAAGCCGTCCAGCGATCAAACGTTGCGCCGATCTTGGCTTGGAAAATGGGTGCGAGCATAAAAAAATCTCTTTGTTACCTTCTGTTCAAAATACTCATTCTGGTTTCTCCCGGCGTTCGTTCCAGCTTTCGTCCTTTGCCTTGGGTTCGGCATCGCCGAGGCCCATTTCGCCCGTTGAGGCCACGAACGGCCCCCCCATCATCGGCGCGGGGATCAGCTTAGCCTTGGTCTCGGCCGCGATTTCGACGTCGGGCAGGTCGGTCTCGATGCCGGACAGCGGGAATTCCTTGCGCAGCGGAAAATACGGATAACCCTCCCACATCAGGATGCGGCGCAGATCCGGGTGTCCCTCGAAAATGATGCCGAACATGTCGTAGGTCTCGCGCTCGTGCCAGTTGGCCGCGGGCCACAGTCCCGTGGCGCTCGGCATCGCCGGCGCCGTGTCACTGGCGCAATCGGCCGCGAGGCGGACGTAAGTGTGCTGCGTGGTCGAAAACACGTGCCAGACGACGGTAAAACGCGGCGATTTTCCCGCGCTCCAATCGATGGCCGTCACATCCGTAAGCATATCGAAGGCAAACTCGTCGCGCAGGTATTTCAGCACGGCCAGCGCCTCGGCGGCCGGAACGTTGAAAGCCGGCCAGTCGAGGCTCGCGCGCACAGCGGCTTGCGGAAATTTTTCCTTCAAGGCTGTCGTGACGTCGGCGGCAGTCATGCGAGAAAAAGTGGAATACTCAGGCGCGGTTGAGATTGGCGAAGGCGGGCTCGCGCTTGACCTTGGCCTGGAGCTTCATGAGCGCGTCAAGCAAGGCCTCGGGCCGCGGCGGGCATCCGCTCACATAAACATCGACCGGCACGATGCGATCCACGCCCTGGAGCACCGCGTAACTGCGGTACATGCCGCCCGTGCTGGCGCAGGCGCCCATCGCGATGACCCATTTCGGGTCGGGCATCTGGTCGTAGATGCGGCGCAACGCGCTGGCCATCTTGTAAGTGACGGTGCCGGCGACGATCATCACGTCGGCCTGGCGCGGCGAGAAACGCATGACCTCGGCGCCGAAGCGCGCGATGTCAAAACGGCTCGCCGCCACGCCCATCAGCTCAATGGCGCAGCAAGCGAGGCCCATTGGCATGGGCCACATCGAGTTGGTGCGGATCCAGTTGATGACCGCATCGGCGCGGGAGACGACGACGTCGCCCTCGATTTTGCTGTTATAAGCCAGTTCTGTGTTAGCGGAAACCATGGTCGAAAACGCTGCGGTGAGCCGGAAAAATGATCGCAACCTACCACCCCACCCCCGTCGCGCAAGGAGCTTTTCGCAAAATTTCCCCGCCTTCGTTTTACTTCGGCGTGGCAGGCCCGCCAAGCGGTCTTGTCCGCCATAGCTTCAGCGAAGGTGAAAGCCCAACAGCGAAGGTCAAAAATGTTTCTTTGCAAAAGCCCGACCAGAAGCGCCTTTCAGATAACACTCAAAAATTCGGGCGCGAGTTTCATTTGTAAAGGCCACTGCGGTCTTGATGCGCCATGGCCGAAGTCTTGATGAATAAGTCACTTCGCCAGCGTTATGCTTCCTTAATCGCGCTCCAAGATTGTCAGTGATCCCAACATAATGCCGACCCTGGATTGAGAGAGATTCTAGCATATAAACATAGAAAAATCGCGGCATGCACCTAGAGTAGCAGTGAAAATCCGCCTCCATTTCACTTCGGCGTGGCAGTCAGCCTTCGCTTTGTGAAGCTGGCCTGCCAAGCCGTAGCCCGAAAGGCGAAGGCTGGCGGGCTTTTCCGTTGACCCCGGATGAGGGTTTGCCTTGCTCTCAACCCTTCAACTCGCGGCGGATGGCCTTGCAGTCCCGCCGCTCGTGCACCCGGAGAGGTGACAGAGTGGTCGAATGTGCATGATTGGAAATCATGTGTACTCGAAAGGGTACCGAGGGTTCGAATCCCTCCCTCTCCGCCAGCCTTTCGCAATGCGAAAGGCTGCCACGCCGTAGCTTACGCGAAGGCGGGCCAAACCCCCGAGGCTAGGTTGTCCAACTTGACGCGGCAATCGAAACATTCTACGTCGAAAGCGCGCTAGTAGTATCAATGTCATAACTTTTCATTTTACCCTTAAATGCCCAGATTCCTACCTTAGAACGTTTAGCCATACCATCAGTCTCATCCCAAAGTATTGCGTCAGATCCACTCGAAGTAGTCAGTCGATAGATGTGATTGGCAGCGAACTCAGCGTCAATTGTGCCCGTCGCAATTTCAACCCAGCCTGTTACCGGACCATAGCTCCCATCGTTCATCCGGCCATCCGTCTCTCCTTCATCCTGAGTCGTTGTTAGGGCAAGCGTATGCCTTCCGGGAGAAATCCATACTTTTCCCGCTCCGATCCAAAGCATCCTTCGATCATCAAATGTATCGGCGATTTGGCCCCATGGGCCCGCAGGAAAACCGGCCGCTAATCCGTCAATTTTGTCTATATTGACAGTCCCGTCTCCGGCGTATGGAGATGGCGAGGTAGTAAATCCAGACCATGGTCTATTCCAAGAGGACCCAACATAAGGTGTTTTCACGGGCGGAATTGTCTGCCCAACCCCCACACTCGCGGAATCTTTTTGCTCCGTGTACAAATACTGGGGGCCCGTAGCGCAGCCACCACAAAACAAGCCGAGTGTCATCACGGCTCCCAAAAGGATATACACCCCGCGATGGGTCATGGTGTTCTCCTCCAACCGGCAAATTCCCAGTGTCCCACGCTGGAGCGAGTGCTCAGCCCATTAGTTTCGCCCCAAAGTGTTGCCTCAAATTTATCCTGTGATCCCAATGAGAAGCTCTTTGGGGACAGGTCGAAAAAGGGCTCGATGATTTTCGGCGTCGGATCCATTTGCTGGGGCGGCAATATTGCTAGTTTTTCTTATCTGCGTTGTAATCCGGAGTAAAATCGCTGGATGTGCTCTCGCTACCGGCGAACACCCAATTTCCTGTGGTAGAACGGGTGGCAACACCACCCGTCTCATCCCAAAGTGTCACCTCGAATGTGGATCCTGATAGCGAAGCCTCGAATCGGTATACGTGATTGGCCGCAAACACCACGTCAACAGGGTCCGAAGCATTGATATTAGTTGTGGTAACCGTGGTGCCGCCATCGTTGTATATAGATTCACTGTCGCTATAGCCTAACATCAGAACAAGCGTGTGTGTTCCCGGGGGAATCGATATCTTTCCAGCTTTGTCTATATATGGCTTTGGAGAGAAATCAAAGACCGATCCCCCGAGATACAACCCGTCAATTCGTCGTATACTGACACCCGCCTCCATTGGGGCTGAAGATCGGCCAAACTTTGGAATAAACCTAGACCAAAACCCAGACCAAGTCATGGGTGCCTGGGCAACCGCCGCAACGGGTGCCGGCCCAAGCGCTATACTCGCAGAATCTTTCTGCCCAGTGTACAAATATTGGGGTCCCGTAGCGCAGCCGCCACAAAACAAACCGAGTGTCATCACGATCCCCGATAAGATATACGCCGCGCGATGGGTCATGGCGCTCCCCTCCAACCGGCAAATTCCCAGTGGCCCACGCTGGAGCGGGTCGCCAGACCGCTGGTCTCATCCCAAAGGGTTACCTCAAATTTATCCTGTGATCCCAATGAAGCGGAAATTCGATACAGGTGATTTGCCGCAAATTCCGTGTCAATCGTGCCCGAGCCCGTGACATCGGACGTACCTGTGCTCCCAGCAGGTGTTTTATTTTGGTAAAATGTCAGCACCAGCACATGCTTGCCTGGGGAAACCCATACGACACCGGCCTTGTCCAGAAATCGCGTTTGCCGGTTTAAGTTGAACAGCCAGCCCAAGGGGCCGACTTCCAATCCATCAACCTGGTAGATATTGACGTCGGCTACTTCGGCCAAGGGAGAATATCCCGAGCTTTGCCCAACCGCCACGCTCGCAGAATCTTTTTGCTGATTGTTATCATACTTGGGCCCAGCAGTGGTAGCACACCCACTGAAAAACAAACTGAACGTAGCGACGATACCCAAGAGGACATCTGCTTTTTTCATGGATCGTTGTATCTGTCCTGACGGATGGGCGCGATTTAAGTTGCGATGCGGTTGCCGGAAATTGTGGTTTAGTTCCTCGGCTTGAACTTGGAGATGCGGGCCAGTTTCTCCCACAGGACGCGTTCCTCCGCCGTGACCGAGACCGGCGTTCGGATTTGCGCCGTGGCGCAGAGGTCGCCCGCGGGGCCATCGCGCCGGCGCTTTTCGCCGCTACACGCCAAGATGAAAAGTCCAGGCGCGGGAGGCTTGCAGAAGGCGACAAATTCGTTAGCTTCCCGTCCCAATCAAGCTCAATACGAATGAAAACACTGTTCTTGCAGGCTCCATCTTTCGACGGTTTTGACGGTGGCGCGGGTTCTCGCTACCAGGCAAAGCGGGAAATCCGTTCGTTCTGGTATCCGACCTGGCTGGCGCAGCCGGCCGCGCTCGTGCCGGACAGCCGGCTGGTGGACGCCCCGGCCGACGGACTTTCGCTGGACGCTTCGCTGGCGATCGCGGAAAAATACGAGCTCGTATTCATTCACACCAGCACGCCTTCGTTTCCCACTGATGCACGTTTCGCGGAGCTGTTGAAGGAGCGAAATCCATCGATCCAAATCGGCATGATCGGGGCGAAAGTGGCGGTCGATGCGGCGGGTTCCCTCAATGCGACCCGGGCGATCGACTTCGTGTGCCGGGAGGAATTTGACTTTACCTGC
>Ga0210392_10000349_pt1 | contig 30548 bp, 24 predicted proteins | sample IncBWC30OmetaG_FD_161057 | JGI IMG/M metagenome (GOLD analysis project Ga0210392, IMG submission 161057) | Forest soil microbial communities from Barre Woods Harvard Forest LTER site, Petersham, Massachusetts, United States - Inc-BW-C-30-O ... | reverse complement strand
GCGGCGAGCGCATGCCGGAGCAAACCTTCAGCCATCGGGCTGCGACAAATATTGGCGGTGCAAACCGTGAGAATGTAGCCGGGTGCTGGCATCGGCGGGGGGAGATTAAGCGCGGGGGATTTTGTGGAGTGCGAGGAGCGCACGGTGAAGCTGGACGGCGCGCTGGAGCGCAAGGTCGATCAACTGCGGCGGCGGGGCGGGTTTGTCCTTGGCCGAATCCGGCTTGGCGGCGGCATCCGCCTCATCGTCCGGCGCCTCGCTGTCGCTGACATGATCCTTGACCATGGAGGCTTCGTCGTAGCGGGGCTTGTCGATTTTTTCGACGATCAGCGAATCGAGGGCGGTGCCGTGATCGAACGCATCGTAGGCGCGGCGCTCGGTGGTGGCCGAAATTTTCAGCGGCACATCGGGCATGAAGGCGGGCAAAGGCGGCCCGAGGGCCACGACGCCGGATGGCGCCGGACGCTCGGCAAGCGCGTGCAGCAGCGCGGGGCCGGTGCCGGCGTTGACCAGGATGAAAACCGGGTGGGTGGTGGTGCGGAAACCGAGCCACGCCGAGAACGCGGCGGCGCCGGTGTCATCGGTCAGGGTATAGCGCAGGTCGAGGACGAGGTCGGATTTCGCCGTGCTGGCGGCCGGCAGGTCGGCGGGTAGCGCGTGCACGCGGCAATACAGCAGTCCCTGGCCAAGATCGGTGGGCGCTGCGGCCACCAAGGTGCGCGCGGCAAGGAACAACCCGATTGAAAGAAAAAAGGCGAAGGCGAGACTCCTCGCAGGGCTCGGAATGACAATCATGTAGAAAGACGGTTGAGCTGTCGCGCACCGATGTCGCGGCGAAAGTATTTTGAAGCAAATTGAATCTGATTGCAAACCGCGTAGGCCCGTTCGGCGGCCTCCTGCAGCGTGGGGGCGAGCGCGGTGACGCCGAGTACCCGACCGCCGGCGGTGACAATGGAACCGTTGGAGGCCTGCGCCGTGCCGGCGTGAAAAATAAAGGTATCAGGCGGCAGGCCCGAGGCGGCCGGCAGAGTGATGGCGTCGCCCTTGGGATAGCTGTCGGGATAGCCGCGGGCGGCGAGGACGATGCAAATGGCGGATTCGGGATTCACCGCGAGTTTGATCTGCCCGAGTTCACCGCGCGCGGCGGCCCAGAGGAGTTCGAGCACGTCGGTGGCGAGGCGCGGGAGCACGACCTGCGTTTCGGGGTCGCCGAAGCGGGCGTTGTACTCAATCACGCTCGGGCCGTCCGGCGTGAGCATGAGGCCGATGAAAAGCGTGCCGCGAAAATCGATGCCTTCGGCGGCGATGGCTTTGACCGAGGGCTGCACGATTTCGCGCTCGATCCGAGCGAGCAAATCCGGCGTGACGACCTCGGCAGGCGAGTAGGCGCCCATGCCGCCGGTGTTCGGGCCGGTGTCGCCGTCGCCGATGCGCTTGTGATCCTGGGCGGCGGGCAGGATGACGTAATCGCGGCCGGAGACGACGACGAGCAGGGAGGTCTCTTCGCCGAACAAACAGTCCTCGATCAAAATCTGCCGGCCGCTTGCACCGAATTTCCCGCCTTCGAGCATGTCGCGCACGGCGGCCTCGGCCTCGGCCAGGGTCTGCGCGACGACGACGCCCTTGCCGGCGGCGAGGCCGTCGGCCTTGATGACGATGGGAATCTTTCGCGTGCGCAGGTAGGCGAGGGCGGGTGCGGCTTCGCTGAAGAAGGCGGCGGGCGCGGTGGGAATTTTGTATTTCAGCAAAATCTGCTTCGTGAAAATTTTCGAGGCTTCGAGGCGGGCGCCGTCTTTTTTCGGCCCGTAGGCGGGAATGCCGGCGGCGGTGAGTTCGTCCACCAGGCCGAGGGCGAGCGGGATCTCAGGGCCGACGACGACAAATTCAATTTTCTCGCGCCGCGCGAGGCCGACGAGGGCGGGGACGTTGTCGGCTGTGACGGGGAAGCACGGCACGTCGAGGGCGATGCCGGCGTTGCCGGGCGCGGCGATGACGCGGGGGCGCGCGGGCGAGGCGCGCAGCGCCTGGACCAGCGCGTGTTCGCGTCCGCCGGAGCCGATGACAAGGACGGATTGAGGCAGTGGCATTAGAGTACGTTCAGGGTGCGGCGATAGAACGCGACGACTTCATCGGGATCATCGGTGAAGAGAATGTAGTCCATCATCCAGGCGGGGGCGCGTTTGGTGCGGATCATTTCACGGAGTTGCCGGCGCAGGTCGCTGAAATATTTTGCATCGTAGAAGACGTAGGGAATGCGCGGGCGGATGCCGAGCTTGAGATTGCAAAGCTCGATGCCGATTTCCTCGAGCGTGCCGACGCCGCCGACGTTGAAAATACAAAAATCGGCGACTTCGAACCATTTTTGGCGGAAGTGGCGCGAGTTTTCCTGGAAGGTGTTGAAGAAATCCACGCCGATCTCGGGCGCCTGGGCCTCGATCTCGAGAAAACAGGCGCCGGTGAGCGCGCCCTGTTTGCGGGCGGTCTCGGTGGCCAGGCGCATGACGCCGCCGCCGCCGCCGGTCAGCACGCCGATGTTGGAACCGATGAAGCCGGTGAGTTTTTCCATGAGCGCGGCAATGCGCCCGGTCTGCGCCCGGTCGAGGCCGATGGCGGAGCCGTAGAAGGCGAGGATGGTGGTTTCGTCGAATTTCCTGACCAGTTCCTCGCGGAGGAAAAAGCCGTGGTCCTTCTTGTAGGTGTGCAGGAACAGGTCGTTGAGGTCCGAGTTGAGCCAGTAAACGTCGAGGTCGATGGCAAAATAATTCTCGAGGCGGATATGGGCGTTGTCGGAGAGAAAAAAGCCGTGGGTGCGCGAGGGTCGGCGGAAAATGATGCGCCGGAGGTTGCCGCGCTGGATGCGGGTGAGGAGCTCGATGTGCTCGAGCAGGTTGGGGAAATAATCGATGAGCAGCGTGTCGGCGTTGTCGGGCGCGACATCGAGGGCCTGGATGAGCGTGCGGTGGCCGCAATGTTTGCCGGCGGCGGCGACGATGGCTTTGAAATCCTGGCCGGCCTTGAAAAAGAGCGAGCGGTTTTCCATCGTGGCGCTCTGGCCCTTGACGGAAATCTTGGTCTTGGGGCGGGCCGGGCCGTTGGTGTCGGGCGGCGGGTTTTCATCGAGGCAGCGGTAGAGCTGCGCGGCGGTGGCGGAGAGGCGGGAGCGCTTCTTGAGCAGGGTTTTGAACTCCGGGTCGGAGGCCGGCTCCGGCGCGCGAAAGATGTCGACGGATACGAAGGGATTCACCACGGGCTGGTCGCCGGTGTTGTAGATCTCAAGCATGATGTTCGTGCCGAAGGTCTTGACCGGGTCGAGCAGGACGGCGCCGGTGTGGATGCCGAAGTTGCCCTCGCCGCGGTTGAGCACGACGTAGTGCTCTTTCAAATACATCGAGCAGCTGGTGAGGACGCCGGAGTGGGGCGGGACGGAGAGCAGGTCGGTCTCGTGGCGCACCTGGACCTTGTCGAGGTAGCCGCGGCCGGCCTCGCCGCTGACGAGGCGCTCGAATTCCGGGCGCTGGAGCCGGGGGTTGAGCGTGTAGCGCACCTGGTGCGGGGTGAGGAAGACGCGGCCGAAGCGGTCGATGGAGATGGTGTTGGGAAGCTTCAGGCGGTTGTCCTGGACCGCCTCCCAGATCAGGGCGGTGGAGAGCTTGGCCGCGTCGGGCGCATAGAAAAGCCGGCCGGCGGGCACGCCGGGCCGCAGGAGTTTTTTGAAAAAAGCCGCCGTGGGGAAATGCGGGTCGAACATGAACGCATCCACTTCCAGCACGAGGCGGTTGCTCTCGATCCGGGGCGCACCGTGCGGCATCATTTCGATGCCGATGCGCGCGAGCGTGCTGCGCTCGGTGAAATGCAGGTGGGCCAGGTGGGCGCGCAGGAACTCCAGTTCGCCACCGTTGCGCGGCCGGAAGGCCAGGGTGAGCACGACGGTGTGGGCGTCCTTGTTTTTTATCTGCAAAATCTGTCCGTCGGGGCTGGTCCAGAATTGATCGGGATTCATGGAGGGCGAAGCGTGGTGCGTCGGGGCCCGGCTGGCAAGGGCTCTAAACCGCCTGTTAATTGGTTGCTTTTCGACGGGTGGGTTGGCAGTTTTCAAAATTCACGGCACAAACTTCCTTCCGCCGTTTCTTACCTACATAACCCGCATGAAACCCAACCTTCGTTTACCTGTTTTATTGCTCGGACTCTGCTGCAGCGCTGCTGCGCTCCAGGCTGCCGACGACCTAAACCTCAATCTGCCTGGCTCCACCAGCCAGCCCGCCGCGCAACCGGCCACGCCCCCCGCGCCACAATTCAGCGAGCAGCAATTGCTCGAAACGTATGGCTGGTATCTCGGCAAACAGGGAGGTTTGTCCGATCTTGGCTTCACCCCGGCGCAGACTGATGCCATTGTGCATGGCATCCAGCTCGCTGCCAGTGGTGGCGCTGCGCCGTACGACATGAAGGCCATTGGCCCGGTGCTGAGCAAATACATGCAGGATAAGCAGCAGGCCTATATGGAAAAGCTCAAGCAGGCCAGCGAAGCTGAGAGCGCCGCGTTTTTTGCAAAATTAAAGACAAATAAAAATGTCGTCGTGCTACCCGATGGCTTGTGCTACGAAATTATCAAGCCCGGCACCGGCGATTATCCCAAGCCAAACCAAATCGTTAAGGTCAATTATACGGGAAAATTCATCAATGGCACTGTTTTTGACAGCACGACGGGCCACGAACCACCCGGCCCCACCGAAATCGGGCTTGAGCAGGTGATTCCCGGCTGGACGGAAGGCATCCAGAAAATCAACGCCGGTGGACAAATCCGCCTCTATATTCCAGGCAACCTTGCTTACGGGGAGAACCCTCCGCGCGGCATGTTGCCGAATGCGACGCTCATTTTTGATGTCGAGCTGATCAGTTTCAAGGACGCGCCTCCGGCTGCTCCTGCCACGGCTCCGGCTGATGGCACGCAGAAGTAAACGGCCGCATCTTCGCCTGTTTTTCTCCGCCCCCGGTCATCGCACCGGGGGCTTTTTTTGCCTGGAAACCGCTCGACATTGAAAACGGGCCATGCGGCACGAGAATGTAACATGCGGCACCCGCATTTTCGTTGCCGCCACGGTACAAGGGGCGCAGCAATCATGCTCGATTGACGCGTGTGAAACTTGCCCTCGTTACCGAGACGTATCCGCCCGAGGTCAACGGTGTAGCCATGACCCTCAACCGGCTTGTCGCCGGTCTTGCGGCGCGCGGCCATGAGGTCGAGGTCGTGCGGCCGCGGCAGGACGGCGAGGAGAAAATTCCCGGCCGTGAACGCCGGGCAGGCAGGATCACCGAGTGGCTCACCCCCGGCCTGCCCATTCCCTTTTACCACACGTTGAAAATGGGCCTGCCCGTGTGGGGTGCGCTGCGCCGGCGCTGGGTCGCGGCCCCGCCCGACATTGTGCACGTGGCCACCGAGGGACCGCTCGGCCTGGCGGCCTTGCGCGCCGCGCGGCGGCTTGGGCTGCCGGTGACGTCGAGTTTCCACACCAATTTCCAGCATTACGGCCGGCACTACGGGCTGAACAAACTGCGCGACGCCATCATGGCCTATCTGCGTTGGTTCCACAATCGCGCCGCGTGCACGATGGTGCCGACGGATGAGCTGCGCGCGCAGCTCGCCGCCCACGATTTTACGCGGCTGGTGGTCATCGCCCGCGGCGTGGATACGGATTTGTTTTCGCCGGGGAACCGGCGCGATCAGCTGCGCACCCGCTGGGGCGCGGCGCCGGGCGACCCGGTGTTTGTTTACGTCGGCCGGCTCGCGGCGGAGAAAAACCTCGGGCTCGTGGTGGAGACATTTTTGCTGATGCAAAAAATCGAGCCACGCGCGCGTTGCGTGCTGGTGGGCGACGGTCCCGAACGTCCGGCGCTGGAAAAAAAGTTCCCGCAGTTTTATTTTGCCGGCATGCAGCGCGGCCCGGAGCTGGCCGCGCACTACGCCTCGGCGGATGTGTTTGTTTTTCCGAGCACGACCGAGACGTTTGGCAACGTGGTGACCGAGGCGATGGCCAGCGGCCTGGTCGTGCTGGCGTTCGATTACGCGGCGGCGCGGCAGCACATCCGCGCGGGGATGAACGGTGCGACCGTGCCGCTGGGCGAGGCGGACGCGTTCCTGGCCGCGGCGGTAAATTTGCTCGCCCATCGCGGGTCGTGGCCGGCGTTGCGGGCGGCGGCGCGGGCGGCGGCGCTGGACATCACCTGGGATAAAATCGTGACCTGCTTCGAGCGCGAATTGCTGCAAGCGCAGGCCGGAAAATCCACCGGCGCGGAGGCGGTTGCGTTCACCGCGGCGGGCGGATGAACGGCCGGTAAGATTTCCGAGGTAGGACGGATTATCCTAATCCGCCGAATTTATTCTGATTGTGGGCGGGGTGAGGGCACCCCGCCCACATGACTAAGGCCCTCGATTACGTCAGCTTTTCGACCAGCACGCTGGCGGTCAGTTTCGCGGAGACGAGCACGGGGCTGTAGTAGCTGCCCTGAATGGGATTGACGCTTTCGGCGATGGCGGCGTGGGCCACGGGCACAAACGAGTCGTCGCACCAGATGCCATGCGTGGGATCGAGGCCTTTCCAGCCGGCACCCGGCAGGTAAACTTCAACCCAGGCGTGCATGCTGCTGTTCGCCGGGCTGTCCGGTTCGGGGTCGTAGTGATAGCCGCTGACGAAACGCGCGGCGAGGCCCAGCGTGCGGCAGAGTTCGGCGAAGAAAACCGCATAATCGCGGCACGAGCCGGAACCGAGCTCGATCGTGCGGCGCGAGGATTGGATCCCGGTCTCGTGGCGGGAGATATAATGAAGGTTATCGTAAATGAGCTCGTTTAGCGCGGTGACAAAAGGCGTGGTCTCGACCGGGCGGTCGATGAAGTGCTCGTCGAGCCAGTGGCGGAGGAGGGCCTGGGTCTCGGCAAAGGGCGGGGCGAGATATGGCGTGAGATTGAATTTCTCGAGCGGCTCGTAGTGGAAGGGAAATTTGGCGGCGTAGTTTTTAAGGATGTAATCGAAGGGATTGGTGTCGAACGTCTCGACCTCGAATTCACTGCGGATGTTGAAGGCGGCGGCCGGCGCCCAGAAATAGGCCCAGGCGAGGAAGACGTCGTGCGAGTCGCGCGTCCAGACCAGCTTGGCCTCGGGCGCGATGTTGAAGCCGAAGCTGTTCACCCGCAGGAGCGGCGTCTCGCGCGGTCGCAGGTAGAGCAGGTGCGGCGAGAAGTGGACGCTCTGTCCATACTCATAACGCGTGAGGTGGGAGACGTGAAGTTTCATGTGGTGGACGATGCGGCGCGCGGGCAGGGAAGATGGCTGCCATGCAATCAAGGGAAACGCAAATGCGCGCCGAATCTAAATTTTTCTAGTTTGGCAACGCGGGCTGAAGCGCGTTACTTCACGGTACCACCCATGAGCATTTCTGACGCCAACCTTTACCTTGTCGGTTTCATGGGCACGGGCAAGACGACGGTCGGCCGCATTGTGGCGCAGCGGATGGGCTTTGCGCTGCTCGACAGCGACCACGAGATCGAACGCCTGCAGGGCAAGCCGGTGGCACGCATCTTTGCCGAGGAGGGCGAGGCGGTGTTTCGCTCGCTGGAGCGCGAATTCATCGAGCGGGGGCATCCGCCGTCGCGCACGGTCGTGGCGTGCGGCGGCGGGCTGGTGACGTCGCCGGGCCTGCTGGAGCTGCTGCAGAAAAAGGGCGTGGTCATCTGCCTGCAGGCCTCCATCGAGACGATTCTGAAGCGCACGGCGGGCAATTCGAATCGCCCGTTGCTCAACGTGGAAGATCCCGAGGCGCGGCTGCGCGAGCTCTATGCGCAGCGCGAGCCGATTTACCGCCGCTCGGGCACGCTCATCCTGACCGATGCGCGGCCGCTGGAGGACATCGTAAACCACGTGATGCGCACCTACCGGCGTGAGGCGGCGGATTTCGGCCGGGCGGGGAAATAACCATGAACGCCGACGTGCGGCAGGAGGAGTTGCGGCAGGAGCTGCACGCCCTCGGCTTCGACGAGGTGAGGTTTGCGCGGGTGGCCGGCGCGGCGCCGGGCGCGGAGGCCTTGCGCGCGTGGCTCGATGGGGGCCTGCACGCGGACATGGCGTGGATGGAACGCACGGCGGAGAAGCGCGCGCAGCCCGAACTCGGGCTGCCGGGCGCGCAATCGGTGATTTTGCTGGGAGTGAATTACTGGCGTGACGAAAAGCGGAAGGCCAAAGGCGCGGTGCAGCCGGTGTGGGCGCGCTACGCGCTGCACGACGATTATCACGACACGATGAAGGCGGGGCTGGTGGCGGCGGGAAAGGCGATCGAGAAAATTTTCGGCGCGGGCGGCACGGACTACCGCTATTATGTGGACACCGGGCCGGTGCTGGAGCGCGGCTGGGCGGCGCGCGCGGGGCTGGGTTTCATCGGGAAAAACACGATGCTCATCTCCCGGCGTTTCGGGAACTGGCTGTTGCTTGCGTCGATTTTGACGAAATTGGAATTCGTCCCGGATGCGCCGCTGATGAAGAAAAGCGAAAGGCGGAAGGCGGAAGGCGAAAGCAACCACGTGGGCCTGCTCTGCGGCAAGTGCACGCGATGCATGGACGAGTGCCCGACGGGCGCGCTGCCGCGGCCGGGCGTGCTCGATGCACGGCGATGCATTTCCTACCAGACCATTGAAAACCGCGGGATGATCCCGCGGGAACTCCGGCCGGGCATCGGCACGCGCATCTATGGCTGCGACATCTGCCTCGATGTCTGCCCGTGGAACCGCTTCGCGCGCACGGCGCGGAGCGTGCTGCTGGCGGCGCGCGGCGAGATCGCGGAGCTGCCGTTGCGCGAGCTGCTGGAGCTGACGCCGGCGCGGTTTGCGGAGGTGTTCCGCGGCACGGCGATCAAGCGGGTGAAGCTGGCCGGGCTGTTGCGCAACGCCTGCGTCGTGGCGGGAAACTCGGGCGACACGGGTTTGCTGGAGCCGCTGGTGCGCCTGGCGGCCCATGCTTCACCGGTCGTGCGGGCGCACGCGGTCTGGGCGGTGTTCCGGCTGACGGACTCGGCGGAAAAAATCCTGGCCGTGGCGCGCGCGGCGGAGACGGAGGCGGTGGTGCTCGAGGAGTATGCGGCCGCCTTGAACGTCCAACATTCAACACTCAACGTTCAACGCCCAAGTCCGACACCAAATACCAACTACTAATTACCAACTACGAATCCCTAAAGATTTCATTCATCTTCTTGGTGAAGGCCTCGGGCGGGCGGACGGGCTCGCCTTGGAAGTTGATGAAGGCGTGCAGCGAATGGCCGGTGGCGAGGAGTTCGTCGCCGCGCCGGACTTCATATTCGAGCTTGATGCGGAGCACCGGTTTTTCGCGCAGGGTGGTGACGATGGTGAGGACGTCGTCGTAAACCGCGGGGCGCAGGAATTTCGCGGTGATCTCAAGCACGGGCAGGCGGTAGCCGTCGGCTTCGAGCTGGCGGTAGGGCAGGCCGTTTTCCTTGAGGAGGTTGGTGCGGCCGATTTCGAACCACGGCAGGTAGTTCGCGTGGTAAACGATGCCCATCATGTCGGTCTCGGCGTAGCGGACCGTGAGTTGCGAGCGCGATTGGAACATGCGGCGAGACAAACGCCCCCCGGCGCGGGGGCAATTTTTTTTAGAGCCAGCGTGGCCGGCCAGGTCAGCGCACCCCGGCTGGAGCGGGGCTAAAAAGCAGGTTGGCCGACTGGCGCCAGCAGTTGCGCTTGGCCCACTCCCGGCCGGCATCGCCGAGGCGGTGGCGGAGCGCGGGATCGGTGATGAGGCGTTCGAAGGCGGCGGTGAGCTGGGCGGGGCGGTCCGGCGGCACGAGCAGGCCGGTCACCTCGTCCACGACGGCTTCGTCGACGCCGCCGACCTTGTGGCCGACGGTGGGCAGGCCGTGCGCGGCGGCCTCGAGATAGACGAGGCCGAAGCCCTCGACACTGCAATCGTGGTCAACGCTGGTCATGGCAAAGATGGCGGCGTGATCGTAGATGCGGTCGAGTTCATCATCGGGCACGCTGCCAAAGAACCGCACGGGAAAATCGGATTGCGCGGCGGCCAGGCGCAGCGCGCGCTCGTAGTTTCCGCGGTTGGAACCGCCGACGAGCCAGTATTCGATCTGCGCGCGAAAGCGCGGATCCAGGGATTGCAGCGCCCGCAGGGTGGCGAACTGGCCTTTGCGCGGGTGCAGGCGGCCGACCGTGAGGATGATGATCTTGTCCTGCGGGACGGGCGCCGGCGCCGGCACAATGGCAAAATCGGAGCGAAGCGCCCCCGGGGTGAGAAAAGTTTTTCCAATGGCCTCGGGAAAATGCGTGCAGAGGAGCTGGTGGGTGTAGTTGGTGAGCGTGCTGATGCGCGTGGCGTGGCGGATGAGGCTGCGGGCGAGGACGCGCTTGAGGGGGTTGCGATGGAATTTCAGGATTTCCGAGCCGTGAAAAGTGAGGATGAGGCGCTTGGGGCGGAAGGCCTTGAAAAATTGCAGCAACATCAGCCCGAGCATGGGGCCGGGCTCGGGCAGATAGACCGTGGCATAGCGCAGGCGCCGGCGCTCGCGGACGAGCTCGAAGGCGAGGCGCAACTGGCAGGTCAAGTCATGCGTGCCCTTCAAGGGGAGGCGGCGCAGGCGAAAAGGCCAGGCTTTCTCCGAGCAGGCCACGGCGGACTGGGCCCAGACCTCGACATCGTAGCCGAGGCTGGCCGAGGCCTTGGCGATTTCTTCCGTGAACGTTGCAATACCGCCACGTTTCGGATAGAACTCATGTGTAATTAAAAAAACAGGCTGAGTCGCCAGGGTAGCGTTCATGCAAGAGGCCAATGGAGTAAAACTTATTACATCAATATGCCAGTAGAGCGAGGATCATTTTTTACAGAACTTAAGGCGATATCGAAAGTAATACATTGATAGAACTTGCCAGAGTTTGCAGGCTTCTGCTCGGAAGCCGTGGAAGAATTAGGTTTACAACCGAAAACCCCATAATTTACAAGAGAACTAACAATGGCAGAAGACGTTCACAAGAATACTGAAGTTAATGGCAGCAAACAGCCGTTTCCGACTTCAGCCAAATCGTTCACGGCCGAAGATGAAGCCGCTCTGACGGAGGCGTTGAAACGCTGTTCCCCGGCGACTATCGAAGCTGCGGTCAAGTTTCGCAAGACCGGGGATCCCACGCCCGTGCCCACGGTGGTCATTGGCATCATCGAACGCTTCGCCGAACCCGACCAGCGGGCCCGGTTGCGCGGAGCCGATGACGATCTTCGCCTGATTGAGGATCTTGGCGTCGATTCACTGACGATGATGGAGATCGTCATTCTCGTCGAAGACGCGCTGCAGATGTCGATCAACAACGACGAGCTGCGCAATCTGCGGACGCTCGGGGACATCAAGACTTTCATCGACTGCAAGGTCCGCGGGCTGCCCCCGCCCAAGCCCTCGCGTTTCCTGCCCATTGAGCACATTGGCGCGGTCATGCCCATCCAGCCTCCGTTTCTCTTCCTCAACGAGGCCACCATCGGATCGAGCAGCGCGAGCGCGAAATATAAGATCACCGGCGACGAATTTTTTCTCAAGGGCCATTTCAAGGACAACCCTGTCATGCCGGCCTCCATCATGCTGGAGGCGATTGGCCAGCTGGCCGTGCTTTTCCTGATCGAGGGCGGCCACGGCGAGGAAGGCAAGCAAGCCGACCCGCAGACCATTTACTTCACCGGCTGCGAAGGCGTGCGCGCCCATCGCATTTGCAAACCCGGCGACACCCTCACCATTTCCATCAAGCCAAAACGGTTGAAAATGCCCCTCGCCACCATCGAAGGACAGATTCGCGTCGGCCAGGAAAAAGCCGTTTACGTCGAGGAAGTCACGCTGACTTACGGCTTCCGCGAGGCCATTGTCCAGCCGGTGCCAGTCGCTGCGCCAGTGGCCGCATCCGCCGCGCCGAAAGCGGTGCATTCCTTGCCCGCCGCCGCCGCCCGCGTCATTTCCCCCGCCACTGCCTGAGCGTGCCCCGCTTGACCTCGGCACGGGCGGGCCTTTGTCTTGAGCTGCAAGAGCCGGTGGCGCTTCGTTTGCGCGCCTGCCGGGCTCGCCCCGCATCGTGAGTAAAGTTTACATCACCGGCCTCGGCCTCATCACCAGCATCGGCAACGACCTTGCCGGCATCACGCGCAGCCTGCGCGAGCTGCGCCACGGCTTCGAAGTTTATCCGCCCTTCGACAAGCCAGATGTGCCGGTGAAAGTCGTCGGCACCATCAAGGAATTTTCCGTCGATTCGTCCGATCCCGAGGATTGGGTTTTCCCGAAAAAATATTCCATCAAGCGCGAGATTCTCCGCGGCCTCGCGCCGAATTCGCTTTTTGCCTACTGCTCGATGCTCCAGGCCATCGGGGACGCGCGCCTTTCGCCCGACGAGGTCGCCAACCCGCAGACCGGCCTCTACGCGGCCTCGGGCGGTTCGCCCTTCCTCACGCACCACTATCACGAGCGCATGCTCAAGGTTGGCGTGATGCGCACCTCGCCCCTCGGCATCGTCGCCTCCATCGCCGGCACGCTCAATTTCAACCTCGTCGCGCACTTCAAGATCCTCGGCGCCTCCTGTGGCTTTTCCTCGGCCTGCGCGTCGTCGATGCACGCGCTCGCTTTCGCCCACGAGGAAATCCGCACCGGGCGCCAGCAGCGCATGTTCGTCGTCGGGGCCGAGGACTGCAATACCGACAGCATCCTGCCCTTCGCCGGCATGCGCGCGCTTTCCCTGCAAACCGATCCCAACCTCGCCTCGCGTCCCTTCGATGTCGCGCGCGACGGTTTTGTCGGTACGGGCGGCGGCGCGGTGGTCGTGCTCGAGAGCGAGGCGGAGGTGGCCCGCCGCGGCGTGCGGCCCTATGCGGAACTTGCGGGCTGGGGCCAGGCCTCCGACGGCTATAACGTCGCCATCTCGCACCCCGATGGCGTCGGCCTGCACCTCGCCATGAAGCTGGCGTTGAAAAACAGTGGCTGCGCGCCCGAGGAAATCGATTACGTCAACGCCCACGCCACCTCCACGCCCATCGGCGACGCGTCCGAGATCAAGGCGCTCAAGGCGGTTTTCAACACCCCGGGTACCCGCCCTGCCATCAGCGGCACCAAGGCCTTGACCGGCCACGGCCTCTCGCTTTCCGGCGCCATGGAGACCGCCTTCTGTGCCATTGCGTTGCGCGAGGGTTTCATGCCGGGCTCGGCCCACATCAGCCAGCTCGACCCCCTGTGCGAGGGCCTCAACATTCTCCGTGCCACCGTGGCCGAGGCGCCCAAGGCCGTGCTCAACAACAGCAGCGGTTTTGGCGGCGCCAACGTCTGCACCGTGCTCAAACGAGTTAATTAACTGTGTCCGCCGCCAAAGTCTCCGATCTTTACCGCACGGCCTTTGTTACCGGCGCGAGCTCCGGCCTGGGCGCGGCCTTTGTCGAGATGCTGCTCGCCGACGGCGTGCGCGTATGGGGCACGGCGCGCGACCCCGCCCGCCTGGCCGCGCGCGAAAACTTTTTCCCGGTGGCCCTCGATCTCGCCGATCCCGCGTCGGCCGAGAAAAACTTTCTCCATGCGGCCGACGCCGCCGGCGGCGCGTTCGACCTCGTCATCCACAACGCCGGCTACGGTGTCTTCGGCCCGTTTGCCGCGACAGACTTCACCGTCTGGCAGGCCCAGCTCGATGCCATGCTGCCGGCAACCCTGCGCCTTGCGCACGCCGCCCTGCGTCCGATGATCGCCCGGCGGCGCGGCTGCCTCGTGAATGTCTCGTCGCTCGCGGCGGAGTTGCCGCTTCCCTTCATGAGCGGCTACAACGTCGCCAAGGCCGGCCTTTCCGCTTTCAGCGAAAGTTTAGCGTTTGAAACCCGCGGCACGGGCGTCAAAGTCATCGACTTCCGACCCGGCGACTACCGCACGCCGTTCAACCAAGCCATGCAACGTCCCCCTGCCGAGCCCAGTGCGATCGAAGCCCGCGCCTGGCGGCGCCTTGAAGCCAATCTTCTCGCCGCCCCGTTGCCGGCGCGCGCGGCTGCCGACCTGCGGGGTGCGCTTTTGTGTGGCCGCAGCGGCACCATCCGCTCCGGATCGTTTTTTCAGGCCCGCCTCGCCCCGCTCTTCGCCCGCCTGGCGCCACCCGCGCTGCTCCGCGCCGCGCTGCGCCTCTACTACGGGTAAATCCAATCATGTCCGACATCCGCATCCTTGTCCTTAGTTCAAGCACCGGCGGCGGCCACGACGCCCGCGCCGAGGCCTTCGCCGAATGGTGCTTCCACCTCTACCGCCACCGGGTGGACGTGCGCATCGAGCAGATGCTCGAGAAATCGTCCGTCGTTAACCGCGCGGGGGTGAATTTCTACAACTGGATCCAGCGCAAGGCGCACTTCCTCCATACCGCCTATTATTCGTTTATCGAGCTGCTCAGCCTCATCAACCGCGACAATGTCTCCTTCGGCCGCGCCTATTATGAGAAAGTGGTGCGCGAGTACCGCCCGCACCTCATCTTCAGCGTGCACGACTGCCTCAACCGCGGTTACTTCCAGCTCGCGCGAAAAATCCTCGGCCCCGACAACGTCCGCTGCGCCACCTTTTGCGGCGAGTTTTCCGGCGGCTGGGGCTACTCCATCAACTGGATCGAGCCGACGGTCGACCTCTATGTTTCGCGCACACCCACGGCCAGCGACTACGCGGTGAAAAAAGGGATTCCGCCGGGCAAAGCCCGCGTGCGCGGCCATCTCATGCATCCGCGCTCCTACGTTGAGACCCTCGCCACCGCGGAGGAACGCGCCGAGTTTCGAGTCAAGAAACTCGAACTCGAGCCCAACCTTTTCACCGTCTTCCTGACCACCGGCAGCAACGGGGCCAACAACCATCTCGATCTCCTGCCCGCGCTCGTGCGCCATGCCGACCGCTGCCAGGCCATCGTGGTCTGCGGGCGCAACCACGAAACCTACAACCAGCTCATCCATTGGCGGGCGCTTCATCCCGAGTTTAATCTCTACCTCGAAGGCTACTCCAACCAGGTCCACATGCTCATGCAGGCCAGTGATGCGGTCGTGACCCGCGGCGGCACCACCACCTGCGCGAAGGCCCTGCACTATCGCTGCCCGCTCATTTTCAATGCCTTTGGCGGCATCATGCCGCAGGAAAGCCTCACCTGGAAATTCTTCCGCAACGGCAGCGCCTCGGAAAAAATTGAAGACGCCGACGATTTTTCCCTGCTGATTGACCGCTGGATGGCCGATCCGGGCAGCTATGCGCGCAGCCGTGAAAACTTCCTGCGCCTGCGCTACGATGAAGACCCCACCATTTTGATCGACGAGCTCATCCAGCTCGCGGAGCAAGCCGCGGGCGTTGGCATCACCCGCTATCCCTTCCCGTTGCCGGCTTGATGGGCTGAAATTGTAGGTCGGGCTCTTGTCTCGCCGTAGCTCCAGCGAAGGCGGATCACGCCCGACACGTCGGGGGTAAACCCCGACCTACATCAGCAGGGTTTTGTAATCTCTACAAACGCCGTCACGACCGGCTGGCCGAGGTTGTAGCACCAATTCTCCGGTGAAAAATCCGGTTTATTGCGGGCCGAGGTCACCGGGTACGGCCCAAAAAGTTTCTCCAGCTCCGTGAGGCTGAAATAACGCACGCCCTTGTGATAAGGCACCGGTTCCGACGAGCAATCCGTTGTGATCAGCAGCTTGCCGCCGGGGGCCAGGACGCGGAACATTTCGGCCAGCGTGCGCTCCACCGCCGGCACATGCTCGATGACAGACAGGGCAATCACCCGGTCAAACGAGGCGTCGGGGCAGGCGAGTTGCGTGAGGTCGAGGCTGCGCACGGCGACGCCGGCCCGCTTGACCGTGCGCATCCACTTAAAATAGCAGGCCTCGGCGGGTTTGCGCGGGGCCAGCCCGATTTTCCGCATCAGGCTCTTGACCAAGCGGCAGCCGAGCAGGTCGGACACTGTCACCTGGGAGTGTTGCCGGGCCAGATAGACGCCGAGGTAAGTGTTGAACGAGCCGGTGTCGAGGATCCGGTCGTCGCGGCCGGCGCCGTCCATGGCCGTTAGCACCTCGCACAATTCCCAGTCGCGCATCCGCAGCGGGTAGGGGTAGTCGGGCCCGACCGCGTCGGCGACGGTCTCATCGTAATGGGCCAGTTGGGCTTGGTAGGCAGTGGTGATCTCGCTGCGACGGAAGAATTTCATTCAGAGAATTTGAAATCAGAACACGCGATTTAGCCGCGGGCGAGTGAAATTGTGCGCATCGATAACGCAGCTTTTCACCACGAAGACACGAAGGACACAAAGATCGATCCAGAAGCCTTAACTCCTGGCTTCCGGGTTTCCTGCTTAAACCTATCCGCGATCATCCGCGTGATCCGCGGGAAAATTTAATTAGAGGGTTCTATTTTATGCCCGGCGTGTTTAGCGAGGGATTGGTCTTGGGCCGGGGATTAAAGTCCGGCGGAATCTGGTTTATAATTCCGAGCGCGCGATCGACCGGGACGATGCCCAGCTCGCGGCAGCCATAGCCGCTCGTTTGCGGCAAAATCTGGATCAGGTTCTCCGGGATCATGACATAGCTTGCGGGCAGCGGCGCGGCCGTCCCGTTCAAGCGCGCGGGATCGAAGGCTCCCACCAGATCGGTGATGTCAGGCGTCAGTGCGTCCGCCGGCCCAAGGTTATCCGTGCCGTAGCGACTGGCCCCGATTTTCCGGGCGCGTTCTTCATCCGGAAGCTCGGCGAGCGGTTTCAATCCAAACAGTCGGTCGATAAACTTTACCACCGAGGCATGATCGCCGCTGGCGTGGCAGACGGTGTGCACCTTCGCGTAGGGCGAAATCAGCAGCAGCGGCACGCGCGGCCCGTCGGAAATGATCGAGTCATCGGGCCCCTTCGCGCGAATGGGCGGGGGCACATGGTCGTAAAGGCCCTCGGAGTCGTCCCAGGTGATGATGATCGCGCAGTTCGCCCAATAAGGGCTCGCGGCAATTTTGTTCACGGTCTCGGCGACGAGGGCTTCGCTGATTTGGGAGTCGGAATAAACGGGATGGTCGTCATCGCCCTTGAAGTTTGCCTGCACTTGCTTGTCGGGGTCGGCCGGCTTCAGTCCCAGCGTATTTTGATAGCCGCCTTTGACGAAGAACACGCCGCCGGATTCCGGCAGGGTGTGACTGTCCACCGCCTCAAAAAAATCGGTGAGTCCATGCAGGTCCGCGCGCATTTTCGGATTGTTTGAGACGTAACCGAAATATTGCGGGCCGTTGTGATGCGTCACGTAGGAGGCGTGCCTGCCCGCGGCATCGAGCGGGCCGAGGTCGTCGGTTGGCTCGCGGTCATAGCCTTCCTGATACCAGCCGAATCCAATCGGCCGCTTGGCTTCCGCGGAGATCTCGGTGATGTCGTCTTTGACGTCGGCCAGATCGTCATCCGGGTTGGTGTCGGCTTTCGTTGTTTCCTCAATGGTTCCGCCGCGCAACGTCAGGGGGATGGTCGCAAAGGTGAGGTTGTACTGGTCGTCCTTCAGCAAATCGCGCGGATTGAACGGCATCTTTTTTGCCGAATGATCCAAGGGCGAACCCCAGAAGGGTTCCGCATCGTTGAGCATCGGGAGGCCCTTGCCCTTGCTGCCGTTGCCGGCATAGGCCTCGTCGGGATGAAGCAGCCACTGGGTGACGCCGCTCTGCGCCCCGATGATCGACAGGTTGCCCGGCGTCGAAGGCCCGGTCATCAACTGGAAAATACGGTCGAACAAAACGAACCGGTTGGCGTAGCGCCAAAGCAACGGCACGGTGTCGCCATCCTCGTAGGCCATGGCCAGCTCGCCAAATTGTTTGGCTTGCAGCGAAGGTTTGCCCGTCGGCGAATATTTTTTCTCCTCGGCGAGCGCGAAGTGATCCATGTGCGCTTGCCCGTCTGACACGTCCATCTTCGCCACGATGAGCGGGTGGGAATGGTCCAGATCATCAATGTCGGCGGCGAACTCGGCCGGCCCGATGCGAAAGGGGCGGATCGTGCCGGTCATGCCGTCCGTATGGATGATCTCCTGATTAAAACCCGGCGTGTCCTCGCTCGGCCGGGAGAACAGTCCGTCCGCCCCGGGAAACGTGCCGAAATACGAATCGAACGACCGGTTTTCCTGGTAGAGCACGAAAACATATTTCACGTGGCTCTGGAGCAGCTTGGTCAGTTGGGCGGTATCAAGCGGCGACTCTTTCCGGGCATCGACCACAAAAGGCCGGACATCGTCGGTCGGCGGCACGGCGTGGTAATCGATGCCGTCAGCGAAAATGGGAACCGACCCGACGCAGAGCAAAATTAGGCCGCGGATCAATGCGGGTAGGGCGGGACCGCCGGGCCCGCCGCAATGCGCTCGGCGCGCCCGGCGGTCGCGCCCTAGCTCAAAGCAAAAATGTTTTGGGAAGATAGGATAATTTGGCTTCATCAACGGGATTTATCCCTGTTCGTTCGCGCCAACTTTGGCAAAAAAATTAGCGAGTGGATGTGTGAATTCGGGGTGACATTGGATTCGATTGTCTCGCGAAGGATCCGAAGGGAGTGAAGACGGGGTTTAGAGTTTTAACCACTGATGTACACTGATTGGCACTGATATGATCTGACAAAAGGTGGAGCGCGCCGTCCCGGCGCGCTCACAAACCGAACGCGTCGGGGACGACGCGTTCCACCCCAATGCTTCACCTTCGCACCCTTCGTTTCCTTCGCGAGAAATCACCCTCCGTGCTCTCTGCGTCCTCTGTGTTCAAAAACTCAGCGTCGATTAACGGGCGCCAGCGGTTTCATGGCCGCGGAAGGCCGCAATGATGACATCGGGCGATTCCTTGAAGTAACCCCCGAATTTAAACCGGCCCTGCCGTGTCTCGAGCACCAACGCCCGTCCAAACGGGATGCCGTTCACCTTGTATTGGAGCGGATACATTCTCAGGACGTCTTTCCACGGGAGGGTGAGCTCCACGATTTTATTGGTGAGGAAAAGCGTCTTTGGGCGGGACTTGTAGGGCAGGCGGAAGGAGATTCCCTCGGTCCCGGCCTTGAACCAGCAATTCCTCATAAAAGCGGCGTGAATCCGCCGGGTGCCTGAGGAAAAAATCAGGAATCCGACGAGGAACGGGATGGTGGCGAAGACCAGCGCACCCCAGCTTGCATGACCTTGGGCCACCTCATCTCCAATCATGACCGGCACGACATAAAATGCGACAAAGAGCAGCAGCAACCCAACCGGAATTCTCACGACAGCCTCGAGCAGGAATTTCCACCTGCAATACGTCGCGACGGCTTTCATAGCGGTGGCGGCGGTACCTGGTTCGATGCTTTCATTATTACAGGTATTCTCGCGCGAGGTCTTCAGGTGAAGTAATTCTTTTTCGGTCAGTCGGCTTTACTTCATAAGCTGGGACAATCAAGCGCTTGAACTTCGCGGTGAAGAATTCGCAACGGCCAATGTCCCAATGACCAGAGCGAAAATTTCTGGTGACTTCGTCCACAGTCTCACGACCCTGTCGATTGAGTTCCCAAGAATCGTGCTCGAAATTATTGATACGTTCTCGAAGCACGTAGTCTTTTCGAGCCCAAGCTAGGTCAATACGATAACGTGCTTCTCGACTTGTGCGAGTTGGGGTTAAATCTTCTCCGATTAGCTCGTACCAATGTCGGCTAGAGATATAGTCGATAATCTCTTGCCTTCGATGAATGCCCCAAAACTCGGCTAGCGCAAAGAGGACGAGAAACATTTCTTGTCCGCGTCGGGAATGGAAAGTTATTTTGTCGCCCATATTCGCCCCAGCTCAGTTGAGCTTTGCAGTAAGAAGCCCCATGTCGAAGGCAATAATGGTTCATTCAGGCTTTTGGGGTAGGGCGGATTATCCTTAATCCGCCGCTAAGGCCGTCGCTTCAGCGGAGGCAAATTTTGATGGCGCGTTAAGGATAACGCGCCCTACCCGCGCTACCGCGCAAACTGTCATCTCACAGCAAACCCGCCTGCTCGCCGCCTTTGGCTTTCAGGCCGATGGCGGCGTAGCCTTTGGGTGTGAGCATGCGGCCTTGCGCCGTGCGTTGCACGTAGCCTTCGAGGATCAAAAAGGGTTCGTGCACTTCCTCGAGCGTGTCGGGTTCCTCGCCGACCGCGACGGCGAGGGTGTTCACGCCGGCGGGACCGCCGCCGTAATTTTCGGCCAGGACGCGCAGGAGGCGCTTGTCCATTTCATCGAGCCCGCGCGCGTCGATCTCCAGCATCTCCAGCGCGGCGGCGGCGACGGGCTGCGTGATCTTGCCGTTGGCTTTTTCCTGCGCGTAGTCGCGGACGAAGTTGACAAGGTTGTTGACGATGCGCGGGGTGCCGCGCGCGCGCGCGGCGATTTCCTGCGCGCCGGCGTCATCGAGCTCGATCTTGAGCAGGCCGCAGGTGCGGCGCACGATGCCGATGAGCGTGGGGGCGTCGTAGTAATCGAGCCGCGTCTGCAGCGTGAAGCGCGAGCGGAGCGGCGCGGTGAGCAGGCCGGCGCGGGTGGTGGCGCCGACGAGCGTGAACTTCGGGATCGAGAGGCGCACGCTGCGGGCGTTGGGCCCCTGGTCGATCATGATATCGAGGCGGAAATCCTCCATCGCCGAATAAAGGTATTCCTCAACGGTTTTCGGGATGCGGTGGATTTCGTCGATGAAGAGCAGGTCGCCTTCCTCGAGGTTGGTCAGCAGGCCGGCGAGGTCGCCGGCTTTTTCGATCACGGGACCGGAGGTGACGCGGACGTTGCGGCCCAGCTCGTGTCCGAGGATGAAGGCGAGGGTGGTCTTGCCAAGGCCGGGCGGGCCGGAGAACAGGATGTGGTTGAGCGCGTCGCCGCGCCGTTTGGCGGCGCTGACCATGATCTTGAGGCGGTCGACGGTTTTTTGCTGCCCGGCGAAGTCGGAGAACGACAGCGGCCGCAGCGCCGCCTCGGCGGGCGAGACCGGCGCGGTGAGCGTCGTGGTGAGGTAGCTGGTGCCTTTGGGAGGTTGGTCAGGCATTTTCTTCAAGCGGTGGAATTACAATATCACCCCTGGCTGTATGCCAGAGTCGGAGAACATGAACCATTACTTTTGAAACCACGAGCGGAACTGGCGAACAACTTCCTCATGAGGAACGCCCTCGCCGCGGGCAATTTGATGTTCGGCTTCGTCGATGGCGGCCAGAAAACGCAAACGTTCCTCAGCATCTTCCCAACTGGCATTCTCAGGAAGATTTTGAAATGAGGCTATGAGTTGGTCTTTGACCGACATGAATGAAATTTGTGTTCCTTGTGCTCTTTTGTGGCCAACCGGATCGAATTTATTTCCATTCGAGTTCCGCGCCGAGGGAGCGGAGGTTTTCGACGAAGCGGGGGTGGGCGCGCTTGATGATCTCGGCGTTGCGCACGACGCTGCGGCCGGGGATGGCTGCGGCGACCATCGTGAGCGCGACGGCGGCGCGGATGACGTAGGGCGAATCGACGACCGCGGGGCGCAGTGGCCGGTCGCCGAAGACGACGATGCGGTGCGGGTCGAGCACGACGACGTGCGCGCCGAACTTCGCGAGCTCGGGCATCCACGAAAAGCCGTTTTCGTAGACCTTGTTCCAGAAATGGATCGTGCCGGTGGCGCGCGTGCTGAGCGCGATCATGAGTGGCAGCAGGTCCACCGAAAAATACGGCCAGGGCGCGGCCTCGATTTTCGGCAGGAGATTCGGGGTGAAGGCCGGCTCGATGGCGAGCTTCTGGCTGCGGCGCACGAGCGCGGTCGTGCCGTCGTGCTCGACGGTCACGCCGAGTTTCTGGAAGGCGCGCGTGATGAGGTCGAAGTGCTGCGGCAGGGATTTTTTCACGCGCACCTCGCCGCCGGTGATGGCGCCGAGCGCGAGGAAGGTGACGACCTCGTGGTAATCGGTGCCGATGGTGATGGTGGCGCCGTGGAGTTTTTTCACGCCGGTGATTTCGAGGCGGCTGGTGCCGAGGCCCTCGATTTTCGCGCCCATCGCGACGAGCGCGGCGCAGAGGTCCTGCACGTGCGGCTCGCTGGCGGCATTGATCAGGGTGGAGCGGCCGCGGGCGAGCGCGGCGGCCATGGCGAAATTCTCCGTGACGGTGACCGACATGTAGTCGAGCCAGTGGCGCGCGCCGGTGAAGCCGCGCGGCAGGTCGATCAGGAGGTGGTCGTCGGCTTTGATGGCCGCGCCGAGCGCGCGGAGGACGTCGAGGTGCGGGTCGATCTCGCGCACGCCGAGCGAGCAGCCCGTGGCGTTGGAGGGCACGGAAATTTTTTTCAGCCGGTGGAGCAGGGCGGGGTAGAGCAGGACGGTCGAGCGCATGTCCTGCGGCAGCTCGTCATTGACCAGCTTGCGCTTGAAGCCGGAGTGATCGAGGCGCATCACGCCGGCTGCGCGATCCCACTCGATCTGCGAGCCTTGGTGCCGCGCGAAGGCGACGAGCTTGTCGAGGTCGGTGATGTCAGGGATGTTTTTCAGCGTGACGGGCTCGTCGGTGAGCAGCGTGGCGCAGAAAATCGGCAGCACGGAGTTCTTGTTGCCGGAAGGCGTGATGGTGCCGGAGAGGGGCTTGCCGCCGTGGACAATGAGGTCGGACATGGGCGTTAGAGGCTAGAGGCGATGGGCGAGAGGCAAGAGGCAAGAGGTGAAACGATCCTTTTGAAAACGCTAATAACCAAAGACTCGAAGTCGATCATGGTTAGCGGGCATTCGTTGAAAAATGAATGAAGTTGTTCGGCCCGTTGGGGCAACGGGCCCTACCAAATTGATGGCTTATCCTGCGGTAGGGTCGGCTGCCCTCAGCCGACCGCCCGAATTTTGGGCACATCCTCCTTCGCCCCTTCGACGGGTTCGGCAAGCTTACCTCCAGCAAGCTCAGGGCTACGGCGTGATTGTGCTTCGCACAAAAAAAAGGCGTCCGTGGGAACGGACGCCTTTGAGATTTGTGTGGCGCGGGTTAGCTGCCTTGCGGGCCGCCGCGGTTGCCTTCGCCACGCGACGGATCGCCCTGGCGATAGTGACCGCCGCCGCCCTGGCCGCCCTGGCCGCCGCGACCGCCGCGACGCCGGCGACGGCGTTGGCCGCCGTCGCCCTGACCGCCTTCGCGGTGTTCACCGTTCGATTCGCGCCGGCCCTCGCCTTGCGGCTGGCCGCTGCGGAAACCGCCGCGATTGCCTTCGCCACGCGACGGATCGCCCTGGCGATAGTGACCACCACCGCCCTGGCCTCCGCGACCGCCACGGTGGCGGCGGCGTTGATGGCGTTGGTCGCCTTCGCGGCCGGATTCGCCCGCGGGGGTGGAGCTGCCGTTGGTGGTGGCGGGTTTGCTGCCACCGAAGAGGCTCTTCAACCAGCCGAAGAATCCGCCGGATTTTTTCGGCGCGATTTCCGCGGTGGGTTTCTGGCGCGGTTCGCGCGGTTCGAACGGCAGATTGCGCCGGGGTTCGAACGATTGCTCGCGGCGCGGTTCACGTGAATCACGCGGCTCGCGCGGCTGGACCGGCTTTGGTTCGCGCGCCTCGAACGGTTTCTGTTCGCGCGGTTCGAAGGGATTTTTCTCGGGGCGCTCGGCGCGAAAGATCGGACGATCCTCGCGGCGCGGGCGCGCGTTGGTTTTGGCCGAAGTGTCGGAAGAGCCAGCTTCCCAGCTGAGTTCCGTGCGCTTGGGTTCCTCGGTGGGGAGGATGTTGAGTTGCGCTTTGGCGGCGGGTTCAACCGTGGCCGTGGCCACGGGTTGGATCGGCGCGGTAAACGCAGGTTGGATGGGTTTCGTTTCAACGCTCGCCGTGGGCGCGGGGCTCTCGGCAGCGGGGATGGCTTTCACTTCGTCCACCACGGCCGCGGGAGCGGTCTCGGCAAACGGATTCTTGTACTCGCTCTTGGCGGCGACGACTTCGATCGACGTGGGGCGATACTCGCCATTGCTGGCGGTGGTGGTGGCGGGGGCAGGCGCGGCGGGTCGTTTGCCGCGGGCAAGCCCGGAGCCGCGCGCGCCGAAGGCGGCGGGCGGGGGGGTGGTCTCGGCGCTGCCCGTAGGCGCACCGGATGTTTCTGATTCTAGCATGTTTATGTTGTTTGTGTTGTTATCAAGCGGCGCTCACCGCAAGCGGGAGCAGCCGACATTGGAAAGCACACGGAGCGCGGGAATCGTGCTCAACGTATGCAATAACCGGTTACCATCCCCTATTTTCCCCTGCGCGGCAACTGTAAAAAACTGCCGTCTGACGACGGCGTAGTTGGCAGTTTGTATTTGGTAGTTGGTGAAGACATTGCTTCGGCAGCACCAACAGGCGTGTGCCATCCAAAACCAACTACCAACTACTAATTACCAACTCCCCTCAAGGTCAGGCTTGCCAGCCTCCGTTGCGCGCCGTACCCACGAGGCATGGACAAGCTTGAAGAATTTTTCGACATGCAAAAGGCGCTCAACCAGCGCATCGGCGTGGCCCTGCCGCCGCCGACCGACGAGGAAAAGGCGAAGTGGATCCTTAACTACACCCGCGCCATGCAGCAGGAGCTCGCCGAGCTCGTGGACAGCGTGCCGTGGAAGTGGTGGGCCAAATACCAGAAGTTCGACGAGCAGAACGCGCGCGTGGAGGTCGTCGATCTGTTTCACTTTCTTGTCTCGCTCGCGCAGACGCTCGGCATGAGCGCCGACGATGTTTACCAAGCCTATCTCAAGAAGAACGCCGTCAACCATCAGCGGCAGGAAAGCGGCTACGTGAAAAAAGACGAAGCCGACTCGAAGCATATCTGACAGCGAGAGAAAACTCCAAACGCCCACCGAGGTAGTGGAGCCACAAAAAATCACAAGGAGCTCAAAGAAAGCGTGTATTCTCGAAGGCTTTTTCTTTGTGACCCTTCGTGGTAAAAAATCCGACTGACCTTTAAATTGCATGGATCGGCGCCGTGTCTCCATGCCATCACTACGTCCGCCACGTCGTAAAAGGCTTGCGCGCGCGCGCCAAACCCTTTGAAAGCCGTTTGCCCACCCTCATTCTCGCATGGTTAAAAAAATCAAAGGTCCGGAATTAAAGCCCCCGACGGGATTCGTCGGAAAAGTGGCGGCCAAGTTTCTCGATGTCGCCGAATGGTTCTTCTACAAGTTCTCCATCGTCGGCGACCGGCCGGTGTTCGACAACGCGAAGTTTCCCTGGGTCGCGGCGATCGAGGCGGAGTACCCGAAAATCCGCGCCGAGCTCGAACGCGTGATGGAGCGGCGCGACGAGCTGCCGAATTTCCAGGATATCTCCACCGACGTGAAGACCATCCAGACCGACAATAACTGGAAGACGTTTGTGTTTTGCGGCTACGGCGTGTGGGCGGACGCCAACTGCCAGCAGTGCCCCGACACCGTCGCCGCGCTGAAAAAAATTCCCGGCTTCAAGACCGGCTTCTTCTCGATCCTCGCGCCGAACAAGCACATTCCCGCGCACCGCGGTCCCTACAACGGCGTGCTGCGCCTGCACGTCGGCCTCATCGTGCCCGAGCCCAACGAAAAAGTGCGCATCCGCGTGAACGAGGAGATCGCCCACTGGCACGAGGGCAAGGCGCTCATCTTCGACGACAGCTACAACCACGAAGTCTGGAACGAGACCGACGGCTGGCGCGTCGTGCTCTTTGTCGATTTCGTGCGGCCGGTTTATTTTCCCTTCAACCTGCTCAATTGGTTCATCCTCCGCATGGCGGTTTTCACGCCCTTCATCCGCGAGGCGTCAGACAACCAGGCCAAGTGGGAAAAGGAATACTACAGCGCCGCGCAGGCCCTGCGGGGGCGATAGAAAAGTTCAAGGTTCAAAGTTCCCGGTTCAAGGTTGGTATACGAAGACGATTGAAGGTGGAGCGCGTCGTCCCCGACGCGCTCAAATTGAAAATCTTAAATAAACGCGTCGGGACGACGCGTTCCACCTATGCTTGGTCACCGTGAACCGGGAACTTTGAACCTCCGTCCCCTTACCGCGTGACGACAAACGCCGCCTTGAAATCCACCGCGGTGGATTCGCCTTCGACGATGCGGGCGCGCACGTGCAGCTTGGCTTTGCCGTAGCGCTTGAGCGCCGCTTTAAATTCCTCGATCGCGGCCTTGGCCGGGCGTTCGCAAATGGCGCGCAGGTCGCCGATCACCGGGCGCCGGTAGGCGGCCGCGCTGTCTTTCACCACGATGCGCCACTCGGTCTTGTGCGCTTCGTTTTCGCTGCGCATCATCTCCCACACCACGCCGTAACCGGCGAGCGTGGCCAGCGCGACGAGGCTGCCGCCGAAGGCGGTGTTGAGTGAATTCTTGTTCTGCTCCTTGGGCGCGGCCAACACCAAGCTCTGCTCGTCGCTGACCTCGACGGTGACACCCATCGATTTCGCGAGGGGTATCATTTCATGCAGAAAGTGTTCGAAGACTGGAACCTTGACGGACTTCATCGGGCGGGACGTTGGACAAGAATTATCCCGACGTCAAAGCCCGTTGCGCCGCTTTTTACGAAAATTATTTTCCGGCCCAAAAAATAGGTTAAACCGCCCATTTGGCGGGTGGCATTGGTAGGGCCCGTTGCCCCAACGGGCCGAAACCAACAGGCGGCGACAAGTGCGAAGCTTTGTCGGCTGGGGGCAGCCGCCCCTACCTAGGTTTATTGGGCTGCATATTTTTAAAACGGCTCTAAGGACGTCCGACGAAAGTCGCGGGCTTGCGCATCTGGGCCGGGCCAAGCAAGATATCCCTCCATGTCTGATCCTTTTAACATCATGGAGCTTCGCCGGCAGAGTGGGGCGCGCGCGCGCCGCGCCCGCCGCTGGCGTCTCTTGCTAGTCATTGGCATGATCCTGCTGGTGGGGCTGGGCATGGTGGCCGTCGCTTTCATCGCGCCGCCTTTCGTCAAGCGCCAGCTCGAGCACCGGCTGGCGGACGCGCTCCATCGCGAGGTCACCATCCGCGATCTCCATCTCAACCCCTTTGTCCTTTCCACGACCATCGACGGCCTCGCGGTCAATGACCGCGACGGACGTCGGCTTTTCGGCTTTGAGCGACTTTATGTGAAATTCGGCTTCTGGTCGGTTTTTTCCGGCCCGTGGAATTTTAAGGAGGTTTCGCTCACGGCGCCCGCAGCCCGGCTCGAAATCAACCGGGACGGCACGCTCAATATTTCCGATCTGCTCGCGCCGCCCGCGGCAAATTCCCCCGCGCCGGGAAAACCGCATCCGATCCGCATTGGCCAGCTCGCCGTGTCGCAGGCGCGCATCACCTTTGCCGACCACAGTCGCGCGCAGGATTTTTCCACGGAGCTGGGGCCGCTCAGTTTTTCACTGGAAAATTTTTCCACCGTGCCGGTGGCCCCCGGCGCGCCCTATGAGTTCACGGCCTCGACCGAGTCCGGGGAGTCCTTGCACTGGCGCGGCACGCTTTCGGCCGACCCGCTGCGTTCGGCCGGCGGATTCGAGCTCGGCTCGATCGCGCTGAAAAAGTACGCGCCTTACCTGGCCGGCGTGGTGCGCGGGGAGGTTCGGGCCGGCACGCTCGATTTCGCCGGCCGCTATGAAATCGACCTCAGCGCCCGGCCGTGCGTGATGAAAATCGGCGAGGGCGAGCTGCATTTGCACGGCCTGCAACTCGCGACACCCGGCGCAACCTCGCCGGCGATCGATCTGCCGAAGGTTGATCTCACCGGCCTCGAAGCCTCGCTCGCGCCGCTGAAAGTTTCCGCGGCCAAACTCGACGTCGCCGGCGGCAGCATCGCGCTGCAGCGCGCGGCCGACGGCACGCTCAACCTCGCGGAAATTCTCGCGCCGCCCGCCGGCGCACAACCACCGCTCGCCGGCTTGCCACCGTCATCACCGTCCCCGGCAGCGCCCGATGTCACCCTGGGGGTCCTCGGAATTCACGGCCTTGTCCTCACGTTTGACGATGCGCTCGCGCCGTGCCCGACGCATAACGCCATGGCGGCGCTCGATCTTTTGGCACAGGGAATTTCGCTGGCCCCGGGAGCGCCGCCGATGCCGCTTGAAGTGGCCCTGCGCTTTTCCCCGCAAGGCATGCTGGCTCTCAAGGGATCTTTTTCCCTCGTGCCGCGCCGGGCCGACCTGGCCGTCGAACTGACGGATTTTTCGTTGGCGGGCGCGACTCCTTACCTCGCGCCGCGGCTCAACCTTCGCATTACCGAGGGCACGGTTTCCGCGCGCGGCCAGCTCACCGTCGCCATGCCGGCCGACACTGCGCCGCAAATCCTGTTTCGCGGCGATGCCGAGGTGGATCGCTGCGCCACGGTCGATGGCGGTTCCGGCGAGGGCTTCGCGAGCTTCGCCTCGCTTGGCTTCAAGCAGCTCGATTTCACCTCTGCGCCCTTGGCCCTGGCGGTCGGCCAGGTTTCACTCATCGAGCCGTCCCTTCACTTCACGCTTAATCGCGACGGCTCGACCAATCTCGCCACCGTGCTCCGGCGTGCCGTCCCGGAAAATTCGGCCGCCACGATTTCTCCTCCGGTTTTTTCGCCCGGCCAACCATCCGCCGCTTCCCCTCCGTCATCCGGAGTTCCCCCGATCAGCATCGATCGCGTCGTACTGGCGAATGGATCGCTCACGTTCACCGACCGCTCCATCGACCCAAATACCAGCTTCATGGTTGACGAGCTGGCCGGCCTCATTTCCGGCCTCTCCTCCGAGGAGCGCGGCCGCGCCACGATCGACCTGCGGGCCAAGGTGAATAATTCACCCATGGTCGTGGCCGGCCGGGTCAATTTGTTCAGTCGTGACGTGTTTGCCGACCTCACGGTCGGTTGCTCCGACATCGACCTCCAGCCGGCCAGTCCTTATTGCGGCAAATATGCCGGTTATACCCTCGGACGCGGCAGCCTGTCGCTGGACTTGCAGGTCCACCTCCAGCAGCGCCATCTGGACAGCCAGAATGTCGTCACCCTCAACCAGTTTACCTTTGGTGAAAAGACCAACAGTCCCGATGCCACCAACCTTCCAGTTCGCTTTGCCATTGCACTGCTCAAGGACGCCAGCGGCAGGATCGTCCTGAATCTTCCCGTCCAAGGCAGCCTCGACGATCCCGCCCTCCCGATCGGCCGCGTCGCTTTCCAGGCCGTCACGAGCATTCTCATCAAGGCCACTACCGCGCCTTTCTCGCTGCTCGGATCCATGTTTGGCGGCGCCAACCAGCCGCTCGATCACATCGATTTCGCGCCCGGCACCAGTGAGCTCGCGACCCCGGAGATGAAAAAACTCGATGTCATGGCCCGGGCTCTCATCGCGCGCCCCGGCCTGAATCTCGCCGTGGCCGGTGATGCCGATGTCGATGCCGACACGCCTCCGCTGCAAAGGGAAAAACTCAAGCAGCTGCTCCGCGCCGGAATCTGGGAGTCGCGCCACAATGTGGATCCTGGCCTGCCACCGGTCGACCAGATCCAGATTTCGAGCGATGAACTCGATCGCGCCCTGGTGACGCTTTATACCCACACCTTCGCGCCCGGCCCGGGGCCAGGCGCGAGGAAAACGGCGGGCGCCCGCGCGCAGGAAGGCCCCCTGCTGTTTCCGCGCAATCCGAATTTATTTTACGGGCCGACGACAAGGACCGTTTCGCCGGCTGAAACGGAAACACCAACGTCCGAATCCAATTCGCCGCCGGTGGCCACGCTTTCGCTGCAGGACATGGTGGCGCGCCTCGCCGCCCGGCAGCGGGTGAGTGACAGCGAAATCAGCCAGCTCGCCGCCGACCGTGCGCAGCAGGTGAAAGATGCCCTGGTGACGCGAGGCGTTTCGCCCGACCGCATCGGGTTGGCCGACGCCGTCGTCGGCTCCGCCCTGCGCGTCACGTTGCAGTTGAAGTAAGGTTGCCGGAACCATGCGTTGCGACTGATTTTGGTAGGGCCCGTTGCCCTCAACGGGCCGACTTGTCCGCCGTATCCTGAGCTTGTCGAACGGGGCGAAGACGGAAACCAGCGGGCGGCTGGGGGCAGCCGCCCCTACCCAATTTAAACCAACAACCATAATTGATTGTCTTTTACGGCTGCAGTATTTTTGAAACCGCTCTAATCCCGACCTTCCCTCCAACCCATGGCCAAACCCGACGAGCCCAAAATCATCTTCTCGATGCTCGGCGTCTCGAAAAAAATCGAGCGCAAGGAAATTCTCCGCGACATCTCGCTGTCGTTTTACCTCGGGGCGAAGATCGGCGTACTCGGCCTCAACGGCTCCGGCAAATCCTCGCTCCTGCGGATATTGTCCGGTCGCGACACGGATTTTGAGGGCCGCGTGCACTTTGAGCCGGGCTATGCCACCGGCCTGCTCGAGCAGGAACCGTCGCTGCCCGCCGGCGTGACCGTGCGGGCCTGCGTTGAGGAGGGTGTAAAAAAACTCACCGACCTCGTCGCGGCCTATGATGCCACATGGGACAAATTGAACGACGAGGCGGACGAGGCCGCGAAAGAGAAAATCCTCGCGCAGCAGGGCGAACTGCAGGAGGAGATCGACCGCCTCGGCGCGTGGGACACCGCCTCGCAGGTCGAGCAGGCCATGGATGCGCTGCGCTGCCCGTCCGGC
>Ga0210392_10000348_pt1 | contig 30594 bp, 19 predicted proteins | sample IncBWC30OmetaG_FD_161057 | JGI IMG/M metagenome (GOLD analysis project Ga0210392, IMG submission 161057) | Forest soil microbial communities from Barre Woods Harvard Forest LTER site, Petersham, Massachusetts, United States - Inc-BW-C-30-O ... | reverse complement strand
GCCGGCAGGTTCAAAAAGGCCCGCAGCGACGGATTTTCCAGCGTCTGCAGCGTCTCGTACATCGCCGGCTTGCCGTCGTATTTGCCGTCGGCGATGTCCGCCAGGAACAGGTCGATCTCCTCATTGGGAATGATGTAGCCGATGTTGTCGGCGTCGTTCAACCGGCTGAAGGTCAGCCCGATCATCTTGTCGCCCGCCACCGCCGCCCCGCCGCTGTTGCCGGGGTTGATGGCCGCGTCGATCTGGATGCGCAACCCGAAGACCGGGTAGCTGTACGCCGTGAATTCCACGCGCGAGACGATGCCCTTGGTGATGGACAGGCTGTTGCCGCCCTCGGGAAACCCGTACGCCATCACCGAATCCTTGATGCCCGGCAGCACCTTCGCCCGCGGGATCGGCGGATGCGTGTCGAAAAATTTCTCGTCATCCAATTTCAGCACCGCCAGGTCGATTCCCGGGGCGATGTATTCCACCGTGGCGGAGATCTTGTCGCCCGCCTGGTTCGCCTGGATCTGCACCTGGCTCGCATAATTCACCACGTGGGCGTTGGTCAGGATGCGTTTGCCCTCGATCACCACGCCGCTGCCCGTCTGTTCCTCCGGCGATTGCTTGGTCCACGGCTTGTAAAGGTCGGGATACCGCACCGTGGAAAAGATCTTCACCACGGAATTTTCAATGACGCCGGAAGTCGCCGCCACTACGGCATTCGTACCCACCGGTTCCGCTGCGGACACGGAGAGGCAGGTCAAAACGCACGCGCCGACCAGCAGCCGGGCGCCCGGAAGGGAGGGGAATTTCATAGGCGCCGCGATGCTAAAGAACGCCCTTGATTCAGGCAAAGGAAATGTCACCACGCCCGCGCATACTGCGGTGGCGGTCGGCTAGGACTTGCCACCGCCGTTCCCGTGCCGGTACTCTGCGTCCATGATTTCCGACACGCTCTCTCAGCACCAGCGTTACACCGGTTTGTCCCCGCGCTTTGCCGCCGCCTTTGAATACCTCGCGCAGCTTCCGGTCAATCACCCCACCGGCCGTTACGAGATTGATGGCGATAATATTTTCGCCCTCGTGCAGTCCTACCAGACCCAGCCATTGAGTTCGGCCAAGGTCGAGACGCACCGCCAGTACATCGACATCCAGTTCATCCAATCCGGCCGCGAGACGATGCTGTGGACGCCGCTGGATCCACAAATGGATGTCACCCAGCCTTACGCCGCCGTGAAGGACGTCATTTTCTACGCCACGCCGCCGAACATGACGCCCATCAACTTCGGCCCCGGCCAGTTCGTGATCTTTTTCCCGACCGATTGCCACGCCGGCGGCCTTGAATGCGGCGGCGCGTCCGAAGTCCGCAAGGTCGTCATGAAAGTCCGCGTTTGAATAGGAATTGGAACGTCATGAATTTTCCCGGCCATTTCAAAGGACGCTCGCTGATCCGTTGGGGGATCATCGGCTGCGGTGATGTCACCGAAGTGAAGAGCGGACCTGGTTTTCAAAAGGCCGATGGCTCGGCATTGGTCGCCGTGATGCGGCGCAATGGCGCGCTGGCGGCCGATTATGCGCGGCGGCATGGCGTCGCCCGCTCGTATGACCGAGCAGATGCCCTGCTCGCGGATGCGGAGGTGGATGCCGTGTACATCGCCACCCCGCCGGACACGCACGCGCACTATGCGCTGCTGACCGCCGCCGCCGGCAAGCCGGCCTATGTGGAGAAGCCGATGGCGCGGCACGTTCCTGAATGCGATCGCATGATTGAAGCTTTTCAGGAAGCCAAACTGCCGCTGTATGTGGCCTACTATCGGCGCCGGATGCCGCGCTTTTTGGCAGCCCAGGAATTGATCGCCAATGGCGCCCTCGGACGCATCACCGGCGTGCGTTACCATTGCTCAGCGCCCCGGCACAAGGATGATGCGGGCTGGCGTTTGCGCGCCGAACAATCCGGCGGCGGTCATTTTGTGGACATCGGCTCGCACGCGCTGGACTTGCTGGATTTCTTTTTTGGCCCGCTCAGCACCGTGACCGGCCTGGCGCGCAATCATGGAAAGAGCTGTCTCGTGGAGGACGCGGTGGCGATGAGCTTTCTCGCCGGTGGCATACCCGGTGTCGCTTCCTGGAATTTTGCCAGCGCGGAAAAGGAAGACGTCTTCACCCTCACCGGCACGGAAGGTCAACTGACGTTTTCACTGATGGGCAACGAACCTTTGTGCCTGAAAAAATCAGGCGAACCCGGGCTGCTGGACCGTCCCAATCCGCCGCATGTGCAACAGCCATTGATCCAGTCGATCGTGGATGATTTGCTTGGTCGTGGCACCTGCCCCAGCTCGGGCGACTCCGCCCGCCGCACTTCGCAGGTCATGGACACCGTCCTCGCCAGCTATTACGGCGACCGTAAAGATGAATATTGGAAACGGCCGGAAACGTGGATGAAGCGCCTTTGATGAAAAACTTTGGCATACACGTCACAATAAAATGAGATGCTTAACCAAAAATGAGATTACAGAGTGGTTGAAAAGTGTGGGACAAATCGAAGACCCACAACACGGGGACGATGAACCGGAGCACCGGACTGTTTTTTCAGCCCCGGCGAAATATTCAGCTTGTGAATGTTTTGTGCGCTGCTTTTTGGATGAAGTTGTCACCCGCGGTGATTTATTGGTCGTGGTTTACGATGCGGAACCGTCGCAACCATGCCAAGACTTTGTAAGTGATGCCTTGCGCTTTTCGGTTGGTGAACGCCGTCAAATTCAGGATGCCCCTGGCTATTTGATTGGATATGAAGAACGCGAAAGGGCCATCGCGCTTTTTGCGTTGATGAGTTGTTTTATGTGGAAGTGCTTTCTATACGCGGAACACGATCAAATCACTTTATATAATTGGGAGGGAGAAATTTTCGACGCTTGGACCGCATCAGAGCTAAAAAGCGGGGTTATTAATAATATTATCAAAAATTTCGAACTGGATTTGAGGTCATAAAATTTTAGCTCGATGGATTAAGCGCATTTGGCAATTCATCACCACGCCCGCGCATACTGATTCGGTGGCGTCAGCTTATGACCTAGGGCCTTCGCCGCATGCACCGGCCAGTAGGCATCTTCCAAAAATTTACGCGCCAGCAAGATCAGGTCCGCCTTGCCGCTGCGCACGATGTCATCCGCCTGCTTCGGGTCCGTGATGAAGCCCACCGCCGCCGTCGGGATGCCCGCGCCCTGTCGCACTTTCTCCGCGAACGGCACCTGGTAGCCCGGCACGACCGTGATCTTGGCGTCCGGCACCACGCCGCCGGAGCTGCAATCCACCAGGTCCACGCCCTCGGCCTTCAGCCATTTCGCCAGCGCGATGCTGTCCTCGATCTGCCAGCCGCCCTCTTTCCAATCGATCGCCGAGATGCGTACAGACAGCGGCAAATCTTCCGGCCAGACCTGACGCACGGCGCGGGTCGTCTCCAGCAAGAGGCGGGTGCGGTGCTCAAAACTGCCGCCGTACTTGTCCGTGCGTTGGTTGCTGAGCGGCGAAAGGAACGAGTTGAAGAGGTAGCCGTGCGCCGCATGCAGTTCCAGCCATTGAAAGCCGGCGAGCAACGCCCGCTTGGCCGTCGCCACAAAATCATTTTGCACGCGGGTGATGTCCGCTTCCGTCATCGCGCGCGGAACCTTGGTGAGATTGCCGCCAAAGGGGATCGCGCTCGGGGCGATCGGTTCCCAGCCGCCCTGTTCCGCAGTCAGGTGCGCGCCGCCCTCCCACGGCAGGGCCGCCGAAGCTTTCCGTCCGGCATGGGCGATCTGGATGCCGGCGACCGCGCCGTGCGATTTCACGAACGCCGCGATGCGCGCGAGCGGCCCGATATGCTGGTCCGACCACAAGCCGAGGCAGCCCGGCGTGATGCGGCCTTCCGGCGCCACCCCCGTGGCCTCCACAATGACCAACCCCGCGCCGCCAACCGCACGCGAACCGAGATGCACAAAATGCCAGTCATTCGCCAGGCCGTCCGTGGCCGAGTACTGGCACATCGGCGAGACGCCAATGCGGTTGCGCAACGTCACGGAACGGACGGTGAGCGGTGAAAACAGGTGTGTCGCAGGATTTAAAACGTTTTCCATCAGGCGAAGTAGATACTGCCGGTTGACCCAAAGTGCAAGGGACGAAGTTTGGCGGAGTGCGCCCGTCCCCGGGCGCAGCAACTTTCACCAACCCGGTCGCGCAGAAATTGCTGTGACTAACGAAGGCGCGGATGAAAACCCGCGCTCTTTTATTTGGCGCCGTCAGCCGGCTTTGTGGCCGCATCCGCCTTGGCCGCCTTCTCGGCCTTCTGCTTGGCGGCGAAATCTTTCCGCGCCTGTTGCGCATCGATGCCCTGCGCCACAAAATATTCGTCCTCGATCTTGATCTTGTATTTTTTGTAGAACGCGGACATCTCCTTGACATCCACACAATCGAGCGATTCTTCACTCGCAGCCTTCAGGGCTTTCAGCACGACCGCCTTCTGCTCGTCCGTCAGTTTCGGGAAAATCTGGAGAGAGACGTCGTAGGTCACCTTCACCTTGTTGATGCTGTACGCTTCTTTGACCGCCTCGACTTGTTCCGGGGTCAAAAGTGCGGACAGGTCCGCCACAAATTTTTCATGCTGCGGCCGGATGGCGGCATAGACGCCGGCGATCTTGTCCAGCGCAGCATTTGCATCCGCCACATTTTTGGCGGAGCGCGCCTTGTCGAAGTCGCCCCAGAGCGTTTTGATCTGGGCGTCATTGGCCGCATGCCAGTCCTTGAGCGCCGTGTACCGGGCGGCGAGGATATCGTGCACCTTGGCCGTTTTGTCCGCATCCGCGAGCTTCAGAGCCGCCAACTCGGGTTTGATATGCTTTTCAACCGTCGCCTTGTCTTTATCAGCGGCGGCATCCGCGGTGGTGGCCTGGGCGCGAACCAGATTGGGAGACGCCAGCACGACGCCAGCCAGCAACGCGGAAAAGAGGATGTGCTTCATGCCCTACATAAAAGCCCAACACCGGCCAAAGTCAATGGCAACACCCCGGTGAAACTGCCAAAAACCATGAAGAAACTGAAGGCCCGCGGTTCAGGCCGGTGGCAGATTGCCCGTCCTCGCCAGTTGCAGGTTGCGGTTCAGTGTTTCCGGCGAGAGCTCCTTTTCCCACCGGCTGAGGACCACGGTCGCGACACTGTTGCCGATGAAATTGGTCAGCGCCCGGCATTCGCTCATGAACCGGTCGATGCCCACCAACAATGCCAGCGACTCGACCGGGATGCCTGGTACCGCCTGCAGCGTCGCCGCCAGGGTGATGAAGCCTGCGCCCGTGACACCGCTCGCGCCTTTCGAGGTGATCATGGCGATGAGGAGCAGGTAAATCTGCGCACCCAAGGTCATCGGCGTGTTTGTCGCCTGCGCCAGGAACACCGCGGCCATGGCCATGTAGATGTTCGTGCCGTCGAGGTTGAAGCTGTAGCCCGTCGGCACCACGAGGCCCACGGTGGCTTTGGAGCAGCCGAGCCGTTGCATTTTTTCGATCAACCCCGGCAACGCCGGCTCGGAAGAGCTCGTGCCGAGGATGAGGAACAATTCATCCTTGAGATATGCCAGCAGCCGGAAAATGGAGAAGCCGCACCACCACGCGATGGATCCCAGCACCAAAATGATGAACAACCCGGACGTGAGGTAAATCCCGGCCATGAGCAGCATCAGCTTGTTCAAGGTGCCCACGCCATGCGCGCCGACCGTGTAGGCCATCGCCCCGAACGCCCCGATGGGCGCCGCCTTCACCACGATATGCATCACGCCGAAAAAAACCTGCGCGCCGTATTCGATGCCGCGCAGCAGCAGCTGCCCGCGTTCGCCCATGCCGGCGATCGCGAATGCCACCAGCGCCGCCACCAGCAGCACCTGCAACAGGTCGCCGGACACGAATGCGCTGAAGAGCGTGTTCGGGATGATGTTCAGGACAAACTCCGTGGCGCTGAGAGCATGGGCCTTGTCGCTGTAACTGTGCCCGGCATCGGCCGCCGATGCGTCCGCATGAAACGTCCCGCCCAGCGGCGTGAGGCCGGCCCCCGGCTGCAACACGTTCACCACCACCAGCCCGATGACCAGCGCGATGGTCGAGACAACCTCGAAATACAACAGCGCCTTCAGGCCGGTGCGGCCGAGCTTTTTGAGATCCCCCATGGAAGCGATGCCGTGGACGACCGTGCAAAAGATGATCGGCCCGATGAGCATCTTCACCAGCTTGATGAACCCGTCGCCCAGCGGCTTCAATGAAGTTCCCCAATCCGGAAACAACCAGCCGACCACGATTCCCGCCGCGACGGCGAGCAGCACCTGCAAGTAGAGGATTTTATACCACGGTTTACGGGCGGGCATGACGATGTTTAACGGGCAAGGCAGGCGTGGTCAAGACCGTGCGACGCTGGGAAGAGCTTAAAATCCGCCGTTCTGTTTACCAAGGCCGGTCGAGATCATGACCCCGCTTGCGGGTCTTGGGCATTTCTGGTTCCCCCGTGTCTTCAGGAACCGCCTGCGCCTGGATGGCCGTCATCATCTCGTCGATCACGCCCAGCAGATCCTGTCGGCCGTCTCCTGTGTTGGCCGAGCAGGTAAAAGTTGTTGGCGGCTGTACGAACCATGCCGCAATGGCGGCCATGAAAGCCGCGATGTTCGCTTGTGCGGCGGCCGGCGTGACCTTGTCCAGCTTGGTGAACACCAGCACGAACGGCACCTCGTTGCGCACAAGCCATTCGATGAACTCGAGATCAATCTCCTGCGGGGTCAGCCCGGAATCGATGAGCGCGAAGACGAGGCTGAGGTTGGCGCGATGCTTGAGGTAGTTCGCCACCGCCTTGTTGAATTTTTTGCTCTCCTTTTTGGCGCCCTCTGCAAAGCCGTACCCCGGCAGATCCACCAGCCGCCACGTTTTGTTGATGGTGAAGATGTTGATCATCTTCGTGAAACCCGGCTTGGGTGAGACGCGCGCCAGCCCCTGTTCGCCCGCGAGCATGTTCAACAGCGAGGATTTGCCCACATTTGAGCGGCCGATGAAGGCGAATTCCGGCAGCGACTCGTCCGGACAGGCGTCCAGGTCCGGTGCGCTGCAATGAAAAATGGCGGATGAGATTTGCACGATAAATGACCGTGCGCCGATTATCGCAGCAAAGCCGGCTTAGAGCGATTAAAGAAATAGTGTGGCCGTTCGGAGCGAGGATTTTTGGGTTTTGGCGAGCGGTGCCGATCATCGGCCTTTGGCGAAGGAGCAGGTTTGAAACAACCCTGTGACTGGGCCGAAACGAAGTCAAAACCCAAAAAGACCGCCCTCTCCTCCCCCAAATCGAACGGCCACAGGATTTCTTTAATCGCTCTAGGGCGACAGATAATACGTCCGGAAATAGCGTTTGCTGAAACTGGCCGCGTTCGTATCCACAAACGTGAAGGGCGCGGTGTTTGTCTGGACGGAAACCCAGTGCACCAGGTCGGTCGAGGCTTGCACCACACTTGGGGTGTTGGTCGGGCCCGAAACTGTAAAGCTGAACTGTTTACCCACCCGCACCGGCGCGGCGAGCTTGGCCGCCGGAACGGAGGAAACGGGGTTTTGCCAGCTGATCTCCGCCGAGATGTCGCTTTCGTTCCAAGCGGTGTCATATTCCTTGATCGCATAGTAACTGGTGGCGCCGGGGGTCAATCCGGTGAACACGAGGCTGTTCACCAGTCCGAGGTTCTGGGACATGGAATAATTGCCGGGGGCCGAACCGCTGAAAATCTGATAGCCGGCGACGCCAGCATCGGTGCTGGCAGTCCAGGAAAGGATGACGCTGTTGGGAACGCCGGGATTGGCGGTTACCTTGAGGCCGGTGACGAGGTGCAATCCCGGCGGCAATCCCTGGACCAGGGACGCAGGCACGGCATAGGAGACCTCGGTGGAATTGGTGCTTTGATTGCCGGCACTGTCATACGATGCCGCCGAGAAATAATACGTGCTGCCCTCCGCCAACCCGGAAATGGTGGCGTTGGTGGTGAGGCCCGCCGTGTTCGTGGCGGAATAATTGTGGCTCGTGGTGCCGAAATAAATTTTATAACCGGCGACATTCGTGGCGGCGCTCGGGTTCCAGGTCAGCGCGACGCTTTGGCTGGCATGAACGGGAAGTTGAATGAACAACATCAGCGCATGGCACAACAACACGGACACAAACAACCGGCTCCGGCCTGTAACTTTAATTTTGCTTAACTGCATGCCGACCCTAACGCAGGCGGTTTGCCAACCCGCTCAGAAGGCAAAAATTTATCCAAAAGATTTTGCTAAAGTTTTCCGGATTGCGGGTTTTTTGCCAAAAAACCCCCGCAAATGGTTAATTCTGACGAAGGTGTTAAAAAAGTGGGAAAATCCGGCTGGTAAGATGATTTCCACCTGCTGGCAGAACATTTACCTTATAAAAGGTAAGGAAAAATTATCATCGTAAAAGAACGTGTCCCGATAAAAGGCAGGGTGTAATGCGAAAATTTCCGCGGGGAATTTTTTGCACGCCTCAATGCGCGAGAGCCTGGTTCACGTTCAGCCAGTAGTGGCCGATGTCGCCGACGACGCGCATGAATTCTTGCGCATCCGCCGGCTTGATCACGTAGCTGTTAACGCCAAGGTTGTAACTCTCGATCATCTCGATGTCCCGCTCCGAGGAGGTGAACACCACGATCGGGATGGTCCGGGCGCGGATGTCCGCCTTGAGTTGCCGCAAGATGTCCAGGCCGTTGGTGGTCTTGAGCTTGAGGTCCAGCAGGATGACCTTGGGCACCTTGATTTCGTGCCAGTTGGAATAAAGACTGGCGAGAAAAATTGAATCCAGCAACTGGTCGCCGTCCGACACATGTACGACTTCCCCGGGAATGTTCCGCTCCCTCAAAGCTGTTTGGGCCAGCTCTGCATCGTTGGCGTTGTCTTCCACCAATAATATGTCGGCTGAAAACTGCGGTTGCATAAACACCCTGTCCCCATTTCTGTCGCCCGGATCAATCTATTCTGAGCAAAGTCAAAGGATCCGGCGGTCAGCGGGACTAAATTGCCCCCAACCCCGCGCCAAAGCGAGAAAAATTTAGGGCATGATAATGCAGTTTATAATCAAAATTGGCCGCGGGTCCGCCGTGAATTGTAACCATTGGCGGCTTGCAATTTTGACGGCCGGGGTGTTTTCTCCCAGCAAACCGCAACCGGGAAGCATCAAAATGCCCGGTGGCGGAAAACCCACAACAAAAGGCCGGCCATGAACATCACATCGCTTCTCACCAAGGCACGCAAGGAACTTGAAATCGCCAAAGTCCACGCGGAGCACGACGGCAAAACGGCCAAGGCCGCCCGCCAGACCGCCATCGCCGCCAAGAAAAAACTGAAGCAGACCCGCAAGCTGATGAAGTTCACCCGGAAGATCGCCCGCAAGGCCGAGGATCAGGCCGAGGTTGCGATTGAGAAGCTTGAGCGCGCCCAGGCCCGGGTGGAAAAACTGGAAAAACGCGCCCGTAAAAAGGCCCGCAAGCAGAAGCCATCGCCCGCCGCAAAGACGCCCGCCAAGGCTGCGCCGGCAAAAAAAACCGCGCCGCGTCCGAAAACCAAAACCCGGGCCGCAAAACCCAAAGCTGCGCCCGCAAAAATCAGCCGGACCGTTGCCAAGAAGAAGATTCTGGTGGTTCGTCCGCCCCTGCCAATTGCCGTATCCGGGCCCGTCGTCACCCCGGCCGGTTTGCCGCCGGAGGCCCCGGCATCCGTTGCGGAAACGCCGGCCGCTCCCGGCGAAACAGCCTCGTCATAGACGATTCACCGGCGACTTTTGCCGCGCGGGTGCTTGCGCCGCATGCATTGATTCTACCGATATGACGGTTGGATTTATCAATTAACGCCCCGACCGCACTTGGCGCCATAATGGAGGCATGAAAACCGCCCCCGCTTCCGTCAATGCCGGCCTTCAAGAACAGGTTCCTCGCATCATTGCGCTGCTGCTGCTGGCTGTGCTTCTGCTGTTCACCCTGGCCGGCTGTCAGGATACGCCTCCCTGACCGGCATTTTTTAAGGTTGCTTTACCGCCGGTTCCGGCTTCAATGCGTTCATTCCCGGACGTTCGTTGAAACCCGATAACCATGCACCTGGATTCCGCCTTCATCAACCGGCTGCTCGTCGGCAACATTGAATACATCCTGCTGGTCATCTCCATGATGATGACGCGCATGGTCTGGCTGCGCATCCTTGCCATCGCCTCCGGCATCGCGGGCTTCATTTACAGCGCCTGGTGGCTGCATGACCCCGTCGGCATCTTCTGGGAAACGACCTTCACGATGGTGAACGTCGCGCAGCTCGCCCTGATCAGGTACCGCAACTACGCCGCCCGGTTCAACGCCGAAGACCGTGATTTCTACGACCGGGTCTTTCCCCGGCTTGAACCCTGGCAGATGCGGCGGTTGCTCAAGACGGGCAAATGGCTGACCGCTCCGGCGGGGACCGCATTGACACGCCAGGGCGCGGTGGTCCCGCATCTTTGCTATCTGCATTCCGGCTGCCTGGAAGTGCGGGTCAATGATTCCATCGTCGGCGTGTGCGACCCGAAAAGTTTGATCGGCGAGATCAGCATCGCCAGCGGGCAGCCCGCCACCGCCACCGTTGTCGCCCGGGATGAGATCCGTTATCTTGCCCTGGAACGCGAAGCGTTGCACAAGCTGATGAAGGCCGAGGCCGAGATCGCCCACGCCGTCGAAAGCAGCCTGCGCCGCAACCTTGAAACCACGCTCATCATGCGCACCAAGCCCGCCACCAGCGGCATCTGACCAAAACCTATGACGACAGACACGCTCCGTAAAATCACTTTGCTCTGCGCGGCGTCAAGTCTGCTGGCGCTGCCGGCGACGATGCCGGCCCAAACCTCGAACGCGCCCGCCCAGCCGCGCCCGGCCCGGCCCGCACCGCCCACGCGCGATCCGCATACGCCGGGATACGTCACCGCCAAGGAGCTGCCCGACGGCACCAATGCGCCGGCGGATGCCGATGGAAATTTCATCCTCGGCCCGACGCATGACCGCGTCCCGGAAATGACCGTGCAGACCAACGTGCCGCAGGGAACGATTTACGAGCTCACCATGCATTCGGCGGACAGCAAAATCTTTCCCGGCATCGCGCGCGAGCCGGGCACGTTCGGCACCCCGGATCCAGCCGACCCCGCGAAACTCATCGTCACCGCCAGCCATCCGGCGCCGTACACTCGCCATGTGACGGTGTATGTGCCGTCGCAATACGTCCCCGGCACGACCGCGCCTTTCATCGTTGGCGCGGACGGCCCGGACCGCGGCCTGTTCACGGCCCTGAATAATTTGATCGCGGAGCATCGTCTGCCCGCGATGGTCGCCATCTCCATCAGCAACGGCGGCGGTGATGCGCAGGGCAGCGAACGGGGCCTGGAGTATGACACCATGTCCGGCGCTTACGCGGAGTTTGTTGAAAGCGAAGTCCTGCCGCTGGTGGAAAAACAATGCAGTGTGATTTTGACGAAGGATCCCGACGGTCGCGCAACCATGGGCGGCAGTTCCGGCGGTTCCTGCGCGCTCAGCATGGCGTGGTATCATCCCGAGCTATACCACCGCGTGCTCACGTATTCCGGCACCTACGTGAACCAGCAATGGCCGTCCTCCGCCGAAACGCCGCATGGCGCCTGGGAATTTCATGAGCATCTCATCCCCAACAGCCCCGCGAAGCCGTTGCGTATCTGGATGGAGGTCGGCGACCGCGACCTCTTCAATCCAAACAGCATGCACGACGGCATGCACGACTGGGTCGTCGCCAATGAGAACATGGCGCGCGTTCTGGCGGCGAAGGGCTATCATTACCAGTTCGTCTTCGCCCGCAATGCCGGGCACACCGATGGCAAGGTGAAACAACAAACCCTGCCCGAAGCCTTGGAATGGCTCTGGCAGGGGTATCAGCCGGCATTGAAGGACGCCAGCAAGCCGCGCGGCGGCGAATGACCTGCCGGCCTATTTGAACGTCACGGAGTCCAAGGCGGCCCGTTGGACCGGGTCCATTTCGAGATCCCGGGATATGACGATGAAGCTCAAGGCGTACCCCTTCATGATGGTGGTATAATATTGTTCCCTGACAATGGTCCCGCGGACATGGAGTTCCAGCTCCATCACATCAAAATCAACACCGCCAAGCGGCTTTGGGTAAATGTCCTTTAAAAAATCCACCGACACCGAGCTGGCCTCCAGCATCTGGCGGACATGAAAAAGATAATCCTTGCCCCGTTTGATTCCGGGCAATTCGCCGACCTTTTCTGCCACCGACATGATGGCCAAGTTGTTGGTCACCGGTGAGCCGTAGGGATATTTGTAAACAGCGAACAGGTTCACCGACTGCATTTCGGAGGCCTGCATGGCCGCTTTCATGGACTTGTCATCGCCGGCGATCATTTTTTCGCCCAGCTTCATCAGCCGCTGCTGCGCATTTTGATCCTGGATGCTCCAACCGGAAGGAGTCGTGACTGACACGCCAAAGAAATTGTTGTGATAGACGGAATTGGTGAAGGTGCCGAAATCAATTTCGTCGCTGGCCCTTTTTCCGCAGCCGGCCAGGAGCCCGGCCAGCACGATAAATTGCGCTATAAAAATAAACCCGGTCCGCCGCATGGATGGTTCGTGCTTCATGGAGATTTGGTCTTTGCCCCGCCCGCTTCAGCTCAAAATCCGCAATTTCTTTGGATTGCGTCAAGAACCAACCGTCATTTTTCATGAAGCCAAACGGTGAATCCGGCCAGCCTATTTTGCAAAAATGAACCGGGCGGCAGAGTTGGCATGTGCCAACAGCCGGCCGTTTTATCTGAAGATTTCCGGGGCCGTCACCGGCGCGCCCAGCCCGGCCATGCCGTCGTCCATGATGAGGGGACCAAAACGCAGGATGACCTGCGCGAAACCTTTGTGTCCGACCCCCGTGCGCAGGGCGGCCCGCGCTTCCCGGCGGCGCATCGAATCGACGAACGACCAGGACATGCCCAGCGCCTGCGCCTGCAAAATGGTCCGGGCCATCGTCTGCCCCGCCTCCAGCCAGCCGTGTTTGTCGTCGGTTTTGGTTTTCACCACCGCCAGGGTTGCCGTGGAAACGGCCGGCGGGCCGGCGGGTTCTGCCACCGGCTCATTCCGGACATCGACGCCGCGACCGCCAAAGGAGAAAACCAGCCGCGGCCAGCGGGCGACCTGCCGCTCCGCCGTCGCTTGGGGTAAGGAAATGTTGGGGCGGTCCCGGTCCGGGCTGCGCGAACTGCCCGCCAGCGCGACCTCCAGAACCTGTTGCCGGCCGGTTTCGCTCCGGACAAAATCCAGCCAGCCGCGCTCGCCGGCCGCCACGTGACCCAGCGCAGTAAGCATGGCCCCGGTCACCGGGGGTTCGCCCAGGGGCGAACCATTGGGACGGTGTTCTGGCATGGCTTCGAACAGGCGTTTTTCGCACGCGTCCCGTTCGCGTCCGGAACCAAAGTTCAGCCTGGCGACCAGCGCCGGCTGGCCGAGATCAGGGAACAGATCCACCCGGCCGAGGCAGCCGAAATGTTTCAGCGCCTGTTTGAGATACAGCAGCGCCGAACCGCAGCCGATCATGAACTCGCGCCGGTCGGGGTCGGCTTTCTCCCGGGTCAGGTCCTGCTTGGCCAGCAGGTCGATGTGCGCCTCGCCCAGTTGGAAATACCATGGCTGCCAGCCGCCACCCGTGGGGGCCAACGCCGCATAGGTCAGGGCAAACTCCATTTTTTGGCGCGGCGACCCGTTCGCCGGAAAATCCGCTTCGCTGAAGCGCGCATTCATACGGATCAGCGTTGCAGCATGGCTCCTGCCATGCAAAAAGCCCTTAAAACACGCGGTTGCGGGAAAAATCTCCTGTGCCGATTTGCCCAGCATGGGCAGGACCGGACGCGCTGCAACTACACCTGCCTCAGCCGTGCTCGGATGATTAACAATTATCCACGGCGGGCTGCTTCACGTCCAGTCCACCGGTATGCGGGCGATCGACATAGTCCTTCGCGGGATGCGGAAGCCGCCCGATGCACGTCTGGGAACAGGCATTGACCAGCAGGGGGAATACGTCTGCTCCCACCCGGAGTGAAATCCAGACCTGCTGGCTGTAAGCTTTCGGGCATCGCTGACCGCACACACTGCAATTATTTGATGAAAATTCCGCCTTTGATTTATCATTGCCTATCCGGGGAAAAGGCGGCCGATATTTGTAGTTACCATACAGCGCCCGCGTACTCGCCCGGCTTCGCCTGAGCTTCGTACAGCGGGTGACTTCGTATGGCAGCCAGTGCAGCCGGTAAGAGGTATAGATGTCCAGTTCTTCCAAATCCTCCATCTCTCCGATCTCCACAGGTATCCGAACCAGATGGCTGCCGTAGAGGTAAAGCTTCCGGACAGACTTCAACCCGGCGATGGATGGCGGCAGCGTGACAATCTGGCTCCACAACTCGGGCGGCATTTCCAGCCCCGGGGCGAACTCTTTGCTTTTTTTAGCGATTCCCTTTTGAACGAGGGTTTCCAGCAATTTCCAACCTTCGCACCCCTGATCCTGAACTTCCGTGTGCAGATGAAGCTCCCGCAGTTCCTTGAGACGGTCACGGTCAGCATGCAACTCCAAACAATCACAGCGGGGCCGGATGTTGGCGGCCTGCGACGCCTGCCACATTTTGAAATCTGGCGGCTGCACGGTGAACGTCTTCCGGCGGCCGAAAATATTTTGAAAAAAGCCCATGGTAGGCCGCAATGGATGCATCGGCTGTTTGGTTGGACCAAAAATCCCCAATTTCCCCAATCTGCGTCAAGAACCAACGCCAATCAGGCCCATGCGGGCCGATTTGGCCGATTTCTTCTAATAAACCCCCAACTCGCGTGTCGTAGCCTATGTACACGATGTCCTTTTGGGATTGGACGGTGGATAATCATCCCAGCCTGACCATGGAGTTTTGCCAAGAATGGCCGTGATGCGACCAGACGAAGCCAGCGCGGAATTGCCCGGGTGGGAAACGATCGAAGAGCTGTTCTCAGCTCTGGAGTCTCCCCTTTTGGCCTACGCGCTCCGCTACACCGGCGCGCGCGCGCCGGCGGAGGATGTCGTGCAGGAAGCGTTCATGAAACTGCATGCCCAATTTGAATCGGTCGAGAAGCCGCGCCAGTGGCTGTACCGCACCGTTCACAACCTCGCGCTGAACCAGCGGCGCGCGGCCGGCAAAACCGTCTCGCTCGAACCCGCCTCCGACTCTGAAAACTCTTCTCCTTCCGAACCCGCCGATTCCGCCCTCCCGCCCGATGCCCAGATGCTCCGGCTCGAGGGCATCGGCCTGGTCCGCATCAGCCTGGCCGCGCTGGATGAGCGCAGCCGGGAACTGGTGCGGCTGAAATTTAACGACGAGCTGTCCTACAAGGACATCGCCGCGCGCACGGGGCTGACCCCGGGCAACGTCGGCTTCATTTTGCATCACGCGCTGAAAACCATCGCCAGCGAACTGGCGAAGACGGGAGTCGTATCATGAACCCGGATAATCCCTCACGCGAAGACATCGAATTGCGCATCACCATGCTGCTGCTCGGCGAGTTGTCTGCGGCGGAAGCCGAGGCGCTGCGCCAGACGATCTCGCAGGATGCCGCGCTGAAGAAGCTGCACGATGAGTTGCAAACCACCATCGGCCTCGTCCGCGAAGTGGAAAAAAGTCCGGTGGATAACGCGTCGGATAATTCCACCGCGCTGAAACTGTCCGACGAACGCCGCCAGAAGCTCCTGGCGCACTTCCAGACGCCGCGCCCGCAGGAATCGTTTTGGATCCGGCCATTGAAGATTCCGTCGCTAGTTCCGGTGTTGGTTGTCGTTGCCATTGTCGCCCTGCTCGCGGCGATGTTATTGCCGGTTTTGAGCGGGTCGAGAGATCGGTCGGCTAGCTCGGTTGGGCAGCAGGATGTGTTGGGTGAGCAAGAGAGCATTACTTATTCACTCAAAAAAGTGAAAAAGGCGGAATTGGCAAGTGCTTCTCCACCCGCCGCCACGCCAGCGCCCGCTGTCGTAACGGCTGCCCCTGAACCCGTCCTCGCTCCGCCGCCTGCACCGCCGATTGTTTTGCCGCCAACGGAAGCCCCGGCCGCTGTCACCACCGGCTCGCTGGCAGATTCGGGAACGGGTGGGGTGTATTCACAAAACATCGTTGGCTATGTGAATGTGCCCCAGGACGCCAAAACACTGACCGTAACACCGGCTGCGCCGGCTGTTACATATGGGCTTAAAAATGCCAATCCCGGTCAGGCAACGGCTGTATTAGGCAGGATGTTCACCGATCAAAATAAATCTTACAACGGCCTGAACAATGCCGCACTTGAGTCTGAGGCCAAGCCGGTCGCAGTGATCGATCCCTCCACCGGCCTGCCAGTCCAACAATCGGTTGCATCCGTTGACAGGCCTGCCACCGGCAACAACAGTGGTGCCATTATTGGAATGGCTAATGCATTTGGCGGAGCCGGTGGTCTGCGCAATACCGGGTCAGGCGGTGGTGGTGGTGGCGGCGGTGGAGGTGCTTTCCAAGGGAATATCAGCGGGACGTTGACGGGCTACTACGACGATGGCAGTTCTAAAACAGGTAAAGATGCTGAAACCAAACTGGCTTTGGATGATTCTGCCGCCAATCGTTCGCGCACGGAAAACGGTCCGGCTAGTTGGGGTGCAGAAATGCGCCCAGCGGCCCCGCCAACTTATGACACGTCCACCCTGGCGGCCGCACCGGCGCCGGATAGTTCACCGGCTCTGACAGTCCATGACTTTGTCAGCAATGATTTCGAAAGCATGCAGCGGGAAGGTGCTGAAAAGAAGTTTGGCGCCAGTGAGATCACCAAGGGCGCATCCCAATTGCACGGCACCGAACCGGCATTTCAAAACAAGCTCGGATTCTACAAGGTCACACCTTTGCCGGGTGCCCGGACGGCCGTGGGCGCAATCGAAAACGATGGTGAACCGCTGGCATTAAACACCGCTCCCGCAGAGACGCCGCCGACCAGCGATACCGGGGTGGCACAAATGCAGGCCACCGACAATAAATCGGCTATCACCGATGTTAATTTTGCCCAAGCAGCTGGCGCGTCAAACGACAGCGATAACAACGGCTTGGCGGGGAAGAAGTCTGAGCGCAATCCGGCGCGCCAACGGGTTAACGGCAATGGCGTAATTGAGGACTTCACCACGCCGCCGTCCGCTACTGCGGTCCCCCTGCTGGGTGACATCCCCGCTGCCGGCAGTCTTTTTGCCTCAGGGACGGGCGAAGCCGGCGCAAATCGGGCAGATAAATCCGGTCGCGGAGAACCGACTTTGAACGGTAACAATTCTTTCACCGGCGGAACCACCTACGGTGAAAGGAATATGACACTTGGCGTAACGAAGGATTCGTTTCAGACCGGATTGGCGAAGGATGATGTTGCCGGCTTGCGTTATTCCGTGACGACCAACTCAGTTGCGCTGGCCTTGAATGGCAACAATCCTGCCGCTGGCGGGACCACCTTCGCCGCCGGGAAGCCGGCGACTGACACTCTGGATGCGTTGCCAGGTGGCTCGTACAAGGAGCAGCAACGTCTGCCGGGTATTTCCGCCGCGGCCGCCGATGATGCAGAATACGAGCACCAACTGGTGGATGCCGAGCGCCAACGTGAGCTGCGCGCCACCAAAAGCGGTAGCAATACCAATGGTTTTTTCAACGTGCTGAGTTCGGATGACGAAACCAAGACCAAGGTGCCGCCCGCCCTCGCAGAAACGGATCATCAATCTTACGAAATCGAAAAGCGCAAGCTGCAGGACTTGGAAGAAACGCTCAAGTTGCTGAACCTGAAAATCACGGCCAACAGCATTGATGCAAAAATCCCGACGACTACGATGGTGCAAATCACCGACGCGGCGCAGCCCAACTCCAATCAAACTTTCTGGCAAAGCCTGCGCGGTGAATATGCCAGCACGGCCAAGATCAAAGTTGAGAATGATGGCGGCATCATAACCGGCTTCAGTCAAGCTGCAGCCACTGCACAGCCCTACGACCCTTACTTTATTCAGACCACCTTTGAAGTCATGCAGTCTTCAGCAGTGTTAGGCAAGGTGGTTGATGATCTGCATTTGGATACGGCATGGGCCGACAAGAACGGCGGTCAGAAGCTCTCCAAACAGCGGGCCATTGAGCTGCTTAAATCACGGCTGAGCCTGCAGCCGGTCAGGAATACCAAGCTGGTCGCCATCAGCATGACCAGTGATAAACCGGAGGAAGCGGCCAAGCTCGCCAATGCCGTGGCGCTGGCCTATCAAAACTATCGCGTTGCAAACAACCAGCAAACTGCCGCCAAAGGTTTGGAAGTCTTGCAGGAACAATACCTCGCAGAATCAAACCAGATCGTTCAGATACAATCGAACCTGGCGCAGATGGAGCCAAAATCGGTTGAATCCATCACCGAAGCCGACGTGCCCGTGCGCCGGCCGCCAGCCAATGCGCCGGTTCCCCAGCCTGAAATTTTGACGAGCGCCAATGCCTTCTCCACCTTCTCGCTCAATGTCAGCGATGTGTCATTCAAGCTCGCGGAGGCGAGTTTGGAAAAGGGCCAGATGCCGGATGCGGCGAACATCCGCAGCGAGGAGTTCATCAATGCCTTCGACTATCGCGATCCGGAAGCGGCGGCGGGCCAGCCCATGGCCTTTGCCTCGGAACGCGCACGATATCCGTTTGCGCACAACCGCGAGCTGTTGCGTTTCTCCATCAAGACCGCCGCGGCGGGCCGTCCCGCCGGTCGAGCTCTGAACCTGGTCCTGTTGCTGGATAATTCCGGATCCATGGAACGCGCCGACCGCGTGGCCATCATCCGCGAGGCGTTGCGGGTGCTCGCCGGGCAGTTGCAGCCGCAGGATACGGTGAGCGTGGTCACCTTCGCACGCACGGCACGGCTTTGGGCGGATGGCGTGGCCGGCGACAAGGCGGGCGAGACCCTAGCGCAGGTTGGCGACATCACGCCCGAGGGCGGCACGAATTTGGAAGAAGCCATGCGGCTGGCGTACGAGACCGCGCACCGCCATTACCTTGCCAACGGCCTGAACCGCGTGGTGTTGCTCACCGATGGCGCGGCGAACCTCGGCAACGTCGATCCCGCCATGTTGAAACAGAAAGTCGAAGCGCAGCGCAAGCAGGGGATCGCGCTGGATTGTTTTGGCATCGGTTTCGAGGGCTATGACGATGACCTGCTTGAACAGCTTTCACGCAATGGCGACGGGCGTTATGCCTTCATCAATTCGCCGGAAGATGCGGGCAGCGAGTTTGCCGCAAAGCTCGCCGGGGCGCTGCAGATCGCCGCATCGGACGTGAAGGTGCAGGTGGAGTTCAATCCGCAACGCGTGATTTCGTACCGCCAGATCGGTTACGCCAAGCATCAGCTTACCAAGGAGCAGTTCCGCGACAACACGGTGGACGCCGCCGAGATCGCCGCACAGGAGGCGGGCAACGCGCTGTACACCGTCGAGACCAAGCTGGATGGCACCGGGCCGGTGGCGGCCGTGCATGTGCGCTACAAGGTACCCGGCACGACGGATTATCAGGAACACAGCTGGGACGTGGCCTACGAGGGCAACGTGCCCGCCCTCGAACAAGCCAGCGCCGCGATGCGGCTGGCGGGAACGGCCAGTGCCTTCTCCGAATGGCTAGCGGTCAGCCCGTTCGCGCAGGAGGTCACGCCGGACGAACTGCTGAAGGTCATCAGCGGCGTGCCGGAGATTTACGGCGCGGACGAGCGCCCGAAAAAACTGGAATGGATGATCCGCCAGGCGAAGAGCCTGTCAGGGAAATAACCGGGCTCCACCCGCATTCGCAAAAATTTCTTCTAAGAAATCTCCCGTTCCCGTGTCGTCATCTGTGAGACGCGGTTTCGATCCGTGATATTTCATGAACGAACCGGCGCCGAACGCCTTTTTGGGTTCTGACAAAAATTTTACAAATCATTGACCCGGGTCTGACAACCGGCAGCGGCTGCGGCTGCATAATTCTATCGAACTATGAAAACTAAACTCGCACCATTTGCCTTGCTCCTCCTTTGCGCCTTGCTGTCGCTGGCCGCGTTGCGCGCGGCGGCGGGCGGCATCACGTTGCAGGATTTCAAGCTGACCGGCGATGTCGGCGGTGACATCGCGGCGTTCACGCTCACGGCGAACGCGAAGGTGGAGGATTCCCACGGCGGCGCGCTGGAGCTGCTCTCCGGCCCGGTCGCGCTGACCAGCCTCGGCGCGAAGTCGCGCTGGCAGATGGATGTGGACCAGGGCCGCTTCATCGCGCGGTTTGACCGCGGCGGCACGTTTCCGGTTGAGGTGCATTTCAACGCTGCCGTCACCACCAGCAACGCCTGGCGCGCGGTGAATTTCCGCGTGGCGCGGAGCGTGTTGCAGCCGGTCGTGCTCCAGGGGCTCGCGGCGGACACGGAATTCCAGTTCGCCAGCGCGGCGCGGCCCGAGCGCACCGGCACCAATTTCGTGAGCTACCTGCCCGTGGACGGCTCGGTGAATTTTTCCTGGAAACAATCGCGGCCCGAGGCGGAGGGAAAACTGTTTTACGCGGCGGAGATGATTTCACAGATCGGCGTCAGCCCCGGCCTGATGCGGCAAACGGCCCTCGTCAGCGGCAAGATCATGCAGGGTGAGATGAACCGCTTCACGCTCCGGTTGCACGGTGCCGGCGAGGTCACGCGGGTGCAAGGCGACGCGGTGCTCGCGTGGAATGTCGAGCCCGTCACCAATTCCGAGGACCGCCGGCTTGTGGTGCAGTTCAACCAGCCGCAGAAAGATCTGTTCGGCGTGACGGTGCAGATGCAGACGCCGCTGGGCGCGTTCCCGCAGGCGGCGGACGCCATGCAGGTGCGGCCCGAGGGCGCGACGCGGTTCGCCGGCACGTTCCGTGTGGTGAACGATGGCGCAGTGCGGCTGGAGGTTTTGTCCGCCAGCGGGCTGTCGCAGATTTCGCCGGACCAGTTCCCCGAGGCGAATTTGTTTCACGCGACGGGCAGCCAGCGTTTCGCCTACCGTTTTTCCAGCGCGGATTTTGCGCTACGCATCCAGGCGGACCAGATTTTGCCGGAGGTCGGCGTGTCGCAGATCGTCGCTTACAACCTTGGTGAAAATGAACTGTCCGTTGAGGCGGAGATCGAGCTCGACATCCGTGAAGCACCGTTGCGCGAGCTACTGCTGAACATCCCGAAGGGTTATGCCGTGGCCAAGCTGTCGGCATCCGGGTTGAGCGATTATTTCACGGGTGAAACGCCGGATCACAGCGGCGCGGAATTGCGGCTGGTTTATGGCCAGCCGGTTTCCGACCGTCAGGTCATCCAGTTGCGCCTCGAACGCAACCAGTCGCTCGGCGAAACGAACTGGACGTTGCCGCGCATCGAGGTGGCGCGGGCGAAATCCGTGCGCGGCTTCGTCGGCGTGTCGGCGGACAACGGGTTTCGCCTGACGGCGGAGCGCACCCAGTCGTTGACCGAGATCGCCACGGCCTTTTTCCCGCATCCGCTGGCCGGCATCCAGTCGGCCTTCCGCGTGAGCGAGCCGGACTGGTCCGCCACGTTGCGCATCGAACGCTTGCCGCAGACGGTGTCGGCGGATGTGTTCCACCTGTTTTCCATCGGCGAAGGCATCGCCTACGGCAGCAGCGTGATGAACTACGTCGTCAGTGGCGCGCCGGTGTCCGTGTTCCGCGTGGAGCTGTCGGATGAATATTTCAACGTGGAGTTCACCGGCAAGGACATCCGCAACTGGGAGAAAACAACGAACGGCTGGCTGGTGCAGTTGCACACGCCAGTCTCGGGGGCATTCACGTTGCTGGCGACCTACGAGCGCCCGTTCAAACCGCAGGGCGAGACGCTGGCCTTCACCGGCGCGCGGCCGCTGGATGCGCAGTCCGAATCCGGCCACACAATCATCATCAGCGCCTATCAATTTCAGGTGAAGCCCGCCGATGTTTCGCCCGGCCTGCTCGCGCTCGAACCCGGCGAGGTGCCTTCGGAATACCGCCTGTTCTTCGACCAACCTGTGCTGGCGGCGTATCGTTACTCGGCGCGGCCGTTCAACTTGAAGCTCGCGCTGAGCCCGCTCACGCAGGGCGATTCGCTCGCGCAGGTCGTGGACCGCGCCACGCTCACCACGCGCATCTCGAAGGAGGGCCAGGCCATCACCGAGGCGCGCTACTTCGTGAAGAGCCGCGGCAATCCGAACTTCCGCGTGACGTTGCCGGACGACACGCAGCTTTGGTCCGCCACGGTCAACGGCGCGGCGGTGGTGCCAGTGATGGACGGAAAATCCAACCTCATCCCGCTGCCGCAGCATGCCGACCCGGACACGGTGCTGACGCTCGACCTGAAACTCGCCGCGCGGTCGCCGGATGCGAAGCGTGTGCACGTGGCCGCGCCCATCGTCACGGCGCCGGTGATGCTCGCGGAATGGAAACTGGAACCGGATGAAGGCCAGCGGCTCATCTATCAGGCCGGCACGTTGACACCGGCAGATGGAGCGGCCGATGCCTCGGGTTTCGCGCAGGTTGCGCAGGTGTTCCGCACCGGGCGCACGCTGGAGGCCGCCGGCCTGTTATTGGCGGTGCTGGCTTCGTTCGCGCTCTGCGTCTTTGCCTGGCGCTGGTCGACGGGTGGTGGTGCGCATAAATTCAGCCCGCGCCATCTCCTCGGTGGCCTCGTTGGCTGCGGCGCCGTTGTCTTTGCCGGTCTTTCCCTGCTGCGGCTGGCTGGCGTTTTTGAACCCATCTCAACCAATGTGGCCAACAGCGTCACCTTTCTTGCGCCGGTGCAGCAGGCGGCCAGCGCACTCACGGCGGAAGTCGCCAATGTGCCGGCCAATACTTCCACGCTTGCCTATGGCGGGTCGTTGATGCTCGCGGTGCTCGCGGCCGGCGCCTGGATCCTTGGGATGGTGCGTGGCCAGAAATCCACGTTTGGAATTCTCGGCTGGACGCTCCTTGCGTGGGCGACGTTGCGCCTGCCGAACGGCGCCCCCTGTTTTCAGGCGGTGCTGGCGGCCTTCCTGGTCTTGCGCGCGGTGATGCCCGCGCTGAATCAGCTCTGGCGCGTGTCGGCAAAACCGAAGACCGACCTGCCGCCGTTGCAAACCGATGCGCCCCCGGTCGTGACCGCACTGTTCATCGGCCTATTATTGCTCGGCGGTGCGCTGAACGGCCATGCCGCGGTTGCCGCCCTGCCGGAGTCCGTCGTCCAGTTAATCCGGGTCGAGGACGGTTTTGCCACGGCGACGGCCAAGATCCATTGGCAGGCGGACAAGGGCGAGGTGATGCCGCTGCTCTTTGAGCCGGCGGTGTTGACGCATGTGAATTATCCGAAGTCGCTGAAACTGGAGGCGTCGCCGGCCGGTTCGCGCAGCGCGCAGCAACTGGTCGCGCAGTCCGCCGGCAGTTTCGACGTGGAGGTGCAGTATCAGATGCAAATCACCAAGCACGACACCGACAGCGGCTTTGGGTTGCCGGTGCTGTCCGGCCTCATCAATCGCGCGACCATCACGCTTGTGAACCTGGATGTGGACGTGTTTTCGCCGCTGGCCGTCTCCGTGCAGCGGAGCGCCACCGGCAGCAACACGGTGGCGACGCTCACGCTGTCGCCCGGCGGCGCATGGGTCGGCTGGAAGCCGCGCAGCCGTGATGTAAAAAACGAAAAAGCGGTGTTTTATGCCGAACTCTCACAACTTTACATCCCATCCGCGGGCGTGGTGGAAGGCGTACACCAGGTTTCCATCCGTCCGGCGCAGGGCGAGCTGGGTGAACTGATTTTCAACGTGCCGCCCGGTGCGACCATCACGGACGTGGCGGATGCCGGCTCGGAAAACAGAAAACAAACCCCGCTCGTCTCGCTCTGGCGCTTCGACCCGGACACGCGGAAGCTGCGCGTGACCTTGAACCCCGCGCAGTTCAAGCCGTTCGCGCTGGTCATCCGCTCGCAGGTGGCAACGGGCACACTGCCGTTTGCACAACCGGTGGGGCTTATTTCTGTTGAGGGTGCGGCGAACCAGATCGGCTTGCTGGGCGTGGCCACGGGCAATGATGTGCAACTGGATGACGTGGGCGCGGAGAAATTTTCAGCCATCAACCTTGAGGACTTCCCCGGCGGCATCGCGGAGCCGGTCGCGGCGCAATTTCCCGGGCTGACCGTGCGGCGCGCATTCCGTTACGCCGATACGCAGGCGATAGCGTTGCTCAAGGCCTCGGCGGTCGAGCCGGATGTGCGCGTGGAGACGCAGGACACGTTATCCCTCGGCGAAGACCGCACGGTGCTGGCGACGACGGCGGATGTGGCCATCACGCGCGCGGGCATCTTCAAGCTGAGCTTTGTGATGCCGGCGGGCTTTGACGTGGAATCCATCAGCGGCGCGGCGTTGAGCCACTGGACGGAATTGAAGTCGGATGCGGGCCGCATCATCACGCTGAACCTCACCGGCAAGACCGACGGCCAGCAGCAGTTCATCATCAACCTTTCCGGGCCGGGCGTGAAGACGGCCGCCGCGTGGGATGCGCCAAAGGTCCTTTTCCGCGAGGCGGGAAAACAGCGCGGGACGTTGCTGGTCGTGCCGGAACAGGGCATGCGTTTGCAGGTCGCCACGCGCGAAGGCGTGACGCAGCTTGACCCGCAAAAATCTGGCGTGCGGCAGAAGGGCGTGCTGGCGTTCCGCGTGCTGGAAACGCCGTGGCAGCTCGCGCTCGACATCGAGCAGGTGGACCCGTGGATCCAGGTGACGAGCCTGCAACACGCCACCGTCAACGAGGCGCAGGTGAAAATTGCCGCGAACCTGCAATATCAGATCGAGAACACCGGGCTGAAGGCGTTCCACGTCATGATCCCCACGAACGCGGAAGGCGTGACCTTCCGCGGCGACCAACTGGCGGATTATCTGGCGGTGGAAGGTTCGGTCACCAACGGCCTGCAGATGTGGGAAATCAAATTGCACCGGCGCGTCATCGGCCAGTATCTGCTCCAGGTGAATTACCAGACGCCGGTCGCCGACGCGGCGGGCGGGACGGTGGTGCGCGGCGTATTGGCCGGGGACGTGAATCTGCAACGCGGCTTTGCGACGTTGCAAGCGGCCGGCCGCCTGCAGGTGCACGTGGATGAACTTCCCGCGACACTTCAGCCGACCGAGTGGCAGGGCATTCCGCACGCGTTGATGAAGGACATGTCCGCCGAGTCGGCCAATTTTGCGTACCGCTTGGTGGAGCCGGATTTTCAGCTCCCGTTGAAACTGGAACGGCACGAAGCAACGAAACTGCTGCCGGCGCGCGTGAACGAGGTCACGTTCACCTCCGTGATCTCCGATGCGGGCGTGATGCTCACGCAGGCGAAGCTGAACATTTTGCCAGGCGACAAGCGGCTGCTGCATTTCACGCTGCCGAAGGACGCGAAATTCTGGTTCGCCTTCGTGAACCAGAACGGCGTCTGGCCCTGGCGCGAGGGCGAGGAAATCCTGATCCCGCTCGAACAGCAGTCGCGCGGCGACCAGCCGGTGCCGGTGGAGATATTTTTCAGCAGCGCAGTTGGTGAAGCCGGCGGCAAGGCGAACGGCAGCGCCTTGAACCTGGCGTTGTTCGCCCCGAAGTTTGATCTGCCTTTGGAAAACCTGACGTGGCGCGTGTTCTTGAACGACAAGTGGCAGCTGACGAAATGGAACGGCGCGTTGCAGTTGCAACAGCAGGAACTGGTGGCGAACAGCGGCGCCCTGGATGTGGAAAATTATCTGCAGACGGAGTCCAGCATGAAGCATAGCAAGACCAAGCAGGCCGAGCAGATGCTGGCGTTCGGCAACACGGCGTTGCAGAACGGTGATCCGCAGCAGGCGCGGCGCGCGTTTGAATCCGCCTACGGCCTGTCGCGCAACGATGCGGCGTTCAATGAGGATGCGCGGGTGCAGCTCAACAACCTGAAATTGCAACAGGCGCTCGTCGGCTTAAATGTCCGCCAGGCCACCGTCAACGGGGCGGCGGGCGGGGCGAACGGGAAACTGCTCGAGCTGCGCAACAACAGTGATGCGAACTACACGCAGCAGGACGCGAAGCAGATCATCGACAACAACAGCGCCGATGAAAACGCTGCGCTGATGAAGCTCGCCGGCCGGCTCATCCAGCAGCAGGATGCGGCGGTGCCCAATCCCGCCGTCATCCGTGCGAACATCCCGGAACAGGGCCGGTTGCTCACCTTCAAGCGGGCCGTAGTGGTGGATGACTGGGCAGACCTGGGCATCAACCTGCAAACGCACACCGTGAGCACCGCGTCTGGGAGCCTGCGGCTGGGCGTGCTGCTCCTCACCGCGCTGGGATTGGCGGGCCTGGGCTGGCTGTCACGCTGCGCGATGAGGACACAGGCGGTTTAGTCCAAAATGGAGGCGTTTCGGACGACGGTGATGAAATTCATGCGTCCACGCGCAGTTTGCCGTCGGTGAGGATCTTGGCGCGCAGGCCGCCGCGCTTTTGGAGGAAGTGTTCCGCGCCCGGCGCAAAGGCCGTGTCCATCCAGTGGCAGGGCGAACATTCCGCCATGCCGCGAAATTTCACACCTTGGATCTCAAACTCCTGCCCGATCAGGGAATTCAGATCGATGCCGGCCACCACAATGTTGCGCCGCGATTCGCCGGGCACCTTGCCGGACAGTTTCAACTCCGCGCACAGCGCCTCAAAAACTTCCTGCGAGAAAAAAGTGACCTGCCCTTTGTTATCCTCCTTGAAGTCGAAGAACCGGTCGCCCTTGAGACCGCGACCGGCCACGCACTCCACTTCCGGCACTTCGAGGGTCGGAAAACTGCCGGGCGCCCCTTTCTCGCGGCCAAAAAAATTATGGCCGGGCGAAATGTAAATGTGGCGCACGTTCACGTTCACACAATGGCAGGTCCCGGGCTTTTTTCAATTTTAGAATCGCCGCCGGATTTTGGCGGAGGTGGAAGGTTGGCGCGATGACTGCTTATCCGGATTCCCATGAAGCAAATGAAAGGGATTCATACGTGAGCGCACCGCTGGACAGCCGGCAGTTGCGCGCCTTCCGCGTGCTGGCCCGCACGGGCAGCTTTACGCAAACCGCGCGGGAACTGCACCTGACGCAATCGGGCATCAGCCACTCGATGAAGGCGCTGGAGGTGGAAACCGGCTGTCGCCTTTTAGACAGGCTGGGTAAAAAGGTCGTGCTGACGCAGGCGGGCGAAGAGCTGTTGCAGCATGCGGAAAATATTTTATCAGAAATGGAAACCGCCCGCGAATCGCTCGGCCGGCTGGGCCAGGGAGGCAAGGGGCGGCTGCGGCTGGGCGCGTGTACGATGGCGTGCCAGCTCCTGATCCCGCCGGTGCTGCGCGAGTTCAAGGAAAGCTTCCCCGAACACGCCATCTCCCTGGAACCGGGCGACACGCCACAACTGGCGGCATCGCTGCTGAAACAGCGCATCGACCTGGCGCTGACGTTGGAGGCGGAAAAGGAACCGCAACTGGAGTTTCATCCGCTGTTCACGGACGAGCTGCAATTTGTGGTGTCCGCGCTGCATCCGTGGGCGCAGGCGAAGCAGGTGGAGCGCGCGGCGATCCCGCGCCAGAACTACATCCTGTACAGCAAGCACAGCGTGACGTTCCGGCTGATCGAGGAACATTTCCGGCGCGAGGAGATGGTGCTGAACACGATCATCGAGGCGGGCAGCATGGAGGCGACGAAGGAACTGGTGAAGCTGGGCCTGGGCGTGAGCATCATCGCGCCGTGGGTCGCCAAGAAGGAAATCGAGGAAGGCTCGCTGGTGGCGCTGCCGTTGGGACGGAAAAAATTGCAACGACGTTGGGGCATCCTGCAATGGCGCGGGAAGCGGCTGAATCTGGCGGAGGAGACGTTTATCGGGTTGTGCGATTCGGCGTGTGCGTCGTTAAGACTTACAAGCCAGCCTCACGCCACGGACGCAAAGGGGGAGTAGACGAAAAGCTTCAAGCGTCCAACATCCAAGCTCCAGAGAAATTCCAAGCACCAACTATTGCCAGAGGCCTCGGTGGCTTGGATGACGGACTGGTTTCAGCAAGGTCATGCCATGGTTAGCGAGTTGGCGGTGTTATCCGTGTACCCCCGCCAGCCACTATTCGTACGCTCATTTCGAAAGGTGTCTCCGCCGGAGCCGAAACGGCCTGCTCCATGGCCGATTCAAGATCCTCCCATGACTTTGGTTCCGCGTATGCTTCCATGATGCCGCCGCCCGAACTCCCTCCGATCGTCTTGCCGCCAAGAACGACGTGTTCACTAACGTCCCAGCCAATCGAACCCGTCGGAGTTGGCGGCGTGCCAGGAATCAGCCTGACAATAATGCTTACGCCCTTCAGATCCGTATCTTTGGACACTTCCAGTTTGAGCCCCATTGAATTTTTCTCGGGGTAGCCGGCGAAATGCGTCAGCAGCCCGACCACTTTTTCAGGGTCGAGCCGCTTGTCTTTCAAGCTGGAAATTCGCGCCGCGAACTCCGGGCCCGGTTTGGCGCTGTCTTCCGACCATTCAATCATAGTAACCTTGGCGGCTTCACTGCGCCCAACGGTGGGCTGTGGCGGTTGGATTTCGGGTCCCGCCATGGCCAGCGGCGGAAGATTGTGGGCTGTCCGCCAGAAATTAAGGCACTCCATCCGTTGGCGGTTGCGGGCCCCCAATGAACCGGAGACGTCAAACGCATAACGAGCAGGCCAGCGATCTGCCAGAAACCACGCCGCGACATCGCAAATCCGGGGATCTGCAAGGTTCTTTTCGTTGCGACCGAAATATGTGTTGTAGCACTCCTCGGTATCCTCGAGTGATCCGGCCAGCACTTGTTCGATCGCAGCCAATGTTGCCGGAGAGGGATACGTTTTTTCATCGCGGTTGAACATGCGGTTTGTCTCCCCCACTTCCGAAATGACTTCCAGTTTTATCTGTGCCGGACGCTGCAGCAGATTGGTGCCCAGCGCGGAAACGGCATCGGCAGAATCACTGCCGGAGAGAAATTCAATGACCTCTTTCCATTCGTATTTATCCGCGGCATCCTTTGGAGGTTGCCGCGCCCACTCCCGAATCATCGCGGTGGTTGCATTTTGGTCGCCACGCTGCCGCAGATTGAAGGCCGCAGCGACGCGTGATCGCAGATACGGTCCATGTAAAAGTTCGGCTTCCAGAAACTCGATGCCTGAAGGTTCGGCTATTTTCCCTATTTGCTGCACAAGTTCAGCGCGCACCGAATTGTTCGTCGCCGCATTTGCCCCGCGAATCAAGGTCGCGGTGGCTACGTCAGGATACCGCTGACAAAGCAGTTCAGCTTGTGCCGGGGCATCATGACCGGCTGCGGTTACGGCGTCCATTAATGTCTGCTTTTCGCCCTTTTGTTGGAATTCCGCCCACCAAGCCCCGGCTGCTTGCCGGGTCGCCTCCCCTTCGCCTGCTTCTGACATGTAACTATTGCCATCTTTTGGGGTGTAGAAAGACCGCCCCGTGATTTTTTCCAAGACCTGTTCGGCACAGTCTCCAACCGTGAGCACGACATCGGGGGCATCGGAGAAGCGGCGTTCGGCCAAAGAACGACTGAGCGTATCCGAGTCCACGGCGGCAATGAGGGCAGGCACTGCGGCATAGCCAAGCCGCACCAGTTGATGAGCGGGTGTGTTGGTTGTATAGGAAACCCCATCGAAGACGTCAAAGACGTCGCAACGACCCGGAAAAATGATTTGGTGTCCATTTTGGTCCCGCAGGCGATAAACCAGCTCCTGAATCCGCGCTTCCACCGGCAGCGAGGCAAGGTCGTTGGTGCCAATTCTGACGTGGGTCTGTTCTTCGTTGATCATGCGTGTGAGCACACGGGCCATTTGCCGCGCCTGGCCGCAATATTCGCTATGCGGATATTTTTCGGGAATTTCTTGGAATTCTTTAAGGGCATCCTGACGGCTGACGGATGGATCACGCAAGTCGAGGACGGCCCGCCACATCATCGCGTGCCCAAAATCCATTTCAAGCGCCTCCCTGAAGTTGGAAAAATGGTCGTGCCCGTGGATTCTGGTGCGCATCTCACCTACTTGCTCATAAAGCTGCTGCGATTCCTCCAGCAGTCCTTGCCGCCAACAAGCCCACGCCAAAACGAATACCTCAGCCCTTTCCTCTGATGCCCGGTTGAAATGCTGAAGAGAATCCTCCTTGGCGGGGCGGTTTTGCAGCGTGGCAATTTTCGCCTGGGCCCCGTCACGCAAGTTTATCCGGTCGAAATGATCGCCAAATATTCTCCCTTTTGGCTGGTTGGCATTCGTCACGGTGCGGGTGTAAAGATCCGTGCCAAAGAGGGTCAAATTTCCGGCGTTGGTTGCCAACACAAATGCCTCGATGTAGTTGATGTTTTCCGGTTTACCATCCACCGCCCAGTAGCCGCCGTTTTCAAGCCGGACGCAGGGACAACCCTTGACGTCGGGAAAACCAAGAGTGCCGAACCATTCGAAATTTGCACGGGCTGCTGAATCCAGATCTTTTGCCTTCGAATTCCACGAGAATAGGGATGCTATCAGGCAGGCATGCACCAAGTA
>Ga0210392_10000347_pt1 | contig 30623 bp, 23 predicted proteins | sample IncBWC30OmetaG_FD_161057 | JGI IMG/M metagenome (GOLD analysis project Ga0210392, IMG submission 161057) | Forest soil microbial communities from Barre Woods Harvard Forest LTER site, Petersham, Massachusetts, United States - Inc-BW-C-30-O ... | reverse complement strand
AAGTCAGCCCCCATGTCAATGATCAGTTTGCCGATCTTCGAGTTGCCTTTCCCCGCGGCGAGCATAAGAATAGTCCACCCATACTTGTTGTCTAAGTTAGGATCTAATCCGTTCTTGAACGCCGCCCAAAGCGCTTCAATGTCACCGCGCTTGATCGTTCTATGGACTTCTTCAATGGTCATGGCACCTTAGTCTAACGGTTCCTCCCCAAATACGGCGTTTTGAGCAACTCCGATTTCGAGAGCAGGCCTTCGGCGCGGACAATGCATTTGCATCAGCAGCGCAACATTGCACTGGCAGCGGAATCGGACGCATGCAAGAGCCGCAGGCAACGACCCAATCGCCCTACTTCGCCCCACCACCACACGCCAAAATGCTACCTGACCCCACCCCCCAATGGCCGCCCCCCAAAAGCCGCCCTACCCCTTCCTCCTCGACGCCCTCGCCCCCCTCTCGCCCGAAGTCCGCCGCATGTTCTCCGGCTTCGCCATCTATTCCCGAAACCTGCTCATCCTCATGCTCCGCGACCGGCCCACCTCAACCCGCGACAACGGCCTCTGGCTCGTACTCTCCGAAGACACCCCTTCCCACGACCACACCCTCAAACGCGACTGCCCCTCGCTCCGCCGCATCGAACTGCTCGAGGGCCAGATCGCCCACTGGCTCCTCATCCCCTCCGACAGCCCCAGCTTCGAGACCGAATCCCTCCACGCCTGCGACCTACTTCTTCGCCGCGACCCCCGCCTCGGTCGAATCCCCAAGTCCCGCCGCTAGCTCCCACTGCGAACCCCTCGCGGTCCGCGCAGGACCGCAGAACGTGTCAAGCCCCCGAACACCCCCAAAACCTTCAAACCCCCTATAAACACCGGCGATTTATATTTCCAAATCCTGGCATACTCACCCCCGTCAACTCACTACAATAGAAGTAGGCACCAAAAACCAAACACCCTGCTGACACCGTGCAACCACTCCCCAAGGGATACTGTGCGACCTAGCCCGCGTGAATGGAATACTTTAGAGGCACTGTCCCCCACCCCACATGTCATACTTTTCTACTTAACCATCTTGTTTTGAGTGCCTTACAGGAAAAGTATGACATGGGGGGGTGGGGGATACCGGACAAATCACCGTCACGACATCCATAACATCGCATCCGGTTCATCGGCAGTTACCTCTGGAAGGGCCTCATCGCCCGTCAACTGATCCGCGCGAACGGCCGCCGCCACCAGTACCCACATCATCCCCATAATCTCGAGGTAGGTCCACCTGTCGCCAAAACAGTTGGCCACCACACAACTGCACATGGCGACGAAGAGACCCAGACCGAGACCTCGATAGAGCGGATCCTCGGCCCGCCTGAACAGTCGATAAGACACTGAAAACATTTGTTGAAGAAGGGACAACGCGATGATGAGCCCAATCACCCCCGTTTCAACCATCACTTCCACAAACCAGTTGTGCGTGTCTCCCAACTGGTCCACATGCTGGCCATACTGGTAGGTGCCAAAGCCGTTTCCAAAAATTGGATCGGCAAGAATCGACCTTTCTGCATCCGCCCAGAGATCCACCCGTTCTTGGGCCGAGGATTCCAGTTGCCCGCTGGAATCGTGGGTCATCATCACTCGCTGTCGGACCGCCACCGGAACCACGGCTTGCCACGTAAAGAGGAAAATCCCGAGAATCACGAGAAGTTTCCGGTCCTTCAATACCCCAAGGACGAAGACGCTGAACAGCACCGCTAGATAGCCTCCGCGCGAGAACGTGTACATGGTGGCAAACAAGGTGGTAGCCACCAGTGCGTAGCCGAGGACTTTGAACTTCTTCCTTTTGACAAATTGCAGAAATCCCCAAAAAAACATGGCGAATTGCCCCAGGAAGGCGGCCGTCTGATTCGGTCCATAGGCCAGTGGGCCAGCGTCGCGCTTGTTCTCGTCGAAACTTCCCCAACTCCTCGACATGCTCTCTAAAATGCAGCTCCTGTCGATGAATAAAAGGGAGATCGCAGTGATGAGGATGACTGTCCTGACCGCTTTCCTGTCTTCCACGACCAAGCACGTCGCCACGAAGACCAGCGGGATGAGCATATACGCCTTCCATGTCAGGAAGTTCAGATCGTTGGTCCACAGCGGATAAGGAGCGTTTCCGAGGCCAGCGCCCATCCACATGGAAAAATATAGGTAGATTCCGAACACCGCCCAGATTAGGTAGAGCTTCGATTTCGGCAGACGTTTCCCGGAAAGTAGCGCTGAAATGATCACCGTGACCACCAGGATCGTCAGCACGCTTCCGCCCAGCGGATAGACCTTGAAGTGATCCCGCAGTGTGCGATACGGGATGAACGGAATCAGATAGTAGAGCCCCCAGAGAGGCCGCCCGCTTAACGAGACCAAGCACATAATCCAGAAGCCTATATAGGCAACTAGCGGTACAAAGTGTCCAATGCCTGTGTGCAACGTGCAACCTCCATAACGCCAGCAGGAGTAGGAAGAAAAGTGCCTCCGCCAACTGGCACGACCCGTGGAACGGCGAAACAACAATCTATTCTAAGACCGCGTGCGCTGCGACATCCAACAGTAAGGTCGCGACTTCGTGATAAATGAGCCGCGCTTGCAATTTTGCTTTGGCACATTGCGCGGAGGATTCTCTGCAAATTGTGTCCTCAGCAGTTACGTGCTTCGTAGCTGTAGCGCTAACGTTGTATATCGTCGTTCGCATTGAATCAAATGCCAACATTCCCATACCAGCGAGCCTGTTACCATCGGATTTGCGCTCGAGAGATTGAAGCCACCGCCGATGGCCGATAAAGAAGAAACGTCTTCGCCGTGGTGCGACGTCGGCAAGAAGGAGTCTTGGCTTGGAGTTAAGAGTACGACACATTGCTCGAAACGTGCTTTTTAACTGGTTTGCAGCTGCAGCCAATATGGCGATTGGCTTCTTCCTTGCACCGTTTATCCTGCATCATCTTGGCCCTGTCGGTTACGGCGTCTGGTTGCTCGCAATTTCAGCCGTCGCCTACATCGGCCTTCTCGACCTCGGAATCCAGGATTCGGTTCTTAGATTTGTTTCCAAAGGGCATACCCAAAAAGATCACACCAGCGCCTCGGAGGCGATTTCTGCTGCACTGTGGATTCGTCTTCAAATCAGTGTGCTGGCATTGCTATTGAGCGTAGGGCTCTCTGCAGTATTTCCGTTGTTGTTCAAGATCCCGGCTGCGCTCGCAAGTGATGCCCGGAAAGCGATTCTGCTGATTGGCCTGACGACCGCGATTAACCTTTCGGTTGGAGTCTTCAGTGGCGTAGTCTCTGCCCTCAATCGCTACGATTTGCAGACCTATGTGAGCCTCACCCAAACATCGGTGCGGGTAATTGGAGTGGTAGCCGTGTTGCTCACCGGACACGGCATTGTCGCCATCGCCTTGTCCGAACTCGTTGCAGCAGTGGTTGGCAACACAATTCGCGTGTGGGTCTCAAAACGCCTCTACCCCGAACTAACCGTCCAACTCAAAAAACCGAGGAAGGAGACACTCAGGCAAATTTGGACCTACAGTTCCTACGCATTCCTCACAATGATTTCGATCCAACTGGTCTATCAGTCCGACAATCTTGTAGTGGGTGCCTTTGTTTCGGCTGCTGCCGTAAGCTTTTATGGGATTGCCAACTCGCTCTGTATGTACGCTGGTCGGATAGTTGACACGATGGGCTTTACCTTCATTCCTGTCGCCAGCACCTATGAGGCCGCGGGCAACAGCGCAAGCCTTCTGATGCTGTACAAGAACGGCACCCGCGCCATGCTGATGGTTGTGCTGCCGATTCTGATCACCTTGATTGTGCGCGGGCCAAGTTTCATCGGCCTTTGGATGGGACCCCAATATGCACACCAGTCTGGTATCGTCCTGATCATCCTATGCATTCCCCTTCTTTTTTCTTTCGCGAATAGGACAGCCGGTGCGATTGCGTTTGGGATCGAAAAACATAAGATGAGCGCCATCTGGGCAATTGGGGAAGGTGTGGCGAATCTGACCCTAAGTCTAATCCTCGTTCATTGGTATGGCATCTACGGAGTCGCCATCGGAACCCTGGTGCCCAGCCTTGTCGTGCACCTGGTGTTCTGGCCGCGTTACATCTCTCATTTAGTTGGCCTCAGCTACTTTGATGTTGTGTGGAAAGTGTGGGCGCCGATGTTTCTCTCATCGATTCCCTTCCTCATCGCTACGTATGCGGTAGGCGTTCTTTTCCCCGCACATAATCTTGGTATTTTTATTCTGCAGGTAATCGGCACATTACCAGTCTTCCTCATCACGATTGGACTGGCGTTTCGGGCGTACGTTCGCAGCCAAATCTTACCCAGGATCCGGTCGTTCTTCTTTGCGGAGGCGAGAATATGAGGGTCAATGGCAAATCGAACCATGAGCGACATGGAGGGATATGTTGCGCATCGGTGTAATGCTGGATTCGTTGACAACCAGTGCGTGGGTCGCCAAGATCATCGAGGATATTCAGGCCTCAGAGTTTGCCCATGTGTCCCTGGTCATTCTGAATACGCCTGCGGCGAAGCAGAAGCCTTCGCTCCGAAAGTGGTTGAAGGACCACTGGAACCTAACGCTTTATCATCGGTATGAGCATTGGGATTACCACAGGTCCAAGCCTGATCCAGACGCAAAAGCACCATGTGATCTGTCAACGATCTTGAGCGACTCGGAATGCATCAAAGTCAATCCTGTTCGCAAAGGCCCTACGGATCTGTTCCGCGAGGATGACCTTGTTCGAATCCGCGGTGCGAATCTTGATGTGATCCTCCGATTCGGATTTGGCATTATTCGAGGCGAGATTCTGCAAGTAGCAAAATACGGTATCTGGTCTTTTCATCACGATGACAATCTTGACTACAGGGGGCGACCGCCGCTCTTTTGGGAGATATATGAGGGGAACCCTGTGTCCGGCTCGATCCTACAGATTTTGACTGACTCCCTTGACGGTGGCCATGTAATTTATCGGAGCTATTCCGCGACAGACTTCACTTCGCTTTGTCGCAACCGTAATCCTGTTTATTGGAAGACAGCAGAGTTCGCCCTACGTAGGTTACGAGACCTGGACTCCCGGGGTTGGCAATATATCGAGTCCTTGGAGACCTACACCGAAAAGAATAACTATGTTCGAAGGATTTATAGGATTCCAAATGCCTTCCAGATGTCGGTGTTTCTTTGGCGCTTACTACGACGGTCAATTCGCACGCAAATATCTTTGCGTCTGAAAGGCCGCTTTCGACAGTGGTTTATAGCGATCAGAAAGCGGTCGCCGGAGCGCAGTTTCGACAACGCCTTGGAATACCATATCGTTCGTCCGCCAATGGACAGGTTCTACGCTGATCCTTTTCTGGTCAAAAGAGACGGCACGAACTATCTATTTTTTGAAGACTATCGATTTACTGAAGGGCGAGCGCTTATTTCCTGTGCGAAGGTCGGTTCGGAGGGAACACTTAGCGAGCCAGTGGAAGCTTTACGGCGTCCCTACCATCTCTCCTATCCGTTTTTATTTGAGCATGACGGACATATGTACATGATTCCCGAGACTAGACAAAATCGTACGGTGGAGCTATATCGTGAAGATAAGTTTCCAACTCGCTGGTCGCTGGTAACAATATTGTTGAAGGATATTTTCGCAGTGGATGCTACGATTCACCAGGCAGACGGAAAGTTCTGGATGTTTGTGGGGTTATCAAACGGCAAGTACTCGAGTTGCGACGAACTAGGAATATTCTATGCCGAATCCTTGTTAGGGCCTTGGAATCCACATCGCAGCAATCCAGTTGTATCGGACGTGCGAAGGGCCCGACCTGCCGGGGGGTTGTTCTATCACGATGGCAAGCTTATCCGGCCTTCTCAGGACTGCGCGAAAGCCTATGGCTATGCCCTGTGCTTCTCAGAAGTAATTGTCTTGAACGAGATGGAATATAGCGAAATTCCTGTAGGAAGGATCAGCCCAGAGTGGGCTAACAATAACTTGGGGACCCATACCTACTCCAGAACAGATGATTTTGAGGTCATCGACGGTAACTATGCGGCTGATTTCAAGGCATAAGCGTTTCCTAATCCGCCGATAACGCAGAGGAAGGGCGCGATGGGGAAACGAGCGCGCTTCTATATACCTGCAATGTGTTCTTCGCAATCGAGAGCCAGGATCGGTCGCCAAAGTCCATCGCGCGCACTCGGCCAGAGAGGTGTTCCCGCAGCGCTACATCTTGCGCCAGTTCCATCAATGCGCCGGCAAGTTCCGCCGGATTCTGCGGATCAACGAGTAGCGCGTTTTCCCGGTCCGTCAGCAACTCACGAAACACGGGCAGATCACTGGCCACGATTGCCTTTCCCAAGGCCAGCCCCGTCGCTAGCGCCCCACTGGTCGTAATCGCGCGATAGGGATACACGACAATATCCGCAGCTCGATACAGCGCCACCAGCTCCTGGGTGGAAATGAAGCGAAGCTGCAACTCCACGCGCTTCAGCTCCAGGCTCTTGGCCTGCTCGCGAATCTGCTCCAGCAGCTCGGGCGCCCCGGTGCCAACTATCGCTAGCCAGCAATCACCGCCATGAGTCTCCACCTCTTTCCACGCACGCAGCAGAAGGTCGACTCCTTTGTATGGGGAGATGATCCCTTGCCACAGCACTTGCACACTGCGCGCTTCCACCTCAAGGCTCGGCGACGTTTGCCCCGCCCCGGCCGCAGGCAGGTCATAAAAGAACGGCCCATGCGGAATCACCGACACCTTGTTCCCAGGCACTGAAAATTCTGTTCCCAGCAGCGTCCGGATGTGCTCCGAATGGCAGATGATTCGATCAACCCTTTGGTATAGCTCAAGAAAAGTTGGTTTGTAGGTCTCGCCCGTGTTGTGAGGGAGCAAGTCGTGAACTGTCAGCACAATTTTCGAGCCCCGGTTGCGACAAAACTTTAGGAACCAGAGATCCACTGGCAGATGCCATTTCAACATCGGCAGAAATTGGACATGAATCACGTCGGGTGGAGAGATCAGGAAGCGCACCGTCAGCGCGGACAGATTCACGAGCGCTTCCATCAACTTCAGCGCTCTGCGCTGCAACGGGGGCAAGGGATACTTCCCCACTATATTCAGTAGCCCAGGGTCGACCTTGATTCCTCGGCTTGAGAAGCAATCTGGATCGAGGTAGTAGGTGATCGACCCTACCATTACATCGACGCCTTCTGCAAGGAGGGCCCTCGAAAGATAGGCCGTGTAGTACGGCACGGTCGCCCACAAGTCCATCATGAAAACACGTAGTCGCCGTTCCGTCACTTGGAGTTTCTCCGGGAATCAACCGATGACTTCCACCATCGTGCTCGGCGCTTTCCCACTCTCGCAGCTACCGCTTCATACACACCTAGATAATCCTCCGTCATCCGTTGAGCAGAAAATTGGTCTTCGACAAATTGCCTTGCCGCTGAGCCAAGTCGGTCCCGCTCCGAGTCATCTCGCAGCAGCCCGATGATTGCAGTCGCAAGCAAGTCCGGAGCTTCTGCGGGTACCAGCAATCCAGTGTGACCATCGAAAATGACTGTCGGTACCGCGCCCACAGGTGTCGCAATCAAAGGCAAGCGACTGGCCATGCCTTCGAGAACGGCTATCGGCAGACCCTCGCGTCGCGATGAAGACACCATCAAATCCAGCGAAGCATATACCCCAGGCATGTCGTCACGGCGGCCGAGCATACGCACACTATCCCGAATACCGAGGTCGTCTATCAAGGCGTCCAACTTGGCGCGATCAGGCCCGTCTCCAACCACTACGAACTTTGAGTCCGGCAGTTGATTCAAGACGCGAGCTGCAGCGGTCAGAAAGATATCGACGCCTTTCTCCATAGAAAGACGGCCTACCAACCCAACCAGTGGATACTCGCTCCAACCCAACTCATCTTTCAAGACAGCCGATGCGCGATCGAAAGTCCGCAGGTCAATTCCATTCTGGATCAAGCTGATCTTATTCGCACGGACGCCCGCTTTCAGAAGATCTTCTCGCACCCCTTCCGATACAGCCACTATATTTCCGTAGCTGCGTAGAACGAATCGATCCACAACTCCGAAGAAGCGGTCTTTCGGGTCATGGTTGTACCAGGTGTGGCACGTCGACACCAGCGGAACGTTAGATCCCCGTAGCGCAAAATACACGTACAGGTCTGCTTTGTAGCCATGGGCGTGGATCACGTCGGCGCCCACTTGGGCTGCCAGCTCCCGAATACGGCGAACGGCCGTCCGGTCAAGTCTCCCTGTGCACGGGATCAGGTGCGACTCGATGCCTTCTCTGGAGGCACTTTCGTGGAGTTGCAGATTTGGGTTCGAAGAGTTCAGGAACACTCCCAACGTGCTGCAATGCGGTCCCGCATTAAGGGTGCGGGACATGTTGAGAATTACCGCCTCTGCGCCATACATCCCGCCGCTACTGATGATGTGTAGGACTCTCATGCGGCGGTTTCCCCACCGTCGCGAGTACCCGGCTCTTTTTTATTTAAGACCGCCCAGAATTTTTCATACAATCGGTCTCCCAGCAGTCTTTTCGCGGCGGCCTTCACTCGATACTGGCGCTCCAGGCCCGATAACACGCGACTCCCAGGTTGAAATACACTCTGAATCCATTCCAGTGTCATATCCCCGCGGATATTCAGCCGACCAACCATATATCTATTGGGCACCTGCTCGGCGCTGGGTTCGGACGTATAAATTCTTGTATATCCTGCCTCCCGACAAGCGGCAAGAACTCGCTGGTTGTAGCGGCCACCCGGTAAGGACATCGCCGTAATCGAGGCTCCAAGTTTATCCTCCAGCAGCAGCCGCGCACCGCTGAGTTCTTTATCCAATTCCTTTTTTGTACAGTGAGTGAGAAGAGTGTGGGACCATCCATGCGCACCGATGAACTGACCAGACGTGTGCAGGGATCGCAACTCCGGCCATCCCATGTAGCCCGGTCTCTTTCCGGTCCACCCCGCCGTGATGAAAAAGCGGGCGATCAGGCCTCGCGACTGCAAAACAGGCAGCGCAAGTTCGAAATTTGAAATGTGCCCATCATCGAACGTCACCTCGGGCCACAAGTCAAATTCTGCAGCATTCCGCATCTGAACAAAAAGGTCAACGTGCCGCTCAAACTGCTCGCGTTCGATTGAATAGGAATAGTCGCTTCGGCATAGCGTCACCTCATGGTAGAGAAGATGAAGTCTGCGGAGCGGTTGGCGCGTCAGTGCCTCGGGAGTTAATTCATCGTGCACGATGCAGTTCCCCTCAGAGCGGTAGAGTGTTTACCGCAAGCGTAGTCTACCAATCCGATTTCGACAAACTGGCACAAGGCGCCCGCGCAGATCTGCTCGTCAAAGGCTTCGCTGGAGCAGGTCTAACGCAGTTTACAGACGATTGCCTCGGCGCAATCCAGCGGGATATATTTCAAGCCAGAAGAGCTGACATAAAATTGGCTGGCGCTGCTGATATTCTGATAGGCACTTGCTCCCACTTCTGTCCGGGTAGCTTTCGTTACCACAGGCATGCGCGACATGCCTCTGTCTATTGCGTCGTCGGCAGGGCCACATTGCCCTAAATGCACGCGGTCGCACCGTTCGGTTTAGTGTGTCCACGGAAAGGTTGCAACATGCCACTGGTTTCGATCATCACTCCCGTTTATAACGCTGCACGCTGGTTGCCGGAAACCTTCGCAACGGTTCGCGCGCAGACCTTCACGGATTGGGAGCAGATTCTCGTGGATGACGGTTCCACCGACAACTCGCTGGCTCTCGTAGAGGCTGCGGCAAAGGAGGATCCACGCTTTCGCTCCCTGCGCACGCCCCATAACGAAGGCCCTTCTGCTGCTCGAAATGTCGCGCTAAGCGCCGCTCGCGGACGTTTTGTCGCCTTTCTTGACGCCGACGATCTTTGGCACCCCGAAAAGCTCGCACGCGCCGTGGAGTGGATGACGACGCATGGCTACGGCTTTATCTATCACGACTACCGTCACATCTCCCATGACGGTGGCCTTGTCGGTGCTCTCATCACCGGACCGGAGGTACTGGATCTGCGCGCTCTGCATACTCGCCGTGGTACGGGCGGTTGCCTCAGTATGGTTATCGATCGCGAGCGGGTCCCTGACTTCCACTTCCCCTACCGCTATCGCTATACACACGAGGATTTCTGCGGCTGGCTAAGTATCATCCAGAGGGGCGAAAACGGTCACCGGCTTCCATTCGATCTGGGTCGTTATCGGCTGTCTGCGAACAGCCGTTCGTCCAATAAGGTAAGAGCGGTGACAGACACATGGAAGATCTATCGCGAGTACTCGAAACTCTCGCTGGTGCGTGCGGCGTTTTGGTGGACGCAATACATCTGGCATTCCTTCTGGCTCTATCGATACGCCCGCCCTCGCTGAGGTTGATTTGCCACCAACACGGCCGCTGCTGCTGTTTCTCCAGTATTCCCTGCACATCAGGCAACTCTTTATTGGCTTGGCCCACTCCCTTTTTCTCAACCATTTATAACTTGAGTCTCTCAATCACACAACGGCAGGGCTTCCCCGATGGTGGGAGGATTGGTTCTGATGACATAAGCTGAGCAAAACGACCAACTTCTCGTTGCATTGTGATTCTGGTGGCCTTATCATTCTGGCCATGATAGCTACTGGCCGTGATTTATTGAAACGAAAACTAAGCCCTGAATCCTTTCAGCGCGCTACTTTCTGCTGGTGGTACGGTAAATTCTATCTGCCACACCGTATAGCGTCTGCCGTCGTACGACGCAATCCTGTGGTTCATGGTCTGCCGTCTGAGCTTGTCGATCGCTTGCGTGGGGTTAACATGTCTACCCCCACAACAATGTGCCGCATCATGACCAAGCACGGAAGCGACAAGGGCAATATTACTTGGCATAATTACACCGCGGTTTACTCAGAACTCTTCAAAACACTTGGCAATCATGCCCTTAGAATCTTCGAGCTTGGCCTAGGCACCAATAACCCGAATTTGACATCCACTATGGGAGTCGATGCGCGGCCTGGTGCCTCCCTCCGCGGATGGCGCGAGATTTTTCCGAACGCGATGGTGTTCGGAGCTGATATAGATCGCGACATCCTGTTTACCGAGGAACGAATTCAGACCTTTTATTGCGACCAGATGGATGTCAACGCAATCCGGGATCTCTGGGCGCAGCCCGCTCTGCAGGACGAAATGGATATCATCATCGATGACGGGCTGCATAGGTTTTTGGCGAACACAACATTTCTTGATGGATCCATCGGGCATCTTCGCCCCAGCGGTATGTATATCGTTGAGGACATCAGCGGAAAAGACTTTGAAAAATGGCTAGAGATATTGCCCGATTATGCACGTCGATTTCCCACCTGCGACGTCGCCTTGGTGGAATTGCCAAGTCCCTTCAATCATTACGATAACAACCTGCTGATCATCCAAAAGAAGGTCGTGTCGCCGCCCTCCCCATAGAGGCCGCGAGTTCTTCCGATTGTATAGACAGCCTAAAGTAGGTGTGCAATACCCAGCCGTGCAGCGACTTCTTCTATGTCGAAGTTCAGGTCGATTTCCGCTCCCAGATTGCGTGCACCACCGGGGTTGACTTGACGATAAGACTTTCGATTGATCGAGGTGCAGTGTCCCTCGGCAACTAACTTCTCCGGAATGTCAACCACACGGCCGCCATAATGCCGTTTCCAGTACATGATGCCGACTCCGGAATCATAGTAGTACGGTGAGCGCCGGCGACGCTCTCTTTCGTCAACGCATCGTGGATGATCCTTGAAATATCGCCACCAGCCGCAACCGTGCTCGAACTGATCTTCGCTGGCACGCTTGGTTGTGCAACCTACCAATTCCCAATAACGATGCTGTCGAAATTTGAGAAAATTGCGGCGACCACCCCAGTTGGGGACTGCTGCCATCTCGCCATCGTGCAAAGCTTCGAATGTATCGCGCAAAGATTTCATCGTGTCGAGTGGGCACAGCAGATCGGCATGCCAAAATGCGAGCCGGTCAGCAAACAGGAATGCAAATTCAAGTGGAAAGTGCGGCCACATGACTTCAAATCCAAAATGGGAGTTGAAGTCGATCAAAATCGAACCCGGCAGTACCGTGGGTGGTCCGCAACGCGGATCGAAACCAATTACAGGTGTCCAGCCGACCTCCTGAATGAGCCGTTGTTGTAGGCTGCACCAGCGATCGCTCACGTTCCAACACAGCCAGGGACGGGTAACGCCGGCCAGTGCTTGACGCCACTCCGTAGCGGCTTCGGATACCTTCTCCATTGGAAAGTCGAAGCGAGCCCAATTCCCCTTCCCTGCCTGGGCCGCGTCCATCGCGAGTTCTTGCTTAGCCATCCTCTTCCGCCCTCACAGAGTTTTTGTCTTCAGAATCGAAACGTCAAGACAATCGCTTCAAATTGCTTCTTACTGAATCTCCATTTTCTTCACTGGCTCGATGGAGTTGTACCGTTACTGTGGCAGTTTACGAGCCTAACCGAAAGTTTGCCCAGAAAGGTGCCCGCGTTCAAAAAGCCGGGACATTGGGTGCCACCGGTAAGCACTCTACCTCCGCCGAGCGTGAGATGTTCGCCGAATGCGCCATGCTGCCTTCGGTCGATCGCAATCTTCCGGACTGAAGCCCGATTCTTTGGTTTGAAATCGTCGAGGCCCGGCATCGTCATGATCGCCCCGCTACATTGCTCTCTGGGGCGACAGCTCACGCAGGGTTCCTGCTCGCGGAGTTCTCATCCTTGCTCTTACGCCCGAGGACTTGCCTTGTCATCTTCACGCCCATGCGCAGAACATTGGATATTGAGCGTCTTGCGCTTGCGCGCAACTGAATCAGGGGCCACGTGCTTCGGTACAGTCTCTCCGGAATCAGCCTCTCGCGGCGGATCTCTATCAACTGATCGATCATCCTGTCAAAAACTAATTCTGGCGCAAAGTACTGCTCCCACGCTTCGCGCGCTCTTTGGCCTCTCTCCCGGCTTTCGGCGATATGCGGTTCCAATAATTCAGGTAGCCGCCGAAAGTCCCGCTCGGGAATCTGCAACAAGAAGGTATTCCAATCAGGCCCCGGTGGAAGGGCGTAGCGATCGGCCAGGAGCACGGGAGCCACTCCCATCTCCATGACCTCGAAGAGCCGGATGCTTCCGAAGCCCATGCCTCGAGGACAAAGCGCAAAGTGCGACCGCGCCAGTGCATCGGCATAGTCTTTCTGAGCCTGTCTCGTGCCCACTATCCCCTCTTTCCAGTGCATCCAGCCGCTCGTTTCGAGCACTTCCACATCCGGCCGATTGTACGGATAATTCAAAATATTCGTTCGCACCGTGCAGTCTCCTCTGCCTCGGAAACAGAATAGAAGTTCCTTAGACTCTGACGGCCTATGCCGAACCTCCGGATTCATCGAACAGGCATATCGCGAAAAGTAGATATTGCTCTGAGTCCTTTTGAGCTTGAACCCCCGCTCCTTCGCCGCACTTGCGTACACACCAGGAACGAAGGGAAGAACCGCATCGATCTCCGCGTACGCCATCGTTTTCTCGGGATATCGCTTAAGTAGCTTGTTCGCCCTTGCGTGGGCCAGCGTTTCAATGTCGCCCGAAAGCACAATCAAGTCCGCCGCTTCCGGGTCTTCTGTCAGTCGATGCCGTTTCGTGCTTGAGCATGCCTGCATCGCAAGGATGTCATCGCGACGCGAAGCACTTCTTGGGCTGTCGCGCGCAACAGCGACATGAATTAACATGCGCCTATACTAACATCGTCGCTGGGGACGCTAGCCGTTGGTTCGATACAACCAATGGAGTTTATAAGGGCATCAACCAGTGCTTATATCTCATCTCTAGGATTTATCAGTGCACAATTTGTGAGCTCTCTAATACTGCGGAAGCGCGCGCACTGCGTGTTCTAAACTGAGAACGTCGCGAGTTCCGGAATTGGCCGGGCCTGCCGAAGCTTCGGTTGTTATTACGGGGATGAGATGAACTTCTTCCGGTCACGTATCGTCAAGTCAGTCAAGTGGCTGCTGGAGCGCCTAGGTCGAGTCCTGGCGCCATCAAACCAGTTCGGCATCAATCCCTTCGCCGACGTTAGGCGTTTGGCAAGCACGTGGAATAACCCTATCAAAACGATCTTTGACGTTGGAGCAAATGATGGCGAGACCGCGCTAGCTGTGCTCGAGGAGTTTCCGGAAGCGCGCGTATTGAGCTTTGAACCCCATCCTTCGACATTTGCCAAGTTAGTTGCGAGGGTAGGCGGTTCCCCCCGATTCCGTGGATTCAATCTTGCCTTGGGCACTGACATCGGCGAAGTGGAAATGATCGAGTACGACGAGTCCAAAACCAATAGCCTTACACCAAACTCGCGGTTTGCGAAGCGATTCAAGACGCAGGGACGCAGCATTCGCGTAAAAGAAACCACCTTAGATACATTTTGCTCGGAAAACCTGATCGACCGCATCGATTTGTTAAAGATTGACACTGAAGGTTTCGACCTGGTCGTGCTCCAAGGCTGTTCTTCCATGCTACAAAAGGAGTCGATAAGATTTATCCTGGTGGAGTTCAACGACCTTCAGCCACGAGAGGGTGTCTTCGGAGGGGCCTTGCTGCCATTCGAAAACATGCTAAGTCCTTTCGGATTCCGCTTCGTCGCTTCCTATAACGACTACATCAACACCCAGGGTGAAATGTTCTTCGTATCGAATGCCCTTTTCTGCTTACCCCCACACAATTGACTACGCCGTTTTAGCCAGAATGCCCCAACAGCTTTATTCTCAATCCGGTCATCTCCACGCCTATCCATTGGATCAATCCATAGGCCTTCATAAACTCGCAAATCAAAGCCTTTTCAGTAAATGCCTTCTACATCTGATCTGTTTTATTTCCTGTTCCCAAGGGCGAGTTTTGGCAGCATAAGGGCACCGCGAAGATGTATTCGCACTAAATCACGGGGTCGAGGGAGCGGAAGATCGGATGTTGTAAAACGAGAACCAAGATGCTTCACGCAACACGAGACCTCATTCCCTATCTGCAATGTATTCTTGAATCTGTTCCCCTCGGCGTTGTAACTCAAAGGTTGGCAAATGATTGAGATCGCAGCGTTACCGTCGGAGCCAGGCTACAGTGCGAATGCGGCGCAAGGCGATTTGCCTCACGTCCTGCTCGTATTGGACCAGTTTTCGAAAACGCTGGGGGGCGCAGAACGCATCGTCCTCAGACTCGCGGCCTTACTGCCGCATTATGGATATCGCGCGTCTATCCTGACCCTCTCCCTCGACCCCACGCTCGCTGAGTTGAAGTCGCCGCCCTGCCCCATTTACCTGCTTCCCATCCAGCGCACCTACGATCTGACGGCACTGCGAGCAGCGCTGGATCTGGGACAATTCCTCAAACGGCAGAAAGTCCAGATCGTGAACACTTTCTTTGAGAGCTCCGATCTCTGGGCAGGCCTGGTCACCAAGACCATGTCCAAGGCAAAGCTGGTATGGGCCCGCAGAGATATGGGAATCCTCCGGGCTCCCAAGCACAACATTGCCTATCGACTCATGGCCGGCGCCCCCGATGCGGTCTTTGCCGTTTCGGAGAAAGTTCGCTGGCATTGCATCCATGTGGACCGAATCGACCCGGCTCGCGTCCAGACCATTTACAACGGTCTGGACCTTTCCGATTGGGATACGACCTCCAGGCCCGCCAAAGCTCCGGGCCAGTTCCTGGTCACGACCGTAGGGAATGTCCGTCGGGTGAAAGGGCACGACCTATTCATCAAGGCAGCCGCGGCGGTCGTGCCGCAGTTCCCACAGGTCTCGTTTAGCATCGCCGGAGATGTGCTGGACCCAGTCTATTTCTCAGAATTGCAAACTCTCATTCGGGATTTGGGACTCTCTGACCACTTCCATTTCGATAACGGCGTAGCCAACCTGCGCCAACATCTTGCTGCGGCTGACATCTTTGTTCTTCCCTCGCGCAGCGAGGGTTTCTCCAATGCCCTTGTCGAGGCCATGGCCGCATCCCTCCCGGTGGTTGCAACCGACGTCGGTGGAAACGCAGAGGCTGTGAAAGATGGGATCAGTGGATTCGTTGTCCCATCGGAGGACCCTTCTGCGCTTTCGGTCGCCATCCTCCGACTGCTCTCCGATCCGTCCCTGGCGCGAACAATGGGCGCCGCGGGAAGGGACTTGGCAACAGAAAGATTCACGACCGAGACCATGATGAGTCGAATCGCCGACGCTTATGGAAAACTGCTCTCTAGAAGGTGAGCAGCAACTTCCATCCTTTCATCCGGCAGGATTACCATCCCCAAATCGATCTGCTGTTGCCCTGAAGCCCAGCTTTCAGGAAATCATTGTGCGACATTTGCGCACTTTAAACACGTGTGCGCATTAGCGCGTGCCGAGATTCCTCCATAGTGCAGATCAGTAAATGCACATTGTAGGGTTAGGTATAGGGCTGCGTTGGCATCTGAGGAGAGAGATCAGCTTACATGGGCAAAGGACTGAAAGGTGGCGTCGATGGTGTCTTCAAGCTGGAACGCGTTTTTGACGCGCTCCAAACCGGCATTTCCCATTTGAGTCCGCAAATCGCTGTTTTCTAGAAGAATGAGGAGGGCAGATGCTAATGCCTCTGGATCATTTGCTTCGACGAGAAGGCCCGTCTCTCCATCGGCGACGACCTCGGGGATGCCGCCGACCTTGCAGGCAACGACGGGCAAACCAAACGACATGGCCTCGGCAAAAACCAGACCGAAGGACTCTGACTCCGATGCGCTGACTAGGATATTGCTGCGCTTCAGGAGCTCGAAGGGGTACTGGACCATGAGCCCGGTAAAGTGGACAACATTGTCGAGTTGTAGCTCGGTTGCAAGCTTTTTCGAAGAACTCTCTAACGCGCCGCCTCCCACTACAACGAGGCGCGCGGCCGGAGATTTATCTCTTACGATGGCAAATGCCCGCAGCAGGATATCGACTCGCTTGCGATCGATGATGGACCCAAGGTAGAGGCAGTTTACCGTCTCACTGTCCTTCTTAGCCGACGCAACTTGATCCATGTCGGCAGAACGCTGGAGAAAGCCAGCTACATCGATGCCGTTGTAGACGACGTCGATAGGAGTTGTAATATGCAACGCTTGAAGAAATACCTTATTGGCTTTAGAGACCGCGATTACCCTGTTCCAGAATAAGGAGAGCAAACGTAGTTCCGAGAGATGCGTATTTCGCCAGCGCAGGGTGTGGAGTGGTCGAATCTCGCCGTGGTAGTGGTAGACGACTGAGATGCCAGAGGCCCGACAAAACAGGAATATAGGCAGAAAACTGAGTGTGGCGCAGAAATGAAAGTTGACGATATTAGGCTTGAACTCGCGGATAAAGCGAATGAGTTCGAAGATGCCCTGTCTCGAACTCCAAGTTGCATTTGTCAAAAGGACACTGGCCTGTTCTTTCTCGATTCGAGAGAGAACATCGGCTGCGCCCACGCCCGGGAAGACGAATCCGAGGCCCCAGCCTTGCTCTCGTGCTTTACGAGCGAAAGCGACGATGTAGTCTTCGAAGCTGCCCTGCTTCTTGATCCCAGTGTCCATGATGGCCAGCATTCTCAACTGCTTTGTCATCCCGAAAGGATACTACTGAAGCCTCTCCGTGTTCATGGAAGATTTGCATCCTCGGATGGGGAAGGCGCAGTGCGTAGGTATGAAAGTCACCGCTTCAGGAATGCTTGCGGCTCCAGGCAATACCGATGAAAATGAGCGAAACCAGCGAAATTGATAGGAAGACAATACGCCTGTGGGCGGAGAAAGGATCGACTGCGTTTGGGGCATCGGCAATCTCCGCGAGAGAAGCGGATGCAGCGCTGTCGCTTTTGGAAAATTCATAAGCGCCGATCGCAGGAGGTTTCGGGCGGAGCATCCCATCAAAGTCCCTGGTCAGACCGCCGAACGCAATACCTGCGCCAAGTGCAGGGCTGCCGCTCTGCAGGTGGTAGTCCGTAGCAGAAACGAACCGTGGATTCCGAACGGTCCCATAACTGGTCGCTGGTGCCGTGCTCCACGAAGGACGTTCACTGTACCAGAGGTTGTTCGATCCGGAAATCGAGCGGCCGCCGCCGCAAATAAAAACATTCTGTCTTGCCGAACCAGCATAGGCCGGCTGATAGACGATGTTGTTCACGAGTTTCGTCGTTACGTTAGGCTGACCCGTGAAAATTGAAACGGCGCAGGCCGAACTGGTACCCGGATTAATGTTGAGGTAGGAACTACAGTCATACATCGTGTTGTTGTAGATCTCGACCGTCCCAACCGCTGTTGAGCTTCCGTACCCCTTGACCGCGATGCAGGAATGAGGATCATTCCCGTCGCCTTCACTGGCTATATTTACGCCCGTATGATGAATGATGTTGTTATAGACCCGTGCGTAACCCGACGAAGGATCGATGTCGGACAGATTGATGCCGCTCCCGTACACGTCCGCAATGTCATTATCGTGAATAGAGAAATTGTAGAAACCCTTTGAGCCGTCCTCATTGAGTTGGATTCCGTTGTACGCGGCCGTCTTGGATATCCGATTCCACGCGAACTCGAAGTTGTTTCCTTGAAAGTACACGGCGTGATACTGCTTGTTCGCTCCGTCTGGAAGAACTGCCCTGTCGTTCGACACATTCGTCACTACATTCCCCAACGCAATGTCACCGGTCGCGCCTCCCATGGCCCCGGCCTGCCCGAGGCAGCTAGGACACATAATCGTGTTGCCGACAAAGCGATCGTTTGCGTCCGGGCTGAGTCCTTGGCCTCCATCCCCACTACCGATGAGCGTAAGACCTGAGTAGACCGTATAAGTGGACGTTCCCGTGTTGCGGATACCAACCATCGCCCACCCTTCGCCTCCCAGCGTCGCTGTAGCTCCCGGTCGCGCCATGATCGTCATAAACGCTGTTGCGGTCACGCTGCCGTTGTCTGGAGTCAAAGAAGAGTGCCATCCCCGACCATCGAAATATGGGTAGTCAACGCCATTTAGAAAAACGAGCGTATCCCCCGGCGACATGCAGTTGTAGTAGACCCACGGGGTCCGCATTGTCGACGAGTTATAGTTGCCTTCCACTTTGCTCGCGTAGTTCGTCAATCCCCACGGAGTTGAATACGAATTCCGAGAGATCATCGTTGGGCAACTTGTGGGAGCGGAATTATCGGCCGAGGGACCGATGTAATAGATGTGGCCGGGCCTGACCGTAAACGTCTTATCAGCGTTACTGACTAAGCCGCCCACCGTCACCACAATGGGTCCAGACGCGATGTGGCCGACCTGAACACCGATCTTGGTATCCGACCACAGGATGTATTGCGCTACGGCTTGACCGCCGATGGTGACGGTCGACTCTGCCTGACTTGCGCCGAAATGAGTTCCAAATATCGTAAGATAGCTGCCATTGTTGCGCTCCCCTCCCGAGTTCGGCCCCGAGATAATGTCGGTGTAAAGGATGAGAGGGTCGGAGGAGGCCGACGTCGCCCCATTCGACGCGGAGCCGGGCGCCGCGTTCGCCGTAGCATTCTTGGCACGCACGGCCGAGGTGCCGCTCTTCCTGGTGACAACGTTGGAGGCTGCAATCGGACCGGCGGCCCCGGTCGCAACTAAAGACCCAGCATCGGGTAGGACGGTGTATCGGACCATGAGGGAACGGTCCGAGGGATGGGCCGCGAAAGCGTTGCTTGCAAGGCTGTTTCCTGGGCTGCCAATAACGCCTGCAGGAGCAGGCGACATACCGTCACTGGCAGGCGTAACGCTCGCGTGAGCATTACGCTCGACGCCAAGCAGCGCAATATAGATCGCGACAAAGAGGAGATATTTGAAACGGCCCATGGATGAAGTTCTCACTGTGTGAGTTCCTAACGTTTGCAAGGGGGTGAGAGGCGTGCTCGTTGAAGCGCCTAGTGTACGGTATCACCGCGAGGTCGGCAACGCCGAAGCACGGGATACTCCGTTCATCCACAAAGGTATGCGGCCGGGAATATATCTCATTCGGGTTCACCCGATTCTCGGCGGTTGAACCGACGCTCTTGCCCCGACGGTACGATCGACTTCGTCGATCCACCTGTTCCGGCCGAGGGCGTCTCGTAGCTCGGAACTGGGAGGAAACGTACACCCTTACATGTCACCGGCGGTATGAGGGTGTTCCCAGTTCTTACTCAACGGCGAGCGTGACCTGCGCTGTTTGCGACACCGAAGCCGAAGCGGAAGTGACCGTGACAGTGTAACTTTGGGCAGTCGAGCGGGCGACGTCAGCGCCGCAGCCAGTCAGACCCACCAGCGATGTCGCACCAGCCAACAAAAGCACCATGCTTGTGAGCCGCATCAGGCGTTTGCCGAGGCGTCTGCTGCGGCGCCCGAACGGCAGCAACAACAGACAGAGTCCCACCACCGGGAGCCCCCCGTTCAATTCCCTGTTCCGCTGTAGCCGTGCCGACTGTGCCGCCGGAGTCTGAATGCTCAGCGTAACGTTCGTCGTACCTTCGCCTGCAGCGATTTTCGACGGAGAAAAGGTTGCCGTGGCGCCGGCCGGAAGACCAGAAGCCGCGAATGTTATCGCGGGCAGTGAAGGTCCCGTGGTTGGAGTTACTACGAGCGAGTAAACTGCGGCCTGACCGGATAACACGCTCGAGGGGGTCCCGCTTACGGTCATGCTGAAAGATGGGACGATCGCCGCGGTTGTGGCATTGACCGTCACCATAACCGTGGCCGATGCGGGACCGGCGCTGCCCGATCCCTGCGGATTAGTACCTGTAGCGCTGGGGTACTGGGCAGTAATGCTATACGTTCCGACTGCCAGAGACGTGATCGACAGCGTTGCCACACCGGATTGATTCAGGGCAGCAGTTCCCATAACGGCAGAGCCGTTCATGAAGCTGACCGTCCCGGTCGGCGATGCTGTCCCGCTCTCCGTTACCGTTGCAGTCAAGATCAGTGCCTGACCCTCGGTGACGGGATTGGGCGACGCAACCAGGTTTATGGTAGTCGTCGGGGCAGAAGGAGTCACAGTCACTGAACTTGCAGGCGATGTGCTCGTGAGGTAGCTTCCCTTCCCCAAATACCGGGCAGTCAGGCTGTACGTTCCGGCGGGAAGAGATACGGTGGAAAGCGTTGCGACGCCAGAGGAGTTCACGCTTGCGGATCCAAGCACCGTGGATCCGTTCATGAAGTTGACCGTTCCAGACAGCGACGCCTTTCCACTCGTGCTCACCGTCGCCGCCAGGTTCAGACTCTGACCCACGGTGACTGGATTCGGTGATGCAACCAGGCTTGTTGTTGTCGCGGATGTTGAAGCAGTCACCGTCACCGAAGCTGCAGACGATGTGCTGGCCCCGAAGCTTGAGTTCCCTACAAACCGCGCACTCAGGCTGTACGTTCCGGCGGGAAGAGATACGCTGGAAAGCGTTGCCGCTCCAGAGGCGCTCACGCTAGCCGTACCCAGCACCGTGGACCCGTTCATGAAGTTGACCGTTCCAGACAGCGACGCCTTTCCACTCGCGCTCACCGTCGCCACCAGGTTTAGGGTCTGCCCCGTCGTGACCGAATTCGGTGACGCAACCAGGCTTGTTGTTGTCGCGGATGTTGAAGCTGTCACCGTCACCGAAGCTGCAGACGATGTGCTGGCCCCGAAGGTTGAGTTCCCTACATACCGGGCAGTCAGGCTGTAGGTTCCGGCGGGAAGAGATGCGGTGGGCAGCATCGCGACGCCAGAGGAATTCACGCTAGCTGTTCCCATCACCGTGGACCCGTTCATGAAGTTGACGGTGCCCGATAATGAGGATGTTCCGCTGGCGCTCACCGTCGCCACCAGGTTCAGCGTCTGGCCGGCGGTCACTGAATTCGGGGACGCAACCAGTTTTGTGGCGGTCGTCGCAATTGAACCGGCGACTGTGACCGAAGCTGCAGCCGACGTGCTGGTGAGAAAGCTTGCATTCCCCACATACCGGGCGGTCAGGCTGTGGGTTCCGGCAGGAAGAGACGCAATGGGCAGCGTTGCGACGCCGGAGGAGTTCACGCTGGCTGTTCCCAGCACCGTAGACCCATTCATGAAGTTGACCGCTCCAGACAGAGAGGCTGTTCCACTGGCGCTGACTGTTGCGACCAAGTTCAAGGTCTGTCCCACGGTAACTGGATTGGGTGACGCAACCAGAGTCGTTTCCGTCGTGGCGAGCACCTGCAAGGAAACGAACCCCGATTCACCCGCCGGGTAGTTCGAGTCGCCAGAATAGGAGCCAACCAACGAGTAGGAGCCAGCAGACAGCGACGAAAGCACGAGGGTCGCCGTGCCTTGACTGTCTAGTGAAGCCTGCCCTAGAGAAACACTCCCATTCATAAAATTGATGCTCCCCGTCGGAGCCGAGCTGCCAGTTTGCCCGACAGTAGCCGTCAGGGTAACCGGTTGCCCCAAGTCCACAGGATTCGGCGTGGCACTAACGGTAATCTGCTCCACCGATGACGTGCCGCCATACTCCAACGCTCCTATGCTCGGGGGGCTGCTCCGCGTGACTCCAGCAAAATCCGATTTTGGATACAGTGACGTGCTCCCGCCGCCGATAGCTGGGCTGCTACTCTGAAGATCCATATTCGTCCACGGCCCTGGCGTCGTGGTGCTGGAAGACAGCGGGTTTGTCTGAATCGTTAGTGATGTGAGAGAGGGTGCAGGCGCAGTGCTTCCAGGCGTCGTAGCGCTGTAGAACAGGTTATTGCTACCTGTGACGGTGGGGTAGGGGGCCCCCGTATAGGAGATATAGACGTTCTGCTCGGAAGTGTAGGTATATGCCGGTTGCGCGATGATGTTATTGATGAGATTGAACGTCAGCCCCGTCTGCGCGGTTTCATAGAAGGCAAGGAACGCGCTGGCGTTGTTGACTGACGATGTATTTAGATCGGAACTGCAATCCCACATCGTGTTGTTGTAAATATTTACCGTTCCACTTCCTGCAGAGGGCGCCTCGCCGGGGGACGCAATGCAGGCATGTGCGCCATCGGAATCGCTTGCGGGTTGTATGCCAACATGGTGAATGATGTTGTTGTAGATGTTGATTGGACCCTGTGTTGGGTCCAGGGTCGCTAGATTGATCCCCGCCCCATTCGCACCTTCAATGTCGTTGTCATGGATACTGAAATTTCCATATCCAAGCCCGTCGTCTGGTCCAAAGTTGATCTGGATGCCGTTGTACGTACAAACATTGGCGATCTTATTCCATGCGATTTCCTGCGCGTTTCCGTAGATGTAGATCGCGTGATACTGTTTGTTCGACAATCCGCCCGGAGCGGCGCAGCTTGCTCCGTTCACATAGTTGCCCAACACCTCATCATTGGTGTCGCTGTCTCCCTCAAACCCTCCAGCTAATGCTCCCGCGGAGCCAAAGCAATCTGGGCAATATATCGTGTTCCCCACGGCACGCATGTCCGGGCCCGCGGCTGTTTCGCCAAAAGCCAGGGCGCTCCCCGCACTGCTCATGTTTGATGTTCCCGTCAAGGTAAGTCCAGCGACCACCATGTACTCATCGCTGTAGTCTCTTATGCCGGAAGACACATAACCGTCTCCGCCCAAAATGACCGAGCCCCCCGGCCTTGCCATAACCGTTGTGTAGATGGGCGACGTAAATCCATTGTCAAAGGCAAGAGCCGAGTACAACCTCCCGCCAAAATAGGGAAAGTTCACGCCATTCAGAAATACGAGGACATCGCCCTGCGAGATGCAGTCGTAGTACGTTTGCGGCGTTCGTGCGTTTGGGGCTGGACCCGCGTTGCTGCCTCCACCGTTCACCCCTACGCTCGCCACGTTAGTTAGCTTCCACGGACTCGCATACGTGCCACTTCCGCCTAAGCCGTCTCCTGCCGTGCCGTTCTTGAGAGTGGCGCAGCTAAAGGACGTTCCGGCCGTCGCATTGTTAGCGCCAGGACCGACATAGTAGATCGAGCCCGCCCGCACCGTGAAGACCATGTTTGAACAAGAGCCTCCAGGCGTGGTGATGACGATATTTCCGCTGCCTGTAGTTCCGCTCGGCACCTGAAAACCTAACTGCTGTCGGTTGCCGGTGTTGTCTGCGCCCAGGTAGATCTTATTGGTGACGGTCGTTCCATTTACGGTGATCGTTATGGCAGATAAAGACGATCCGAAGTTGGTGCCATATACGTCAATGTAGACGCCACCGCCGCCCTCTCCACCGGTCGCCGGGCCCGATACAACGTCTTGGTACATGCAGGCTGGTGCAGAGGCAAATGCTGGCAGCGCGAAAAGGAACATGCAAATAAAAACAAACAGCGCCTTCATGCGAATGGTCGCGTTCGCGGTGAAGTTCGTTCCGGTAACCTTCTTCGCCACGGCGCAGAAGCCGGCGACGATCGCCTGCGGACGAACTGCAATGCTACTTGGAGCTCCCAATGGCTCTACGACTGGGCCGCCACAGCGTAAGCTTGTGCCAGCCGCCTTCGATATATTCAATGCACACCTCTAAACCGTTCCAAAACTCTTTCGCCGCAATATTCCCGGATAACTATTCCTCAGGGCCCCTGTTACCAAACACACTATAGTAACCGTCTAAGCAGTTACCATTGAACGTACCATAGCAATTCAAACGTATTGGTGCGGTGGGTCACTCAAGACCCCTTTTTGACAATTAACCAGTTCATAACTTCGGACAATCGCAAGTAATGAGCGAATGCGGCTTTTCGGAGGGATGTTCATCCACTAATCTCTTTGAATTCAATGAATACCCGAATGGCCGAGGGAGTGATTCGCGAGCTGACTCAGGTACCTTCTGGCAATGAAGATCAATGTCCGCCGCGATCTAATTCATTGATTCCAAATATTTTATGATTGCAGATGGAAGTGAAGCTTCCCTCCTCCAGGCAGTTCAATCGGATATCTTGCCTTGAAGGGGTCTATCGGCGGCCAAACGAGATGCGTTAGCCGCCCAATCGAGCTCACAGGTCTGCTCGTCCGCAGCTCACCTGATCTAGCTCCTTGCCCCGCGTATCTCAGCTCTTTTCCCCCAAACGCAAAACGGGAGACCCCTGAAGGGTCTCCCGCTTTATCTCTACTTATCTAGAATACCAAGTTGAGTAGGGGAACTATGCCAACTTCTTCAATTTATTATCCACTGTAGAATGAGTCACTTAGACAAACTTCGTCACCGTTGACCCCTTGACAGCTTTTCAGTCGTTCCGACATTGCTGGCCGCCAGGAGCCTCTCGATTAGCGCATCCAACGGCTATCAATTACTGTCGAATGCAGTTCGATTGCTTCCGTTTGGTTTTCGGTCGTAGATCGACCGAGACGACGGAGTCCCAAGCATTCAATTTGTTCGGCGCGCGCCCATTTCCAACTGGGCGAGGTCGACAAACGAACGCTCCCGGTATGTTGAGTGAAGGTCGCAAGATCAGACGCCTCTTGGCAACGGACGGACAAGCGCAGCGAGACCGCCGCCTCAGCGTAAGGTTACCTGCCCATTACTTAAGGATAGGAAGAAATAAGACCGAGGGAAACAGGTTGGTACGGGTCGTTCCGCTCTCGCACTTCAGGCCGCCTTTAGCCCGCCTTGAACATCTGCTTAATTCCGCGCAGCGCCTGCCTCGAGCGCTCTTCGTTTTCGATGAGCGAGAAGCGTACGTGGTGATCTCCATGATCACCGAACCCAACGCCTGGGCTCACCGCGACCTTGGCGTCAACGAGCAGTTTCTTCGAAAACTCCATCGACCCAGAGGAACGGTATTGCTCCGGGATACGCGCCCACACAAACATCGTCGCCTTCGGAAGATCTACCGGCCATCCGAGCTTATTGAGTCCCGGAACCAGCACATCGCGGCGCGCCTTGTAGATGTCGCGGATCTCCGCCACACAGTCTTGTGGACCTTCCAATGCCGCAATCGATGCGATCTGTATCGGAGTAAACATTCCGTAATCGAAGTAGCTTTTAATTCGACCCAGTGCCGCTACCAGAGCAGGGCAACCGACCATAAAGCCGACTCTCCATCCCGGCATGTTGTAGCTCTTGGACAAAGTAAAGAATTCGACAGCGATCTCTTTGGCTCCCGGCACCTGCATCACACTTGGCGCTACATACCCATCAAACGTGATGTCGGCATAAGCAAGATCGTGGACCAGATAGATGCCTAACTCTTTACAGAGGGGCACCAGTCGTTCAAAAAACGAGAGATCAACGCAGGCCGTGGTCGGATTCGCAGGGAAGTTCAGAATTAAGATCTTTGGCCGAGGTTGCATCCGCGGCAGTTCGTATTCCAATTTGTCGATCAAGGTGGATTGATCCGTTCCATCCATGGCGATGCTCTGGACCTTCGAGCCTGCGATCACAGGTCCAAAGATATGGATCGGATAACTTGGATTCGGTACGGCAACCGTATCGTCATCATCGAGTACCGCCAGGCACAGGTGGGCAATGCCCTCCTTCGAACCAATGGTGACGATCGCTTCTGTCTCAGGGTTTAGCGAGACATCGTAGCGCCTCTTGTACCAGTTGCAGATTGCAGCGCGCAGACGAGGTATGCCGCGAGAGAGCGAGTACCTGTGTGTCGTCGTTCTTTGCGAAGCTTCGATGAGTTTGTCGACTATGAACTTCGGCGTCGCACCATCTGGATTGCCCATACCGAAGTCGATGATGTCTTCGCCGCGTTTGCGTGCGGCGGCCTTTAATTCCCCAGTTACATTGAACACATATGCCGGCAGACGAGCCAACCGTCTAAATTCTTCCATTGCAAATTCCACTTTCTCCGAGTCCGGGATGTCCGACCGCACCCCCCAACACGTGATACAGAGTCTTATTTGTATTACAGCTTAAGCTCCAAACTTCATCGATGTTACCTGACGCTCCTGCTGTTAACGGATTTTGAAGTATCAGACCAGGATGGATGACGCGCCGTCAGTTCGCTGATACCAGCTAGGGCGCGGCCGACAAAAACACCAGTCTAAGAAGGCCTTGACTCCGTCCCCCGCTTTCCGCGACCCGAAACCGGGCTCAAGCAGTCGATTTGCTACCCGAAACCCAGCTAAGCCTGCCTGCCGCGCACGGTTTCCGGCAGTTGCGATACACCCGCTGTAAAAATGTGTTTGCCCATCTGCCGTCGCGTAACCTTCCGCACCCGGACTGGCCTTACCCCGGACAGGCTTTCGAAAGATGCGGCATAATCGAAGCCATGTCCAGCTTGCACATCCGTTCATTCGGCGAGCCTCCCACGTCCATCTGGGCGTTGGACGCCACTCAAGTGCGCGATCGAACCGCCTCCCTCAGCCCTACACCGGGAGGCGGTTCCATCTCTGTGTTTACCGCAACGCTGGGCCTGGCTCTGGTGCATAAGGGTGCGAGTATCTCTCTTAAACGTTCCGGCGAGGATGCCACTCGACGCGATGCCCTCGTCGAACTGTGCGAAACAATCAATTCCGCCATCGTATTGCTGAGCGGACTGGCGGACGACGACTCGCAAGCCTTCAGGAATTATCTCGAGGCCCGTTCCCTGCCCCGCACCACGGACGGAGAGAAAGCCTTACGCAACAAGACGATGGAAGCAGCCATCCTGGAGGCAACCCGCGTTCCCATAACTTCCGCGAGGGAGATTTGTGCAGCGCTGGAACAAGCTGAGCGAGCGGTCAACCTTTCGGACCCTCATCTGTTAACCGACATCGTTGGTGGCGCAATGCTGATGAAAGCCGCGGTTGATGCTGTTCTTCTGAACGTGGATGCGAATGTTTCTCTCCTATCGGACGAAGGATTGCGGGTGGCGCTGGGGCAGGAGAGGGTGGAGTTGGGGGAGATTTCGTTGGCGCGGAGCGAGGCGATCGGGCTGGCTTATCGGGCTCGCATTGCGGGTTTAGGCGATATTCCGGGCAATTCTGCGTAATCACACGCGTCACCGACGTGAAAGTCTGTGCGGGCTATGATGATCGGGTGAAAACAGAAATAGCTCTTGGCGATATTCTTGCGAACGCGATTTCGCATGGAATTGGGCTGTTTTTGGCGATTGCGGGGGCGGCTTATCTCATTCATGCGTCGACGAGAGGCGATGCGTGGGTGGTGGCTAGCTGCTCAGTTTTCTCTGCGACGCTGGTGCTTGTCTATTTATTTTCAACGCTTTATCACTCACTTGTGGTCACCCGGGCGAGGCATGTTTTTCAGATTCTCGATCATTCGGCGATTTATCTGCTGATTGCGGGGACTTATACGCCGTTTACGCTGGTGTCGTTGAGGGGTGGGGTGGGGTGGATGTTGTTTGGGTTTGTGTGGGCGCTGGCGGCGGCTGGGGTGGTGTTCAAAAGCCTTTTGATTGAGCGGTTTGCGGTGGCTTCGGCGGTGGTGTATCTGCTCCAGGGGTGGGTGATTGTGTTGGCGATTCGGCCGCTTTATCACGCTATTGGGGGGCATGGATTGGCGTGGCTGGTGGCTGGAGGGGTGCTGTACAGTTTGGGTATTGTTTTCTTTGCTTTAGACCGGCTGCGCTATTTTCATATGGTGTGGCATCTGTTTGTTTTGGCTGGAAGTGTGGCTCATTATTTTGCGGTTTTGTTCTACGTGGTGCCGCCGCGGCGCTAAATCGGAGCGCTTGAGCACATACTTAGCCCGGCTTCGCGTCACAAATCGACTTGTTTAGGTGGGGTTCGCTTACTGTTTTTGGGGTCCGCGAGGACGAAAAGTAAAGGACACTTGACATATTAACGACCCAATGTAAAGGACGCTTGACACGCTGATAAGCAAATGTCAGGCGTCCTTTACATCGGCGCTGACCTGGGGGTAACTCAGCGGCCGGAGGCTACGATGATGTTCCTCCCAAACGTGAGCGGGCGAGCTCTTCCTGTACGGATTTGGGTGGTGCCGGATATGGTTGTAGTCGGGGGGAAGCTTTGAATCGATATTTGGCGAAGGCTACTGTGGTGGGGGCGTTGGGTGGGTTGTTGTTTGGGTTTGATACGGCGGTGATTGCCGGCACGACGGAGCAGTTGTCGCGCGTGTTTCAGCTGACGCCCGTGACGCTGGGGTTGACGGTGTCGATTGGGCTGGCGGGAACGATTGTGGGGGCGATGAGTTCCGGGGTGCTGGGACAGAAGATTGGTGGGCGCGAGGCGCTGCGGGTGATGGCATTTCTTTATCTGCTGTCGGCGATCGGGTGCGCGTTTGCGTGGAACTGGGATGCGCTGATGGTGGCGCGGTTTGTGGGCGGGCTGGGGATTGGCGGATCGAGCGTGCTGGGGCCCGTGTATATTGCGGAGCTTGCTCCGGCGAAGTGGCGGGGACGGATGGTGGGGTTGTTCCAGATCAATATCGTGGTGGGGATTCTGCTGGCGTATTTGTCGAACTACATTATCGTGACGCAGCACCTGGGAGCGACGCAGTGGCGGTGGGAGTTTGGCGTGGCGATTGTGCCGTCGGCGATTTTTTTGGTGCTGCTGTATGGGATTCCGCGGAGCTCGCGGTGGCTGGTGACGACGAATCAGACGGACGAGGCGCTGGAGGTGTTGCGGCTGATGGGGTCGCCGAACTCTGAGGAGGAGCTGCGGGAGATTATTGAGTCGGTGCATTTGGAGCGGGGTGTTAAGGCGGAGCCGCTGTTTAAGCGGAAGTACGCGCTACCGATCTTCATTGCAATCACAATTGGCATGTTCAACCAGCTGGCCGGGATCAATGCGATCCTCTACTACGCGAACGACATATTTCGCGCTGCGGGTTCCAGCCAATCAGCTGGGGCGCTCAAGGCTGTCAATGTTGGCTTGATGAATCTCCTCGCAACATTTCTGGGGATGATGCTCATCGACAAGTTGGGTCGCAAGACGCTGCTGTTGATTGGATCCGTTGGGATGACCTTTGCGCTGGGTTCGATTTCGGCGATGTTCTACACCCACCGACATCTTGATTTGTTAGTGTGGGCTCTGATGGTCTTCATCGTGTTCTTCGCGATTTCGCAAGGTGCCGTGATCTGGGTGTATATCTCTGAGGTGTTTCCATCGCGAGTGCGGTCGAAAGGTCAGAGCCTTGGGTCTTCGTCTCACTGGATCATGAATGCCATCATCGCTCAGCTGTTTCCACTGATTGTGCATGGCTATGGATACGGAGCGCCGTTCGCGTTGTTCGCAACGATGATGGTTATTCAGTTCTTTGTCGTGCTGTTTTTGTATCCGGAGACGAAGCAGCGGTCGCTGGAGCAGATACAGGCGGGGTTTGGGATTCGGTAGGTGTTCGTTCTCAGTTCTTAGTTGTCAGTTCTCAGTTCTTAGTTCTTAGTTCTTAGTTCTTAGTTGTCCGTTGTCCGTTGTCCGTTCGGGGGGCCTTCGGTGGGCTCAGGGTGCGCAATGAGTCAGAGGGGCAACGGGGATGACTGCCGAGGGTTCGCCTTTCTCACTCATCCGCAAGTGCGCGTATGAATGGGGCACCCGTCAGTTTGTGGGATCGACGGAAGTAAGAACAAGGGCCCGGGGCTAAAGCCCTGTGTGGTGGTGGCTTTTTCAGGGGGCTGAAGCCCCCTGCTAATCCGGTAGAACGAGCAACGGCGACCACAAACCAACAGCAGATTCCCGGAGGGAATGACAGAAAGAAAGGCAAGGGCAACGGCAACAGCAACAGCAGATTCCCGGAGGGAATGACAGAAAGAAAGGCAAGGGCAA